>Ga0207648_10005526_pt1 | contig 12739 bp, 10 predicted proteins | sample KBSMisM32_FD_184310 | JGI IMG/M metagenome (GOLD analysis project Ga0207648, IMG submission 184310) | Miscanthus rhizosphere microbial communities from Kellogg Biological Station, Michigan, USA - KBS Miscanthus M3-2 (SPAdes) (version 2) | ecosystem: Host-associated > Plants > Roots >...
TCAGATTTCGCACATCCACGCCAACATCATGGTGAACCTGGGTCATGCGACCGCTGCCGATGTCCGCGCGCTGATCACACACGCCCAGCACTGCGTGCAGGAGCGCTTCGGTCAGCACCTCGAGGCGGAGATCGGCTTTATCGGGGAGTTCTGACCCGTCGCCGCTCAGATCACCTGCGCGAACCCGACGACGAATCGCCACGACTCGTGGTGGTCCGTCGCGCGTGCGGCACCGACGCTCACGGCTCCGCCCAGGAACCGCAGTCGAAAATCGATTGACGACTTGAAACCATCGGTTGGCCGCGAGACGGGAGCTCCGGAAACACTGCCGGGCATCCCAAGGACTGGGTCCCCAACTGTCCCAAGGCGAAGAATCGCCGATCGTGCCGCATCGGTCGTTGCGGCGGCCCATCCCCCCTGTGCGCCGAATGAAAGCGTCGGCCCGACGCTGGGCAATACGAATCGCCCCAGCCGTATCGGCGCCCGCCAAAGTGGGAGCGGATACATAACGAGTCCGCGAATCACGGCAGCTTGGTTGCCGGCAAACTCCTTGTAGCCGTACCCCGGCAAATTCTGGTTCTCGCCAAGCTCGAATAGCTGTTGCGGCGGGATCGAGTCGCCGACGACCACGCCGGCGTCGGCGCGTGCCGCATAGATGAACGGCCCGAGCATTCGTCGTGCGATGAGCCGAAGCTCCGCCCTGCCCCATGCGAGATCGCCCGTTGCAGCATCGGCCTGAAGCGCAGCACCGATACCCGGGCGAACGAACGCTGCGTTCACGTCGGGATGGTACTCCACCTTGGCGCTGACAATCCGATACCTGCCGTCGTCGACACCGCGATTGAAGCGGAATCCGGAATCGCCCGGGGTAAATGGGCCATGCTCGCGTTGCGCTGCCACATACTGATCGGAACCGATCCCGGCCTCAAGGCGAACGCGAACGTCGCGCCGCCGGTTCAAATACTTCGTTAGGCCGATCATCGCGCTCCTTCGGTCGACATAGTCGAAATCGTCCACCGAGAAGAGGGCACCCAGCGTCGACCCACTGTCGAATGGCTCGCGAAAATCGTTCGTGACGTCGAGCGACCGACCTGCTCGTACGTATGGCCACCAGGAGCCTGTCTGTCGTTCCAGCGATACGCGCCCGCGAACCGTCTGCTCCGCCCATGCCCATCCGACATTGCCGCGCGCAACGACTCCGGGCGACGCGTCACGCAGCTTCACTTCGCCGGCGACGCCGGTGTAAGCACCTTCGATCCGATTGTAGTGGAAGAGATCGGTCGGTTCCTGAAACCGCAGCCGCACGATGGGAGGTCCCGTCGGTCGCCACGAATCGGGCGCGACGTCGAGGAAGTCATCGGCGCGGGTGCTCCCGGTCGATTCCCCGATGTCGCGACTCCAATCCGCAAAGCGATCAATGCTGTCTCGCGGCGCGAACGTTAGGCGGTGCTTCGTGACCGGCAGTGAGTCGCCGGCATCGGGTCGCGGCTCCTGCGAGACGAGCGAGTCAGCGTCAGTGCGTCCGCCAGGAACCGAATCGCCGACCGACGTGACCGTGGTCGTCGACCGCGGCGCGTTCACCGTCATGTTCCGGAATCGGGAGATGACGCGAAAGACCGCTCGCTGATCGCCGAGCAGCGCGATGGCAGCCTGCGCCTCGACGCGCTGATAGGTGGGGAGCCAGTAGCGCTGCTCGAACTCGCCGTTTTCGAGCTCCACGTACGCGATCGCCTCCACTTGCGAGGCGACCAACCGGGAACGTGATCTGGACCTGGGCCCGACGGTTTCGAAGTACCCGCGCATACGCACGATCTGCGCGCGCTGCTCGTCCAGCTCGATATCGCCACGGAAGGCGGTCGTCTGACGCGTTAGGCTTCCGCCATACGGCTCGACGTGGATGCGAACGATCGGAATCTCCCGACCGCCTGGCCTGATCGTCACGACGGTGTCGCCACCGGAGAAGCGATACAGACGCTCGCGATCCTCCGCGAACGGATGCACGGCGACGACCGCGTTGGCGCGTCGCCGCTGGCCGGGACTGCTTCGCCGCGTCGAGTCCTGTTCGCCGAACAACAAAGCCATTCGGTTCCCGTAGAGGATGGGAACCACCCAGGCCTGCCGAAACAGGCCGACCGCAGATATCGTGACGCCTACGGATTGCGATCGGTAGCCGACAACCCGCTGCTCGAACTGACCCGACCGCTCCCAATGCACCGTCGTCGCTGCCTGTTCGACGGTGAAAGTCTGCTCGATGCCGTCCGGCTGCCGAGCGATGAAGGCCATTTCGCTCTCGACCCGAGCCTCGTACTCTGCAAGGCCATCGGGGACGCGGCGATTCGACACTGACGCCCGTTCGACCAGGTGCCGGACTCGTGTCGTGGAGTAGACCGAATCCGGAGGTGTCGGAACCACCCCTTGCATCACTGCGACGAGGAACAACTCGACCATCGAATCTTGCCTACTTCGCCGGCTCCACCTGGCGGTCCTCCCGCCGCGCCACGATTACCGACGCAAGCACGCCGACGCCGAGGATCGCCGCCACGATCCCGAGCAGATAGAAGTTGAAGCTCGGGCCGATCACGTCCTTCAACCACTCGGCAGCGAGCATCTTGAGCCCCACGAGTCCCAATATCGCGGCGAGCGACACTTTGAGGTATCGGAACTTGGCGATCGCGCTCGACAACGCGAAATACAGCGATCGGAGCCCGAGGATCGCGAAGACATTACTCGTGAAGACAATGAACGGATCCGTCGTGATGGCGAAAATGGCTGGGATCGAGTCAACGGCGAAGATGAGATCCGTCGTCTCGACCAGTACGAGCGAGACGGCTAACGGTGTCAGCATCCACCTGCCGCCGTCGCGGACGAGAAAACGCGCCTCTCGATAATCCTGGCACACCGGAAACACACGACGAACCACTCGCATGACGAGCGCCTCGTCCGGACCGGCTATTTCATCCGACCTCGCCCAAAGCATTTTCAGCGCCGTATAGACGAGGAAAACGCCGAAGACGTACAGCACCCAGTGGTACCGAGACACCAACTGCGCGCCGAGGCCGATCATCGTCCCCCGCATTACGAGCGCGCCAAGAATCCCCCAGAAGAGCACTCGGTGCTGCAACTTCGCAGGCACTCGCATGTGTTCGAAGATCATCGCGATCACGAACACGTTGTCGGCACTGAGTGACACCTCGATCACGTAGCCGGTGAAGAATTTCACCGCGGCGAGCCGACCATCGTTGACGACACCGTCGACGCGATCGATGTGCTGCCCGAGCCCGAGCCAATGGTTCTGATACGCGAAATACACGAACCCGTCGAACAGCGTCGCCAGCGCAAGCACACCGAAGGTGAAGGCCAGCGCTTCCTTCACCGAGACGACGTGGGCCTTGCGGTTCAGAACGCCCAGGTCGAGCGCGAGCACGAGCAGGATGAAGAGAAGGAACCCGCCCCAGACCCACATCACCGAGTCGATCGGCCACCTCCTGTCACCGTTTTCATTGACGCGCCGGTTCGCCGCTATCCACGAGACTGGCCAGCCCCGTTCGTTGACTTCGAGAGCGACTCGGCACGCTCGGTCGCGGTTGTCCAGCGTTCGATCGCGCGCTCCAGGTCGGACTTTGCGCGATCGAGCTCGCGGCCAAGTCGGGTTGCAGACGCCGCACCTTCGGGTTTCGTGTAGAGCTCCGGGTCGGAGAGCGTGTGCGTCAGCTCGGAAATGCTGTGTTCGAGGCGGGCGACATCGTCCTCGGCGACTTCGACCTCGCGCTGTGCCTTGCGGATGGCGTCACGATGATCACGAGAGCCCGTCTCTCGCCGTGCGACGGTCTGGCGCTCACGCATGCGATGGATCGCGGCCTCTTCGGCCGCTTTGACCTGGGCCGCATGTGCGCGCTCGGTGCTGACGACCTCCCATTCGGCAAAGCTGCCATCGAACGCCGAGATGCGTCGGTCGTGTAGCACCCACACGCGATTGGCGAGCGCGCGGAGGAGCGCGCGGTCGTGACTGACGATGATCACGGTGCCATCGTAGCGCTCGATGGCATCCTCGAGCGCCTCGATCGATTCGACGTCCAGATGGTTCGTTGGCTCGTCGAGCATGAGCAGGTTTGCGCGGGCGAGCATCATCATCGCGAGCGCTACCCGCGCCCTCTCACCGCCGGAGAGGGAATCCGCGCGCCGCTGGACCTCGTCACCGGAGAATCCGAAGCGGCCGAGATGTCCCTGAATCTGGCCGCGCTCCCACGTTGGCCGCAGATCCGCTATCACGTCATATAACGTGCGATCAGTCGGCACCTGAGCGAGGTCTTGGCGGTAGTAAGCAACCCTGATTGAGCCGCCAAGGCGCACTGTTCCGGCAGCTGGTGTCATCTCACCGAGCAAGGTGCGCAGGAGTGTCGACTTCCCGGCCCCGTTAGGCCCGATCAACCCAAGTCGGACGCCACGATTGACCTGACCCGTGAATTGCTCGATCAGCGTGCGGTTCCCGATTTCGATCCGCGCATCTTCGGCCACCGCCACGAGATCCCCGCCGCGCTCGGCGATATCGAAGCGAATCGCCATCGGACCGCCTCCCGACTCGTCAGGCGGTGGACTCAGACGAGGAAGTCGTTCGAGCCGCTTGCGTCGCCCCTTGGCCTGCTTGCTGCTTTGCCCGGCGATGTTCCGCCGAATGTAGTCGGTCTCGCTCGCGATTTGCCGCTGCTGCTTGTCGAATGCGCGCCGCTGCGTCAGCTGGCGTTCGATCCGCTGGCTCACGAACGATTCGTAGCTGCCGATGTAGGCCGCGGTCGTGCCGTTCTCGAGATGAAGCGTGTGGTCGATCACTGCGGCCAGAAATGCACGGTCGTGACTGATCAACAGCACCGTGGCGCTCGTGCCGAGCAGGTACTCCTCGAGCCACTCCGTCGTCTCGAGGTCCAGGTGGTTCGTCGGCTCGTCCAGGAGCAGGACGTCGGCCGGCGCCACGAGTTGGCGGGCGAGGCCCGCCCGTCCTCGTTCGCCCCCGCTCAACGTATCGAGGCGTTTCGACCGCGCCTCCGCCGGGTCGAACCCCAGCCCATGCAGCACTGCATCGACACGCGCGGTAACCTCGTAGCCACCCTCGCGCTCGAATCGCTCGAGGTCATGCGCGTATCGATCGAGCATCACGGTCGTTGCCGCTTCACCGAGCTCTCCGATCCGGATCGATTGCTCGCTCAGCGAGCGTTCGAGATCGAGCAGATGCTCGAACGCGCCGGCAACCGCCTGCCATACCGTGACCGCGTCGCCAAAGTCTCGATGCTGCTCGAGCAGCGTCATCCGAAGCCCGGGCGACCGCACAACCGCGCCGTGAGTCGGTTCGAGCGCTCCGGTAACGAGGTTGAACAGCGTTGTTTTCCCCGTCCCGTTGCGCCCGATGATGCCCCACCTTTCACCGGAAGCGACGGTGAACGTGACATCGCTCAGAATGACGGTGTCGCCGAACTCCACGGCAACACCGGACATGGCGATCTGCGTCATCGGCGCATCACGTGGCGAGCCATGATCGCCATTCGGTTTCGGCGAGCCCGATCGTGAGACGATGTGCCGAACGCGTCAGTGGCATCTTCAAGAGCAACGGCTCTTCGCTCAGCTTTTCAAGCCAGCGCTCATCGTTGTGGTGTGAATGAGCCAATCCGAGTTCTTGATACCGTTTCGATTCACGATCGATCAATGCGTTCACACCGAACCGCTGCGCGAATCGTTTGAGCTCGCCGAGCGACGCCGCTCGCTCGTCAAAATCGACGAAGTGAGTCTTCACGCGCCGCTCAGCGAAGAACCGGAGTGCCTTACGAGTGTCGGCGTTTTTCTTGATCCCAAAGATTTGTACTTCCACGGTGCAGACGAAGCGAGAGTGATTCCCGACGCGAAGACGGTCTCCGCCCATCCACGCGCAACGGGAAATTTACGTCAGTGGTAGCGCGCACCTATTCGCCCGCATGGTGGCTCCCCGGCCCACACGCCCGAACCATTTGGGGTCGCTTCTTCCGACGTACCCCACCGCTCGAAACGCGTGTCGAACGTTGGGAGACCGACGATGGAGACTTCATCGATCTCGTTCGTCTCGATGCCCCACCAGGGCGGCCGCGCCTGGTCATCCTGCACGGCCTCGAGGGAACCGCACGTTCGCATTACGCGCGCGGGTTGCTTCTTGAAGCCGTTCGGCGTGGGTGGGCAGCTGACTTGCTGCTGTTTCGTGGTTGCAGTGGCGAACCGAATCGCGGCCCCAGATTCTATCATTCCGGGGACACCGGCGACATCGACACTGTCGCCCGGAGGCTGTTGGCAATCGACCTCGTTGCGCCATTTCTGTTCGTTGGTGTCTCCCTTGGCGGAAACGTGTTGCTCAAGTGGCTCGGTGAATACGGCGAGTCCGTTGATCGCCGCGTGATCGCTGCGGCTGCCGTATCCGTGCCCTTCGACCTGGCCCGCGCCTCGCGCCACATCGATCGCGGGTTCTCGCGCGTGTATCAGCGACATTTCCTGCAGTCGCTGCGGAGGAAGGCGCTCGCAAAGCTGGAGCACTATCCCGATCTCGCGGCTCGTGAGCGCGTGCTTTCGGCGCGCACGCTGTATGACTTTGATGACATTGTCACGGCTCCGGTCCATGGCTTTGCCGACGCGAACGACTATTACACGCGTTCGAGCGCGATTCGATTTCTCTCGAGAATTCGCGTCAGGACGCTCCTCCTCAGCGCGGTCGACGATCCGTTTCTCCCGAGCGAGGTCCTCGAGCAAGTTCGAGGCGTTGCCCGTGGCAATCCGCACCTCGAGGTGGAGTTCCTTGCCAAAGGCGGACACGTTGGATTCGTCTCTGGGCAGAATCCGTTTCGTCCGTTCTATTACGCCGAGTGGCGAGTCGCCGAGTTTCTTGAGCGCGCCATCCCCGTGACTTACGGTACCTCGACCGCCGCATTACGATCAGGCGTCAACTGAGCTTCCTGCCCGAGATGGTTTCGACCGCCGGCCTGTCGCGCGACGTTTGCCCTTACTCAAATGCAGTTCTTTTATCTCGCAGCTTTTCTGACCGGACTCGTGTTGGGTGTGTACGCCATGATCCGGGGCGTCGAACGAATCGGTTCGGGGCGTTCGCCTGAGCTCGATGCATTGGGACGTCCGGTTGGTTCCACACGAATGGCGCTCACGGCGCCCACCGCTGGCGCGTTCGCGACAGTGTTCGGAATTACCGGGTATTTACTCTGGCGCTACAGTCAGCTCGCAATTCTGGCACAGCTCGCAGTCGCGATTTCCGTCGCCGTACTCGGTGCGATCGTAGCAACGCGTGCCGTGACTCACTGGGCCGCGCAGGCTGCAAAGGAGGACGTCGTGGACGAACGCTACCTGCTTCAGGGCCATCCCGCTGAAGTTGTCTCGGCGATCGCCACGACGGCTACCGGCGAGATCGCTTACATGGTAGGCGGGAAACGATACGCCGTGTCCGCCCAGAGTCTTGACGGCACGCCGGTCGCGGTGGGAACTGAGGTGATCATTGACCGCGTCGAAAATGGTGTAGCCTATGTTGAGCCGTGGGTGCAGGTCGAGCAAAGGCTTTGAGAGCCGCTCACGGTCCCCATCGGCACATCGGCCGAACCCAGTCGACGTAACCGCGGCTGGCTAGTTGAGGAGGTGGCGTCATGTCCGACGCAGCGATTTTCGCGACAGTGTTCGTGTCGATTTTCGTGTTGCGAATCGTGGCTGCCACGCTCGTGTTCTACTGGATCCTGCCAGAGAGCGACCGATGTCCACACTGCAACGCCGTCACGCTGAGAGTTCAATCTCGCTGGCTCGGTAAGTGGATGCCTTGGCTTCGATCGTCCTGGTGCATCGACTGCGGCTGGAGCGGAATGCTGCGTTCTGGACCGGTGAGCGAGACGCCAGTGACTTCCGATAAGACGCTCACACGCCAGCGATAGCTGAGATCCCGGCAGAGCGGAACTTACGCTCCGTCTCGCACCTGGTTCCTATCGCTCCGCCACGTAGAGCCGAATCCATGACGGCCAGTTTCCGCTGAACTCGAAGTAGTCGGCGAAGTACGCGAGGCCGATGCCCTCGAGATCGTCGAGAAGCTCGCGAATCCCTGCGTCGTCGGGAATTGGGCCGATCATCACGAGTCGACCATCTACACGAAACTCTTCGGGCGTGAGATTGAGACGCTCGTCGATCGATTGTCGGGTTATGCCCGCACGCTCGTAAGCCTCGCGTCTGATGATCAACATCGATTGTCCTGCTGGGATCTCTTGCGCCATGGGGTTACCCACTCCGTGATGGTAGCTTTTCGATATGTCGCATTACCCGTCACAGTCGGCCGAAGATGACTTCGACGTGATCGTCGTCGGAGGTGGCCACGCGGGAACAGAAGCCGCCGTAGTGGCCGCGCGGCTTGGCGCGCGCGTCGGACTCATCACGAGCGCCCTCGAAAGTATTGGGCAGATGTCGTGCAACCCGGCCATCGGCGGAGTCGCGAAAGGCACGGTGGTTCGTGAAGTCGACGCGCTTGGCGGGATCATGGGCCGCGCCACTGATATGGCGACGCTCCAGTTCCGCATGCTGAACCGGGGCAAGGGTGCCGCTGTTTGGGCCCCTCGTGCCCAATGCGACCGAGGGATGTATCGACGCGCCGTTCGCAGCCTGCTGGAGCAGAGGCCTTCGCTATTCTGTATTCAGGGGACGGTCGCTCGTCTCATGCTTGGCCAATCGGCACCACGCGTCCACGGCGTCGAGACGTTGGAAGGGCGGCGGTTTACGGCTCGGGCAGTGGTGATCACGACCGGGACATTTCTTCGCGGCCGTATTCACATTGGCACGAGTACTCGTATCTCTGGCGGCAGGGCAGGCGAAGCGTCGTCCACCCATCTCGCTGAGCAATTGGAGAACGCCGGGCTGACCGTCGCGCGGTTCAAGACCGGAACTCCACCTCGCATCGACGGCCGGTCCGTTGACGTAAGTGCGCTGGAACGACAGGAGAGTGAACTCGGTCAGTTCAGGTATTCCTGGTCCCACTTCTGGAGCCGCAATAGCGGCGACAAAGCCCTGGACAGCGACTCAGCACTTCCCGTCCGCCCGCCTGCGCTGGAGCAACTGGCTTGCTGGATAACGTTCCTCGGCGAAAGCGGAAAGAAGCTAATTGCGGCCAATCTGTCGGCATCAGCGATGTATGGTGGCGCGATTGAGTCGCGTGGACCTCGGTATTGCCCGACAGTTGAAGATAAGGTCGTCAAGTTCCCCGACGCGGATCGGCACCAGATCTTCCTTGAGCCTGAAGGTCTGGACACGAGCGAGCTCTATGTGAACGGGCTGTCTACATCCCTCCCTGCGCCTGTGCAACTCGAGGTACTTCGGTCCGTTCCAGGTCTGGAAAACGCTCGGATGACTCGAGCGGGATACGCAATCGAATACGACTATTTCCCGCCGACGCAGCTCGATCCCTCGTTCCAGGTCAAGGCCCTCCCAGGGCTCTTCTTCGCCGGTCAGATCAACGGAACTACGGGGTACGAGGAGGCAGCAGGACAGGGAGTCGTCGCGGGTCTGAGCGCTGGGTTGGCAGCCCTGGGACGGTCGCCTGTTTACCTTGGCCGGCATACCTCCTACATCGGAGTCCTCGCTGATGACCTCGTAACGAGAGGCGTCGACGAACCGTATCGGCTTTTCACATCGCGCTCCGAGTTCCGACTCACGGTGCGGCAGGACAACGCGCTCCGACGTCTTGCGCCCTTCGGATTCGATCTGGGTCTGTACGATCGCGCCGAGGAATCGAGAATTCTCGAGCGGCTCGCGGCAGAGGACGAAGCGATGGCGATTGCCAAATCGACCAGTATCCGTCCAGACACTGCAGCGCCGTTCCTCGCTGCTGCTGGAAGTGCTCCCTTGCCGCACGCAATGCGGATCGCCGAAGTCGCCAAGCGACAGGGTATCACCTTGAGCGATCTGTTTGCTTCTGCCGGCGTTGGTGACGGAATCGGTTCGGACGCGTTGACCACCACCGAGCTTGAGTTGAAGTACGATGGCTATTTCGAGCGCGAGCGGTCGCAAGCGGACAAGATGAGGCGCATGGGCGAGTTCGCGCTGGACGAGGCGCTGCCGTACTCCGAAATGCGCTCGCTCTCAACCGAAGCCCGCCAGAAGCTGGCGGGCATCAGGCCCCGAACCCTTGCACAGGCGTCGCGGATATCGGGGATCAGCGCCAGCGACTTACAGAACCTCGTCATCGAAGTCGAGCGATATCGGCGAGTTGCCGCGCAAAACACAGGGGCGTCCTAAGCGGAGTGTCTCCTGCGGGCGTTGCCGGGAAGGCGACGATTCCGCCTCTCGTAGCGCGGCCCTTCTCTGGACAAGTCTTCGCACGTGGCCAGCTCGCCCCTAACGATGCGTCTCGATTCGCGATGGCTCGCAGTCGCGTTCGCCGCCATTGGCGCGGCACTTGGATTTTTTCCCGTGGCGAACTGGGTGTGGACCCAGCATGCGGCGCCGTGGTTCCCGCTGGTGCTCTCCGGGTGGGTAAGCGGTTCAGCGATTGTAGTTGGCTCCGGGGTCATTCTCGCGATCCTCTCACGACGCGTTCACGGTCTCTGGCGTGAAGACGCACTTTTATCGATCGCCTCATGGTCCCACCGCGAGGATCGATTGTTCGCCCTCGCAGTTGCGGTCGTGTCGCTCGCGCTATACGCACTCGTTGCCACGATGGTGTTCTCACGCGTCCCGATCTCCATCGACGAGCTGGTGCAGATGGTTCAGGCGCGGATATTCGCGGCAGGCCGGTTGTGGCAACCGGCGTCGCCAGAACCGGAGTTCTACAGCGTCCTGAACATGGTGGACGCGAATGGCCGGTACTACGCCCAGTTTCCGCCTGGGGGACCCGCCATGCTTGCTCTCGGTGTGCTTACGCGAGCTCCCTGGCTGGTTGGACCCGTTTGTGGAGCGGTATCCGTTGCGGCGTTCTGGGCGTACTTGCGAGTCATCGAGCCGCGGCGTCAGGTCGCCATGGGCGCGGTGTTGTTGTTCGCCTTCGCGCCGTTCACGGTGTTCATGTCCGGGTCTCACATGAACCACGTGCCAACGCTCATGTGGCTGCTTATCGCCATGGCAGCGATGGCGCGCGTGATGACCTCGTCGAAACCGGCGCTTGGTTATGCCTTCCTCAACGGTTTGTCACTCGGTTGTGCAGCGACGATCCGCCCGGTGGACGCGCTCGCGTTTGCACTCCCGGCAGGCGCGTGGTATCTCGGACAATCGTTAGGCTCTCGGGTCCGATGGCGCGACGCGCTGGTGTCGGCAATCGGCGTTGCAATTCCGCTCTGCGCCATGATGTGGGTCAACAGAGAGACCACGGGACGGCCATTGCTCTTCGGCTACCAGGTGCTGTGGGGCCATAGCCATGACCTCGGATTCCACCGCGCGCCGTGGGGACTGGCGCACACACCGGCTCGCGGGCTTGGGCTGCTCAACCTCTATTTCCTGCGCCTCCAGACGTATCTGTACGAATCGCCGGCTCCGTCATTGATACCGTTTCTCGGTGCGCTTTACCTAACGCGCCGGGTAGATCGATTCGATCGCTACCTGCTCGCCTCCGGCGCGTTGTTGTTGGCCATGTACTTCGCGTACTGGCACGACGGATTCCTCTTCGGTCCGCGCTTTGTCTTCCCGCTGCTTCCGCTGCTCGCGCTTTGGACCGCGCGATTTCCGGGACTCGTTCGCGAACGCTTTGGTCCGGGGATTGGCTATCGGACAACCTGGTACGGCATCGCGGTCGCCGGCATCATGGCGGTGGTCATTTCAGTGCCGGCACGCGTGCGTGAATACGCGCATTCATTTGTGCCGATGCGCCTTGACTACCTCGCCCCTGCACGTCGGGCGCAGGTGAATAACGCGCTGATTTTCGTGCGCGAGAGCTGGGGAACACAGCTCATGGCGCGTATGTGGTCGCTCGGCGTGCCACGCAGCGAGACAGAGTTGCTGTACGGCAAGGTCGACGCCTGTGTCCTGGAACAACGACTGGCTGCCCTCGAGCGCGCCGGCACGCGCGACTCCGTAGCGACTGCTGCGCTCTTTGTCTTGCTCGTCGACTCGGCACGCACGGTGAAGTCGCCGTTCTCGCTCGATGTCACTGAGCGCTATCTGCCGGGTGTGGCATACTCCCCCACCTGCATCCAGCGGCTCTCGGAAGATCGGGCTGGCTTCACACTGCTCGCGCCGCTCTTGTACAGGGACTGGGGAGCGAACGTGTACGCGCGAGATATGCACGAGCGGAACATGGCGCTGGTACGGCGATACCCGAACCGTCCTGTCTATCTCCTGCGTCCGCCAACCAATGCGATCGGTGCGTTGCCGGAGCTCTTCCCGCTTCCGCGTGACTCGCTTCAAGCCGCCTGGGGAATGCTCGACTGATCGCACGTTCGGATTCAGGTTTTCACCTGCACTGGTGGAAGGGCAGGGCGTCGCGTGCGCAAGTGCACGATCGGTCATGACACTGGCCACGACTAGCGGCGGTGTGCCGGCAGGGAGGAGGAACCCGTCGGGCGTCCACGCCTAACGCGGCGAACTGCCGCCACTCGGCGCCGGCATCGCCGTTGTAGTCAGGAGCGAGGAACGACGCGTCGGAGCGCAACGTCCAGACGTGCACCTCCAGGCCCGCGGCGTGCGCGTCCCCGACCAGTGGCGTCGGCGCCGAGCCCGCCGGACGCAGTAAGGGGGAGCACGAGACGCTTGTTCACGCCGATGGCAT
>Ga0207648_10005528_pt1 | contig 12738 bp, 10 predicted proteins | sample KBSMisM32_FD_184310 | JGI IMG/M metagenome (GOLD analysis project Ga0207648, IMG submission 184310) | Miscanthus rhizosphere microbial communities from Kellogg Biological Station, Michigan, USA - KBS Miscanthus M3-2 (SPAdes) (version 2) | ecosystem: Host-associated > Plants > Roots >...
AAATCACACCCGGTGTCTTTTTTATTGCGTTACACCGAATCCATCGATCTGGATATCCATTCCGTGACCGATGCGGAGGCCGTAGACGCCATTGGTATCGATGGCGCTCGCAGGGTGGCTCGCGACTTCCTTTCCGTTCGCCATGAAGCTGACCCGCCCATTGGCAACTTGAATTGACAGCTCGTTTTTCTGCACACCGCCCACACGACCGGTGACCGCAGGATTCGCGGCCCAGTCGCCAGCGACGTTGCTCGTGCCGGTGCCGTCGCGTTTCTTGATCAGGAATTGAGCGTCTTCCCGGATCACGAAGTAGCTGTACTTCTGGCTGTCCTGATCGAGGCTCGTGCCGCCGATGAACAGCCCGTACGCAACAGGGTGACTAGGAGGCTTGGTCACTGTGAACGTCGCCTTCACTGTGTAGTTGCCTGATGCCATCTGCTGCGGATCCCAGAAGATGATGTTGGGGCCGGTCGTGGCGTGCAGCCCACCGCTCATCGGGCTGAATTTCAATCCCGTCGTTGGCTCTTTGATGTCATCGACTCGAGCCCACCATCCGGGCACCTCGACGCCGTTGCCAGCGATCGGTCTGGGTGGCGGCGGTGCTCCACCGGCACCGCGACCGCGCTGGGCCTGACCAATCGCCACAATTGACAAGGCGAGAATGACGACTGAGGCGAGCCACTTCCGCATGGATCCTCCACTACACGCGCAGGCTCGAGGCTGCGCTCTAGGAAAATAACGAGGCTACACCGCGTCGGCTGAAGCCGGCGCGCTACAAGACAACGCCATTGTGAAACGGCTCTAAGTCCCGAGATCCTATAGCAGTTTTCGTTTATGCGTGGCCCAGTGCTTTGTCCGTAGTGCTTCGTGCCTGGTCCGTTCTTGGTTCATGGTCCTTGGTCCCATCCTGGGATTGTTACTCTGGATTACAGGACGGACCAGGGACTCAAGGCCTAAGGACCAAGGACTCGCGCTTCATCGAACTGCAGCGCGCGCTAGTGCACGGTGCGGCTTCAAGCAATTTCAGCCGGCGGTACCGTGCGCTGACGGCATCGGCGGCGCCGATGGGATGGCGCGCGGCGCGAGCGCGAGTCCCCACACGGTGATCAGACCGATTGCGAGGTTCATGCGAAGGCTGGCGTGAACGCGGGCGCCGATCAGGACCTCGCTGATCGACAACACCAGGAAGGCGACAACCGCCCAGAGCGCACCAGCAACGGCCAGGCGCTCACGCGCGCTGGCACGTTTCCAGGCACCCACGAGTCTGGCGATGATCGCCCACCAGAAGTAACTCCACGCTAGCAACCCGAGAATCCCGGTTTCAGCCAGCACGTGCAGGTACACGTTGTGCGCGTGCCAGCCTTGTTGCCGAAAGTACGGGTCAGCAGTGGTGTTCTCGAGCCTGTATGTCATCTCATCGTATGTGCCGAGCCCTGTGCCGGTGATCGGCCGCGATCGAAAGAGATGGACGGCATCGCGCCATGCGTTGAGCCGCATCCCGACACCTGGGTTGCGGTCGGGTTCGAGAATCGTGGAGATCACGTAACGAGTCATCCGGTCGCTGCGAGCGGCTACTCCGGCTGCGATCGCGGCACCCACCGTCAGGACGACGAGCCCCTTCCGCCAATGCGCGGGATTGAAGATCCAGACGCCGACCGTCGCCACGGCAAAGGCGATCGTGCCCATCCTGGAGAAAAGGAGAAACGTAGCGACACCAGTGATCGCCCATGTGATTCCATAAAGGGCAGCCAGCGCCTTCCGCGGCTCGCCCAACGCGCGGACGAGCAGGAGCGGCGCCAGCAAGTTGAAGATCCACGCCAGCTGAAGCTTGCCGATCCACGCGTTGTTGACGACCTGAAATGCGACGACGTTCAACCCTTCGTCGCGCCGCCAGAGGATGACTCGCACGGCCAGCAGTACTATCGCCACGGCCATGACGGGCCAGATCGCGCGCGATACGCGCTCGTCCTCGAGAAGCAGCGCAAAGATCCAGCAGGCTCCGATGATGCCGAGTACCGCGACAAAGGCGCTCGCGCTCAGCGTGTGGACCTCAGACGTGATCGATGAGAGGAAAAATGCGCCGAGCAGCGCTGCCAGCGGCGTGACGAGGAAGCGAAGATGGGGAAGCCGCCATGACTTCACGGCGCCCCCAGCGATCATGCAGGCCGCTCCCGCGCCAAGGAGCACGAGGTACAGCCATGGCCACGACAAAAAGGGAAACGGCGTAGGCCACCTCGACGCGGTGACGGACGTCGAGGGACCGTCACCGGTAATCATGAAGAACAGTCCCGCCAGAAAGAACCAAAGCCCGGCTACTGTCACTATCCGAGGGGGCGTGTCATGGAAGAAGACGAAAGAAACCTTCGTCGCATGCGCCACTTAGCAGGCAGCATGGGCGCGAATTATACTGACTCGCTGAGATGACGGGCAAACGCGCGATAGGTCTCTCGCATACCGCGATGAGTTCATCGCGTTGAGCTCACGCAACAGCACGCCCTTTGCGGTGCGTGCGAGCAGGATTCTGCGCGTTCGGGTAACCGCGGTCCGGGTCCTTCTGTTCCGCTGGTGGAACCGTCCACCGCGGCCGCAGGACGTCACCGAAACGATTAGCTCGGGCTGGCGGCTTCTGCTCGAGTCCGGCCCACGAGGTCTCCTGGGTGCAATCAACGCCGGTGTTCACGAACTGGCGCGCGAGGGTTCTCGCAACCCGCTCAATCCGTGGATTCGTGAGCGCCTCGGCCTGGCCCGCTACCGTTTCGAGTACCAATGGCTCTGGATCCCGCGCTACGACCGCTTACGGCGGCGAGAGATCCGCGCGATACAACAGTCCACGGCGCTGGTGGCGTATCAACCGCTCCTGTCGGTCATCATGCCCGTGTACAACTCCGACGAGCGCTGGTTGCGGGCGGCGATCCGATCCGTGGAAGAGCAGCTCTACCCCAACTGGGAGTTGTGCATCGCGGATGACCACTCGACCAAACCTGGCGTTGCCGAAGTGCTCCGTGAGATCCAGGCGCGCGAGCGACGCATCAAGCTCCATTTTCGTGATGTCAACGGGCACATCTCGGCGGCATCGAATAGCGCGCTCGCGCTCGCATCGGGTGAGTTCGTCGTCCTGCTGGACCACGATGATGTGCTGCCACGTCACGCGTTGGCGGCTGTTGTTCACGAGCTGAACCGTCATCCTGACGCCGACATCATCTACAGCGACGAAGACCGCCTGGACGAGTCAGGCCGCCGGTACGATCCGTATTTCAAACCGGATTGGAACGCCGAGCTGCTGTACGGCCAGAATCTCATCAGCCACCTTGGCGTCTACCGCACGGCGATGGTCCGGGAAGTTGGTGGTTTTCAACAGGGCTTCGAGGGGAGCCAGGACTACGAGATGGCGCTTCGGATCATCGAGCGCACTCAGCCGGATCGAATCCGGCACATCCCGCTCATCCTGTACCACTGGCGCGCGATACCGGGATCGGCCGCGCTCGATGTCGATCAGAAGTCGTACGCCACCGACGCGGCGCGCCTCGCCGTGCAGGCGCACTTCGCGCGAACCGGGGTCGAGGCGACGATCGAACCGGCTCCGCGCGCGGCATACTACCATCGCATTCGCTATCGGCTTCCGGAGCCGCGTCCGCATGTCACGATCATCATCCCGACCAAGGATCGTGTGGGTCTCCTGTCGCGCTGTGTCGACAGCATCGTGTCGCACTCCACGTATGGGGAGTTCGACATCGTCATCGTCGACAACGGCAGCGCGGAACCGGCATCACATGCCTACTTCGAACAGGTGCAGCGCGATTCCCGCGTCTCGGTGCTCCGCCTCGACGAGCCATTCAACTTCTCGCGCATCAACAACGCGGCGGCGAGGCGTGCTCGTGGACCCTTCCTCTGTTTCCTGAACAACGATACCGAAGTCATCTCGGCGGACTGGCTCGAGGAGATGATGAGCCTCGCCGTCCGGGAGGGCATTGGGGCCGTCGGTGCGATGCTCTACTATCCCAACAACACGATGCAGCACGCCGGTGTCGTCCTGGGACTTGGCGGGATTGCATCGCACCCTCATCGCGGGCAGCGGCGCGGCACGCCGGGCAACTACGGTCGCGCGGCGCTGACGCAGACCATGTCTGCGGTGACGGCGGCCTGCATGGTGATCCGCAAGAGCACGTTCGAAGCGGTCGGCGGGTTCGACGAAATGCTTGCCGTTGCGTACAACGATGTCGATCTCTGTCTTCGTTTGGGCGCCAAAGGATTCCGGAATGTCTGGACCCCCTTCGCGGAGCTCTATCACTTCGAGTCGATCAGCCGCGGTGACGACCTGCAGGGAGAGAACCGGCCACGGTTCCTCGCCGAGTCACAGGCCATGAGGGACCGGTGGCAGGGGCTGCTCACGGCCGACCCGTACTACAATCCGAATCTGTCTCTTACGCGGGCGGATTTGTGGCTGGCTTACCCACCCAGGCACCGGAGACCGTGGTGGGAGTCATAAAAGGCAAACTATACTGATGGCCACGATGCTGGCTCCCTTCAGGGTGCTCATCGCCCATCGGCAGGCGATTCAGATCTTCGTGAATCGCGATATCCGCGGCCGTTATATCAACTCCGCTCTCGGACTGTGGTGGGCCGTGATTCAGCCCATGGCACTACTGGCGCTGTACACGTTTGTGTTCTCCAGCATCATGAGCATCAAATGGAATGGAGGCTCGGGTGCAGGTGAGTTCGCCTTGTACGCGTTCTGCGGTCTGCTTCCGTGGCTGGCGGTGTCGGATGCGTTGACCCGCTCGTCCTCGATCCTTCTCGACCAGACGCCGCTCATCAAGAAGGTTGTCTTTCCCACGGAGATCCTCCCGGTCCATCTGGTGCTGTCGGCGCTGATCGTCGAAGTCGTCGGCCTGGTTGCTTTTCTCGTGGTGACGATGATCGGAGGGCGGCTGCCTGGCTGGTCGCTGTTGATTCTGCCGTTGGTGATGGCGCTGCAGTTTCTGTTCATGACCGGCATCGCCTGGCTCTTGTCCACGCTGGCACTGTATCTGCGCGACGTCCGCCAGGTCGTCGGCCTCATGCTGACGTTGTGGATGTTCCTGACGCCGATCGTGTATCCCGCGTCGATGGTGCCGGCGCGTTTTCAATGGGTGCTCGACGTCAACCCGATGACGGCGATCGTGGGCGCCTATCGCGCGGCGCTGCTGGACGATCGAATGCCGGCGCCGGCCCCGTTCGCGCTGTTTGCCGTGATCGCAATCGCGCTGTTCGTGGCGGGTCACTGGTTGTTCATGCGCACGAAGCCGACCTTCGCCGATCTGCTCTGATGTCGTCATCCGCGATCGAGGTCGACCACGTCTCGAAGGCCTACCGCCTGTATCCGACTCCCCGTCATCGAGCACTCGAACTGATGATGCTCGGGACGAGGAGGTATCACACCCACTTCTGGGCGCTGACCGACGTATCGCTGCGCGTGAGGGCCGGTGCCACGCTCGGTCTCATCGGAAACAACGGATCGGGCAAGAGCACGCTGTTGCAACTGATTGCCGGAATCATGGTGCCGACTACGGGGCGCGTTTCAGTGACCGGACGAATCTCGTCGCTCCTGGAGTTGGGTGCTGGCTTCAACCCGGAGTTCACGGGACGCGAGAACGTCGAGTTGTACGGCATCGTGATGGGCATGTCGCGCGAGGAGATCGTCGAGCGGATGCCAGCGATCCAGGCCTTCGCGGGCATCGGCGAGTTCATCGATCGACCGGTCAAGTCGTACTCGAGCGGGATGTTCGTGCGGCTGGCGTTCTCGGCTGCCATCCACGTCAACCCGGACGTCCTGCTCGTCGACGAGGCACTGGCCGTCGGCGACGTGTTGTTCCAGCATCAATGCATCCGGCGGATCAGGGAGTTGCAGGCCAGCGGGACGACCATCATCTTTGTGAGCCATGACATGGGGATGATGCGTTCGATTTGCACCGAGGCGGTGCTGCTCGAGCGCGGTCGTGTCGAGGCCCACGACGATCCGGCGACAATCGCCAATCTCTATCACGCGAAGACGGCCAACGTGGAGGCAGCTGCGAAAGCGTCCGGCCGGCCGCACCCGAATGGCGACGGTGCGGCGGCGGTCACGTTTCGAGCCGACACGAATTTCGACGACCGCGTCCGTTTGTTTCGACATGGCACAGGTGGAGCGCGGATTCGACAGGTGGAGCTGCTCGATCGCCAGGGTCGTCCCGTCAGCTCCGTTGAGTTTGACGATGTAGTGATCCTGCGCGTGCACGTCCAGTATCTCGAGGACGCGGCCTTCAGCATTCTCGGGTTCAGTATTCGCGACAAGACCGGCACCGACATCGTTGGCAGCAACACGCACGAGGAGAACGTCCCGCTGCCACCGCGGCTGGCGGGCGATACCGTCGTCGTCGATTTTCGCCAGCGTCTTCCTCTGGCCGGTGGCACCTACAGCGTGAGCACGGCCCTCGCCTACGATCGGAGCAAGCCAAGCTACTTCGACTGGGTCGACAACGCGCTGGTGCTGACTGTTCTGCCGCCGGAATCGGGCAAGGTGATTCACGGGAAAGTGGCGTTGCCCGTCGACATCGCGGTCCACGTCCAATGAACGAGCCGACGACTGTCGAATCCGGTGGCGATCGTCGCGAGATTGAGAGGAGCCTGCGTGAGGAAGTCGAGAACCTCGGACGGATCGTCGACCAGCAGGAAAGAACGATCGGCGCGCTCAGTCGCGAGGTCGATCTGCACGCGAAGGCGCTGGGATGGCGCCTGCAGCAGCGGCTGATTCCGTTTCGACGGCGGATGCTGGCGGCGCCCATCCTGCGGCAGATCTATCGGGCGCTGTATCGCGTGCTCGAGATCTGGGTCGATGAAGGGTTCTTGAAGATCTTCAGCCGCGCCAGCGACAAGGTGAACCTCGCGCTGCGCGGCCGCAACTTTCTGGTCGAGGGAGCCGACCGCAGGACGCCACGTATCGAAGACCAATACGCGCAGTGGATGCTGTTCTTCGGTGCACCACCCAGCTCCGCGGAGATGCAGGCTGCGATTGAGCGGTTTCGCCAGCGACCGCTCGTCAGCGTGCTCGTATGCCTGGAGACCGCTGACGCTGCACGCGTACGCCGGTTGATCACATCGCTCCGGGCTCAATCCTACGATCGCTGGGAGGTGTGTCTGGCCGTGCCGCGAGGCTCACCCTCGGGTGTGACGGCCGATTTTGAGCACGTCATCGCGACCGAGCCTCGCGTGCGCACGATCGCGAGCGCCGGGCCCGAGGCGGCCTACGTGGACGCGTTGCGCGCGGCATCCGGTGAATTCATCGGGGTGCTCGACGCCGACGACGAACTGGCCCCCGAGGCCTTGTTCGAGCTGGTGAAACGGCTCAATGACGGCGATGCGGATGTCCTGTACTCGGACGAGGACTGGCTGTCGGAAACCGGACAACGCGAGGAGCCCCTGTTCAAACCAGACTGGGGTCCGGACCTGCTGCTGTCGATGAATTATCTCGAGCGCTTTGGCTTGTTCCGGCGGCAGATGGTCGATGCGGTCGGCGGCTTTCGCGACGCGGCCGGCCGCGGGCAAGTCTATGACCTCGTCCTTCGATTGACTGAACGCACAGGTCGCATCGTCCACGTCCCCAGGGTGCTCTATCACAACCGCCGCCGGGCAACGACGGCACAGACCGCGCTGGAACGTCATGCGGCCAATCGCGACGAATCGCGTGTGCTCGTTGAGGCGCTGGACCGGCGTGGGATTCACGGACTCTCGAGTGCGATGTTCGCCCGGAAGGGACCCCGATGCTACGCCACGCGCCTCGAGCTGAGGCAGCGCCCGCTTGTGTCGATTGTGATCCCGACGCGAAACAAGAAATCCTTGCTGCAAACGACGCTCGAAAGCATCTGGTCGCGCACCGACTACGACCGCTACGAAATCATCGTCGTCGACAACCAGAGCACCGAGTCCGACGCGGTCGAGTATCTCGCATCACTGGCACCACGGTGCCAGGTCCATCAGTGGAGCAAGCCGTTCAATTATTCGGCGCTCAACAACTTCGGTGTCTCGCATTCGCGCGGTGAGCAGTTGCTCTTCCTGAACAACGACGTCGAGGTCATTCATGCCGACTGGCTGACGGCGATGCTCGAGCATGCAGAGCGGCCGGACGTTGGCGCCGTGGGAGCGCGGTTGCTCTATGGCGATGGCCGGATACAGCATGCCGGGGTGGTCGTCGGGATCAATCGCGTGGCGGCCAATGCGTTCCGCTCGTGGCCAGGGCAGACGAGCGGCAACCTGAGGCTTGCCGACCTTACACGCAACTGCAGCGCGGTCACCGGCGCGTGCATGATGGTGCCGCGGCGCATCTTCGAGGAGGTTGGCGGCTTCGACGAACGCCTGCGCGTCGTTCTCAACGACGTCGATCTCTGCCTCAAGATCCGGCAGCGCGGTTCTCTCATCGTCTACACGCCGCAGGCGGCGCTCTTCCACTACGAGGGCTCGAGTCGCGGGCGGCTTCATCCGCCGCCCGATGAAAAGGTGTTCGAGGAGCGCTGGAAGGATTTCCTCGATCGCGGCGACCCGTACTACAACCCGAACCTGTCGAATCGATACGACGACTGGCGAATCAAGAACGCCGAGGATCTGAAAGCGCAAGGCCGGTCCTGATTTGTGGACCCGCCGCGATAACTCCCAACTCCCAACTTCCAATTCCCAACTGTCGAATTTGCCCGGTTGTTTGTTGGGAGTTGGAAGCTGGGCGCTGGGAGTTGAAAATCAATTCTGCCCGGACGATGAAGCCGGCGCGTCCAGCGTAAAGACGAGCAGCTTCGGCATGAACGGCGTCGGGTTATTTCCCGGACCGGCGTTGCCGATCGCCACTGAGCCGACACCGCCCATGAGCGCGATGTACTGCTTGCCGTCGAGACGATACGTGATCGGCGGCCCCATGCCGCTGCTCAAGCCAGTCTGGATCTCCAGGAGCTTCGCGCCTTTGTCCGCGCTGTACGCGAGGAGCCTGCCGTCGCTCAACACCTGGAAGACGAGGTTGCCGGCGGTCGTCATCGTGCCGCCGCCGATGCCACCACCGCCCGGCATGCGCCAACGCATCTGTTGCACGACTGGATCCCAGGCGACGAGGGCACCGCGTCCGCCCGGTCCTTCGATCGGCGGCGGCCCAATCGATGGAGGTGGCGGACGTACCGGTGTCGGTGCCGGCCGCACCGTTCCTGTCATGCGGCCCGGTTGCGGGTCGTACTTCGGCTCAGCCGCGTAGGAGAAGCTGTTGTTGGTTGACGTCGGGATGTAGACCAGACCCGACATCGGATTGAACGACATCGGCGACCAGTTGTGCGCGCCGCCGCCGCCCGGCTGAATCAGGATTGCGTCGGTACCGTAATACGCCTCTTCGTTGACGATCGGACGGCCGGTCTTCTGATCGACGCCCTTGGCCCATGTGACGAACGAGAAAGGCTGGGCCGAGATGAACTCGCCCGTGAACCGATCGACGACGTAGAAGAACGCGTTCTTGTTGGCCTGCATGATCACCTTGCGCGTACGACCGCCGATTTGCAGGTCCGCGAGAATCAGGTGCTGAACGCTATCGAAGTCCCAGTTGTCACCGGGCACAACCTGGTAATGCCACTTCAAGTGACCGGAATCGACATCGACGGCCAGGATCGACGCGGCGTAGAGATTGTCCTTGTCCTTCGAGGACCGGTGGAGGAAGGTCCACGGTTGCGCGTTACCGGTGCCCACGTAGACGAGCCCGGCCTCGGCGTCGAACGCCATTCCGTCCCACACTGCGCCGCCGCCGCCGAACTTCCACCACTCCTTGTCGACGTCCCACGTTGCGGCCGCCTTGCGCATCGCGTCGTTCTCGAATGGCTTGGATGGATCTCCGGGGATCGTGTAGAAGCGCCACGCGCGATGTCCGGTTGCTGCGTCGTATGCGTCGAAGAATCCGCGCGTCGTCCGATCGCCGCCGCTGGCGCCGATGATGACCTTGCCCTTCGCGATTCGCGGCGCCATAGTGATCGTGTAGTGATCCTGCGGGAACGCGACCCGCGCCTCCCAGACCACCTTGCCGGTGTTGGCGTCGAGCGCCTGAAGCCTGCCGTCAATCACCGGAGCGAAGATCATTCCGTTGTAGATAGCGAGCCCGCGATTGACGACGCCGCAGCAGATCTCCGGCCTGACCGCGTTCTGGTTGACCTGCGGATCCCACCGCCATTTTTCTTTCCCGGTGCGCGCATCGACGGCGAACACGATGCTCCAGTTGGTGATGCTGTAGATCGTTCCGTTGGCCACCAGCGGCGTCGCTTCCTGGCCTCCGCCCCCCGATCCCACGTCGTACGACCAGGCCAGACCGAGCCGACTGACGTTGGTCGTGTTGATGTCGGTCAGCGGACTGAAGCGAGTCTCGGCCTGACTGATTCCATACGTCAGCCACTCTTCGCCCGTGCGTCCCGCTCTCGCCAGCGCGGCATCGTCAATGCGCGCGGCCTGTTGGCCTGACGCGGCGACGACGAACAGAGTCACGAAGACCGGGCACGTCAACCAGAATGCTTTCATGGTGTCCTCTGCTAAGACACCGGGTGTGATTTCACATGGTCACCTGGAAATCACACCCGGTGTCATTTTTGTGTTGGGGCCGCGGTATCGTTGGATGCGACTCGGCGCTTGAATCTCCAGTGCCCGTCTTCACGGACGAGGGCATCGTCGTACCTGCCGGCCTGCGAGATCACGGCGCCGCGTTCGCCTGGCACGACGAACGCCCAGCGCGACCACGCGGTGGCGGTATCGCCATTCACGCTGATCACGAAATTCGAGAGCAGGTGATAGTTGTGGGCGCGATTCGGCCCGGTGCCCATGTTCTTCTCCATGAACGCCTGGATGTTGGCAGGACCGGATACCGAGCCGAAGCCGCCAACCCATTCGCCGTCTTTCGCGAACAGGTGCGAGTAGGCGGCGAAATCGCGATTGTCGAGATGGCGACCGTAGTCGAGGAGCAGAGTCTGAATCTCTTCCTTGTCTTCAAACTTCTGCAGTCGCGCTGAAAGAGTTGCCCCATCCTTCGACTGAGCGGCGGCCGGGATCGCGACAAGGCAGAACAGTGAACCCGCGAAGACGCGTCGGACCATAGCGTTGCGGAGTGTAGCGCCGCAGTGGCCAGTTGCCAAGCGCGCGCGGTCTGGGTATTGCACTTTTTTGCGCATGCAGCAGTGTAGGCCGGTCTTGTTTTGTAGACCCGGCAGACGCAAGCCCTCCGGAGTGGTCCGTATGGAGAATACTGGTGGAATGAAAGTCGACAATCACGGCGTGCTCATGCGATGTCCCTCATGTGACAAGACGAATCGTCTTCGCTACCCGCATCTGGATCGCGCCATCCGCTGTGGAAACTGTCAGACGGCGCTGCCTCCACCGGCCGAACCTGTCGAAGCTGCGGATGCCGCGTCGTTCGACGTCATGCTTCAGCAGTCACCCGTTCCAATCGTCGTGGATTTCTGGGCGCCGTGGTGCGGCCCGTGTCGCATGATGGCGCCGCACTTCGAGAAAGCCGCTCGCAATCTGGCGGGGCGCGCGCTCGCCGTCAAGGTCGATACGGACGCCGTGCCGGAGCTCGGCGAGCGCTTCCGCATTCTGTCGATCCCGACGCTCACAGTTTTTCGCGACGGTCGCGAAGTCTCCCGGGTATCGGGCGTGCGATCGTCTGACGACATCGAATCACTCGTTGCGCATTCGCACACGGACGTTGCCGGACGATAGTCTTCGTCCTGAGCGTCAATCTTCTCGACGATGAGTGCGAGCGAGCAGGCATCAGTCTTCCTCGCGGCAGAATCAACGTCTCAGCGTGTGAATTTCCGTTTGAGAACCAACTGGTGCTGTTCTTGCTCATCTCTGTGGCCTATGGCAGCCTGGCTCTCCCCGCGTGTCCGGCTGGGCGTGATGGTGTTCGTGATCGCTGTGAGCGTGTGCGCACTTCTGCTCACGCCCGCGCGATCCGAAAGCGACCATCAGCCCAACGCTCTTGACCCACCAGTCGCGTCGACTGCACCGGCTGCGGCAACTCCGTCTTCGACTCATTCGTCGAAGCCGATCGCGCTTCCGCAAGCCGTCATCAATTCGCTCGGTCTGAGGTCTTCGGGACCATCGAGCGAATCGTCATCTGGCACTGCGAGCTCCGGATCGAGTAAGTCGGCCGCCGCTGATCCCGACGCCTGGTCCAGGCTGGCTGTGCCAGACACGTACGGCGAGCTCGTGCTTGCCGAGCGAGGCGTCGCATTGACGTGGCCTGGATGTCTCGACTGCACGGCGCCGCACGCCCCGCAGATCCCATTCGGTCCCTTTTTCACGCGTGCCGGCGGTAGTGGGAGTACTGGAGGTGCCGGGAGTGCCGGAGGTGCCGGGAATGCCGGAGGTGCTGGCTTCCTTCCCGACGCGACTTCACCAGACGGTCTAACCGAATTTGGTAATCCGTCTCTCGAAGCGCTCGGACGAGGCAATGGTGAGGGTCCAAGACGGCCCGGCGATTTGCCGAGGGACCTCCCTGGTGATAATGGGCGGGGGCACTCGCCGACGGGTGACGACGATCCGATCCATCCGATCGGGCCGATCGGGCCGAAGGTGCCGCCGAGTGTCCCAGTGCCTGAGCCGTCGACCATAAGTCTCCTGGCTGCGGCGACTTTCGCCCTTACAGCATGGGGCCGGCGCGCACGCATGAACCGGGATTAACATGCCTTTCAGCTGGCCACGTTTCACGTTAGACTC
>Ga0207648_10005529_pt1 | contig 12738 bp, 7 predicted proteins | sample KBSMisM32_FD_184310 | JGI IMG/M metagenome (GOLD analysis project Ga0207648, IMG submission 184310) | Miscanthus rhizosphere microbial communities from Kellogg Biological Station, Michigan, USA - KBS Miscanthus M3-2 (SPAdes) (version 2) | ecosystem: Host-associated > Plants > Roots > Rhizosphere...
AGTTCAAGCTGGAATTTCAGGACTTCGATTGGGGCTCGGACTACTACAAGAAGCACGGCGTCATGATGCCGGCCGACGGCGCCGATCAGTTGCGCAAATTTGACGCCATCCTGTTCGGTTCCGTCGGCGCTCCCGACATCCCGGACCACATCACGTTGTGGGGTCTGCGTCTGGCGATCTGCCAGCCACTTGATCAGTATGCCAACGTTCGTCCGACCCGGATCCTGCCGGGAATCACCAGTCCCCTGCGCCATGTCTCCGGTCCGGAACTGGACTGGGTCATCGTGCGCGAGAACTCCGAGGGCGAGTATTCCGGCGTAGGCGGCCGCGTCCACAGGGGCCTGCCGGAAGAGGTGGCCACCGACGTCTCCATCATGACGAGAACCGGAGTGGATCGGATCATTCGCTTCGCCTTCAAGTTGGCCCAGTCACGTCCGCGCAAGCTACTCACGGTGGTGACCAAGAGCAACGCGCAACGCCACGCCATGGTGATGTGGGACGAGATCGCCGCCGAGGTCGCCAAGGATTTCCCGGACGTGACGTGGGACAAGATGCTGGTCGACGCGATGACCATGCGGATGACTATGAAACCGCAGACGCTGGACACCATCGTCGCGACCAACCTGCACGCTGACATCCTGTCTGACCTCGCGGCGGCGCTGGCGGGCTCGCTCGGGATCGCTCCGACCGCGAACCTGAACCCGGAGCGGAAGACGCCCTCTATGTTCGAGCCCATCCACGGCTCCGCCTTCGACATCACCGGCAAGGGCATAGCCAACCCGGTCGGGACGTTCTGGACCGCGGCCATGATGCTGGAGCATCTGGGGGAGAAATCGGCCTCCGTCCGACTCATGAAGGCCGTGGAACGCGTGACGGCGGATCCATCGCTGCACACGCCGGACCTCGGCGGCAAGGCAACCACGAAGCAGGTGACCGAAGCTGTGTGCGAAGAGCTGCGGAAAGCCAACGACTAAGAAACCGTTGTGCCGGCTCCTGGACCGGCATCCCTTCAGTTTGATGCAGCGGAGCCCGCCCGTTCGTGGTGCCGCAGGAAAAGCCCGATGCTTGGTGAGCCAAGACAACTGCTCAAGGCTATGTTCGACGCGGCCGTCGGGGCCGCGTCACCCAAGCGGCGCATTCCTGCATATCTTCCCCCGCCGCCGAAGGGGCGCACCGTGGTCATCGGTGCCGGGAAGGCGTCGGCTGCGATGGCAAAGGCGGTCGAAGACCTTTGGCCCGGTCCGGTGAGCGGACTCGTTGTGACGCGATACGGCCACGCGGTCGCCTGCAATCAGATAGAGATCGTCGAAGCAAGACACCCCGTTCCCGATGAAAATGGCCACCAGGCCGCCATACGCATGCTGGAGATGGTGAAGGGACTGGGCGCGGACGATCTCGTCCTGGCGCTGATCTCGGGCGGCGGATCGTCGCTGCTGAGCCTGCCCGCCGATGGTCTGACCTTGGAGGACAAACAGGCGGTCAACGCAGCTCTGCTCCGGTCCGGTGCGTCGATCGGCGAGATGAACATCGTGCGCAAGCACCTTTCGGCGATTAAGGGAGGTCGGCTTGCGGCCGCGGCCTATCCCGCCCGGCTCGTGACTCTCGTGATTTCGGACGTGCCGGGGGACGACCCGGCGGTCATCGCTTCGGGACCCACAGTCGCCGACAGATCGACTTTCGCCGAAGCACGCGCGGTGATGGAGAAATACCGGATCACCGAACCGCGGTCCGCGATCGAGCACCTGGTGCGTGCCTCGGACGAGACTCCGAAACACGGTGCTCCTCGGCTGGCCAACACCAGCATCGCCATTATCGCGACGCCGCAGCTTTCGCTCGAGGCGGCGGCCGAGGTGGCCCGGCAGGCCGGCGTGACCCCGCTTATCCTGGGCGACGCACTTGAAGGCGAAGCGCGGGAAGTCGGCCGCGTGATGGCCGGGATCGCACGTCAGGCGGCGCTGCGGGGCCAACCAGCGCCCGCTCCAGTGGTTCTGCTGTCCGGAGGAGAAACCACCGTCACGGTGAAGGGAAGCGGACGCGGGGGGCGCAACGTCGAATTTCTGCTTTCTCTCGCCGTCGAACTGGACGGCCTGCCGGGCGTGTTCGCACTGGCCGGCGACACCGACGGCGTCGACGGAGCCGAAGAGATCGCCGGCGCCATTATGACACCCGACACCTTGGCCCGCGCGGCCGGGCGAGGGATCGATGCCAAGGCGCGCCTTGCCGACAACGACGGCCACAGCTTTTTCGAAGCTCTCGGTGACCAGGTCGTCACGGGACCGACGCTGACCAACGTAAACGACTTCCGCGCCATCCTCGTTCTCGAAACACAAGAAAGGCCGGCCGTGCAGGCCGCGACATAGAATGCGCCGTCACCGCAACGCCAAGATTATCGCCACCCTGGGACCTGCAAGCTCCAGCCCGGAAATCGTCCGCAGCCTGTTCGACGCGGGAGCGGATGTGTTCCGCCTGAACTTCAGCCACGGTACCCATGAGGATCACAAGAAGCGCTACGATCTCATCCGATCCATCGAGAAGGACGTTGGACGGCCGATCGGAGTTCTCGTGGACCTGCAGGGGCCGAAGCTGCGGCTCGGCACGTTCGGAGCCGGCCGCGTGATCCTGACCACCGGCGCGAAGTTTGGGCTCGATCTGGCTGGCGGACCCGGAGACAGGGAACGGGTCAGCTTGCCCCATCCGGAGATCTTCCAGGCACTCGCTCCCGGGGTGCAGCTGCTGCTCGACGACGGCAAGGTCCGGTTGGAGGTGGAGTCCTGCAGTTCGGATCAAGCAATGACTCGGGTTCTCGTCGGCGGCGTGTTGTCCGATCGCAAAGGGGTCAGCGTCGTCGGCGCCGTCCTGCCGCTCTCCGCTCTGACGCCCAAAGACCGAATTGATCTGGCCTACGGTCTTGAGCTCGGCGCAGACTGGATCGCGCTGTCGTTCGTTCAGCGTCCTGAGGATGTCGAAGAAATACGCGCCATTGTCGCCGGGCGCGCCGGGGTGATGTCGAAGCTGGAGAAGCCCTCCGCCGTCGAGCACCTCGACGCCATCGTGGCTCTCTCGGATGCGGTGATGGTCGCGCGCGGTGATCTCGGAGTCGAGATGGCTCCCGAACAGGTGCCCCCGGTCCAGCGGCAGATCGTCAGGGCGTGCCGGCATGCCGGTAAGCCCAGCATCGTGGCGACGCAGATGCTGGAATCGATGATCGAGGTTCCGACGCCGACGCGCGCGGAAGCCTCCGATGTGGCCTCGGCCATCTATCATGGAGCCGATGCGGTGATGCTCTCCGCGGAATCCGCGTCCGGTAAGTTTCCGTTGGAAGCGGTGACGATGATGGACCGCATCATCAGGGCCGCGGAGAACGATCGCGGGTACTACCGGCCGATGAGCGATGCGGCGCGTCCCGCGCCCGCCGCGACGATTCCGGACGCGATCTGTGCCAGCATGCGGCTGGCGACCGACCTGATGCCGATCGCCGCCGTCGTTACCTACACGATGTCAGGGTCGAGCAGTCTGCGCGCATCCCGCGAGAGGCCAGCTACCTCGATCCTCAGCATGGCCGCGAGCGCTGGAACGGCGCGACGCCTCACGTTGGCCTGGGGCATCCATTCGATCGAAGTTCCCGCGATCAGCACCGTGGACGAGATGAGCACCTTTGCGTGCGAGACGGCGCTCAAAGAGGGCTTCGCCAGGAAGGGCGACACAATTGTCGTCGCTGCCGGGACCCCCGTCGGGGTCGCGGGAACAACGAACGTGCTCAAGATTCTAAGCGTGTAGCCGCCCGCCAAAGAGGAAATGATCGTGACCGAAATTACAGAAATCGCTGCCCGCGAAATACTCGACAGCCGCGGAAATCCGACCGTTGAAGTCGACGTGACGCTCGCCGACGGCGCGACAGGCAGGGCCGCGGTCCCTTCCGGCGCGTCGACGGGCGCTCACGAGGCGGTCGAACTTCGCGACGGCGACCGGAAGCGCTTCCAAGGCAAGGGCGTTCTGAAGGCCGTGCAGGCCGTCCGCACCGAGATCGCGGAAGCAATCCGTGGAATGATCGCGACGGACCAGGTCGCCATCGACCAAGCGCTTATCAAGCTTGACGGAACTCCGAACAAGGCCCGGCTCGGCGCCAACGCGATCCTCGGCGTGTCGCTTGCAGTGGCAAAAGCGGCGGCACAGTCCACGGGACTGCCGCTCTACCGCTACGTTGGCGGAACGCAGGCGCGGACGTTGCCGGTACCGATGATGAACATCATCAACGGCGGCGCGCATGCCGACAACCCAATCGACTTCCAGGAATTCATGATCGTGCCGGTCGGCGCATCGACCGTCGCCGACGCCGTCCGGATGGGATCGGAGGTGTTCCATACCCTGCGCAAGTCGTTGAGCGATGCCGGGCACAACACCAATGTGGGCGACGAAGGAGGCTTCGCGCCGAACTTGTCGTCGGCCGAAAACGCGCTTGACTTCATCATGAGTTCGATCGAGGCTTCTGGCTATAGGCCCGGCGATGATATGGTGCTGGCGCTCGACTGCGCGGCAACCGAGTTTTTCAAGGACGGCAAATATCATTACGAGGGCGAAGGCCTGGTACGAGAGCCGCAGGCCCAGGCCGAGTATCTGACGAGCCTCGTCGGCCGTTACCCGATCATGTCGATCGAAGACGGAATGTCCGAGGATGACTGGGAAGGTTGGAAGCTCGTGACCGACCTGGTGGGCCGGCGATGCCAGCTTGTCGGCGACGATCTTTTCGTGACGAATGTGGAGCGGCTGTCCGCCGGCATCGCCAAGGGCGTCGCCAATTCCATCCTCATCAAGGTGAACCAGATCGGTTCGCTGACCGAGACGCTGGCCGCCGTTGATATGGCGAACCGTGCGGGGTACACGAGCGTGATGTCGCATCGATCTGGGGAGACCGAAGACACCACCATCGCCGATTTGGCGGTCTCCACCAACTGCGGCCAGATCAAGACGGGGTCGCTCTCGCGATCCGACCGGTTGGCCAAATACAATCAACTCATGCGGATCGAGGAAGAACTCGGCTCTGCGGGATCTTACGCAGGGAAGAGCGTCCTCCGCTGCGACTGACCGAAACTCGACTGATTGCCCGGGGGGAACGATCATCATCTCGTTCTCGTTCCGTAGAAAAATGCACGGCCGAAACAGGAGGAGACATTGGACCAGGATCGCGATCCCGCAGAAACACGTGAATGGCTCGATGCGCTGGATTCCGTCGAGGCCTTCGAAGGCATCGGCCGGGTCGACGAGTTGCTGGACGGGATCGTGCAAGCGGCACGGCGCAAGGGAGCCAAGCTGCCTTTTGCCGCCAACACCGCCTATGTCAACACCATCTCGCCCGACGACGAGCCGGCGCATCCCGGCGACCGCGCGGTCGAGCACAGGATCCGCTCGCTGATCCGGTGGAACGCCGCCGCGATCGTGCTGCGCGCCAACAAGACCTCTTCCGAACTTGGAGGGCACATCGCCAGTTTCCAATCGGCGGCGACCCTGTACGACACCGGCTTCATGCATTTTTGGCATGCTCCAACCGACACACACGGCGGAGACCTCGTTTACTACCAAGGTCACTGCTCGCCCGGCATTTATGCGCGTGCATATCTCGAAGGGCGCTTGAGCGAGGAGCAGCTTCTCAATTTCCGGCAGGAGGTCGACGGTAAGGGGATGTCCTCCTATCCGCATCCCTGGCTGATGCCGGATTTCTGGCAGTTTCCAACCGTGTCCATGGGCCTCGGGCCATTGATGGCAATCTATCAGGCGCGGTTTCTGAAATATCTCGATTCCCGCGGCCTGGCGGATACCAAGTCCCGCAAGGTCTGGGCCTTCATGGGCGACGGCGAGATGGACGAGCCGGAGTCGCTCGGCGCCATATCGCTGGGCGGGCGCGAGCATCTCGACAACCTGGTCTTTGTCATCAACTGCAATCTGCAGCGGCTCGACGGTCCGGTGCGGGGAAATGGCAAGATCATTCAGGAACTCGAGTCCGATTTTCGCGGCGCGGGCTGGAACGTCATCAAGGTCCTGTGGGGATCTGGCTGGGACCAACTCCTGGCCAACGACTCCACCGGTATTCTGCGAAAGCGCATGGAAGAATGCGTCGACGGAGAATACCAGGACTACAAATCGAAAAACGGCGCCTATGTCCGCGAACATTTCTTCGGGAAATATCCGGAGCTGAAAAACATGGTCGCCCATATGAGCGACGACCAGGTTTGGGAGCTGACGCGCGGCGGTCACGACGCCCGCAAGGTCTACGCGGCCTATAAGGCCGCCACCGAGCACAAGGGACAGCCCACCGTCATCCTCGCCAAAACAGTCAAGGGCTACGGAATGGGCGAATCCGGCGAAGGTCAGATGATTTCGCACCAGGCCAAGAAGATGAACGAGGAGGCGCTTCGGCAGTTTCGAGACAGGTTCGCGATTCCCGTTTCGGACGAGCAATTGAAAGACGTGCCCTTCGTGCGCTTCCCCGAGGGTTCGCCTGAAATGAAGTACCTCGCCGAACATCGCGCGGCGCTCGGCGGGCATCTGCCGGCTCGGCGCAGCAAGTCTCAACCGATCGAGATTCCGCCTCTATCCGCCTTCGCCGCGCAGTTGAAGTCGACCGGAGACCGCGAAATTTCGACCACGATGGCGTTCGTACGCATTTTGACGACGCTGCTGCGGGACAAGGCGATCGGCAAGCGCATCGTTCCGATCGTGCCCGACGAGAGCCGCACCTTCGGCATGGAGGGCATGTTCCGTCAGTTCGGGATCTTCTCGCAGGTGGGGCAGCTCTATCGGCCGCAGGATGCCGATGAACTCATGTTCTATCGCGAGGACAAGACCGGTCAAATCCTCCAGGAAGGAATCAACGAACCCGGCGCCATGGCGTCGTGGATCGCGGCCGCGACATCGTACTCGACATCGAACACCCCGATGATCCCATTCTACATCTACTACTCCATGTTTGGCTTTCAGCGCATCGGCGACCTTGCGTGGGCGGCCGGTGACATGCGCGCGCGGGGGTTCCTGATCGGCGGCACGTCGGGCCGCACAACACTCAACGGCGAGGGGCTGCAGCACGAAGACGGCCACAGCCATATCATCGCCTCGACGATTCCGAACTGCGTTTGCTACGACCCGACCTATTCCTACGAAGTGGCGGTCATTGTGCAGGACGGCCTGCGGCGCATGTACGGCGAGAACGAGGACGTCTTCTACTACATCACGACGCTGAACGAGAACTACCCGCACGGCGACATGCCCGAAGGCGCCGAGGACGGCATCCGCAAGGGCATGCACAAGCTGAAATCCGTCGAGACAAAAAAGAAGGCCGCCCGGGTGCAGCTGCTGGGCTCGGGCTCAATTCTGCGCGAAGTCGAGGCCGGGGCCGCCTTGCTTGCGGAAGATTTCGGCATCGCCTCCGACGTCTGGAGCGTCACGAGCTTCATGGAGCTGCGCCGGGACGGTCTGGACACCGACCGCTGGAATATGCTGCATCCGACCGCAGCGCCAAAACGCGCTTATGTCGAGACGTGCCTCGAAAAAGCCGGCGGTCCGGTCATAGCGGCAACCGACTACATGAAGCTGCTCGCCGACCAGATCCGGCCGTTCGTGCCTGGCCGCTATCGCGTGTTGGGAACCGACGGTTTCGGCCGCTCCGACTACAGGCGAAAGCTGCGCAGCTTCTTCGAAGTCGACCGCTTCCATGTCGTCGTGGCGGCGCTGAAGGCGCTGGCCGACGAAGGAACGGTGCCGGCCACGCTCGTTGCCGACGCTCTCCGCAAATACGGCATCAATCCCGACAAGCCGAACCCCGCTCTGGTCTGAAATCAGACGCCCGCCCTCGATCCGAGCATTGCCGCCCAACGCGCCGCGCAGAGTCCAAGGAGGTTGTTTTGACCAGCATCATCGATGTGAAAGTGCCAGATATCGGTGACTTCAAGGACGTGCCGATCATCGAAATCTCCGTGAAGCCGGGCGACATCGTCAAGCTGGACGATCCGTTGATCACCCTGGAGTCCGACAAGGCGTCGATGGAGGTCCCTTCGCCGTCGGCAGGGACTGTCAAGGAGATTTTGGTCAAGATCGGGGACCGTGTCGGCAAGGACTTTCTCTTTGCCCGGCTGGAAAGCGGCGAGGAGGCGTCGCCGGCGCAGGCCGCGCCCGCGGTGATGCAGCAACAGGAGCAACCCGAGCCGCCGAAGAGTCCGACACCGTCACCCGCGGTTCCGAAGTCCGCCGCTCCCGCAATACAGGACTTTTCCGGGGCGCATGCCAGTCCGGGCGTTCGTCGCATGGCGCGCGAGCTCGACATCGATCTGGCCACGGTCAAGGGGACAGGCGAAAAAGGGCGCGTCACGAAGGAAGATATCAAGGCCTCGCTCGGCGGCGGCGCCAAGGGGGCGGCCGCGGGCGCAACTGCGGGCGGCATGGGAATTCCGGAAATTCCCGCGGTCGACTTTTCAAAGTTCGGGCCGGTCGAGATCAAGCCGATGGTGCGGATCAAGCGCATCTCCGGACCGTACCTTCATCGCGCATGGCTCAACATCCCGCACGTCACCCATAACGACGAGGCGGATATTTCCGAGATCGAGAAATACCGCAAGGAACTCGACGACGCGGGCAAGGCCGACAAGAAGAAGCCGTACCGAGTCTCGCTGCTGCCCTTCCTGATGAAGGCGTCCGTCAACGCACTGAAGGCATTTCCGGACTTCAATACTTCGCTCACGCCGGAGAAGGACGCACTGGTCTACAAGAAATTCTACAACATTGGCATCGCCGTCGACACGCCGGAAGGTCTGGTCGTTCCGGTCGTCAAGGAGGTGGACCGCAAGGGGGTCATCGAGATCAGCCGCGAACTGGGCGACATCTCAGCGAAGGCGCGCGACGGCAAGTTGACGCCCTCGGAAATGCAGGGAGCGACATTCACGATTTCTTCGCTCGGCGGCATCGGTGGCTCCGCGTTTACTCCGATCGTCAATGCGCCGGAAGTGGCGATCCTGGGCGTCGTGCGCTCGAAGATGGCGCCGGTGTGGAACGGCGAGGCTTTTGCACCCCGCCTGATGCTGCCGCTCTGTCTTTCCTACGATCACCGTGTGATCGACGGCGCCGCCGCGGCACGGTTCGCCCGGCACCTCGCCACTGTCCTTGAAGATGTGCGGCGCCTCGTCCTCTGACGGACACGAACGGGAGAGAGACGATGACAGATACGATCAAGGTTCCGGACATCGGCGATTTCAAGGACGTGCCGGTAATCGAGGTATACGTGAAGGCCGGCCAGACGATTACGGCAGAAGAGACGCTTGTCACACTGGAATCCGACAAGGCAGCAATGGATGTTCCCGCTCCGTCGGCTGGGGTCATCGGCGAGGTCATGATCAAGGTCGGCGACAGGGTGAGTGCGGGCTCGGTCATCGCGACATTCGTCAGTGCTGATTCAACAAAGGCGGCATCGGCCGCGTCCCCGCCTGCGGCCGCAACTTCTGCAACATCCGCGAAGGGTGATTTTCACGCTGAGGTGCTCGTGGTCGGCGCGGGTCCAGGCGGCTACTCCGCCGCGTTCCGGGCCGCCGATCTCGGCAAGAAGGTCGTTCTGGTCGACAAGGGCGCGACGCTTGGAGGCGTCTGCCTCAACGTCGGCTGCATACCCTCAAAGGCGCTGCTGCACGCCGCCAAGGTGATCGACGAGACGCGGGAAATGGCCGACCATGGAATTGCATTCGGCGCTCCCGCTCTCGACATCGACAAGCTTCGCGGCTGGAAGGACGGCATCGTCAAGAAGCTGACGGGCGGTTTGTCGGGTCTTGCCAGGCAGCGCAAGGTCACAGTCGTGACGGGGGTCGGCACGTTTCTGTCGCCGAAATCGCTACTCGCGAAAACCGCCGACGGCGAGAAGACGATTTCGTTCGATCAGGCGATCATTGCCTGCGGCTCCGAACCGATCACGTTGCCCTTCATTCCGCACGGCGATTCGCGGGTCATCGATTCAACCGGCGCTCTTGAACTGAACGGTCTGCCCAACCGGCTTCTTGTGCTTGGTGGCGGTATCATCGGCCTGGAGATGGCGACGGTCTATCACTCGCTCGGGGTCAAGGTGACGGTTGTGGAATTGATGGACCAGATCATCCCCGGTGCTGACAAGGATATTGTCACGCCGTTGATGAAGCGAATTAGCAAACGCTACGAAAACATCCTGCTGAAAACCAAAGTCACTGCGGTTGCCGCCGAAGCAGACGGGCTTCGCGTGACGTTTGAGGGTCCGAACGGGACGTCGGACGACCTATTCGATCGTCTGCTAGTCGCCGTCGGCCGCAGTCCCAGCGGAAAAATGGTTGGCGCAAACGCCGCAGGCGTCACCGTCGATGAGCGCGGCTTTATCGCAGTCGACAAGCAGATGCGCACGAATGTTCCACATATTTTTGCCATCGGGGACGTAGTTGGACAACCGATGCTCGCACATAAGGCGGTGCATGAGGCGAAGGTTGCGGCCGAAGTGGCTGCCGGTCGGAACAGCGTATTCGACGCGAAAGTTATTCCTTCGGTTGCCTACACCGATCCGGAGGTGGCTTGGGTCGGTCTGACCGAACTGGAAGCCAAGGCCAGCGGCGTCAAATATGGCAAGGGTGTCTTTCCATGGGCGGCGAGTGGGCGATCGCTGTCGCTCGGCCGCGATGAGGGCGTCACCAAAATCCTGTTCGACGAAGAACATGAGCGGATCATCGGGTGTGGCATCGTTGGGCCGTCGGCAGGCGACCTCATCGCGGAAGCGGCGCTTGCAATCGAAATGGGCGCCGACGCCGCGGACATCGGCCTTACGATCCATCCCCATCCGACGCTCTCCGAAACGCTCGGCATGGCCGCCGAAGCGTTCGAGGGTACGATCACCGATCTCTACATGCCTAGGAAGAAATAGGACGGAGCGGATGTCATGAACAGTATCCCACCGTTTGCCGACGCTCAGGCGTATCTCGAAAGCCTGATGCAGGCTGGGCAAGACGCGATGAAGCAGTTTGACGACGCTCTCGCCTCGGCTACCGGGGTGCAGCCTCAGGAGCCGCTCTCATCGGGGCGCCCGGTTTCTCCCTTTGCGTTGATCCTGGATCTCCAGCGCGAATATCTCAAACAGGTGTGGCGGATTTGGAACACACTGTTCCTACAATCCTTCTTGGGTGGCGTCCACGCCGACGTTGCGATGGCGACGGGCGACAAGCGGTTCAAGGACGCATCGTGGCGGGAACAGCCTTATTACGATCTTCTCAAGCAGACCTATTTGCTGGGCTCAAAGCAGCTGCATGAGTTCGTTGATCAAGCGCAGGTAGACGATAAGACGAGATTGCAGCTTCGGTTTTATGCCCGCCAGTTCATCGATGCGATGAGTCCGTCCAATTTTCCCGCGACGAATCCGGAGGTGATCCGCAAGGCGATCGAGACCCGCTCCGCGAGCCTCACGGATGGCATGAGGAATTTGATTGATGACCTGCAAAAGGGCCGGATCACCCGGGTTGACGAGTCGGCCTTTGAAGTCGGACGTAACCTGGCGACCACGCCGGGAACGGTGGTTTTCGAAAATGAACTGATCCAGCTTATTCAGTACGCTCCTCAAACAAGTGAGGTCGAAAAAACGCCGGTGCTGTTCGTGCCGCCATGCATCAACAAGTATTACCTGCTCGATCTCGGCAAGGGCAACTCGCTGGTCGAGTACGCGGTTGCGCAAGGTCATCAGGTGTTCCTGATTTCCTGGCGTAGCGCGGTGGCCGAGACGGCACATCTGACGTGGGACGACTACCTCGAGATGGGTCCGCTCAAGGCGGTCGACGTTGTGCTCGATATCACTGGCGCCGAGCGGACAAATGCCCTCGGATTCTGCGTAGGCGGCACGATTCTGAGCTGCGCAGCGGCCGTGCTGGCCGCGCGACAACAGGACAAGCTCGCGGCAGTCACGCTACTAACTACCATGCTGGATTTTTCCGATACCGGCGAAATCGGACTGCTGATCGACGCCGGATCGGTTGCCCTGCGTGAGGCAACGATCGGGCAGGGAGGTATTCTCCCCGGCAAAGAACTGGCGTTCACGTTCGGGACGCTGCGCGCCAACGATCTGATCTGGCGGTACGTCGTCGACAGCTATCTCAAGGGCGCAACGCCGGATGCTTTCGATCTGTTGTATTGGGATTCCGACAGTGTCAGCTTGCCCGGCCCTATGTACTGCTGGTACACGCGGAATACCTATGTTGAGAACAATATCAAGGATCCCGGCAAGACCACACAGTGTGGGGTTCCGGTGGATTTTTCCAAGATTGACGCGCCGATTTATCTTCTCGCATCCCGCGAGGATCACATTGTGCCGTGGAAGACGGCATTTCGTTCCAAGGATTTGGTCGGTGGTGAGGCACGATTCGTTCTTGCTGCGAGCGGCCACGTCGCAGGTGTGATCAATCCTCCGGCCCGCAACAAACGCAGCCATTGGCTCAACGACGACCTCGAGTCCGATCCGCAGGGTTGGTTCGACGGGGCCGAAGAAAAACCCGGAAGCTGGTGGCCAGACTGGGATGCGTGGATGAGACGCCATTCCAGCGGAGTGATCCCTGCGCCAGCACATCAGGGCAATGCTCGATATAGCCCGATAGAACCCGCGCCCGGTCGGTACGTAAAAGAGAAATCGAACCAGTGACGCTAATCAACCGATTTGCATCAGCCAACAACCTGCAACTGAGGAACTTTTAATGTCCAACGAAATCGTCA
>Ga0207648_10005530_pt1 | contig 12734 bp, 11 predicted proteins | sample KBSMisM32_FD_184310 | JGI IMG/M metagenome (GOLD analysis project Ga0207648, IMG submission 184310) | Miscanthus rhizosphere microbial communities from Kellogg Biological Station, Michigan, USA - KBS Miscanthus M3-2 (SPAdes) (version 2) | ecosystem: Host-associated > Plants > Roots >...
TGGTATGCAAGATTAATCGTAACGCCGTTAGTTGTTTGTTATAATAGATAAACACGGTTTATCTGGCGATGAGACAGACGTTTATCTCTGCGGAGAGTTACGCTGTCTTCCCTTCGGTAGGTTGGAGATAAGCTGTGCTATCTGCATCTCCCACCGGTTGCACCGGTGGTTATGCGTATTCAACCCTTCGGGTTAGTCCTCCGGCTGAATAAGAATGAGAAATTGGAAACATATATTCCTTCGTAACGGCAATCTTCTTAGAAGCGAACCCGGAGGGTTGAATGTGAGTAACGATGACTGCAAGTCGTCGCCGGCCACACTCGGTGAATCTTCTTAGGAGCGAACCCGGAGGGTTCAATGTGAGTAACGATGACTGCAAGTCGTCGCCAGCCACATAGGAATGATTACTGAGTTATGAGATATCTGTTTGCTGAAGTCTGCTCTCATGCTGGTTGCACTGCAGCGTAAGCTGTGCTATCTGTATCTGCCACCGGTTGCATCGGTGGTTATGCATATTGAACCCTTCGGGCCATCCTGACATAGTAATTGATAGACGCATTTGACGATATATTGTTAATAGCAACAATACTCAAGCCGATTTTTTGAGCATATCACAGGGCGACTAGTTCTTAGTTTTTATTATTCCAAATTAAAAGTTCACCAATATTGTCAATGTTAAGTCTTTCCGTATCGTTTATCTCCTCGAGACGTTTTTGAAATTTAGTGAGTTCTTGTTTTACGCTGTCGACCGCATTTTTAAGTTCTCGCATATCGATAGTCAATATCGTATTTGGTGGTGTTGGCTGAAAGTGTTCGTCGAATTCCTTGACAGTGAAGTCAAAAATTATGTTGCCTCTTACAAACTTCACCACAGGCTCTGGGTGTCCTTCGTAATAGGCGTCAAATCCGTTTGAAAGTTTGTCCCAATATTGAATGTCACTTAACAATCCACAACATTGAGGAAAATATTTATCTTGATTGTCAACTTTCAAAACGTATCCACCAAAAAAGGAACAGGCCTGTGCCCTATGATATTTCCCCTCTCTTAATTCCTGCGTATGATCACTGGTTATTTTTATTAAATTTATGTCGGTAATAGTTGATGGTCTATAAAATGAAGAACCGTTTAAATATGGTGTTAACTTATCTGTAAAGCCAGCCTTCTTGTAGCATTCTTCATGATATGCGTCCCACACTTCAGGAAAATGCCAATAGGGATACGACTCAGGGACGGTTATTCCCATATTATTATATCCAATTTCAATTACAGGTATCAATTCAATGGTCATTGTACGTTGTTGATAACTTAATAATAGCACATTGTAAATGGAGCGGTAGATAGTCCTGCTATTTAAACGAGCCTTCCAAAAAAAAATTATCGTTTTGTTTACTTAAGCGACTCAGCAGTTTAGCCACTGAGTAAGATTAAATAATTATTCCCCAATCATTTTAAAAAAGTCAGATAATTTAATCCCTTGCCCCGTGCAGATTTTTTTAAGAGTTTTATAGAGATCGAATAATTCTCTTCTCTTATTTCTTTAATTCTTCTCACAGTTTTTTCATCTATGTCATTGGCAATAGCGAAGGCCCTATTGGACATGTCTTTAATCCAATTTTTGTCGATATACAAGCAGATTTTTTCGATTAGTTTCTCCATCTATTTATTAAATATAATTACAAAAGTCGGCCGATGACCGCGGGTTATGAGTGACAATTCTTGGCCAATTGTTCAAATCAATTGTTTCTGAGGTCACTTTTTGTTCTGCAATATGTTTTCAAGTAAGCTGATTTTGTCGCGTTCGCTCTTTAACAATGCCTCATATAATTCGACTATTTTATCAATAGGGTTGAAAGTCGGATAGTAATTCATTGCTGACGCGTTTGCATGATCTTTGAAATCACTGAATGTATTTGCAACGATATTAATCGCGGCCTCTTCATCAAAATTTTTTATCGCATCCACGGGTATCTTCAAAGCCCTTGCCACATCGTCCAGAATACCTGGCTCAATTTCTTCCTTTGCTTCCAGGCGTGATATTTTTATCTGGGTCCAGTCATCACCCATGATAGACGCTAACAGGTCCTGTTTCATTCCAAGAATTTGCCGGAAGCGGGCTATATTTTTCCCCTGGTGAATTTTCTTTTCCATATCGTCAAAGATAACATATTAACGAAGCGAATAAAAAATGCAGCTACGGATTACTGCAAACATGTTGAGATTATAATATGCAAAGCGCCGGTGGTTATTTTGATGAGACGACTATGAACGATGCAGCGCCGGTATATAATCTCCCACCCTTCAACGAAGACGCCTGGATAAGGCTGATATTTTTACTCAGCGATACACAACGCTGGATGAACGAAATAGCGCTGAATGCATTAATGCAGGTACCCATGCAGGATAGAAAAAAACTTTTTCGTAAAACATACTACATAGGCGTCATTGCCCTTGCGCATATCATCGAGCGCCACTATTTCAAAATACCGCGACATCCCGAAACAGGTAAGTTCACTATTCCAATGACAGAGTTGCTTTGCTACCTGCGCGATGCATTTAATAAAGAAACAACGCCGGTGCCCGGGTCTCTACATTTCCGGCGTTTTATCGATACAGGAAATGTTATCGGGTTTGATGAAAATCATTTACCAACAACGATCATCACCATACTTACGGATAGCGGGGGATGTATTATCACTGCTTTTCCTGGAGCAATTAAGAACGGCATGAAATAAGAAGATATAAAGATTGCAGAGAAAACTTCAAGGGATGTTACTGATTGTAGGCCCGGTATCTTTTTGTTGGTTTCCGATCTAAGAAGTTGGGCCCCGAATGTTATCGGCAGCTACCCTGATGCAATAGATAACGGGGGCGATACCGGGAGTTGGGCCATGCATATTATTTCCAATCAGCCCGTGACAATTTTCTGACCCTTCGTTATCATTGAAGGGGCCTCCGTTGATAACAGGTGGCCCACAAATACTATTTCCCGGCCCTCCGTTGTTATTTTCTGCCCTTCCCTTGCTATTGGAGGGGCCTTCGTTGATGACAGGCGGCTCACAAATACTTTTTCCCGGCCCTCCGTTGTTATTTTCTGCCCATCCATTGTTATTGGAGAGGCCTCCGATAACAACAGACGGGCTATTAATACTATTTTCCACCCTTCCGTTGTTATTAACCGCCCGTTCGGCAATACAAACCAGGCACCTTTTGTCCGGGCCACACTATATTTCCAGGTTTTTGCATTGAGTGAACTGCCAAAATTCAGACAAAATACTTACTAGAATAAATTGAAAACATTTTCTGCTTAGATAGAATTGTAACTCCACGTTACTTTATTCAATCCCTCAAACGATTTCTATAGGTTCTTAGAACTTTTTCTAACTGCGTTCTATGAGCTTTTTTTTTGTTTTGTATTCGTACTTGATTTAAATATTATTAAAAAACTTTAAAATTTAATGTTTATGAAAACCGCTAAAATTATCCTTTCATTTACTTCTCACACTGATGCTTCACTTGAAAACAAGTCTGAATACATTCATGCGTCGATGTACAATAACCCAAATTTTCCGACGCCTACTCCCTCACTTGAGCTGTTGACATCAACTACCAAAGCCTTCAGTGATTCACTGATCGCCGCTGCCGAAGGTGGTCGTACCAACATCGCTGTCAAAAACAAGAACCGGAAGGCATTGGAGGTGTTGTTGCGGCAGCTGGGTGGCTACGTGATCATGATCGCCGGTGAAGACAAGGCGATCCTGACCAGCAGCGGATTCGACCTGCATAAGGAAGCCGAGCCTTCTCCAGCGGTGACAACACCTATGATTGAAGTAACTGCCGGTGTGAACCAGGGCGAAGTGGTAGTGAATGTAACCCGCGTGAAAGGTGCCAAATCTTACAGTTACGAGTGTACGCCAGATCCTGTTTCAGAAAATAGTACCTGGCAGCATGAACCCGATTCGAGGATTACCCACGTGATAAAAGGTTTGCCATCTGGTAAACGTTACGCTTTCCGCACGGCAGCAGTGGGTTTGAGAGGCGCGAGAGCGTACAGTAGTATAGTGTTTTTATATGTACAGTAAAGTCTGGAGTTTTTTCATATTTATCGCCGTGTAATTTCTATTACGCGGCTTTTTTATTGCGGGTTTCACTGATCTGCATTTGCCACCTGTTGCACCGATGGTTATGCATATTCAACCCTCCGGGTTAGTCCTCCAGATGAATGAGAATGAGAAGTTGGAAATATGATATTCCTTAATAACGGGAATCTTCTTAGGAGCGAACCCGAAGGGTTGAATGTGAGTAACGATGACTGCAAGTCGTCGCCAGCCACACACGGTGAATCTTCTTGGAAGCAAACCCGGAGGGTTCAATATGAATAACGATGACTGCCAGTCGTCGCCGGCCACACACGGTGAATCTTCTTAGCAGCGAACCCGGAGGGTTCAATATGAGTAACGATGACTGCAAGTCGTCGCCAGCCACATAGGAATGATTACTGATCTAAGGGATATCTGCTTGCTGATACCTCCTTACACATGCTGATTGACTGACATGCCGGCTGTGATACCGTAACCTGCCACCGGTTGCACCGGTGGTTATGTATATTCAACCCTCCGGGTTAGTCCTACAGCACCAGAGAATAACGTATTCGGACATTATTATGACAGGAATGTAACGAGGCATAGTCATGAATTTACCTGACTAACTCAAACACGAAACTCTCCCACGGTTTAATTTCAAACCCTTCAAGATTTTTTATTTCACTAGTAATAACGTTTTTCACTTTACTAAAACCCTTTGTTCTCTCCGAAAAATAATTCCAATCCGGTTTTATTGAATCGGTTCCTGAATTGGTGATGATCATTACCGTTTGCTTACTATCATAACGGAAATAAATATAGAGGCCATCTTTGGGAGTGTATTGCATGAGTTTACCGGATGTAATAGCAGAAGATGTTTTGCGGAAATTAGCCAGTGCAGAAACATAATTATATGCTTCCTGCTCCTGCCCTGTCCTGCCTTGTTTGGTAAATTTATTTACAGTATCTTCTTTCCAGCCACCGGGAAAATCTTTTCTTACTTCAGCATCTGTAGGATCTCTAAAATTTTTCATCAATATTTCTGTACCATAATAAAGTTGTGGAATGCCCCGCAATGTGAGCAGCCAATTGATAGCCGCTTTATATTTTGAAAAATTTTCACCGGCTATAGAATAGACTCTATCGAGATCATGATTATCGAGAAAGATACAGTTGCGTGTAGGGTCTTTGTACACGATATCCTGCGCAAGAGTTGAATAGATACGATTCACCCCGTCGCTCCAACCGAAAGGTTGCCGAAGTCCATCGAGTAATGCATTGGTCAAAGGAAAATCGGTTATACCCGGTGTATTATGTTTGAAGGCAATATTGGTAAAATTGTTTTGGGAAAAATAGCCACCATTAATCACCGAAGGAACTAACGTTTCTCCAAACAAAGTAAGCGTTGGAAACTCTTTGAATAACGCATCATTCATTTTATTCAAAAAAACCGGGTCATTATAAAAGTAAGTATCTACGCGCCAGCCATCAATACCAAATTCTTCGGTGGCCCAGATAGCATATTGTACCAGGAAGTTTGATACATACGGATTACGCTGGTTAAGATCAGCAAGAAAAGGCGTGAACCATCCATCAAGAGATACTTTCTTATCAATAGCTGATGCATAAGGATCGACTAACGGTTGATCTTTGTAGGAAGTATTCGTATACGAAGGCCATTGATTTACCCAATCTTTCATCGGCATATCTCTCATTGACCAATGATCTTGTCCTATATGATTATACACCGCATCCTGGATAAACTTTAAACCTTTCGCATGCGCTGCGCTTACCAGTTGTTTATATTCTTCGTTGCTGCCAAGCCGTTTGTCAATTTTATATTGATCAGTAAATGCATAACCATGATACGTACTCCGCGATGTTCCTCCTTCCATTGTCCGGGTCATATCATTTTCCACAACGGGTGTGGGCCATATAGCTGTTACGCCCAATTCTTTCAAATAGTCAAGGTGATCCTGTATACCCTTTAAATCACCACCATGCCGGTCAAATGGGTTGTTGCGGTCATGACCCGTATCACGCATGTCATTGAAAAAATCATTGGAAGGATCGCCGTTAGCAAAACGATCGGGCATTAAGAGATAAATAAAATCAGCTTGGGTTACACCTTGTATTCTTGTTTTACCATCTTCTTTGTTCTTCGCTTTGAGTTCATATTCCGAATCGCCTTCTCCTTCACTGCCTTTAAAATGAATTTTTATTTTACCCGGTTTTGCATTTGCACTAATGATTAGATCAAGAAAGACATAATTTTTGTTTTCAACCTTATTCACTTTCACCAATTTCACTCCCGGGTAAGAAACGGTAATGTTATCGCCCGCAATATTATCTGCGTGAATGATCAATTGAAGTTTTGGGTTTTTCATACCCGTCCACCAATGGGTGGGATAGTAAGCCGGTTTATTAAAACCAGATGCATTTATCGTAACGGAAAATGATAAAGAAACAACAATGCTTAAAAAACAAATTATTTTATTAAACATGCCGGTCGTTTTTTTCTTCCTGTATTTTGATCGCTCCGGGATCGTACACATAGATAACACTTACAGCAGCGCACAGCATAAATATACCAGCCAGCACCAATGCGTATACCGGTTGGTTATTGTATACATTTTTAACCATCGGGCCGCCTATAATTCCATTTAGTATTTGGGGAATCGTAATAAAGAAATTGAAGATCCCCATATAAATTCCCATTTTGCCGGCCGGAATGGAACTGGAAAGAATTACATAAGGCATGGCAAGTATACTTGCCCACGCAATACCGACACAAATCATAGAAAAGATCAAAAATTCTTTACTGGGTGCAAAATAAATGGAGATTAATCCAATACCACCGATGATGAGAGATAATGCATGTGTGCGCTTTCTGCCGATTTTATTTGCAATCGTTGGTAATAGCAACGCGTACAAAGCAGACACCAGGTTATAGACACCGAATATGACGCCGGTCCAGCTTTGCGCTTTCCGGTACATATCTGAACTTTTATCTTCTATCGGCAATCCCATAACGTGAGTAGCAATAGTATCCGTTGTAAAAACCCACATTCCGAACAAGGCAAACCAACTGAAAAACTGTACCAATCCCAATTGTTTCATTGTCCTCGGCATCTTTTTCAAATCTTTGAATATACTTCCAAGACCGGCGTGATGATCTTCATTTTTCCCATGGTACTTCTCGTATTCTTTTGGAGGATATTCCTTTGTTCGCATAACGGTCCAGATGATGCTGGAGATAAAGACTAAAGCGCCGATATAAAACGAAAACTTTACATTATCCGCCACTACTCCCGCCGGTGCACTTTCTGAAATTCCAAACCAATTCGCCATTATATAAGGAAGCCATGAACCAACTACCGCACCTACGCCGATTAAAAATGTTTGTATTGAAAAACCCAATGTTCGTTGCGAGTCGGGAAGATTATCTGCTACCAATGCCCTGAAGGGTTCCATCGCGAGGTTAAAGCAGGCATCCATAATCATAAGAAAAGCCGCGCCAATAATTACTAACGGTGCAATTTTTCCTAACAGCCCTGCATTAGGCATTAACGTGAGTGCACTGGATGATAAAATAGCGCCTGCCAAAAAATAAGGCCTTCTCCGGCCGAGGCGGTTCCATGTTCTGTCGCTGTAATGGCCAACTATCGGCTGTACGATTAGTCCTACTAACGGTGCAGCCAGCCAAAACCAGGATAAATGCTCCACATCTGCTCCGTAATTACGCAGAATACCACTTGCGTTGGAATTTTGTAGCGCGAATCCAAATTGAATTCCTAAAAATCCAAAACTCATATTGAATATCTGGCTGAAGGACAACTTTGGCTTGGACACTAACGTAGCCGGCGGTGAAACAGACGCAGTTGACATAGCAATCGTTTTTGGCTTGCAATTATTCTTGAAGATAATAATAAATACTGTCTGAACTACAGCGCGGTTTTTAAGTGAGATCAGGCTCTCTCTTCATACCACAAAAGAATATTCAATCGTGATGCAATAAAAATCGTCCTGACAAAAATCAAAAAGACCGGCACGACACCTCAAAGGAATTTTTTCCGAATATCTTTGCAGCAATCTTAAACTTAACCGCCATTCCGAATCTGACATGAATAGAATCGCCAAGCCGGCCCCGGCAACCGTACCATCTTTTTACCAGCCATATATGAATTGTGTTCCCGGTGATGAAAACCTGATAAAAAATCTCGTGGATATTTTAAATGAAACAGAGCAGCTTGTCCTCGCGTTGCCCGAAGAGAAACTGCTGTATCGTTATGACGAAGGGAAATGGACCATCAAGGATATTATAAACCATCTCTCCGACTGTGAACGGATCATTACCTACCGCGCGTTACGCATAGCCAGGGCAGATAAAACTGATCTTCCGGGTTTCGATGAAGAAACATTTGCAAAACATACCAACGCAGCAAACCGTACAATACACGACCTGCTGTATGAACTCCGGGCTTGCCGGATGTCCAGTATTACCTTTATTGAAACGATGGATAATGATGCCCTGGACCGCACCGGTACCGCAAATAGCTATGCGCTATCTGCACGGCTGCTGGTAAATCATTTGTATGGTCATCACCGGCATCACCTGAATATTATCCGCGAAAAATACCTGTAACGATCAAACAGTGTTTTGGCTGACGGACTATGCGGGCATATGAATTGCATAGTGTATCACAAATGGAAATGAGGTATCCGTTCTACATCCGTGGTACTGTTATACTTTTCGGTCTCTGCCTCCTGACATTTGCCTTATATACTCTGCGGCCATTCTGCATTCCATTTGCATTGGCAACAGTTATTGCCATGCTGCTGAATCCTGTTGTGAATTGGTTGGCAGCACGCAAAGTGAACCGTGTCCTCGCCATTACGATTGTCGTAGTTTCTTCCCTGCTGGTTATTGCCTGTATCGGTTGGTTTATTATATCCCAGTCAGCCCATATAGCACAGGATTTTCCACAAATGAAAGTAAAGTTTGAAAAATTATTTTACAATGCGCAGCAGTGGTTAAACAGGGATGGCAATATCAATATAAAAAAGCAGAATGAATTAATAGCACAGGCGAAGGAAAACCTGATGCCTGTTTTAGCAGGTCTCGCCGGAAGTGTACTCGGCTCTCTGACCGTTATTGTTTTGCTTCCCGTTTATCTTTTTTTATTGTTATACTATAAACAGCTTATTGTAAATTTCATTTACGAAGTAGTGAACGATCAATATGCGGGCAAACTCGATAAGGTATTAAATGAATCTAAAACGGCAATACAGCGGTATATGTCCGGCCTTTTGCTTGAAACATTAATCGTTGCCACGTTAAACAGCATAGCACTTTTACTTTTTGGTGTAAAGTATGCTATACTTATAGGCGTATTGGGTGGCTTGTTAAATATGATCCCTTATATAGGCGGCATTATCGCTATCAGTTTACCTGTTATTGTGGCTACCGTGACTAAAGATGGATTTAACACACAGCTGGGTATTATCGGCGCTTATTTGTTGATACAGTTTATAGACAATCACTACCTGTTGCCCGTGATTGTTTCATCAAAAGTTCGTATCAATGCACTCATTTCTATAATAGCAACAATTCTTTCAGGCATGTTGTGGGGAATAGCAGGGATGTTTTTGTGCATTCCGCTTGTTGGAATTCTGAAGATTGCTTTCGATCGCATTCCCGGTATGCAGCCATGGGGTAAACTGCTCGGCGATGAAATTCCAATCACGCACCGCGGCATTTTGCTGAGAAGAAAACGGAAAAAAATTACAGTCGCCTGAAAAACACAAACCCGGCATCGTGTAATGACAGCCGGGTATGCGATGCTTCGGTGAATTTTAAATAACAAATCCGTTTGGAATGACGGCTCCTTTCTTTACCACTACGATTCCGTCTTTGATGGTATACAATGAATGATCCGTATTCTCGAGATGCGGGCCTCCGTTTATCCTAACGTCGTCGCCTATACGGCAATTCTTATCAATGATCGCATTGCGTATATAACAACGATGACCGATTCCTAAAAGCGGAATACCGGTTCTTTGTGCATTAGCTATTTCGTCCAGCGTTTCGTAATAATCATTACCCATTAAATAGCAACTGACCACGGTTGTGCCGTGACCGATGCGGCTGCGTATACCGATCACACTGTGTTCAATGCGGGAAGCATTAATAATAGAACCTTCGGCAACCAACGTTTTCTCTAAGGTGCTACCGCTTATTTTAGCCGGGGGCAGCATGCGGGCACGGGTATAAATTGCGTTATCGTTGTCGAAAAGATTAAACTCAGGAAGGTCCTGTGTTAACCCGAGGTTGGATTCAAAGAAAGAATAAATATTCCCGATGTCTGTCCAATAGCCGTCGTACTGGAAACTGGCTACTTTATGTTTCCCGATAGAATCCGGAATAATTTCTTTACCAAAATCGGTTGCATCTTTTTTATCGGTCATCAGCAGATCGGTAAGAAACTGGCGATTGAAAATATAAATCCCCATCGATGCCAGGTAAATTCTTCCTTTGCTTTTCATTTCATCACCGGTATCGCTCACCCAATCTTTCAGCAGATCCTTTTTTGGCTTTTCTATAAAGGAAGTGATCAATCCCTCCGTTGATTTCAGGATGCCAAATTCAGGCGCCTCGCGTTCGGCAACAGGAATAGTAGCAATGGATATCTGTGCCCCGGTTGCAATATGATTGTTAAACATCGCTTCAAAATCCATCTGGTAAAGCTGATCACCTGAAAGAATCAATATATAATCACTCGGAAATGGATTAACATGCCGCAAGCCCTGTCTCACCGCATCGGCCGTACCCTGGAACCAGGTAGGATTATCCGGCGTTTGTTCCGCTGCAAGTATATCGACAAATGCCGAACTGAATGCACTGAAGTGATACGTGTTTTTGATATGCCTGTTTAATGATGCTGAATTGAATTGCGTCAATACAAACATTCTCCCGATACCCGAGTTAAGGCAATTTGAAATGGGGATATCAACAAGCCGGTATTTTCCGGCAATAGGTACCGCGGGTTTCGAGCGGCTCGCCGTTAACGGATATAATCTTGTTCCTGCACCGCCGCCAAGAATTACAGCCAGCATTTCTTTTCCGATATTAGACATATGGAGAGTTTTTTGTTTTGGTTGATTGAATAAATTTACTTCAACGAACTGTATAAATCAACATATTGTTGTGCTGCACTATCCCAGGAGTGATCGATGTCCATCATATACCCACGCATCCAGTCCCACAATTCTTTTTTATTAGTATATAAATCTATCGCACGGCCAACAGAATACGTTATATCCCAAACAGACGCATTATCGAAACGAATGCCGAATCCCTGCCAGTCGCCAAAATCAGTTACCGTATCGCGCAGGCCACCCGTATTTCGTACCATCGGCACAGTGCCATACCGCAACGCATACATCTGGTTAAGGCCACAGGGCTCTACACGACTTGGCATTAATATAAAATCGGCACCGGCATACATCAGGTGACTTAACGGTTCACTGTACCCGATATATGTATTGATATACCCGGCAAAGCGGCTATTCATGTCCGCGAGTTCGCCTTCTATTGCCGGTTCGCCTGAACCTAAAATAAGAAAACAGGCGTTGCCATGATGCTGGTATACTGACGAAGTAATTGCATCCGGTAAGAGATCTGCCGCTTTTTCCCCCACCAATCTGCCGATAAAAACGATCAGCGGCTTTTCGATATCGAGACCAAAACGATCGCAAAGCTCTTTTTTATTGGCCTGTTTTCCTTCATCGACAGTTAATTTATTAAATGTCTTTACGATCATAGCATCTTTTGAAGGATCCCATACATCGTTATCAATACCATTTAATATACCGGAGCATTTTCCTTTTTCGTATTCAAACAGATTTTCCAATCCATTCGACATATATTTTAATTCATCGAGATAGCTGGGGCTTACGGTAGTTACACTCCATGCACATTTTACTGCAGAAGCTAATGGATTAAGAGAATTATTCCAGTCGAGATTACCCCATTTCCACCTGTCCCATGAAGGCAGGTAATAACTTTTATCCCATCCCATAGCGCCCTGGTATTGCGCATTGTGAATGGTAAGAACAGAAGGTATATCCGCAAGGTGATTAAATGCGAAACAATGTTTCATCATGAACGGAATAAGTCCCGCCTGGTGATCATGTACATGAATAATATCCGGCCGGTGCGACCATTTGCTGATCCAGTCCACTACTGCGATCTGGAATGAAGTAAAACGTTCGGGATCGTCGTTATAGCCGTAAATTTTTTCACGATCGAGTAAGCCATTGATGTCAATAAGAAAAAGATCAAAGCCAAGCTTGTTTGTTTTTTCTTTGATTACACTATAATGAAACCAATGCGGGCCAAGGTTCTGACCGCCTTCGTGTACGAGCTCCCATTCGTTTTCGTATAGAAATTTGGTACGGTACATCGGCATGATCACTTTCGTAATATGGCCGGCTTTTGCCTGGTATTTTGGTAACGCTCCAACCACATCGCCCAACCCGCCTGCCTTCGCTACCGGATAACATTCTGCTGAAATATGTATTATCTCCATCTGGTTAGCCCGTTTGCTTTGACAAGAAATTATTTCAAATTAAGCGGTTTTTTCTGAATGTAG
>Ga0207648_10005531_pt1 | contig 12730 bp, 10 predicted proteins | sample KBSMisM32_FD_184310 | JGI IMG/M metagenome (GOLD analysis project Ga0207648, IMG submission 184310) | Miscanthus rhizosphere microbial communities from Kellogg Biological Station, Michigan, USA - KBS Miscanthus M3-2 (SPAdes) (version 2) | ecosystem: Host-associated > Plants > Roots >...
TGGGGGGCGCCGGAGGGACTCCGAATGTGGCATCGAAGCTGGTCGAACGGCAGCGTCGGTACAAGTCGATCCTGATCCCAGTGGGGCTGGTGAAGGTCTTGAGCGATATCCACGTGTTCTACCCGAACCGGGAGGATTTCGATTTTTCTCGCGCCGTCGAGTTCGGCACCGCTCCGCTGCACTTCGTCATCGGGCGAAGTGAAGACATCACCGCTGCATCGTTCTTCCGCGACCTGATCCAGGCGCAGCTCCAGTCCGACCTGAATGCCTACCGCGACGGCGGATTCGACACTCCACTCAAGACGTCCGAAGAAGGTCTCATGGCGATCACCTGGGGCCATACGTTCATGCTGCACGAGAGCGACCGGAGCTTTCAGGGTATCTACGTCGGCGCGGGTCCGTATCTCGCCGCGCAGGGGTATGGGGATTTCGATGCGGAGTTTGAGAAGCTGCTGAACAGCACAACCGACAGGTACGTTCGATCGGCGAGTATGAGCCTCGGCGGAGGGGAGATAGACGAGCTTGCCCTCGATATCACCGGGTCGTATCGCGCGCGCTTCCCCGTCTTCGCACAGGACGGCCCTAATGCCAGCCGCAATGGCATGTATGTTGTGGCGAACTACCATCACCTGCAGGGGTTTCGCTTCGACGAGTTCAATGCGCAGCTGCGGCTGGACACCGACCCGGGTGGTCTCCTTGTGCCCAACCCACCCGAAGCGCCCTTTACGCTGGACTGGGAGACATCGTCAACGGGCATCGGTCTGGCTCTCGACTTCGGTGTCGCTTTCGCCCTTAACCGCTGGGACTTCGGCGCCGGTGTGAGCGGCGTCGCGAACCGGATCACGTGGCGCGACATCACGCAACACGAGCTCGGCCTCGTGAGTCTTTTCAACGGCACCGAGTTCGTTCATGTCAAGCTGCCACGCACCAACCGCACGATTCAAATCGAGCTGCCGGTCACCTATACCGGCGACATCTCGTATCACAGGGATGCGTGGTCCGCTTACACGGAATACTCGAACGGTCTGGGGGGAACCAACTTCCGCGCCGGTTTGGAGTACAGGTTTGGTGCCATGGAAGTGAGAGGTGCCGGCCGATATTCGGAAGGCAGCTGGTATCCATCGGCCGGCGCCGGCTTCAACCTGACGCGCAATTTTGGCGTCGACGCGGCGTTCTACGGCACCAAAACCTTCCTCGAGCCGCTCCCCCATGTCGGATTAGCCATCTCCTTGCGCTTCGACAGAAGGTAGCCACTCCAGACCGGTGAGCGCGAAGGAATCGAGCATGTTCGGCGAGGCCGAAGGCCGACGCCGACTTGGCCTGCCGGCCCTGACTCGAAGCTGAGACTCAACTGCCCACCTTCGCTGTCGCACCGGCCGCGACGAACAAGCTGCGCGCGAATGGCGTAGCACATGGCACACGTCGAATCCTCGCGGAGGCGTCGTGGTGGGAGAGTGCGACCGCTTCTCATGGACTCGTACTTAAGGAGAGCAAAGATCCAGCGGGCTTCCTACTGGTGGCTGGTGCGCCACAAGAAGTCGTAACGAAAGCCGATTGTGAACACGTTGTCACCCGAAGCGCCCGTCGCCGTCACGCTATCGAGATCGATCTTGCTCTCGGTATAGAGCTTCGCCGTTCTGGCAACGAGCCACTCGCCGCCAACGATCACATATCTGGTTTTGAATTCAGGATTGAGCAGCGGGTCCTTGACGTCCGGCTCCAGGTCGGTGAAACCGCCAATCAAGCCGATCGGTCCCAACCCGACGCGCGCATACAATTCGACGCCGTTCGCATCGAATGCAACCGGAGTGTTCACGCTCCCGATCGGGACCTGCACCATGTCCCCGTCATTCTGATGAGAGTAGACGAGCCCCAGTTGCAGGATCCGCCAGTCGATGCGAGCACCAATGGCCGTGTAGTCGGCATTGCCGCCCAAGTCTCGTACTAAATCCTGGGTTGTCTGCGGCCAGTTGGTGTGAGTCACTGCCCCGCCAACTTTCACTCCCGGCAGAACGGTGACCTGGAGCGAAGCGCCGACGCCATTGGCGTCAGTGCCGCGGAACTGCCCTTGGATCCCGACTTCGAATATCTTGAAAATCGTGTTCCGGTAGTTCACGACGCGGTCGGCAAAGCCGGTACCCGACGCTCCCCCGTCAGTACCCGCCACGTAGGTTGATGTGCCCTGGCCGCCGAACACATTGAATCGGTCGGTCGTATAGCTGGTCACGTCGTAATGGACCGCTGTCTGTTTCCCAATGGCCACCCGACCCAGTGGTCCGAAATCGATGCCGACAAAACCTAGCCGCGCGTTGAACACTTGATTGGTTTCAGTCTCGACGACACCGAAGTCTCCAGGCCCATTCGCGGAGAGATTGAACTGAGTCGTGCTTTGAACGAGATTCACTCCCCACTCGGTGCCGGCGAACAACTTGATTGCGCCCCGGGTTCGGAAATTGATGCCGACGCGAGTGGCGTTGTCCTGCACCTCCGCGGTGTCATTGAATCCGGCCAGGTGGGTACGCAATTGACCGTAGGGCTCGAACGTTCCGACAAAGTCGCTCGCCTCGCTCGCCTCCTTGGTGCTGCCGATCGCAAATTCGCCGCCGCAACCATCGAACACCCACACACCCTTGTCGTCATATCCCCAGGTCTTTCCCAGCAAGCAACTGGACTCGCCGGTCGAGCGCAACAACGCGACCCCCGCGGCCGTATCGGCCGCACAGACCTGCCGTTCACCCTTCTTGGCGACGCAGGATACGACCTGCGGAAGGGATTGAGTGGCCGGTGTTTGTTGCGCCACAGCGCTCTCGGGCACGAACGCACCAGCAAGGATCGACACCATGCTCATTCGAAACACTGATCGCGATGTAAGGACACGTCGTACAACGTCGTACATGGCATTCCTCTCCGATGCAGTCCGAGTATCTCGAGGCGGACCTGCCTGGCAATCGGCTGACCATTCGCGAATGTGAAGTCCTGAAACTGATGTCTGGGGAGAACACATCAGCGTCAAGAGTGGGCCTTGCGCTACTCCATCCGTTTCGAGCACGTAGAGCCGTCAGGTCCGGCTAAGGCCGGACCCTGCTCTCTACCTGGGACCCTGGCCGGTTATCACGATCTCTTTCGAGATCTCGTGGGTTGGTTCCGCGACGATCTTCGTGGCCGAGATCTTCATGCCCTTCCTCAGCTCCTTGACCGTGGCGGGCTTGCCCTCGGCAGTGAACGTGAACCCGTCGGGAACGGTGTACTCCCGTTGCTGACCATTCTCGACCGTGATAATCACGTAGTTGCCCTGGACATACCACACCGTGCCGTTGGTGACGGTCGTCGTGCGAATCGTGACCGGCTGCGTAGTCGTGATCGCTGTGGCGGTGAGGAACGTTCCCGGCGTTAGGTCAACCAGGCGCTTTGACTTCCCATCGATCATGAACTGCTGGGTAGGTTGGATGTTGAACATGCGGTACTGACCGCTCGGCTGCATCCTGGCGAGCAGGATGTTTTGATCGACCAGCACCACCTCCCCCGTGATCTGCTCGGTGGTGACTTCGGTCTTGCCGGCTTCCTTCGTCGTCGTCGTGGTCTGGGCCCAGAGTCCCGCTGTCATAGCGAACACAGCGACACAAATCATCATTCCGTGTCGTGAGGTCATTGTTGTTCTCCTTGCGTTGGTGCTAATCACTGCCCGCCTTGTCGTCGCTGAGGTCAACCGGCAGAAGTTTCAGGAGCACGGGCACGCCCTGCTGGTCACGGTTGCTCAATGTCGTACGAGGTGATACGCCAGTTCGCGTTCTCCTTGCGCCACAGTCCCCGGAGGACGGCTGCCTCACCGCTGCGAGTCTTGAAACGCATCTCGGTGAACCGTTCTTCATGATCCGAACCCGCCGTGGGGGTTGCGACATATCGTGGGCCTGGTGTGCGGCACCTCTCGAACAGCCGCACAAATCCGAAGCGATTTGCGATTTGAATGCGACCCGGCACTGAGCCGAGCACGATGTGTACCAGCATCTTCGGCACTGGCACGTTCCGTGGACTTTGATGATTCCGCTCGAGACGATCGGCGAGCGGATGTTCGAGTGGGCGTGCCGCGATGGGGATTACGTTCTGGAGGCCATCCTCCGCGGGACACGCGAGCAAAGAGAAGCATTCGACGTGATCGCGCATCAGCGTGGACGCCCGGTACTGACCAACTCCAGAGAGGGAACGTCAGGTGGCTTGGCACGCACAGCGCGAACGATATAGCGCTGCGGGGCGGAGCCGACGAAATAGAACGGATAGCAGGTAACCAATGTGATTGATTCCTCGGGCGTGGGATCGAGCACCGACACGTCCTCGGGATTGACAATCCAAGCTCGTTCGATGCGGTAGATTTGTTTCCCGTGAAGTGTTTCGAGTTCGATCGCGTCCCCGAGGCCGACGTCCTTCAGGCCGCGGAAGAAGCCGTCGCGATGTCCGGCAATACCGGAGTTGCCGCCCGTGCCTGGCATCGCGGTTTCTTCGATGTGACCAACACCCCGATTCAAGGTGACGTCGCTCGTGCCCTCCAGCACCGGCACTACCAGATGAATGCGGGCAATGCGAAGCACAGCGAGAGGCACGTCACGCGGCAGGGTCAGCGTACGCTGCCATGCGGCGATGCGTTGTGGTGACCACAGGGTGAGATCGGGCGAGTCCGTTGGCTTCTCGGTGGCCCGCAGTTCAGCGAAACGCGCGAGCGCGTCCTGGCTGCTTCGCCTTCCATCGATGTATTGCGCACCGACGAAGCCCAGGCACACGAGGCCAGCCGTCCACCCGAGGATTTCGACGATCAACAACAACCGGTCGACCCTGCGAGGACTTTGAACAAATCCCACGCGTAGTCTCCTCCTGCCGCGCCGCCAGATGACTCTCGAGAATTGAACGGGCGCGGGCCGCGTGTGCGTGCGGCCCGCGCACAGGCACGTGCTAACGCGCGCGGCGGCGCCGTGTCGCGAAGGCGCCAATCGCCAGCAAAACCAGACCGGCCAGCCCAATCGTTGGTAATGATCCAGCAGTGCTGGGCAGCTTCCGCGCGGTTGTGGCGACAGGCTGTTGCGCGGGGCTGGCAGGTGCCCCGGCCTGAGCTGCGCTCGGGGCCGGTGCGGGTCGTGGCGCAGGCGCTGCAGAGGCGGCAGGTGCCGCGCCCGCTTTGGCGAGCGTCGCCTGCACTTCCTTCTCCGTCACGATCGAGGGCGGTTTGGTCGTTACGATCGTGGCTGTCAACCTGTTGCCCTCGTGGAGTTCGGATACCGCTCTTGGCTTGCCATCCACGAAGATCTTCACTCCGCGCTTGTCCAGTTCGCTCTGAGTAAACAGGCGCACTCCCTCGGGGGTTCGAACATACACGGCCGTGCCCGAGACCAGTGCGACGGTGCCGCTCTTGACTTCCGTTACAGTGACAGGTGTCACCGTCGTCGTTGTCGTAATAGTCGCCGTCCCGGACATTCCGGGAATCAGGTCACCCACCGACAGCGGCTTCCCATTGACGGTGAATACGAAACCCGGGGGCACGTTGATCTGCCTCGTGCCCTCGGGCAGTCTGACAACGAGATCGTTGCCGTCCACGGCGATGACTTCGAACTTCTTGACTTCACTTGCTGTAGACGTGGTTTGCGCCGAAGAGATGCCGGCGGTCAGGAATACCATCACGCTGGCGAGAACGAGACGCGACGTACGTGTCATGGGGCCTCCTCTGTAATCGAATGAGATCTGGCGGCGATATCGACGCGCGAGCGGGGGGCCTGACGGTGCTTCTGTTGTTCGGAGCGCTTGTGCGAACGCAGGTACTGTGCCATGGCAGTGCTCGGCCTCGGCCGGCTCCGCGACAGTTGAGTCGATCACGTGGCGGATTCAGTGCCACGTCATGTCGCGGATGGCCGTTCAGAACGCCGCCTCGCTTCAGGACTCCACGATCTTGAACGAGTGAATCCGCCAACCTTGCTCGTCCCGGATCCAGCCCAGGGCCAGCACGGCGCCTTCGCCCGAGGTATTCACGAAGCGCAACGCAACCACGAAGTACTTTCCGTAGTTCTGCGCGACTCCATTTTCGGTGGCCGCCGTGTCGCCGCGAATCAGTCGAGCCTCGCAAGCGAGCGTCGGTCCCATCCAGTCAGGTACGCCGAGCAGGCCGAACACCGTGCTGCGCGAGTGATCGACAACGCGCAGGCGTGGATCGACGGGATCGACTTTCTCGATGACGCCTTCCAAACGAGTGACCCGACCAAGCCCCGTGCTGACGCGTTCGAGCCCGAGCCGCAGGCGCTGCAACTGCTCGGCAGCCGTGGTTCTCGGAACGTCGCCCGGATCCGGGTACAGGTTTACGCATGGATAGGCTTCCGGAGAGACGATGGCCAACGCCTCGTCGTACTGCTTGCGGATCAGCCACGCGTCCAGAAATCGCCCGGCCGTCTGCGCGAGCGCGGGTTCAGCGGTGATCCGTGGCTGGGCGACGGACGCGATCGAGCCGCTCGTCGTGGCGGCCGGCTTGCGGAGGTCCGGGATCGGTTTCGTGCCGGACGCGTCGGCCCACGTGGTTTGGTAAGAGACGATCTTCCATTGGCCATTACGGCGCTGCCAGAGCAGACCCAGATCGGCGGTCGCGAATTCCGATCCGCCGATCGTGGCAGTCGAGTAGAAGGTCTCATAGACCTCGCGTGGCGTCAGCGCCGTTGGCGTTTTCGGTACGGCTCCAAATGCGGTGTCGCGGTCGCACGACCAACGCTCCGCCACAGCGCTCGGGACGCCGTAGATCGAGTAGAGATCCGGGCGCTTGTGCCGCACGACCTTCAGCGCCGGATCCACCAGACGCACGCCTGTCGTCGTGCCCGCAAGCGATTGCTGGGGGCCGAGTGTGTCCGCGACCGCTTTCATGCGGACGTACATCTGCAATGGCGCCAGTGCGCGATCCAGGGACTGCCCCTCCTGCGCGAGTCGGGCGGCGAGACAGTCATAGGCTGGGCGATCGAAGTACGCGACCGACAGGTTCGGGCGGCGTTCCACCAGCCACGACGTCAGAAAGTCCTCCACGGCGACGTCGATGGTCTTTGAGCCCGCGCGGGGAACCGGTGGGAAGGCCTGTGGGGCATCGGCGGGTACGTTCACGTCCGGCACGAACATCGATCGGAGCAAGCCGTCCCACCAGTTGACCAGCCCAGTCCATCGGCCATTGTGTCGCTCGAGGTTGCCGGCGCGAACGTCGGAGTTGGCCGCGCTGAAGTGGCCGTTGTAAAGACTCGACGGGAAGCGGCCCGGGCGGTAATCGACATCGATGTCCGCCCGACTCGCGTCGCGGGCCATTGATATCTGAATCGAGGGCCAGCCTTCCTGCCGGTATGAGAGCGGATACCCCTCATGGAAGAAGGTATTGTCCATGACACGATTGAATTCTTTCGCCGTCTCCAGCCGCTCGCGAGCACCTGGCTTCAGCTCCACGTACAGCCGAAACTGCTTGTCCGGAGTTGAGCCATCAACCTGACCGCGAATCGTCTCGACGTAACCGATCAGGTCGAACGTCCGGCCGAGCGATCGCCCGGAGTCACGGTCGGTCAGTGTGGAGGCAAGAAGTGCGTGCGTCACGGCGTCGAACGTCGTCCGTGACGAGAGCGGCGCCTTGTCGTAGCTCTGGTCGGGATCGAGGGTGACCCCGAGGATCCCACTCGCGCGCCGGAAGAGATCGTCGACGAGCGCTCGCTGTTCGACGCTCAGGTCGGCGTACGAAGCACCGAACGTTTTCTTTTCTTCTTGTGCCGTTTGCGCCGCGGCCGCGGCCGTGGCCGTGTTGATGACGCCGGATACGAGGAACGCGACGAATACAGGAATACATCGAGACACGGCGTCCACCTACCTTCAAAAGTCGAACCCGACTCCCACGATCAACCGGTAGTCGTCCTTTTCCGGGACGACACCAGACGACTCCGGACGCGGCTCCTGCACGCGATCCCAGACGAATGAAAAATCGACGTCGAGCGGCCCCACAGAATCGATCGAAAGGCCGGTGAGGAAGTGGTGCGTATAGCGTCCGGCCTCGGGTTTGACCACGAGAAAGCGGTAGTCCGCCGTGTCATCGATGTCTTTGGTGAGTTCGTTCGTATACGTCGTGCCAGCCCACACCGCAGCCGTACTCTCCGTGGCGGACTCGCCTGCCGCCACGCTCTCGAACGTCGTGCGCTGATACGCCGGGCCTGCGTTGAATTCCCAACTGACTCGCGGCGTGTCCACCATCTGATAGCCCAGGGCCACGCCAGCGGTCCACCGGTGTGCAAAGTTCTGAAACGGATCGCGGAAGTACTCGGCCACGATCGGTCGTACGAAGAATCGCGCGGTGACGAACCAGTCCATTGCGCCATTGGCACGCTGGTTGTTCGTCACAGCGATCTCGTCGGTCAGGTTGTAGTTGGCGACGTAGTCGAGGACGACACGAGTGGTCACGGTGCGTCGACGGGCACTCGCGACAGTATTCGCCTCCACCTGGTCGGAGTTGCCGGTTCTCAGGTTGAATCCGAAGGTGATGTTGCCGGACCAGTAATTCAACTCCCGCGGTTCTCCCGGCGCAATCGACACGAGCTCCGCTCGCGGGAACTGCTGCTCCGTGTCGCCTAGCACTCGAACCGTGCTGGCGTCGATCACGACCCTGCCGGTCACTTGTGTTTGATCCTTGAAGCGTACCTGGACGACCCGCGCGGTTCTGAGTACCCGGACATCTTCCCAGTCGAGCCTTAGCTCCTCGAGCTCTTCACTATCGAATTCCAGCGCGTCGTCGTAGAGGGCGATGAACTCGCCTTTCAGCCATTCGTCGGACGTCAGCTGAATCCAGTCGCACTTGTCCGGCTGGGGGGAGTGGGCTGGAACGGCTGTGGGGAACTCTGCGCCATCGCGCGCGATACCGAAAATATCTCTATCACCGCGATCGTGAGTGCGCGTCGGATACACAACGGGCTGTACCCCATGCATGACGAAAGCTGTTCAGGAACTGTGCCGCTCGGCATCACGGTAGCAACATCGGATTTGTTCGTGATAAACGGATCCTCGGGTGATGCTCTGCAAGGGTCCCGCGAACAAGAACGTCCGATTGCCTGGAGCCACGACATGTCGTGATGACGAAGAGCCGTGGCGGATGGCACAGGTGGCTCCTTCGCGGCGCGTTGACTCTCCATGGCCGCGTAGATGTCTCGGAGCGATTCGATGTACAAGCGGCCATCGCGGTCCTGTCGCATGGCGACCTCGCGCCCGTTCATGCTGCGCGTCATGCAGCCGTTGATTCGATCGCGGAGATCGCGCGTGCCGGCGTCAATCGAGTGTGCGTGTGGTCATCGCTCTTAAGGAGCGAGATACCGAAGTCCGCGAGCACAGCCTGGCCGTCCGAAACAACACGTTTGTCAGGCTTGAAGTCGCGGACGGGATCGCGAGGATCGTTGCAGACTCCGCAGCGCCTGACCGTCTCAAGCGGGTTCGGATCTTGCACTTTGAACCGCCGAGAGAACGCGCGGCACACGACGCGCTCTGGCGAACGCATCTGGCGCTTGGCAAGGACACACCGATCACGCGCCCGGTCACCACAGTTACGATCGCGTCGCGGATAACTGCCGTCGGCCCCGTACGCCCATCCACATTCCGCGGAACCGCCCCGTTCATTGAACCGCATTGCGCTTGGAATGAATGTCCCGCGGGCGTCGCAATTCCCGTGCGGACTCTGTGGCATGCCTAGAGCTTGATCTGCGGCCGTATCGACTTTTCGATAGCCACAGGTGATAGGGTGAGAGGTGAGAACCCCTCTTCTACTCTGTCCTCTAGAAAATGAAAATTCAGACCTGTTGATTATGTATTTACTGGGGAGAGGACGTTGGGACGGCTCTCACCTTCTCACCGTTCTCACCATCAGTCACCCAACGGTAGTCAGGACAAGTCCAGGTCTGGTGGCGGTTCATGGGGATGAGGAAGCGCGTCGCACCCTCAACGCGACGTTTGAGCGGCGCTTACCGCTTTTTCCAAAATCGAGCCACCGCAACTGATGTGCTGAGATAACCAGCCGAAATGCTGCCAGTCGGTGAAGCGTCGATGGGAGCTAAGGTATTTCGAAGTTATCAATCCGCCGACGCAGCCGTCGTTAAGGACTGTCGCACGATTGTGGCACCGCACGTTCGTGGCGCCGATCAGAGGAGCATCGGCCTATCTGAGACAATCGCCGCCGCCCTGGAAGCGTATGCCGTTAATCTCTCCCTCTCCGTAGAAGTCCAACGTATCGGGGTTAGCCGTGAGTCACTATGCATGTCACTAATTTACCGATCACGTTCATCAGCGGATCGATCAGCAGACTGTTTGCGCCGACGTTCACTGAAACCAGATCGAAAGTGTCGAGTGCAAAACTCGTGAAGGCTACGCGGGTTCGACAGAACTCGACGGCCTCTGGCCCGACAACGCGAACCCTGCGAATCGTTCGAAAGATGTATATCTCCCGGGCACTAGCGTCCGGGGCGTTCTGCTCGCCACTCCCCACGGCTTCCGCTGTCAGGCCCTGTGCGAGATTGAACAGTGGCCGCCGTTCGACCCCGCAGCCTCGACCACATTCAACCGGCGAAAGTGGATTGACACATCCCGATGCCGGGTCCAATCGCAGTCGCCGCCGGTCGATTCGCTTGTCGGTCACGATTATGAAGAGAATCATGCTCGTAACGCTCGGTGTTATCGCCGGATTCCATGGAGCGAATCTGGAGGCCGCCGAGCAAGCAGGCACGAGTTCGGATCAGGTGCCCGCGGCCGATCTGAAAGTGTTCAACGATCCTACGATTCTTACCCGCCGCGTCTGGCTGGAAACGGAGTGGAATAAGTTTACCGATGGAGCGAGCATCGTGGAGGAGACGGCAGGGACCTTGTGGGTCTGGCGTGTCTCGGAGAATCAGGACTGGGCGGTGCGGTTGAAACTACCGGTGAACTTGCGGGTCGGCAGCGATGACCCCAACGTCCCGGACATCGGGGGTCTCGGGGATGTCAAAGTGGCAACAGGCACGGCTTTCCGGTTGAGAAAGACCTTCCGCGTCGGCGCCGGTTTGGACTTGGAAATGCCGACAGGACGTCACGAATTCAGCGACAACGCTTGGCAAATTCAGGGGTTCGGCTCCTTGGGGTGGGACATTACGCGGTGGCTCACCTTCAGCCCGTCCTTCGAATACAACCAGTCGGTCGCCGAAGAGGGCAGTGCGCAGCCATTGAATTCCCTGGAAACATTCTTTCCATTCACCATCATTCTGCCACACAAATGGGCGGTGACTGCGGGTTACGAGAACAAGACGGACTTTGAAAACGACAACTACGTCACTAACAAAGCGAAAATAGCGATTGCGAAAGAACTCGAATCAATCCCACTACGCTTCTACCTACAGACGAAGCGGGATTTCGATTCAGTCGAGAAAGAGTTTCAGGTTAGCTTTGTCGTTACGGGTTACTTTCGTTGAAGTGAATGACGGTGTCCTTATTGATGCGTGACATCGAATCGGCGCGAGTGTTGGCGCAGAGTTGGTTGGCCGCTGTGCGGGCCATTGAGTTAGGGCCATGACGTTTCGGGCGCCGATGATAATGTACCTTCGCTAATGACGTCGCCGAAGGCGGGGCCTGCGGCGGCGGGTGCTGCGCATCAGAAGACTGCGGCTCGGCCCATGGGCGTGCGTGCGCCCGAACCGGCGTTCGGCAATTGACTGAATCCGAATCGCGTCGCAAGGCTCAAAGCCACGTCACTCGCCGACAAGGTCGGACTGACCTCCGTCCCAAGAAGCTAACCAACGCTGGAGAGGCCCGCAGGCGCCATCTGAACCAGTACCGCGGACGGATTCGCTTCTTACGCGAGCTTCAGCTCCTCTCGACGAGCCGCTGCCGCCAGACGCTCATCGAAGGCGACGAGCGTCGTCTCTTCGCCAAGCTCCTCCTGCAGGAAGAGGCAACTGGCGAGCTGAATGGCATCGCACGCACACAGCGTGTGACGCTTCAACAGCGCCTGTGCCCGAGCGACAATGTCTGGTGTCAATTCGACGACCAGCAAAGCGGCCATGTCCCTGGAGAGGACGGCAAAGGCGCGATCGCGCTCCGCATCCACAAACGCGCCTTCACGTGATCGGCGCATCAAGGCGGATGTGATCTCGACGGCCGACAGCCGGCTCGTAGCTGATACATCGGATGAGAGCAGTCGACGGACCTTCACGTTCCCTGTTTCGCGGACGTATCGCTTCACCAGCGCACTAGCGTCGAAGTACCGCATCAGAAACGATCGGCGCGATCCTCGATGACAGCCGCCGAGGCCGAGTCGCCGCGACTGTTAATGGGTCGGAATGGCGGCAAGCGCTTGTCCTTGGGTCGGGTGATCGCGCCGTTGGCCTCGAGTTTAGCGAGCACGGCGTCGGTCTCGGCTTCGACGCCAATCGGGCGGAGTTCCGCGACCGGCTGGCCTCGGTCGGTCACGACCAACGTTCGCCCTTCTCGGACGCGGCGGAGGTAGCGGCCGAGACGCACTTTCAACTCGCGAGCGCCCACGAGATTACGTTCCATGTGGTCATTATGACCACATGCAGGCCGCTCCGGCAAGGGCGAGCATTCGTAATCAGCAGGTCACCCGTTCAAGTCGGGTCGCCGGCTATCAAGTCTCCAGCCATCAACGTCTTCGCGTGAGTTTGCTGCCTCCGATCCTTGTCGCGGGAGTAGCTAACTATGCCGACGACGACGGGGAATCTCT
>Ga0207648_10005534_pt1 | contig 12721 bp, 10 predicted proteins | sample KBSMisM32_FD_184310 | JGI IMG/M metagenome (GOLD analysis project Ga0207648, IMG submission 184310) | Miscanthus rhizosphere microbial communities from Kellogg Biological Station, Michigan, USA - KBS Miscanthus M3-2 (SPAdes) (version 2) | ecosystem: Host-associated > Plants > Roots >...
GCCCGCGATGATGGCCGCCACGACGATCACGCCGAGGGTATGCCACCATTGCCCGCTCACGAGCTTCCACGAGCGCGACATCGCGTCCGTGACGCCCAGGCGCTCGATGATGAACGCCGACACCGAGACGGACAAGAACACCAGGAAGATGATCCCGGGGATGATGAGCAGGATGAACCCGATCCCCACCACCAGGCCGATCAACAGGGCGAGTCCGATCAGCCCGCCGAGCCGTGAGAAGGCGTAGCGATAACTCGAGTTCACGTCGACCTGACGTCCGAGCGTCGCTTCGGCGCCTCCCCGCGTGACCGCTCCGAGGACCAGCTGCTGGATCGCGATCGCGATGAACCAGCCCAGTGCCCCGAGGAGCAGTGAGCGGCCGACCCCGCCGGTGCAGCGATTCACGACATCCTGGACGTCTTGGAGGGTCTGCACGTTGCTCGTGTCGCAGTTCTGCTTGAACGCCACCTGCGTGAGCAACGCCAGTACGAACGTGAGCGGGATGACCACGATCGCGACGATGGTGATCAGCTTGGCGGCGTTGGCGCGGTAGAGCTCGAACGCGGCCGTCAGGATGTCTCCCAGACCACGTTGCGGGATCGCGCCGCCGCCGCCGGCGCTCGGGGGTGGTGGTGGCGGGGGCGCCATCCCGCCGTCATCGAACCCAGACATACCCAACCCCTCCTCAAGGTGTATGGGACGGCCGGATAGTACGCCGGACGCCCCAACGATGTGGGACGTGTGGATAACCCTCAGGCGGGCACGAGATCCCAGTCCGCGGGGAGCACCGGGTCGGGCCACCCGGCGTCGGGCTGCCACGCCGACCAGTCCGCATCGAACGGCGGCTCGCGGAGCAAGACGTGTTCGACGGCCCGCTCGCCCCAGTACCGGAACCACGCAACGTCTTCCTCGGTGAACAGGCCGCGCTCGACCGCTTCGGCGAGCTCATCCTCGTCCTTCCATGCCCACGAGGAGCGGTCGGGCGGGATCCGAACGTCGAGGATGTGTTCCACGGTGTCGAATCCGGTGTCGGTCCGCACGAGCGGGGTCTGCAGGTTCACGTAGTACTCGCGCAACCCGTCCGTTGGCTCGTAGCCGAGGATCACCGAGTAGGGCGTGTCGGGGAAGGCGAAGGACAGGTTCCACGAATCGCCTCGCTCCGCGTCACGGAGCATCCACCGATCGGTCGGGATCCTGAGCGATCGCCCCGCGGCGTCGACCGGCTCTTTCGCCACGGCATGCGGGTGGACATGAAGCATCGTCAGGTTGGGATCGTCTCGAACGACCGTCGCCGGACGGGCGTACCACACCTTGCCGTTCCAGAGCTCTCGGATCGCGACGGGATCGCCGGGCGAGAACCCGTGATGTTCGTGCTCGCGCCGGGTCGTGCCCCCCATGCCTCGAGCGTACCGCCGGTGCCGAGCGTGTCTTGACGGATGTCGGAAGGGAGGAGTACCTTCATCCTCCCTCCTCGAACATATGTTCGATTCCGAGGGGGTCCGAGGCAAACCGAGACCGGGGCAGCATGACCAAGCGCTTCGACGAAGAGGTCCGGGTCGAACGCGATGCCGGGCTGCCGTCGGCGTTCGAGTGGCGGGGGCGGCGCTACGAGGTCGCCGACGTGATCGGGAAGTGGCGCATCGAAGGGCGGTGGTGGTCCGACGGGCGCGACCGCGAGTACTGGCGCGTCGAGGCCCGTGGGGGAGCGGTCTGGGACCTCTACTTCGATCGCCAGCGCGACCGCTGGCACATGGAACGGCTGTGGGACTGAGGCGCGCGCCGTGGCCTCTTCGTTCATCCACCTCGATGTCCGCTCCTGCTTCTCGCTGAAAGAGGGCGCGTTCACGCCGGAGCAGCTGGTCGCGCAGGCCGCCGCGCTCGGCATGCCGTCGGTCGCGCTCACCGATCGTGACGGGCTCTACGGCGCAGCCCGGTTCGTGTCGGCATGCGAGCGCGAAGGCGTGCGACCGATCCTCGGTGCATCGCTCACGGTCCGCGCACCGATGCGGGTGGGCGGGGACGAACGGGTGGGCGGGGACGAACGGGTGGGCGGGACACGAGCAGACGCGCAGGTGGTGCTGCTGGCCAACGACGACACGGGCTACGCGAACCTCTGCCGGCTGCTCACCGACGCGCATCTGCTCGGCGAGCGCGGCGACCCATGGGTCGCGATGGAACAGATCTGCGCACACGCCGCGGGGCTCACCGTGCTGCTCGGCCCGCGGTCGCATCCGGGAAAGCTGGCGATCGCGGGACGGGTCGATGCCGCGACGGCGCTCGCCGCCGGCTACCGCGAGGCGTTCGGCCGTGACCGCTGTGTGGTCGCGGTGGAGCATCGGGTCGAGGCGCGCTCGTATGAGGAGATCCGCTCGATGCTCCGCTTCGGGGAGCGGCTCGACGCGACGGCGGTCGCCACCAACCCGGTTCGGTACCTGCTCCCCGAAGACGCCTTCGTCGCCGATGCGCTGGAATGCATGCGCCGGATCGTGCCGATCGCATCGTCCAACGTCACCCGCACCAATGCCGAGGGCTGGCTGAAGCCACCGCCGCAGATGCGCTCGTTGTTCGCCGAGCAGCCGGATCTCTGCGACCGCACGATCGAGCTTGCCGAGCGGTGCACCTTCGACATCGGGCTGAAGCGGATCCACTTCCCGGACTTCCCGACACCGTCGGGGCGAAGCGCCGACGCGCTGCTCGCCGAGCGGAGCTGGCGCGGGGTGCACGAACGGGATCTCCGCACGGACGAGCGGCTCCGCGAACGTCTGCACCTCGAGCTCTCGATGATCAGACAGATGGGCTACGCGGCGTACTTCCTGACGGTGGCCGACATCGTCGCCGACATCAAGACGATGGGCATCTTCGCGGCATGTCGGGGCAGCGCCGCCGGGTCGCTCGTCTGTTACCTGACCGGCATCTCCGACGTCGACGCGCTGCGCCACGATCTGGCGTTCGAGCGGTTCATGAACCCGAAGCGCGACGAGCTCCCCGACGTCGACATCGATGTCGAATCCGCGCGGCGCGAGGACGTCTACGACATGATCCTCACGCGCCACGGTCATGAGCGAGCCGCCTGCGTCGCGATGATCGACACGTACCGCGCGCGCTCGGCGGTGCGCGAGGTCGGCAAGGCGCTCGGTCTACCGGAGGTCGAGGTCGGCGTCGTCGCCAAGGCGTTCCCGCACATCTCGGCGCGGAGCCTGCGCGCCGGACTCGAGCAACTTCCCGAGCTCCAAGGGCTGAACCTGCCGATGCGTCAGCTCGATCTGCTGTTCCGCGTGGCTGAGCGACTCGACGGGTTCCCGCGGCACATCGCGCTGCACCCGTGCGGGATCGTGCTCGCGAGCCACGACCTGGTCGAGCGGGTGCCGCTGGAGCGAAGCGCCAACGGTCACCGCATGATCCAGGCCGACAAGGACGACGTCGAGCTGCTCGGCTACCTGAAGCTCGACATCCTGGGGGTGCGGATGCTGTCGTCGATGCGCCACGCGATCGACGAGATCGCTCGCACCACCGGCGAGAAGATCGACCTCGATCGGATCGCGCTCGACGACGAGCCGACCTTCGAGCTGATCCGCGCATCCGACACGCTCGGGTGCTTCCAGATCGAATCACCGGGGCAGCGCGAGTTGCTGCAGCGCCTGTTGCCGACGCGGTTCGAGGACCTGATCGTCGACATCTCGTTGTTCCGCCCGGGCCCGGTGAAGTCCGACATGATCCGCCCCTACATCCAACGGCGCAGCGGCCTCGAGGCTCCCACCTACGCGCACCCCGATCTGCGCCCCGCGCTGCAGGAGACGTTCGGGGTGATCGTCTACCACGAGCAGGTGATCCGTACGCTCGCGGCGATGGCCGGCTACGACCTGACCGACGCCGACGACGTGCGCCGCCATCTCGACGACGACGCGATGCTGCCGCAGCTTCGCGCCGACTTCCTCGAGCGTGCGATCTCGCGCGGGGTCGACCCCGTCGCCGCCGAGCAGACCTGGGACGACGTCGCGCAGTTCGCGAGCTTCGGGTTCTGCAAGGCGCACGCCGCGGCGTTCGCCGTGCCAACCTACCGGTCCTCGTGGCTGAAGACGCACTACCGCGCACAGTTCCTGTCGGGGATCTTGACCCACGACCCGGGGATGTACCCGCGGCGGCTGCTCCTCGACGACGCCCGGCGCGCCGGCGTGCCGATCCTGCCGCTGGACATCCACCGCAGCGAGCCCGAGTACGTGACGGAGGAGACCACCGACGGCGCGCTCGGCATCCGGATCGGCCTCCAGGACGTGCATGGGATCTCCGCGGCCGATATCCGCTCGATCCTTGCCGGGCGCGCCGAGCACGCGTTCCGCGATATGGGGGACTTCCTGCGGCGCACGACCGTGTCGCGGCCCGTCGCCGAGGCGCTGGCCCACGCCGGTGCGTTCGATGAGCTTCCCGGAGGTCGGCGGGGTCATCTCTACGAGGCGATCACGGTCGAGGCGCCCCGGGAGGGAGACCAGCTGACCCTCGCCGACGCGACGCCGCCACGGCATGCGTTCCCGAGCTACAGCGACGCCGAGGTCGTCCGCGCCGAGCTCGACGTGTTCGGTCTCGATGCGACCCGGCACCTCGTGAGCTTCTACGAGCCGCTGCTCCGGGACCTCGGGGTCACGCGGGCGCGCGACCTGCGGCGCAAGCGCCAGGGGGAGTGGGTCATGGTCGCTGGGGTCAAGATCGCGTCGCAGACCCCGGCGGTGCGAAGCGGCCAACGGATCATCTTCGTGTCGCTCGACGACGCGACCGGGCCGATCGAGGTGACGGTCTTCCCGTCGGTGCAGCACAAGACCGCCCGGACCGTGTTCCACGCCTACGCGATGGCGGTGTGGGGGCAACTACGTCGCAGCGGCCGGGAGGGTCTCAGCATCATCGCGGAGGATGTGTGGGATCTGCTGGCCCTGCAGGAAGCACGGCGGGCAGGATGCCTGCGCGAGTCGATGGAGCACCCCCGCCAGCCGATGGCACCCCAGTCGGGACGACGGCTGTGGCACGCCAGTCCCGGCTCGGCGGGCTAGGGTGGCCGGGATGCCGTCCCGCCCGCCTGAACCGATCCTGCATGTCGATCTGGACGCGTTCTACGCCGGGGTCGAGGTGCTCAAGGATCCGACGCTTCGCGGCAAACCCGTCGTCGTCGGTGGCACGGCCGCACGCGGGGTCGTGTCGAGCGCTTCCTACGAGGCCAGGCGGTTCGGCGTCCGCAGCGCCATGCCGACCGTGCGCGCCCGACGCCTGTGTCCCGACGCGGTGTTCCTGCCGCCGGATTTCGAAGCCTACCGTCTGCATTCCAACCGGTTCCGCGAGATCTTGCTGTCGCATACCCCGCTCGTCGAGCCGATCTCGCTCGATGAGGCGTTCCTGGACGTGGCCGGCGCGACCCGGCTGTTCGGCGAGCCGGTGGCGATCGCGGCGAAGATCCGAGCCGAGGTCGAGCAGGAGGTCGGCGTCACGTGCTCGGCGGGTATCGCCGCGACCAAGTTCGTTGCGAAGCTCGCGTCCGATCACTGCAAACCCGACGGCTCGCTGCACGTGCTCGCGGAACAGACGCAAGCGTTCCTCGAGCCGCTGCCGGTCGGTCGGTTGTGGGGGGTCGGTGACAAAACGGCGGATCTGTTGGGTCGCCTGGCGATCCGCACCGTCGGCGATCTCGCACGGACACCTCCGGCGGTGTTGGAGCGGTTGCTCGGTGAGTCGTCGGCTCGCCATCTCGTCGCGCTGGCGCACGGCATCGACGATCGCGACGTCATCCCCTACGAGGCACCGAAGTCGGTCGGTCACGAGGAGACGTTCGAACGTGATCTCGACGATACCGACGAGATCCTCCGCGAGCTCCTGCACCTGTCCGGACGCGTCGCCGCGCGTCTTCGCGAGGACGGGTATCGAGCGAGGACGGTGACCTTGAAGGTGCGACTCGCGAACTTCACGACGTTGACACGCGCGAGGACGCTTCCCGATGCGACCGATGTGGGGGCCGACCTGTACCACGTCGTCGGGGAGCTCTACCGAGCACTCCCTGGCGGCGGCCGACGGGTGCGGTTGCTGGGCGTCCAGGGGTCAGGTCTGCAGCAAGCCGGTGCCGAGCAGGTGGCGTTGGTGCGCGGGGAGCGGTGGCGTGACGTCGAGCGCACGCTCGATCGGATCGAGGATCGTTTCGGGAAAGGCGCTGCGACGCAGGCCACCCTGCTCGACCGCCGGCACGAGCGTGTGCAACCGCCTGAACCGAAACCGTCGCAGACGCCCGCACTCGTTCCCCGTTCCACTGGTCCTTCCTATAATCGTCGTTGAAGGTCGCACCCCGGCGGCCGGAGGTCCGAATGCCACTGAGCGATCACGAACAGCGCATCCTCGAGGAGATCGAGCGGCGTCTCGCCGAGGACGATCCGGCGTTCGTCGAGCAGGTCGGGCGCACGGATCTCTACACGCATCTGGCACGGCGCATCCGCCTCGCTTCCATCGCGTTCTGCCTTGGGCTCGTGATGATCCTGCTGTTCGTGTGGTCCGTCCTCATCGCTGCGCTCGGGTTCCTCATCACCGTCGTATCGGCGGTCCTGCTGTATCGCTACGTGGGGCAGCTCGGTCGTGATCAACTCCGCATGATGCAAGACGAAGGATCGACGCTGTCGGGCATCCTCGGTCGCATCGTGTCGCGTTTCCGGCGACCGTGACCCCATCGCCACGAGTGAACCGCTTCATCGACACACCCCACTAGCTCGACGCTTGCCACGACGCGAACGACAGGTGTACAACGGCCTTCCCTTCCCCAGGGGCCGTGCGACCGCAGCGACAGGAACATGTGGGTCTTCCTCTCCGAGCAAGGCGGCGCCCGCAGCGCGGAAGTGTGGGTCGGAGATCGGATACGGAGGACGGGCGTCCGCATGGAGGGGTTCACCGCTCATCAGGCAAGCAAGTTCACAGCATGTTCCCCCCGGCAGCTCCGATATTGGGACCAGATCGGTTTGGTATCGCCGTCCGTCCAGAGCACCGGTGGCCGTCCCGGTGTGCCGCGGCTGTACTCGTTCCGAGATCTCGTCGCGCTGCGCGTGGTGCGATCGTTGCTCGACGGCGGCATGTCGCTGCAGCGGGTCCGACGCTCCTGGGCGTTCCTGAACAAGCGCGCCGGTCTCGATAGGCATCTGTCCGAGGTGCAGCTCGTGACCGACGGTCAGAGCATCTTCAAGATCTGTCGTCGTGACGGCGAAGTCATGGACGCCCTGAAAGAGGGGCAGATGGCCTTCTTCGTCGCGATCGACGACATCGCGACGTCGGTCGACTCGAACGTTCGGACCTTCCAAGAGGACCGCGACCGTTTCGTGCGCGCGCTGCGTGAGGCGGCGGCCGTCACGGCGACCGGCTCGTAAGGCTCAGTTCCGTCGGTACGGTCCGACCAACCGCTGCCTGAGCGGCGTCATATCGCGCAGACGCCGCAACACCTCCGTGGTGTCCTCCTCGACACCGTCGGCGGCATCGCGGTCAGGCTCGGGCGACGCATAGGCGGCGCGGATGACCGTCGCGGTCAAGCGAGACAGCGGCTCTCGACCTTCTTCTCCGAGCGCGTCGATGGCGGCGAGCCTGCGTCGGAACTCCTCCGGCGTCTCGCCGGGAGCCTTCTGCCACCCGAGCTCGCGCGCTCGGTCGGCGAAGACGTCGTAGCGCGCGAGGATCACCGCCCTCGGGTCGCGCGCCGCGCGCAGGCGCCGACGTCGTCGCACCCATGCGCCGATCGGGATAGCGATACCGATCACGACGAGGATCGCTGCCGCGGCCGCGAGGAGCGTGCCGAACGTCAGCGTTCGATCCGGGCTCGGCGCGGGCGCCGTGGCTGCAGGCCCACCGCCGACGTCGAGCGGATTGAAGGTGCTGCCCTTCACGGGAGCGCTGCCGTGCGGGCTCTTGGTGCCCTCGCCCTTGGACCCTCCGGTGTTGCACTGAGGCCCCCCCTCGCAGATCGTCGGGAGCGACCGCTGCCCGGGTTGCCAAGTCGCGGCAGGGTCGTTGAACCGCGGGGTCGGCTCGAACGACAGCCAGCCGTACCCCTGGAACGGCACCTCGACCCACGCGTGGTACTGCTTCAGGCTCACGGCCCACGTGTTGTCGCCCGCTGGGTCTCCCTGCGTGAACCCGAGCGCCACACGAGCGGGGATGTCCAGCGAGCGCAACATGACGGCGGTCAGGCTCGCGAACTGCTGACAGAAGCCGCGCTTGTCCTGGAGGAACTGGACGAGCGCCTGGCTGTCGTCCTCGTAGTTCACATCCAGGGTGTAGGTGAACCCGCCGCTTCGCAGGTGCGAGAGGATCGCCATGACCTTGTCGTAGGGGGTCGTCGCGCCGGCCGTCCACGCCTTGGCGGTGTCGGCGATGACGGGCGGGATGTCCGCAGGCAAGGCGATCTCGGCGGCCCCTTCGTCTGGCACGGACGCAGTGCGCAACGATTTCGCGGTCACGTCGGGTCGCACCGAGGTCACCTGGTAGGTCTCGCCCTCATCGGGCCAGCCGTCCATCTGGAGCGACGCGGACGCCGGATGCCACCACACGTCATGGTTGATCGAGATATCGGTGGGGTCGGCGGCGCCGACGAGCCACCCGAATCCGAGGTCGTGGCTGACCGTGTAGGTCTGCGTGATCGTCGTTCCCGAGATGGGCGGCGTCTGGATCGTCGTTCCTTGGAGCTGCACGCCCTCGTCGTTGCGCGCCTCCCAGGTGTTGCCGTCGAAGACGTCGAGCACGCTCATCCGCCAGTAGGAGGGCTCGCTCGCGCTCACCTGGAAGACCTGCGGGTTGTCGCCTGTCGTCGCCTCGCTCAACAGCGAGCCCATCGACACGAGCGGGCTCACTCGGATGCGGTTGTCGCTGCCGAACCGCGAGATGTCGAGGACGGCCGTCGTGCCGAAGCCGGGGACCAAGACGGGCGCGAGCGCCGCGAGGGCGACGGCGGTGACCCCCACGCGGCGTGCGTTGCGGCCGGCGACCGGCACGAGTCGATCGCGCGCGCCGGACGGCGACCACACCGGTCCCCACCCTCGGATCCGCCGCAGCGAGTCCGCGAACAGGACGGCGAGCGCTGCGAGGAGGAAGAGCACGCCGTAGATCGGACGCTCGATATCGTCCAGGACGCTGTCGGCGAACACCACGAGCGCGATCGGCGGCACGAGCGAGAGGAGCGGACTCTGCGCCCGGAACGCCAACGCGTAGCACGAGAACACGGCAGCCCAGACCGCGATGCTGCCCGCCATGAGCAGCGCGGGCGTTGCGGGAGCCGGCGAGACGTACTCGCGGGCCTGTGCGCCGACCTGGGTCGCGAGGGTCCCGAGGGTGTGGAGCGTCTCGATGGTCGGCAAGCCGTACCAGGTGGACTGCGGTGCGGCGAGCCATCCGAGCACCAGGAGCAGGGCGACGGCGCTCGCCAGCGTCGACACCAACATGCCGCGGCGCTCGGTCAGCCACGCGAGCACGCCCGATGCGATCGCGACCGCCAGCATCCGGTACGTCGCGCCGTGCCCGACGAGGATCCGCCCGAAGGCGAACCCCACCGCGATCGCGACGAGCACGATCGCGACGAGGGCGCTCAGGCGCTGGAGGCGGGCCGCTGCGCCCGGGGGGTGTGCCATCGCTCACGCAACCTCGTCGACGGGGACAGCACCAGGCAGTCCCATCCGGCACGGACGAGCGTCAGGTGTGCCTGCGTCGCCCGCGATTCCAACCACACGCGCCGGTCGGCGGGCACGCTCGCCGGATCCATCGGGTGGATCAAGATCGCCAACCTCGGCCCGAACGCGTTCCCGGCGCGGATCAACGCCGGCAGTTCCTGTGGTGCGAGCGGGGCGCCGACGAACACCAGCGACGCGTCGGCGGAGCCGGCCATGCGCAGCGACGTCGTCACACGCGCGAGCGTGCGGCTCCGACCATGGCTCAGGCCGGTCAGCACGTCGAGGAACCCCTCTTCGGTCACCGGCGCGATCGGGAGCTCGTCGGCGCCCACGCGCAGCGTGAAGCCGCTCCGCGCGAACAGCGCGCCGATGCTCGCGGCGCAGGACACGGCACGCTCGAAGGCCGCGCCGCGGGCCTGTCCGAGCATCGATTCGCGACTGTCGAGATAGATGAGTCCGCTCGCGCGTCGTGATGCCTCGTCTTGACGGATCATCAGCTCGCCCGTGCGCGCGACCGACGGCCAGTGGATGCGGCGTAGATCGTCGCCCTCCTGGTACCCACGCATCGTGTAGTACTCCTCGCCGCTGCGCAGCAGCTGCCGCGATCGCGCGCTGCCGATACTGGTCGCGCTCGCGGCATCCGAGGGCACGCGCAGGTCCTCGATCTCCGGGGTGACGAGCAGCTCGTCACGACCATCGAGCACGACGCGCCGACGGGTGAGACCGAAGGCATCGGTGCGATCGATCGACAGGGGGCCGATGGCGTAGCGCCCGCGAGCCTGCGGCACGATCGTGTAGGAGACATGGTGCGTGCCGCGCGGACCGACGCCGGTGACGACGAGCCGCGCCGGTCGACCGAGCGCCGGTGGCAGCCGATCCTCGAGCAGCAGGAACGACGAGGTTCCCGCGCCGCCGTTGCCGACGTCGAGCCGAACGGTCACCCGCGTGCCCGGCGAGACGCGAGGCTCCGACAGGTGCCGCGCCGCCGTGACCTTCCTGGCGCCCGACCGCAGGAAGAGGCCCGCGATGAAGGGCAGCAGCAGGAGCCCGATCCCGATCGATTCGAGGCCCGCAGACCCCAAGAATCGAGCGGCCAACCACATCGCCACCCCTGCCACCGCGACGCTGATGCCCCGCGGCGTGAGCATCACTCGCGCTCCGCGATGGGGACGTCCACGGTGGCGAGGATGTCCGTGATGACCGCGGCGGTATCGCGACCCGCCATCGCCGCGTCGGCCGTGACGATGATCCGGTGCCCGAGGACCGGCGCGGCGAGGGCCTTCACGTCGTCGGGGATCACGTAGTCGCGTCGCGCGGCGGCAGCGAAGGCGCGGGAGGCCCGCAGCAGCATGATCGATGCGCGGGGACTTGCGCCGAGATAGACGTCGGCGTGCGCACGGGTGCCTTCGACGAGATCGACGATGTAGCGACGGATCGCCGGCGCCACGTGGACCTGGTGCGCCTGTTGGATCAGCGCGGCGACCGCGAGCGCGTCGCACACGGGACCGATCTCGTTCAGCGGTTCGCCGGTGGTGTGGGTCGCGAGGATCTCGGCTTCGACGTCGGCATCCGGATAGCCGACCGACAGACGCATCATGAACCGGTCCAGCTGCGCTTCGGGGAGGGGATAAGTGCCCTCGTGCTCGACCGGGTTCTGGGTCGCCACGACGATGAAGGGTGTGCCGAGCGGGTGCGTCTCGGCATCGATCGTGACCTGCCGCTCCTCCATGCACTCGAGCAGCGCCGATTGGGTCTTGGGGGAGGCGCGGTTGATCTCGTCGCCGAGCACGACATTGGCGAACACGGCACCGGGGCGGAACTCGAAGTCGCCGCGCTCCTGGTTGAACACGTTCACGCCGGTGATGTCGGTGGGCAGCATGTCGGGGGTGAACTGGATGCGCCGGAACGAGCAATCGATGGAGCGCGCCATCGCCTTGGCGAGCATCGTCTTGCCGACACCCGGGACGTCTTCGATCAGCAGATGTCCTTCGGCGACCAGGCCGACGAGCGCCAGCCGGATCTGGTCATGCTTGCCGCGGAGCACGCGCTCGATGTTGTGCTCGAGCGCGTCGAAACGATCGGCGAAGACGTGCCAGTCGCCCGCCTCTTCCCGAAGCTCCAACGTGGTTGCCTCCGTGCGCCGTGCCGATGGTTGCGTCACATCGTACCCCTCGGCCACCGCTACGGTTCCCTCGCGATCGCATCGCGAGACGCGCGGCAGGTTCGTCCGTCCTTCGATATGCGGGCGCTGCGGCGGGTTCCCGATGGAGGAGATGGGGGCCGGTCCGGACGTTCGGACGCCCCGCGCGGCCCCTGTTCGCAACTCCAGGCATCCCGTCGGACCGACCCCGCTGCAAAGGTTACACGCTTGTGATTCCACCCGCGAGCCGTAGACTTCCGACATGGGTAGGGCGCTCGTGTTGAACGCTACCGACGTGCCGCTCGCGGTCCTGTCCGCGAGGCGGGCGGTCGTGCTCGTATTGAAGGAGAAGGCCGACGTCGTCGCGAGCAACGGCGCGATCTTCCGCAGTGAGCACCTCCATCTGGATGCGCCCTCGGTCGTGCGGCTCCGGCATTTCGTCCGCGTGCCGTACCGACACCACGCCCCGTTGACGCGCCGCGGCGTCTTCGCGCGCGACGCCTTCACCTGCCAGTACTGCGGCTCGACCGCTGAGAACCTCGACCATGTCGTGCCTCGTTCCCGTGGCGGTCTGCACGCCTGGGAGAACGTCGTCGCCGCCTGTCGGCGATGCAACGCCAAGAAGATGGACCGCACGCCGCACGAGGCGGGCTTCACCCTCGCGCGCATCCCGTACGCGCCGACCGATGGTTTCCGGCTCACGCTCGGGCTCGTCGAGCCCGGGTGGGAGGAATACCTCGGCTGATCCATCTGCGATCGCGCCCGCCGCGATCGCGACCTCCTAGGTCTCGGCCTCCCGCCGGGTTCTCCCACTCTTCGAACATCAGTTCGGTGGCAACGACTATTGACGTCGTGGAGTGCTGGTGGCATAAACGGGGACCCAAGTGGAGGAAAGGGGAGGACGCGTGGCCGAACT
>Ga0207648_10005535_pt1 | contig 12719 bp, 11 predicted proteins | sample KBSMisM32_FD_184310 | JGI IMG/M metagenome (GOLD analysis project Ga0207648, IMG submission 184310) | Miscanthus rhizosphere microbial communities from Kellogg Biological Station, Michigan, USA - KBS Miscanthus M3-2 (SPAdes) (version 2) | ecosystem: Host-associated > Plants > Roots >...
TGTCTTCGAGCACGCGCTCGCTCACGAGCTTGCCGCCGGTGACGTCGTAGTTGTAGAAGTTGCGCAGGAACTCCATCAGGAACGCGGGACGGTCGGCGCGGATCGCCGCCTTGATGCCCTCGAACACGCTGCGGTCGACGCCTTCGGGATTGTCGGCGGCCTTCACCAGATACGGCCCGAGCGTGCCGATGAGCACCGCCGCGCGCACGCGCGAGCTGCCGAACTTGCCGAGGTAACGAGTGACCTCGCCGGTCCCCATCGAGAAGCCCACGAGCACGACCTTCTTGAGGTTCAGCTTCTTCAGGAGCTTGTCGAGATCGGCGGCAAACGTGTCGTAGTGATAGCCGGTCGCCGGCTTGCTCGAGCGGCCGAAGCCGCGGCGATCATAGGTAATGACGCGATAGCCTGCCGCGAGCAACGCGGCAGTCTGCTTTTCCCACGACGCGCCGCTGAGCGGCCAGCCGTGAATCAGAACAACGGGCGACCCCTTCCCGTGGTCTTCGTAGTAGAGATCGATGGAGGTGGAGTTCTCCTTGCCGACGCTGATCGTGCTCATCCCGTGCTCCTTCCGTGGTTCAATCGCAGCGGTCTGACGCCACGGTGATTACGACGTTTCCCTTCTTGTGCCCTTGCTCGACATATTTGAACGCTTCAGCGACCTCGTGTAAGGGATAACTTCGGTCGATCACCGGTCTGAGCTTGCCGGCCGCGGCAAGTTCTGCGATGAACGTCATTCTTTCCGGGTCTTCCATGGCCACACCGCCCTTGAGTTTCTTACCTCGGGCAATGGACGTCCACACCATCCGAATGAGGTCAGTCAAACCCATGATGTTTTGCAGAAACACACCGTGGGGCGTCAGCAGATGCTGACAGCGATGAAACGTGGTTGCACCGACGATGTCAAATATGAGGTCATAGGTGTCCGCACTTGCGGTGATGTCGTCCTTCGTGTAGTCGACCACCTTGTCCGCACCCAGCGACTTCACCATTTCCACGTTCGCACTGCTGCACACGGCAGTTACGGTCGCGCCGAAGTGTTTGGCCAGCTGCACCGCAGCCGAGCCGATGCTCCCGGAGGCTCCAATGATCAGAACCTGCTGGCCGGCCTGGATCTTCCCCAGGTCCCGGAGGAAATACAACGCGGTGTTCGCCCCAAACGGAATGGCAACGGCCTCCTCCCAGCTCAACGCGTCCGGCATGAGCGTCACCGCTCCCTTCTCAGCCAGGCATGCGTATTGGGCGTGCCCGCCGCCCGCCATGCCGGTCGAGGCGACAATCCGGTCCCCCTTCTTGAACCTCTTCACGTCTTTACCCGCGCGCTCCACCTCTCCGGACAACTCGGTGCCCAGGACACGTGGCCTCCAGGGCTTTCCGATACCGAACATGAGTTTGGCGAAGGGGAGCATGGAACTGGTCACGAACGTGAAGTTCCGCATGTTGCAGTCCCCGGTCGACACCGTGGTCGCGTGTACGGCAATCAGGATCTCGTCGTCCCTGGGATCGGGTTTGTCCATCTCCACGAACTGGAGAAGGTCTGGCGGTCCGTATCGCGTGTGCAGAACGGCCTTCACAGGTCCTTCATCGGCCATGGCGGGCCGTGGCTGATTTGCGCGTTCGCGCTGCCGGCGATCGCGACCGTGACCCACACGGCGCCGCCGCCGTGTATCGGCAGCGGGGTGACCGTCAGTGCTGCCTTCCCCTTACCGATCGTCATGGCGCGGCCCGACACGATTCCGATCGCCGCGCCGAAGATCACGTCGCTCGCGAAATGCTGGTTCTCTGACAGGCGCGAGGTGGCGACATACCCGGCCAGCGCGTACGCCGGCACGCCGATGCGCCAGCCAAAGTGGCGCTCCAGCACTGTCGCCGTGGCGAACGTCGCTGACGAGTGGCCCGACGGAAACGAATGGTGTCCGCCGTCTGGCCGGGTCCGGTTGACGGCGTACTTGACCGATTGCGTGACCAGTCCGCTGACCAGCTGCGCCTGAAGCAGGTCAGCGCCGAGAGTCGCCGCATCCGGGCGATGGAAGGCGCGCCCGAGGCCGTAGATGGCGGCGGCCGCGCCGAGCTGGGTCGCGCCGTCGCCGATGAAAGCCCCTCCATCGAGCGCGGTGTCCAGCGGCTGCGAGTGGGACGCGCGAAGCGTAATCGTCGGGTCTTCCGGTTTCACCGCGAGACTCGCCGCGCCGGCGGCGCCGAGGATGAGTATCGAGTCGCGAGAGGCCAGATGGCGAAGGTCGCGCGCGATATCGGTGAAGAGCGAAACGACCGACGGCGGATCCGGCTTCGCCTCCGCGGGCGACTGCGCGAGCGCCGGCGATCCCGCCGCAAGCAGGGCGAGCAGGCAACAGGAGATGGCTGTGGAAAACTGCCGATTCATGTCTCCGTCATCCGTCCTCTGGCATTATGCTGCCATGTTTCGAAGGACGGTCAGTGTGGCGGTCTTCTGCGCAGCCGTCACGGGCGCGCTCCCCGTCCTGGCCCAGACGACGGCGCAGGACGGACGGCTGATCGTGACCGTAGTCGACCCCTCGGGCGCGGTCGTCCCGGGGGCGACCGTCACCGTCAGCGGCCTCGACGGCGGCGCACGGGCCCCCGCGTTTCCGCCGCTGACCTCGTCCGACCAGGGGCGCGCGACCCTCGATCGACTGCTGCCGGGCCGCTACCGTATCCAGGCCGAGTTCCCCGGGTTCGAGCCCGGCGTGCTGCCCGAGGTTCGCGTCCGCCGCGGGGACAACCGCCACGTCATCGTGCTGCGGCTGAAGACGATGGAAGAGTCGGTGACGGTGGCGCAGAACGCGCAGGCCGCCGCCGCCGATCCGCGCGGCAACGCGTTCAAGACCGTGCTCACGCGCCAGGAGATCGAGAATCTCTCGGACGATCCCGCCGAGATGGCGCAGCAGCTCCAGGATCTCGCCGGCGGCAACGCCACCATCCGCGTCGACAGCTTTGCCGGCGCTCCGCTGCCGCCCAAGGCGCTGATCAAGTCGGTCCACATCGTCAGGGATCCGTTCGCGGCCGAGAACCACTCGGCCGAGTCCGAAGGGATCGACATCGTCACACAGCCGGGCCAGGGAGCGTTGAGCGGCGGCTTCACGTCGCGGCTGCGCGACGGCGCCTTGAGCGCGCGCAGCCCGTTCGTTTCGGAGAAGGGGCCCGAGCGTCAGGAGCGCATCGAAGGCAACATCGGCGGGACGCTGGTGAAGGGGAAGAGCTCGTTCGCGCTGTCGGTCGAGGGGCGGAACGGGTTCGACACGCCGAGCGTCTACGTGGCGCTGCCGGATGGCAGCCGGCGCTCGGAGCTGCTCAACCTGCGGCGCCCCGCGGACGACTGGTCGGTCTACGGCCTCGTGGATTACGCGCTCACGAAGGACCAGACGCTGCGGGTCTCGTTCGATCACGGCCAGGCGTCCCAGGAGAACCTCGGCGTCGGCGGGTTCGACCTCAGCGAGCGCGCCTATTCGAATGCGAACCACGACAACGAGCTGCGGGTGCAGGTCGTCGGTCCGCTGGGGCGCCGGACGTTCGCGAACACCCGGCTGCAGCTCCAGGAGTCGGATTCCGTCAACGTGTCGGCCACCAACGCGCGGACCGTGATCGTCAACGGCGCGTTCACGAGCGGCGGCGCGCAGGTGTCCGGCGGCCGGCGGCCGCGCACCTACGAGGCGGCATCGGACGTCGACTACGTGCGCGGCATTCACACCGTGCGGTTCGGTTTCCTGGCGGCCGGCGGCTGGTACAAATCCGACAACGCGACGAACCGTCTCGGAACGTTCACGTTCTCCAGCCTCGACGCGTTCAACGCGGGCACGCCTGACACCTACACGCAGCGAATCGGCAATCCGGTCGTCTCGTACATCAACGCGCAGACCGCGCTCTACGTCCAGGACGATCTGCGCGTGCGGAAAAGCCTGACGCTCAGCCCCGGCGTGCGCTACGAAATCCAGACGCACCTGAGCGATCGCAACAATCTCGGCCCGCGGATGGGCCTGACGTGGGCGCCGTTCAAGAGCGGACGCACGACCGTGCGCGGCAGCTTCGGTCTCTTCTACAACTGGCTGAACGCGGCGACCTACGAGCAGACGCTGCGCGTCGACGGCCTTCGCCAGCGCGATCTGTTCATCGTCAACCCGACATATCCGGACCCCGGGCCAGGCGGCACCGTGTCGACGACGAACCGGTATCTGCTCGGGCCGGACGTCCAGATGGGCCGTGTGCTGCGCGTGAGCGCCGGCGTCGATCAGACCCTCAGCCCGAAGGTCCGCGTCAACGCGTCGTTCCAGTCGGTGCGCTTCGCGGATCAGATGCGCGGCCGCAACCTGAACATCCCGATCGACGGCATCAGGCCGGACCCGAATTTCGCGAACATCATCGAGACGGTGTCGGACGGCGCGCAGCACTCCGATCAGCTGTCGACGACACTGAATCTCAACTTCGCGGGCGGCGTGCGCAACGCGGCCGCGCCGCTCTGGAATCCGCGCCGCACGACGCTGCGCATCGCCTACTGGATCGCGCGCGTCCGCAACAACTTCGACGGGCCGTTCGTCGTCCCGCCGAGCGGCACGCTCGACGCCGAGTGGGGCCCGTCGCTGGGCGATCGCCGGCACCGCTACCAGATCGCGCTCAACTCGCAGGCGCTGAAGAACCTCAACGCGTCGTTCACGCTCGGCGGCAACACCGGCACGCCCTACAACATCACCACGGGCTTCGACGACAACAACGACTCGATCTTCAACGATCGTCCCGCGGGTGTCCTCCGCAACAGCGCGCGCACGACCGACCAGGTGGCGATCACCGGCAACCTCACCTATTCGATCGCGCTCGGCGCACCCACCGGCGCTCGAGCGCAGGAGCGCCCGGGCGGGAACGAGCGGGGCGATCGCGGCGGCACGCCGGCAGCCGGCCGCTACCGCCTGGTGATCACGGCCGCGGTCAACAACCTGACCAACCGGCCCAACTTTTCCGGCTTCAGCGGGATCCGCACGTCGCCCTTCTATCAGACGCCGACCTCGGTCACCAACCCCCGCAAGTTCGACGTCGGCATTGGCTTCCGCTTCTGATCAGGCAGGAGATCCGCATGCGTACGATCACCGTCATCCTGACCATCGCCGCCGCCGCGCTGCAGGCCTCGCCGCCTTACCGGATCGCCCAGACCTTTGCCCTCGGCGGCGACGGCGGATGGGATTACATCGTGCCGGATCCTCCCAGTCACCGGATATACATCGGCCGCTCGAATCGCGTCATGGTCGTGGACGAGCAGACGGGGAAACTCGTCGGCACCGTGGCCGACATCAACGGCGCGCACGGCACGGCGATCGCCGCGTCGACAGGCCATGGCTTCGCCACGTCCGGGCAGGACGGCTCGGTCGTGATGTTCGATCTGACGTCGTTCAAGGCGCTCAAGAGAATCGCGGCGGCGGAGGACGCCGACGCCATCATCTACGACCCCGCCTCGCAACGGGTCTTCACGTTCAACGGCGATGCGCATTCCTCGACGGTCATCGATCCCGTCCAGGGCACGCTCCTCACCAACATCCCGCTCGCGGGCAAACCTGAATACGGTGCGTCCGCCGGCGACGGCAAGGTCTACGCGAATCTGACCGACACCAGCGAAGTGGTGGAGATCGACGCGAAGTCGGCGGCCGTGTCGCGGCGCTGGCCGACCGCGCCGTGCAAGCAGCCGGTCTCGATGGCGATCGACACGGCCCATCATCGCCTCTTCAGCGGCTGCCGAAGCGGCGTGATGGCGGTCTCGGACTATCAGGCGGGTACGATCGTGGCGACCGTGCCGATCGGGACCGGCGTGGACGGCGCCGGCTACGACGCCGCGTCGGCCGACGCCTTCGCGTCGAACGCTGACGGCACGCTGACCGTCATCCACCAGGACTCGGCCGATCGCTACACCGTCACGCAGACGCTCCAGACCTCGCCGGGGTCGCGGAACATGGGCCTCGATCAGACGACTCATCGCCTCTACGTGGCGGCCGCCAGGTTCGGTCCGGCGCCCACGAGCGGCCGCGGGCGGGCACCCGTCCTTCCCGACTCCTTCAGTCTGCTGGTGATCGAGCGAAGTCCCGCACGGTAACGATGTCTGGAAAGAATGCTATGGTGGCGAGGCAGTCGCGTGCGGCGGATCGCCGGCATCGACTGTCGTCGGGCGGAGGGGGAGAGAGGTTGACATGCGTGTGTCGAAGCCGCTGACGGTAATCCTGGGGGCGGCAGTGTTGTACGGTGTGCCGTCGGTGGCGAGAGCGCAGGAGCTCGTGCCGGTGAAGACCGAGGTGTCTCTCCCGGATTCCTCGATCGTGATCGCCCCGCCGTCCGACCAACAGCCGGCGCCAGCCGAACCGACGCCACGCCACACGGGCGTGCACGCGCTCCTCAAAGAGTTCGTCGTCGATTTCAAGTATTTGCCGTCGAAAGAAAACCTTTACTGGGCGGCGGCGGGCGGCGGGCTCGCGGCCGCGGTTCATCCCGTTGACGACAACGTGAACCAGACGTTCCTCGACGCCTCGAGCGGCGTCAAGGACTTCTTCAAACCGGGCGCCGTCCTCGGCCAGTTCCCGACGCTCATTGCCGGCGCGACCATCGTCTACATCGTGGGCCGGGCCGGCGACAAGCCACGCGTCTCGCATACGGGCATGGATCTGATCCGCGCGTTGCTCATCTCGGAAGTGATGGTCGAGACGCTGAAGTACACCACGCGGCGCGAGCGGCCGGACGGCAGCGGCAAGAACTCGTTTCCGTCGGGTCACGCCGCCGACACGTTCGCGTTCGCGACGGCGCTGGAGCGTCACCTGAACTGGAAGTTCGCCGTGCCCGGTTACCTCTTTTCCTCGTACGTGGCGATGTCGCGCCTCCCGGCCAACCGCCACTGGCTCAGCGACGTCGTCTTCGGATCGACCGTCGGCATCATCTCGGGGCGCACCGTCACCGGGCACGAGCTGAACAAGTATCACGTGGAGCTGACGCCGATTCCCGGCGGTGTCGCCGTCACCTATCGCCATGCGACGCCGTAACGGAGATGCGCCGCCGGCCGTGGTCTAGCGGCAGGTCCCTCTCCCTCATCGTCGACGCCGTCATCGAGCAACTCTCGACAGTGATGCTAGTAGGCCAGGGCCGTATACGAGCGTCCCTGTTGGAGTCCCTGCGGATTCGCCTCGGTGTTGCGGAAGTTCATCGGCAACGTCGGGCAGTTGGCGGTGCCGACCGCAAATGGGTCGCAGGACGCGGCCGAGAGGTGCAAGTGCGGCTTGTTGTTCGTATTGCCGGTATTGCCGCTGTAGCCGATGAGCGCGCCTTGCAGGACCCGGTCGCCCGTGCTGACGGCCGCGCCGTCGTGCGTCAGGTGCCCGTACAGCGTCGTCGTGCCGTCGTCGTGCTGAATGACGATCAGGTTGTCGAAGCCGGTCGCCGCCACCTGTCCGTCGAAGTGAGACTCTTCGACCTGGGTGACGATGCCCCCCCGCGCTGCGTAGATGGGCGTGCCGATCGGCATCAGGAAGTCATATCCGAACCTGGTCACGCCGCGATGCCCATTGCCCGGCGGTGAGCAGTTGCCCTGGTCTACGAAGTAGGACGCACCGACGGCGTAGGGGAGGACATAAGGAGACGCCTGCCATTCTCCGAATCCCGCGCACGTTTCGACGGAATCGGGCGCAGTCGGGGACGATCCGCAGCCAGCGGCCAGAACGGCCACGAGGACGACCGAGATCGCGTGCCGCATCGGTGGGCGCTCCGTGCAACGCACGGGCCACGTGCGGTGCTCTCTCGATGAACCGTTACTCGTGCCGAAGCGCGTCGATCGGATCGAGCCGCGCGGCGCGGCGCGCCGGGTAGTAGCCGAAGAACACGCCGATCGCTGCAGCGAAGGCGACGGCCATCGTGACGGCGCTCGCCGAGACGCGCGTCGGCCAGTGCAACACGGTCGCAATGCCCCACGCGCCGCCGATCGCCGCCATGATGCCCACCGCCCCCCCAGCCAGGCTGAGGATGACCGCTTCGAGCAGGAATTGGCGCAGCACGTCTCGGCTCCGCGCGCCAACGGCGAGACGCAGCCCGATCTCCCGGGTTCGTTCCGTCACCGAGACCAGCATGATGTTCATGATCCCGATCCCGCCGACCAGCAGCGAGACCGACGCCACGGCCGCCAGGAGGGCCTCCATCGTCTGCGCCGAGGCGGCGACCGCCTCCGCGATCTCGGTCGCGTGACGGATATTGAAATCGTCGGGAGTGCCTTCACGGATTCTGTGCCGCGCCCGCATCAACTCCGTGATTTGGGCTTCCGCGGCCGGGATGGCCTCGCCGTTGACCGCCGACATCATCACGTCGTCCAGCCATGACTGGCCCTTGAGCTTCTTCATGACCGTCGAGTAGGGCATGAAGAGCGTGTCGTCCTGATCCTGGCCCGTGGCCGACTGCCCCTTGGTCGACAGCACCCCGACGATTCTGCACGGCTCTCCCTTGACGCGGACCGTTTGTCCGAGCGGCTCCTCGTCCCCGAACAACTGATCCACCACCGTCTGGCCGAGCACGCACACCGGGGCCGCGCGTTCGACGTCCGTCTGGTCGAACATGCCGCCTTTCGCAATCCGCCACGCCTTCACATGGATGTAATCCGGGGACACCCCGCGCGCCTGCGAGTTCCAGTTCTGATTGCCGTAGATCAGCTGCGTACGAACGTCGACAATCGGAGAGATGTAGGTGATCAACGGGACCTGGTCCTTGATCGCGTGCATATCGGCGAGCGTGAGCGATTTCGTGCCGCCGCTGCCGGTGCGCACGCCGCCACGGTTGACGCCGCCCGCCTCCACCCAGACGACGTTGTCGCCGATGCTGGCAATCGCCTCGCGAATCTTCACGGACGCGCCCTCCCCGATGGCGACCGTGCACACTACGGCGGCGACGCCGATGATCACGCCCAGCATGGTCAGGAGCGTGCGCATCGTGTTCCGCCGCAGCGCCTTGAGCGATACCCACAACAGCATGACGAGATGCACCCAGAAACTATGACTCCCGGCACATGAACTCGCGGTGAATGAGCTAACAATGGGGCGTGCTGCCCGCATCGGGGGAACGCCGTGGGGCCAGCGCGGCGAACGCGGCGTAGAAGACCTCGTCAGGAAAGAGGTCCGGCGTGACGATGCGCTGGATGACCAGTCCTTCGATCAACGCGTGGATGACCCGCACGAGCTGATCGGGCGGCATCGGCAGGTCGCGCGGATCGAACGTCCGCAGCCACTCGGCCCCGAACTCATAGCTGGTCTTCGTGACCTCGTGCACTTGCGCGCGAAGGTTCGGCGTCTGCAGCGTATAGGCGAGTCCGGTCAGGCGGCCGACCGCTGCGGATCTCCGGTCGTCGAGAGCGGCGATCGTCGCGCGCGCGAGGGCGTGCATCGCGTCGGCGAAGGTCGCGTCCGATTTGACCTTCGGCTTCACCGGCGCCCAGAACTTCTGTCCGAGCGCGATGAACAGCTCGTCGCGGTTCTTGAAGTTGCCGTAGATGGCGCCGGTGGTCATGCCCGCGCGGCGTGCCACCGCGGCCAGCGTCGTCCGTTCGAACCCCTTCTCGCGAATCAGCGCCCGGGCCGCATCGAGCAACGCGGCGCGCGTCCGATCGCGCTTGTCGCCTTTCGGCTGACGGCGGGCACTGGGTTCGTTTTTACTTGCCATCGCCAATAAAATAGTACATTTATTTAATAATTTCAATATGACTACAGCACCAAATACTACGAATTCCATTGAGAAAACGCTAAGAGGAGTCGTCGATGCCGGCGAATTGGCCGGGGCCGCGACGCTCGTCTGGCGAAACGGCACCGCGCACGTCGAGACCGTCGGCAGGCGCAATCTCCTGACGAACGCGCCCGTCGAGCGCGACACGATCTTCCGCATCGCGTCGATGACCAAGCCGGTGACCACGGTTGCGGCGCTGATGCTGCACGACGAGGGGCGGTTCGATCTCGACGACCCAATCACGAGCTGCGCGCCGGAGTTCGCACGGATGCGCGTTCTGCGGCATCCGGACGGACCGCTCGACGAAACCGACGAAGCGGAACGGCCGATCACGTTCCGCGATCTGCTGACGCATCGATCGGGCCTGACCTACGGCGACTTCCATCGCGGGCCGATCGGCAGCGCGCACGCGGAGACGTTGGGTCCGACCATGGACAACCCGTTGACCCCCGACGCGTGGATCGAACGGCTGGCGGCGCTGCCGCTGATCGATCAGCCGGGAGCGGGCTTTCACTACGGCTTCTCGACCGACCTGCTCGGGTTCCTGATCGCGCGGCTCGAACGCACCGCTCTCGGCGAGGTTCTGAGTCGCCGTGTGTTCACGCCGCTCGGCATGCACGACACCGGTTTCGCCGTTCCGCAGGCGGCGCGCGATCGGCGCGCGGGCCTGTGCGGCTTCGACGACGAAGGGCGCCTGACGGCGTTGTCAGCCACGCCCGGTCGTCAGGCGCTCGCCGAGCGCCCAGACGGCATGACGTTCGAGTCGGGTGGGCAGGGCCTGTGGTCGACGCTCGACGACTACCTCGCTTTCGCGCGAATGCTCATTGGCGAAGGGCCGAACGGGGCGCAACTGCTTCGTCGAGAGACCCTGGCAATCATGACCTCGAACCAGCTGTCGCCGCAGCAGCGCGTGGCGGCGCGCATGTTCGGACGGCCTCTCTTTGCCACGGGTCATGGCTACGGCATGGGCGTCGCGGTCGTGATGGAGCCCGAGACGGCCGATCCGCTCCGCGGTCGTGGCGGTCCCGGCACGATCGGCTGGCCCGGTGCGTACGGCGGCTGGTGGCAGGCGGATCCGACGGATCGCTCGGTATTGATCTTCCTCGCGCACAACATGGTGGACCTCCACCAGATGGCGCAAGGAATCGGTCTCGGCGTCTGGGAAGCGATCGAGCGATTTCATACGCTCGCTGGCGGCCAATATCTGATACACTGACTCTTCGTCTATACGCCGCTTCTACGCTGAGCCCCGAACTGCATTCGCTCGCCCACGTTTCCTGTGGGCCGCACGAACTCCTTCTGGACCACGCAGACGAGTCGGAGACACTGGCGCGGAATTCTCCGTGCCTCGGTCCGAGAGGCGTTTTTCAGTTCAGATGAACTGGGAGTTTCACATGTCATCCAAGGGCACCATCAAGCGTATCGTCTCGGACAAGGGTTTCGGCTTCGTGGCCGACGAGGCGGGCCAGGAGTACTTCTTCCATCAGTCGGCGTGCCAGTCGTTCGACTCGCTCCGCGAGGGGCAGTGCGTGACGTTCCAGACCGGGCAGGGCCCCAAGGGTCCGCGCGCCGAGAACGTCCGCGAATCCTAAGCGCATCGGCACCATTTCGGGGGGGGCGCCAATGGCGCCCTCCCTTGAATCCCCGCCTTCTCCTCCGACTCCTCTCAGTTCTCCAACTCGGTCCACCCTTGGTCGGGTGTCACGTCACTTCGGCGTCGAGGCCAGCTGCTAGAAAGCTCGGATGTCGAGGATCGGATGCAGCTCGATGCAGTTCTGTGAACGACCGCGCTGGCCGTGGGCGAAGTCGAAGAAGCCGACGCCCCTGACGCGTACGGTTGTCCCGACGAGGGACGACACCGCGCGGCCGTTCAGGAGGATCTGGAACATCGCATCGGCGGCGCTCAGGGAGGCGAAGTGCGGCGAGATCACCGCGCCGGCGCAGAGCGCGTCCGGGAGCTCGCTGACCACTGTGAAGCCTGGAGACGTCGGATCCTCGAGCGCGATGTGGTAGTCGCGGTCATCCTCGTGCGCGACAAAGGTGATGCGCCCCACGACCTCGTAGACCCTGAACTCCTCCGGGAACGCTCGACGCTCCGGCAGATCGCTGCAATGAGTCGTAAACGCGTTGAGGTCGCGGATGGAAGTGGGCGTCGCCGTGTTCACGTTGACGCCGGTCGCGTCATCGTCGGCGAGGGTCTTGACGAACCACCGCTCCACGCCGCACGACAGGCCGAGCGGCTGCATGGGCGTCGGCGGCGTCGGGAGAGACGAAGAGCCGCCACCGCAGGCCGCGAGCCCTGCCAATAGGATGAGTGCCGCTGGGCCGGTGCGCGCAAAGCTCAACCGAAAGGCCTTTCGTCACCGCCAGCTTACCTGCTTCTTCTTGTCGGATCCCGGCGGCGCCGGCGGCGCCGCGCCGGAGTAGACGGCCCGCGCGATGCGCTCCATGTTGAGCTCGATCAGATGGTGCGGCCCGACGAGGATCGCGCGAGTGCCGCGAGAGACGCCCGCCAGCAGCTGGAACGAATCGTCGGCCTCGACGATCGGCCAGCCTTCGCGGCCCGCGTAGGCCGAGACGACGTGGTCGCGCAGCCGCAGCCGGATCAGCCCGTCGTGCGACTGCTCCGTCATCGCGCGCTGGAAGTAGGCCGGGATCTTGCGCGCGTCGATCGGGATGTCGTCGTGCGAGACCGAGCCGTTGCGCGGATCGACGACGCTGTGATGGCGGCGGCCGTCCTCCGACCAGTCGATGGAGAGCAGCGGACCGGGTCCGCTGGCGATGCGCTCGAACACGGCCTTCGGCGGGAGCCGCACGGTCCACGAACCGCGCGGCTTCTCGTCGTTCTCGAGCGAGTAGAGCGTCCCGTCCGCGACGTACGCGGGCGAGCCTCCGGCCGTCCACTGCAGCAGCCGCGGCGCGTCGGGCTTGCCCTGGAACGGCGGGGCGTACATGTCGACGACGTCGTACCTTCGTCCCGCGGCGTC
>Ga0207648_10005539_pt1 | contig 12715 bp, 12 predicted proteins | sample KBSMisM32_FD_184310 | JGI IMG/M metagenome (GOLD analysis project Ga0207648, IMG submission 184310) | Miscanthus rhizosphere microbial communities from Kellogg Biological Station, Michigan, USA - KBS Miscanthus M3-2 (SPAdes) (version 2) | ecosystem: Host-associated > Plants > Roots >...
GGGGCGAATCTCGATGTAGCCGCCGCCGGTATGCTCGGCCACGAGCGCCAGGCCGGCGTCGGGCAGTTCCGCTTCGAGCGCCGCCTGCAGTCCGCCCGGCCCGATGGGCGGACGCCGGCCGCGGCTGCGCATGCCGATGCCGTAGACCATCACGTCTTCGCGGCGCGCCCGCTCGATCACTTCCGCCTGGCTGATGTAGCGCTGGCGGAAGCTGATGGGACCGCTGTCCTTGCCGTCGCTCAGGACCAGCACGACCGAACGCATGTCCTTCTCGTCGCCGAAGGCGGTGATGGCTTCATCCACCGCGCGCCACAAAGGCGTCGGGGCATCGGGCGCGATCGACCGCGGCAGCGCGGCGCGCAGCTCGCGGATCTCGTGCGTGAATCCCCTGCCCACGTCCACGTCGAAGCCGAAGCTGCCCACGCGCGCCACATCGTCGGGACGCAGACGGATGAAGAGCTCGTCGGCGGCCTCGCGGAGCAGCTGCAGGTTGCCCTCCATGCTGCCCGACACGTCGAGCATCACGATGAGACGCACCGGCTGCGGCGTGTTGTCGAACTGCGTGATCGGCTGCGGCTTGCCCTCGTCGCGCACTTCGAAGCTGTCGCGGACGAGGGTGGTGACGAGCTTGCCGTCGCGATCGGTGACGGTGCTGAACACCCGCACGACGTCGCCCGATCCGCGGAACACCGGTTGCTGCGCTGCCGCGACAACGCCAAGGACGCACGCGGCGGCCGTGAGGCCGGTCCGGACCCGGGTCATAGGGACTACTCGCTGGTCATTCCAGGCAGTGGCGTCCCAGATCTACCACGGAGCCGGCGGTTCCGGCGAATGAGGGCTCAGGCCGCCGGGCGTCTCACCGCCGAGCCCACCAGGGCCGACAGCTGCCCCACCACTTCCATGGAGGTCTCCGACTGCGCCGAGAGTTCCTCGCTCGCCGCCGCGCTCTCTTCCGCAGACGCCGCCGTGCTCTGGGTGGTCTTCTCCATCTGGGTGATGGCTTGCGTCACCTGGTGGATACCCTGCGCCTGCTCGCTGCTGGCGGCGCTGACCGCGTCCACGAGCGCCTTCACCTGCCCTGCGCTGGCGGTGATGGCCTGCATGGCACCGCTCACCTGCACCACACGATCGTTCCCGCGGTTGGCGTTGGCCACCGACTCTTCGATGAGGCCGGCCGTGTCGCGGGCCGCCTGCGCCGAACGCTGCGCGAGGTTGCGGACTTCATCCGCCACGATGGCGAAGCCCATGCCCGCCTCCCCGGCGCGTGCCGCCTCGACCGCGGCGTTGAGCGCCAGGATGTTGGTCTGGAAGGCGATCTCGTCGATGGTCTTGATGATCTTCGAGACCTTGTCGCTGCTGTCGACGATCGACCGCATCGACGTCACCATCTCGCCAAGCGCGGTGTTGGCGTCGCGCACCATCTGCTCGGTGTCGCCCATCATGGCCGCCGCCTGACGGCTGTTCTCGGCGTTCTTGCGGGTCAGCGACGCCATGGTCTCCATCGACGCCGACGTCTGCTCGAGCGACGCGGCCTGTTCGGTGGAGCTCTGCGCCAGCGACTGCGCCGAGCCGGCCACCTGCGACGCGGCCATCGTCGTCTGCTGCATGGCGTTGGTGAGCGCCGTCACCGACGACTCGATCCGGCCGCTCACCGCGCCGGTGGTCCGCCACGCCCACGCGACAGCGGCCAGGCAGAGCAGGAGTCCAAGGCCGGCAAACCAGTAGACGGCGGTTTTGAGCGACTCGAGCGCGTCGATCTCCTGCGTCGCACGGGCCGTGGTGGTCTGCTGCGCCTCGTTCAGCATGGCCTCGACCTGCGCCATCTGCTTCGTGCGGAGCGGCAGGTACTCGCCGAAGTAAAGCTGCGTGGCGTGCTCGCGATCGGTCTTGGCCGCCTCGAGCACCCGGTTCTCCGCCGGGTTCAGCTGCTGCTCGTCGAACTGGCCGATCTGCTCGGCCATCTGCTTCCGCGCCGCGTCGTCGGTGCTCGACAGCAGCCCCTCCACCGCTTTCGTCAGCGCCTCGTCGGCCGCCATTTTGGCGTCCCATTCCTTCTGCTGGGTCGGGTCGAGCAGGAAGCCGCGCATCGAGTCGCCCATGACGAGCATCTCTTTGCGGATGTTCTGCGCGTGGTTGACCTCCTGGGTCAGGCTCGCCATCTCTTCCAGCGACTGCGCGGCGCTGGTCGTGGACCGCACCAGGAGAATCGCCAGCAGCCCGCTCATAGCGATCGCGGCGACGTTGAGGACGAGCAGCTTCTTCATGACAGGGGTTCCTCGAAGGGTCAGTGGAGACGGCGCACGGCGAACCCGACGCCCACGAACCAGTCCTGGGCCTGTCCGCTGATGCCACGCCCGACTTCCATGTCGAGCTGACCGTTGCCGCCGAGCGCCACGCTGACGCCCGTGTTCACCGTGCAGTCACAGCCGCCCCCAATGAGGGTGCCGTATGTCTCCCAGTAGGCGCCGAAGGGCCCGCCGAGCGAGTGGCCGAGCGACAGGCTCGCTTCGCGCTGCCAGGTCCGCCCCATCTCGCTGGTCACGTCGGCGAAGTTGACGTTGCCGGACAGCCCGAAGCCCCGCGGCAGATCGCGCGCGGCGGTCAGCTTGAATCCGGGGTCGTAGCCGTTGCTGCTGAAGCCGTTCGTGGCCGTCGGCAAAGACAGGAACGGGATGACGGCCAGGTCGAGGCCGGCCCGATCGGCGTCGGCAAACTTGAACTTGCCGCCAATCTCGAGATCGGAGCGGCCGCTCGTTCGGACGTGGCCGGACGGCGTCTGCAGCGACTGCGACACGAAGCCGTCGCCCGCGAAGCGGAACTCGAATCGCGAGCCGACGCCCACGCGCACGAGCATTTGCGGCGCGGTCACCTGGCGCGTCTGACGATCGGTCTGCTCGAGCGTGAGACCGGATTCGATCTGGACGACGCGGTGTCCCACGACCTCGCTCGACTCGGTGAAGTCGGGACGGTCGGTGACGAGCTCGGGGACGGGAGCGAGAGATTGTGCAGAACTGGCGACGGCCGTGCCGAGCACGATCGCCGCACCTAGGTATCGAGTCAGTGGAGTCACCGGGAAGAGATCGACCACACCGGGACCCGTTTGATGGCCGCTCTGGGCCCGCACGGACCAGTCCGGCCGATCTGGGGGATAATTCGCGGCGCGATCGGAGGGAAGGAACGTGACACGACTGACAACCGCCGCCGTGGCGCTGTGTCTGGGGCTGCTGGCGGCCCCCACGACCGCGGCCAAGACCGACTGCAATCGTGCCTGCCTCACCGGGTTTGCCGACACGTTCCTGAAGGCGCTCGCGGCCAACACGCCGAACGTCGTGCCGCTCGCGCCCAACGCCAAGGTGACCTTCAACGGCCGCGCCGTGCCGCTGGCACAGGCGTTCTGGGACGGCGCCGAACGGACCGTCTACCGCTTCGACATCGTCAACCCGCGCCTCGGCGACAGCGCCACCGAAGCGGTGGTGCTCAACGCCGACGGCAGCAAGACGATGTACATGGTTCGCTTGAAGGTGCTCGACGGGAAGATCACCGAGGTCGAGACGATCAAGGCCAACAAGGGCGAGGCGGATCGGCTGTGGGATCCCGACAACCTCAAAGAGGTCTCGCCTGCATTGCAGCTCACCATGCGCGAGGCCGACCAGGATTCCTACTACGGGCTCATTGCCGCCGCGGAGAGCTACTGGCGCGCGTTCCAGACCAACGGCACGCCTGACTACCATCGCGCGGCCCTGCTGCCCGACACCAAGCGGTTCGAGAACGGCGTGCAGACCACCGGGCTCGTCCGCGACGGCGCCTACGTGTCCGCGGCTTCGGGCTTCGATTCGGGGCGCTTCGTCGGGCGCAACCTGTGGGATCGGCGCTACCCCGTGGTGGACACCGAGCGCGGCATCGTGCTGTCGATCGTCCGCTTCGGGATCAAGGACGGCTTCAAGAGCCAGAGCACGGCAACGTCGAACGACCGCCTCGTGGCCGAGTTCTTCGCGGTGAAGAACGGCCAGATCCAGGAGGTGCACGCGGTGCTGTTCAACCTCCCGGATGCGCAGCCCACCGGCTGGCCGCCGGAGTACGGCCCCGGCCGCGGCGGGCAGTAATTCCTCGTAGGGGCCTACGACAGCAGCTCCAGCAGCGCAGCCGACACGGCGTCGGGTTTCTCGCGCGGCATGAAGTGGCCGACTCCGGGCACGACCCGCCGCGCCACCAGCTTTTCGAACACCGCACGCTCGTCCGGCGGCGACTCGAGCGGCGGCCGCCGGATCCCGTCGTCGGCGCCGTAGAGCGTGATCGACGGCGCCAGGATCTTCGGCCGCTGCGCCAGCCTCGACTCGACCTCTTTGAATCGCGGCTCCCCCGCGGCGTTCATGATGCGGTGCCGGTACGAGTGGATCACCACGTCCACGAAGTCCGGGTTGTCGAACGACGGCGCCGTCTTGTTGTAGGTCTCGTCGGTGAACTTCCAGCCCGGCGACCACACCTGCCACAGGTAGCGGCAGATCTCGTGCCGGTTCGCCTGCAGGCCGGCGCGGCCGCGCTCGGTGTTGAAGTAGTACTGATACCAGAGGCGGTGCTCGTTCGCGGGCGCCGCCGGCGGCTGCGGCGCCACCGTGTTCTGCACCGTGTAGCCGCCGATCAACACCGTCGCGCGCACGCGATCGGGATGCAGCGCCGCGGCGATGGCCGCCGCGCGGCCACCCCAGTCGTAGCCCGCCACCGCGAACCGCGGCAGCTTCAGCGCATCGGCGAAGGCGATGACGTCCTGGCCGATCGCTGCCTGCTCGCCCAGGCGCGGCGCCGCGCGATCGCGGAACCGCGTGGGCCCGTAGCCGCGGAGATACGGCACCAGCGCGCGATGCCCCGCCTTGACGAGCGGCGGCACCACGTCGTCGAAGGCGTGCACGTCGTCGGGGAATCCGTGCAGCAGGATGATCGGGAAGCCGCGCGGGTCGCCGGTGTCTTCGTAGGCGATCGACAGCACGGGCGTGTCGACCATGCGGCCGGCAGTGGCCGCCAGGCCCTGCGCCAGCACGCGCGATCCGGTCCACATGTCAGCCATGGCGCTCGCACCAGCCAGGCCGGCAGTCTTGAGGAAGGTTCGTCTCGGCTCGACGGTCATGGCGGATGCTACCGTATCTCGATGCCCGTCAGGCCGCCAACGGCGGCGAAGAAGCGACCGCTGAAAACGCTCGAGCGCGTGCTGTCGAAGGCCGGCGTGGGGTCGCGCACCGAGGCGCGCAGCTGGGTGCACGCGGGGCGCGTCACCGTCAACGGCCAGGCCACGCAGAACCCCGATCAGTGGGTGGACATGGAGCGCGACCGGGTGCGCTTCGACGGCAAGCCGCTCGAAATCCGCGAGCGCGTTTACGTCCTGCTCTTCAAGCCCACCGGCTATCTCACCACCTACAAGGACCCCGAAGGACGCCCCACGGTCTACGACCTCGTCAAAGACGTGGCCACGTTCCTCTCCCCCGTCGGACGGCTCGACCTCGACACGTCGGGCCTGCTGCTGATGACGAACGACAACCGCCTGGCCGAACGGGTAACGAACCCCGACTCGCACGTGCCGAAGACCTACCTGGTGACGGCGTCACCGGCATTGAGCGAGGCGCAGCTGCAGCGGCTCCGCGACGGGCTCGATCTGTCGGACGGCCCCACCAGGCCCGCGACCGTGCGGCGCGTCCGCGACTCCGCCCAGGAGACGCAGTTCGAAATCGTGCTGACCGAGGGGCGCAACCGGCAGGTGCGGCGGATGGTCGAGGCGCTCGACGCCAAAGTGCTCGAGCTGGTGCGCATCAAGCTCGGACCGATCAAGATCGGCACGCTCCCGATCGGCAAATGGCGGATGCTGACGCGGGCCGAGGTCGCTGCGCTTCGTACGTAGAGGCGAACCCTGAAAGGGTTCGCCTGCGCCAGGCGGACCTCTTCGAGGTCCGCCTCTACGAACGGAGGAGTGTCGACAGGATTCGCTCAAGATCGCGCTGATCTTTCGCAGAGAGGCGGCCGATGGACGGCGGCGGGGTGGACATCCGCGCGATGAGCTCGGCACGCAGACGGGCGCCAGTGGGCGTGAGGTCGAGCACCTTCACGCGCCGGTCTTCCGTGCCGGGCACCCGGCGCACCAGCCCGCGCGATTCCAGCCGATCCACGAGCCCCGTCACGTTGGAGGCGTCGCACGAGAGCGACGCGGCCAGCTGCTTCATCGGCACGGGCTTCCCCGGCTCGATGACGTACAGCACGTGGCACTGGACCGGCGACAGCTCGAGCGTTGCCGCCAGGACCGGGAGCTGACCGCGCTGACTCAAGAGCAACTGGATCAACAGCTCCCACGCCCCGCACGCCGGTGGAGTGCTCTTCATGACCGCGGTCAGTTTACTTGATATGGACAATAGTTGACAACATCAACTATTGAGCGTATCGTGCATTTCATGGCATCCCTCAAGCTGGTTCCGCTCGACGACATCGTGGTGTTTCCCGGCATGGCTCTGCAGCTGCCCATCGATCCCGGCGGCGAGTCGCGCGTCCTGCTCATCCCCCGTCACGGCAACGGCTACGCCAAGGTGGGCGTGGTGGCCGAGGTCTCGCCGTCCAAGCGGCGCAACCGCGGCGTGGCGTCGATCAACGCGCTCTACCGGGCCGTGCCCGGGGTGGCGCACGCCGATCGGGACGGCGTGCTGCGGGTGGACGTCGAGGAGAAGCCCGATGTCTCGCCGGCGCCGGCCGAGTACCGCGAACTGGAGCGGGAGTACCGTGCGGTGGTCGAGGAGATCCTCGAGCTGCGCGGCGACGACGGCCGCATCAGCGCGTTCGTGCGCTCAATCACCGAGCCGGGCGCGCTGGCCGACACCGCCGGATATTCCCCCGACCTGAACTTCACGCAGAAGCTGGAGCTGCTCGAGACGCTCGACATCGTGGCGCGGCTGCAGCTCGGGCTCAAGCTGCAGCAGGAGCGGCTGGCGGAGCTGCAGGTGCGCAAGCGCATCCGCGAGGACGTGGAATCGGGCGCCCAGAAGCAGCAGCGGGACTACTTCCTGCGCCAGCAGATGGACGCCATCCGCAAGGAGCTCGGCGAGAGCGACGGCTCGGTGGCGCAGGAGTACCGCAAGAAGATCGACGCCGCGGGCATGCCGGACCACGTCCGCCAGCAGGCGGAGCGTGAGCTGTCACGCTTCGAGCGGATCGGCGACTCGAACGCCGAGTCCTCGATGATCCGCACCTACCTCGATTGGCTGCTCGCGGTGCCGTGGGCGCAGCGCTCCGAGGAGATACTCGACCCGCGCCACGCACGCGAAGTGCTCGACGCCGACCATGCCGGGCTCGACGACGTGAAGAAGCGCATCACCGAATACCTCGCCGTCCGCAAGCTGCGGGCGGATCGAGGCATGACGGACGACAAGCGGTCGGGTGCCATCCTCACGCTGATCGGCCCTCCGGGAACCGGCAAGACCTCGATCGGCGAGTCGATTGCGCGCGCCACCGGACGCAAGTTCGTGCGCGTGTCGCTCGGCGGCGTCCGCGACGAGGCGGAGATCCGCGGCCACCGGCGCACCTACATCGGCGCCCTGCCTGGCCGCCTGGTTCGCGCGCTCCGCGACGCCGGCACGATGAACCCCGTCATCCTGCTCGACGAGGTGGACAAGATCGGCGCCGACTGGCGCGGCGATCCGTCGGCGGCGCTGCTCGAGGTGCTGGACCCGGCTCAGAACCACACGTTCCAGGATCACTACCTGGATGTGCCGTTGGATCTGTCGCACGTGTTGTTCATCGCCACGGCCAACGTGGCCGACACGATTCCGGCGCCGCTGCTCGACCGCATGGAGGTGATCCAGTTCGACGGCTACACCACCGACGAGAAGGTGGCGATCGGGCGCGGGTATCTCTGGCCGCGGCAGGTGGAACGCAACGGGCTGCGCCCCGACGACGTGACGGTGGCCGACGACGTGATCCGTCACGTCGTGGCGCACTACACGCGTGAAGCCGGCGTCCGTCAGCTCGAACGGCAGCTCGGCACCGTGCTGCGCAAGACGGCCACGATCGTCGCCACGGCCGAACAGCCGGCCCCGATTGTCGTGGACACCGCGGCGGTCACCGCGGCGCTGGGTCGTCCGAAGTTCCACCACGAGGCGGCGGCACGCACGGCCGTGCCCGGCGTGGCGACCGGCCTTGCCGTGACCGGCGTCGGCGGCGACGTGCTCTTCGTCGAAGCGGCCACCATGGCCGGCAAGGGCGGCCTGGTGCTCACCGGGCAGCTCGGCGACGTGATGAAGGAGTCGGCGCGCATCGCGCTCACCTACGTCCGGAGCCACGCGCCGCAGCTCGGCATCGAGCCCGCCGTGTTCGACGGGCAGGAAGTGCACCTGCACGTGCCGGCCGGCGCCATCCCGAAGGACGGGCCAAGCGCCGGCGTGACGATGGTCACGGCGCTGGCGTCGCTCTTCACGCGGCGTCCCGTGCGGCACACCGTCGGCATGACCGGCGAGGTGACGCTGCAGGGGCGCGTGCTGCCGATCGGCGGGCTGAAGCAGAAGGTGCTGGCGGCACACGCTGCGGGTCTCACCGACGTCATCCTGCCGATCCGGAACGAGCCGGATCTGGACGACGTGCCGAAGGAAGTGCGCGACACCATGCGCTTCCATCCGGTGAGCTCAGTGGACGAAGTGCTGGCGCTCGCGCTCGAGGACGCGCGGATCGAGGAGATCGCGGCGGCGGCGTAAGTAGAGGGTGCGATTTTGAACAGCGGCCGGTGGGTTACCTGACTATGCTCGGCGCGAGCCCATGGTCGGGAGCCCACCGCGATGACGCTGGAACCACTCCTGCACGCGCCGCTGACGGTGCAGGCTCACGTGGCGACGGTCCTTCCAGCCGGCCTGATCGGTCTGTGGCTCCTCGTGTTCAGCCGCAAAGGATCGCGCGGGCATCGTGCGGCCGGCGTGCTCTTCCTGGCGCTCATGGTGACCACGGCGCTCATCGCACTGTTCATCCACCGCCGCACCCCGACAAGCCCCGTGTTCGGCATGAGCACCACGCATCTGTTCGTGCCGTTCGTCCTGTTCGCGACTTGGCGCGCGATTGATGGCGCGCTCACCGGCAGGATTTCGCAGCATCGACGCTGGGTGGTCGGGCTCTTCGTCGGCGCCATCCTGATCAACGGCATCAACAACGTTTTCTTCCTGCCGGGCATCACGCACGACGTGTTCTTCGGCCGGTAGCCAACGTCCGCGAACCAGCGCAGGGCCGTCGCCAATTGAGGCCGACCGCCACGGTCGATACGGGCGAGCGGCGGGGCAGGCATGTCTTCGCTGAAGGTCCTTCGGCGCACGGCACACGCGAATCTGGAAAACGGGCGAAGCGATTCACGACGCGAGTTCGGTACGCGTGATCCGTTTCGTGCGGATCAGCAAAGCTGGTGTGACCGCGAACGTGACGGCCGATGGAGTCAGCAACTACTCGCGTCGGCAGCGTGAGGATAAGAGCGAAGGCCGTTTTCCGGCGTGCGACGACGGACCTCTCAGCGGAGACATGCCTGCCCGGCCGAGAGCGAACGAAACGAATTGAGCGAACGGGCCGCCTGAAGGCGGCCCCCACGAAGACTCATCCCCCGCAGTTGATCGCACACTTCGCGGGCATCTTGAACTTGTCCTTCAGCTTGTCGCGATACTCCGGATACATCGTCTCGGCGCCGCCCATGAGCGCGTCGACCGGGATGCCGTAGCGCTTCGTCATCTCGCCGACGTAGGGGTTGTCGCCCGGCAGGTAGTGCGGCACGCGGCCCGACTCCACACCTTCGTCGCCAACGATGCACGGCGGCCCGCCGATCGACACCGGATTGGTGCTCAGGTTGTAGGCGCGCGACAGGATGTACGGCTCGGTCAGATAGACCGGGTCGTCCATGAACATCGTCACGGTCAGCAGGTTGCCGTGGCGGCGGAAGTGGGTGGTGATCGTCGCCTGATCGCTGCTCGCGGCGCCGTTGCGGCGCATGTAGCCCGCCTTCAGGTGCGTGGTCGTGGCCACCAGCTCGTTGCCGTTCCACACGCCGGTCGTGAACCCGGTCTGATCGTGCGGCGCGTACTTCGACGGCCGTGGCCGGCCGTCCATCCAGATGGTCATCGGCGCGCGCGTCTCCCACGCCCCCACGATCCACGCCTGCACCCGCCCGGTCACCGGATCGGGCACGGCCCACATGCGCAGGCTGAACGGGCCGGCCGCGATGTGCCACTGCGTCTGGAACCAGCAGATGCGTTCAGGCTCCGAGATGACCGACTGGTTGAAGGCGAGCGCCTTGGCGCGCCCCGAGTCGTTGAACGGCAAGCCGGCCCAGTCGGCGGGATTGGGCCCGGCACCGCGCTCCATGGCGTCCTCGTGATTGATCGAGACCCACGACCCCGAGAAGTCGATTTCGGCGCGGGCGGGCGCGGCGGCCATCACGAGCAGAGCCAGGACGAGGACGATTCGTTTGTGATTCATGGGGTCACCACGTGGCCGAACAGGCCGACGGCTTCCACTTGGCCTCGTTCGGTTCCTTCTTGAACTGTGAGCTGATGACGAACGGCGTCCGCAGGTATTCGGGATCGGTCGTCGAAATCGTAACCATCAGGAGCGGCGAGCCGTCGGGCTGCGCGACCACTTCGTAGTACTCCGTCACGCTGGTGTTCTCGCTATACGGCACGCCGTTCTTGCGCAGAAAGCCGGCCTTGAGATTGGTCGTCGTGACCTTCATCGAGCCGTCGGTCGCGCCGCGCCCGCCCCCCTCCCACTCGGCCACCGAATCGCCCTGCAGCGTCTTCGGACCGCCTGGCGACTTCCAGTTGCCGAAATGAAAGAGGCGCGTCTGCTGGCCGGCGTCGGTCTCGAGCTTCAGCGTGGTGTCGTCCTGCCAGGTGATGTGGAGCCGCCCCGGCACGCGCAGAATGGCCGGCGCGCCGTACGCCTTGCACAGGTCGCCGGACGCGGCCTCCTTGGCCGGGTCCCAGCTGTCGGCAATCTTGCGCGCGGCGGGCGTCAGCGGTACGCCCTGATAGTCGCCCTGCGCCGGCGTGACCATCCGGTAGCGCCAGTCCTCGGTGACGACCGCCACCCAGTAGCCGGTGAGATCGATGGCGGCGGCGGCGCGCGGCGTTTGCGGCGCCGCACCGGCGCCCGCCCCGCGCCCGCGCTGCGCGAGCGCCGCGGACGGCACCGCCAGCGCGGCCAGCATCAACACGATGGAAATGGTACGCATGGCCTCCCCTACTTCGCGGTGAGGCTCTTGTAGACGGCCTCGATGAACATGTCCGTGGTCCAGGCGCCGGTCTTCGCCCCGTAACGCGTCTCGTACGGCAGCCCCGGGCGCGACGCCTTGATGTCGGCCAGCGTCTTCTTCTTCGCAATCCCGTCCGCGATCCGGTCGCGCATCACCACCACCATGTCCCGGTACTCGACGACCTCCATCTGCTCGCTCAGGCGGCCGTGCCCCGGCACCACGTAGGTGCCCACGTCCTTGTAGATGAAGGGCGTCGGCGCAATCGTCAGATCGATCAGCTTGTTGAGCGCGTCGATCTCCCCCTGGATGCTGCCGCCGTTGGCGACGTCGACCACCGGAAAGCGCGTGGTGTCCATCACGTCGCCGGTCACCACCACGTCGGATGCGCGGAAGAGCACGAAGCTGTCGGCGCCGCTGTGCGCGCTGGGCTGGTAGAGCACCTCGATCCCCTCGTCGTTCATGCGCAGCGGCTTCCGCGGCGCGTAGAACGCTTCGGTGGGTGCGGCGGCGGCCGGATAGTTCTCCTTCGTCATCCGGCTCAGCACGCTCTCGTGCGCCAGGATGGCGGCCGCGGCGTTGTTGGTCATGGCGCCGACGAAGCCGCCGTTGCCGAGCGCGTTGGTGAAGATGGTGAACCCGGCCTTGGCCAGCTTCTCGTTGCCGCCGACGAAGTCGCGCCCGGCGTCGGCGTTGATGATGTAGCGGATGGGCAGCTCGGTGAGCTTCTTCAGCTCGGCCAGCACGCGATCCGACGCCTGCGCGGCGCCCGCGTTGACGAGCACGATGCCGTCGGACCCGATCTGGACGCCGATGTTCCCGCCGGCGCCCGCGATCATGTAGAAATTCTTCCGGACCTTGACGACGTCGAGCGCGTCCTCAGCCTGAGCCGCGACGCGCGCCGGCGGCGCCTGCAGAATCAGCCCCAGCGCCAGCGCGGCCGGCACGGCCCAGCCGGCGATTCGACGTACACCTGTGGTCGCCATCCCCATTCCCCCTGAAACTGGCGAAGTATATCCGACAGGCGGATGAGGCAGGGTGGCCAAAGAAAAGAGCCGGATCGCCAGGGCGGCGGGCCGGCTCTTCAAGCGAACGACGTGACTCGTCTTACTTCTTGGCGGAAACGCGGATCTCGGTGGCCGTCATCACACGGTCCTTGGTCGTGTACGTGACCGTGACCTGCGACCCTTCCATCGTGGCCAGACCCGCGGGCCCCTGGGCGCCGCTGATCTTGGTGGCCTCGTTGAAGGTGAACTGCTGATCGCGGCCATCGGCTTTGACGGTGATCGTCTTGGCCGTGGCGTCGACCTTGACGAGTTCACCCGAGGCGGACGCCGCCGCCGCCTGTGCAGGCGCTGCGTCCGGTGGAGCAGCCTGCCCCGCGCTGGCAGCCAGCGGGAGCGCGACGAACGCAACGAGCGCGGCAGTAGCAATCCATCCCTTGATCTGAATGTTCATGGAAAAAATCCTCCG
>Ga0207648_10005541_pt1 | contig 12714 bp, 9 predicted proteins | sample KBSMisM32_FD_184310 | JGI IMG/M metagenome (GOLD analysis project Ga0207648, IMG submission 184310) | Miscanthus rhizosphere microbial communities from Kellogg Biological Station, Michigan, USA - KBS Miscanthus M3-2 (SPAdes) (version 2) | ecosystem: Host-associated > Plants > Roots > Rhizosphere...
GATATAAATTGCTTAGAATTTCCATCACTGGATATCCCGAGAACCATCAGTTTACCATCTGCCTGGTTGTAAACATCGTTATAGCTGAATGTGGAACGAGGAATATAATCTGATAGTTTACCCCCTGTTCCAAATGAGGCGTCAGGAATTCCATCCGCTCCATAACGAAACATTGTAAGATCCCATGTGCCGCTATTTTGCAATTGTAACGTGTTACCGCCTATGATGATCTGACCATTGGTAGTTGTGGTCAGTATACTGTTATTATCAAATTGGCCATTATAATCACCGGTCACGATACCGTTCGTTCCAAAACCAGCGTCAATTGTACCATCATTATTAAGCCTCAACAACCCAACATCATAATTATCGAAAGATGCAGTAGCCGTGTAACCTGCAGCCAGTAATTTTCCGTCTGGTAATAAAAGAATATTTGTCAATTGGTCGTAGGTGTTTCCAAACCCGACGGAACTGGTGCCTAGTCCATTGTTGTATGTCAGATCGATTGTGCCATCAGCATTCAGACGCGATATCCGGAAGTGTGAATACCCTTCGCTTGGTCCATAACCGCCGATATATAGTCGGCCATCACCACTAATAGCCATAGCAGTCGGAATATCTAAGGGATCAAAACTTATCATAGCTGTGCCGGTGCTGTTAAAAGTCATGTCAGGACTTCCGTCCAGGTTATATTTGGCAAGCGCATATGCGTTTCCGGTAGCTGTATTCGCAACGCCCAATGCCATAATTTTGTTATCAGGGGTATTGGCGATGGATGACATGTAACTGTTGAAATCATTGAAATTTGTTATTACCTGCCCATTCTGCCCAAATGAGAGATCGGCTTGCCCGTTAGATGTATATCTGTAAATAGCAAATCGATAACTCCCGTTTACCTGTACCGAACAACCTGTATAAATTTTACCATCTGCACCAATTACAATTCCATTTAGATTGTTGTTAGTTGAACCCGAATATGTAAGAGTTATACCTCCATTCCCAAATGTTGCATCAGTTGATCCATCCGCATTGACGCGCGTTAATGCGAAAGCAACATTGTTAAATCCATTACCAGCGACTATGATTTTCCCGTCGGCTTGTTTTACTGCTACAGGGTTGGATATATCGGTAAGAAACTCTGAGTACCCACCGTTTCCAAAAGAAAGATCCCGGCTCCCGTCGGCAAGCCTCCGGGCAATACACAATTTCTGGCCGCCGTCGAGTATCAATACCGTTGTACCATCAGTCTGCGGAAAACATTGCCTGAGAAAACTAGCAAAGGTATTTCCCGTGGGCGGTATATGATTTGTAATCACGCCTCCATTTCCAAACGTAGGATCAAGTGTACCTGCCTGTGAGAAAGCAAAATAGTGAACAGCTATAAGTAAGTTGAGTAAAATTATTTTTTTCATATGGAAAGCTTAAAAAGTGTTGGTGCTAGAAATTATTCCACAGTTATTTTCAATTGTCTTGCTACTTCAATAGGTAGTTGTTGTGTGCGAACAATGGATTGACCCGTCGCAGGGTTTATATGTATCGCCTGCCATTTGGCAACCTTTATAGCATCTTCTCTATTTTTCAATCCATCGGATGAGCCATTAAAAGGATTATTGACCTGGTGAATCAATACTTTCCCTTTGGAAATAATATCCCAGGTAAAACCTCCGGAAGAATTTTTCAGCAGGTGAATCGTGTACACATGGAACGAAATGTCATCGTCAGGTTGATGCGGAGTAGTTTGTGCATGAGCAACAAGGAGCATGACAGCAAATACTGCCAGCAGGAACAGGCGTTTTTTCATTTGATTAGCTTATTGATTAAAGAAAATGGTGAACGAAGGATAACTTACTGAGTAACGTTGCACATTCAGTTTACAGGACAACAGGAAGCAGCAGTACAAAGTTTCAGGCAGTTTAGCAATCGTCTCGCAACCAAATTAAGTATAATCCGGGATTATTCGCAAATGATGAAATACTTTTTGGGAGTGTTTTTTTCTCATTTTTTTCCGTTTTTTCACCATACGGTGTAGTACAAACGATGACAAATGGTATCTATTAAAGATTAATGACGGTGTGACTCATTTTTCCCAAATGCCAAATATATACACTACACTTTACGCTCTCAACCAGACAACAGGCGGAATATCTCATGTAAACATATCGCTGCATCAGGCCGTTGAAAAGAAGGTTCCTTTTCTCATACCATGAATCCCTTATTATGTTATTACAGGGAATGAGAGTTTTAATCATCTTTCCAAAACTTGTTTCAACTGCCCCATTAGCCGGTCAAATAATTTCCTGTTATCGGTCATTATTTCAGCCTGAGCAGATAGGTTATTCCGAAAGAAAATTCTTTTGCCATAATTCGTTTGCAATCCCTTAGGTAAATTAACTTTAATTAAAAAACTGTCCCTGCTATTTGGAATGCCTGATATGAAGGTAATGTTTCCATTTATGTATCCAAATTCAGTACTGGGGAAGCCATTCACTCTAACCAACACTTGCTGTCCTTCTTTTACTTTACCAAGCCCCCGTTGACCAGCCATTAGTTCCGCATAGAAAGAAGACTGGTTGGGTTCAATAAAAAATAAGGATTGCCCGTTTGAGATCAGTTCATTTTCCTTGAGGGAAGAAATAAATAAAACTTTTCCATCTTCAGGTGCGGTTAATTGGTACTGATACAACCATTTCTCCACCTGGCTTTTCATACTCAATAATGCAGCATAGAATTTTTGCTGTTGATCGGTTATCGTCTTCTGCAAATCAAGAATTTCTTTTTCCTTGTTATGCATGCTGATATCGCCATTTGTTAATTGCGCATCCGCCTGTTGAAGATTTTGTTCCTTGGCAATGAGTTTACTTTTATATTGATTGAGTTCAAGCGGGGCTATAATCTTATCTTTTGCGAGTAATTCATATGCTTTAAATTCTTTAGCCTGCAACTCTTTATCTTGTTGCAATAATCTCTTTTGTTCCCCGGTATTGGACTTCAATACAGAAATATAATTGAGGTCTTTTTCTAATGATCTTTTCTTTTTCTGGTAATATCCGTTCGCAAGGGTTTGCCTTGTCTGTAATAATTCATTTTGCAGTCCCTCGTAGTCACTTTGTAATTCTCCAAGGTCAGAAAATACAGATACTGAATCCACGTCAATAAGATCGTAATGATTATCCTGAACAAAAGTTATCACCTCAGTTAATTTTTGTCGGAGAGAGATAACCTGTTTGTAATTGGCTGTACTCTCCATAAATCCTAATACCTGGCCTTTTACTACCTGCTGATTATTGGCAACAAGAAGCTTTAAAAGCTTTCCTTCAACTTTTGCTGCAACTAATTTCGGTGGATTCAACGCGACTAATTTTGCAGAAGCATTGACAATGTCCGGATATTTAATAAACCACGTCAAGGCAAAAAGAAAAATTGTGACAACGAGAAAAATAATATTTCCACGGCGAATTATCCAATTAGGTTTGTGACTAATAATCTCCTGAATATCGTCACTTACTATTTCGTGATTATCCCCCTCCGGAGCAACAATGTTTACATCCATAAAATTTAATCTCCCAGTTCCAATTGATTTTTTACCAATGTCCAGTATTCACCTCGCAGGTTTATCAGTTCTTTATGACTGCCCTTTTCCGTTATAGTGCCCTTGTTCAACACGACTATCTGATCTGCGTGTTTAACAGTACTAAGGCGATGGGCAACAACGACCACTGTTCTCCCTTTAAAAAATGATTCAAGATTTTCCATAATAACACTTTCATTATTTGCATCCAAACTATTGGTTGCCTCATCAAAAAAAATGAATTCGGGGTTTCGATATATAGCTCTCGCGATTAATATCCTTTGCTTTTGTCCCATGCTGATACCTGTACCTTCTGCGCCAATCTTTGTGTTATATCCTAATGGCAATCTCTCTATAAATTCTTTGACATTGGCAAGTTCAACCGACTGTTTCATTCGTTCCATATCCGGTGTATCAACCCCCACGGCGATATTTTTTGCTATTGAGTCAGAAAAAATAAAACTTTCCTGCATCACTACTCCGCAATGGCTTCGCCATACTTTGTGGCTGATCGCCGACAGCGAAGTATCATCTAATTTAATTTCGCCTTTCTGCGGTTGATAAAACTTTAGTAGCAACTTTAGTAATGTCGTTTTGCCGCTGCCGCTAATACCAACTATTGCAGTCGTCTTCCCTTTGGGTATCTGCAGATTAATATCTCTTAATACTGGATCATTACCTGCTCCCGTATAGGTGAAGGTTACATTTTGAAAACAGATGGCAGCCGGCCGGTCTGTACTTTCGTCAAGAGAAGTTAGAAGGTTGCTATCGCCATTACTTATTTCCGGTGAATTTACTTCTCGGCCATTTTGTTGTAAAGTCCTTTCAGTGAAAGGAGCATTTACAGTTATCCCTTTACCGCCAACTACTTGTTTTGTAAATGCAACCGGTAATTCCTGCAGCAAATTCTTTTTATCGGATTCTTCGTCTTCCATCGCATGAATTTCATTCAACCGGTCCATACTGATTTTTGCATTTTGTAAGCTCTGGACGAAACCGATTAGTTGCTCAATCGGGCTGTTCAATTGCCCAATAATGTATTGTACGGCCAACATCGAACCTAAAGTCATTTGGCCATCAATTACAGCCTTCGCAGAAAGATAAGTTATCAAGATGTTTTTGCCTTCATTCATAAAAAAACCACCTGCTTCCTGCAATTGGTTAAGAGAAAGGTTTTTCATACTCAATCGAAAAAGCTTTGCTTGAAGCCTCTCCCATATCCACCTCATTTGTCGCTCCACACCATTTAGTTTTATTTCCTGCATCCCTTGTACTAATTGAATAGTAACTCCCTGCTCTTTCGAAGCTATTTCAAACCGCCTGTAATCCAGGTCTCTTCTCTTCTTTAAGAAAAATATTATCCATGAAGAATAACAAAAACTGGCACCGGCAAAAACAATAAAAATACCAGTATTAAATACGGCGAGAACAATAGAAAATATGACAAGGTTTAAAAGAGAGAATATAACGTTTATGGAAGAACCAGTTAGAAAATTTTCTATACGACTATGATCATTCATTCGTTGCATCACGTCACCAGTGTGTTTACTGTCAAAAAATGATACAGGCAACTTCATTAATTTGATCAGGAAATCGGTCAATATCGAAACATTGATCCTTGTACTGATATGGAGTAATATCCATCCCCTTACAAATTCAATTATCATCCTGCCGGCAAACAAAGCCAATTGCGCCAACAATACAATATATACAAAATGAATATTGGCCGTATTTACACCAACGTCTACAACACTTTGTGTAAGAAATGGCAAAAACAGCTGAAGAATGCTGGCAACCGCAAGGCCAATGATAAGCTGGAGAACTAATTTTTTGTAAGGAAGAATATATTTAAAGATGTTTTTAAATACCAGGCCTTTCGCTTTTAAATCGTCGATTGTATCGTCATTATAAAAAGCCGGTGAAGGTTCTAATAATAAAGCAACCCCTGAATCATATTTTTTTGTTTTATCACTGATCCAGTTTTGTTTGAATTCGGTAGCCGATAGTTTTATTAAACCAGCAGCGGGATCAGCAATAAAAAATGTTTCCTGTTTTATTTTATAAAGAATGATAAAATGATTTTGTCTCCAGTGAAGTATGGCTGGAAGCCTGGCATCACCTTTGAGTTCTTTATAACTAAGCTTGATTGATTGCGTACGAAAGCCAATTGATTCTGCAGCATCACTAATACCCAAAAGATTGACACCCTGTTTTCCGATTTGGGTGTTCTCTCTCAAAAATTGTAACGGTATGCTTTTTTTATAATACTTTGCAACCATGCGAAGACAAGTCGGACCGCAATCCATCACGCCCGGCTGACTATAAAAAGGAAAATTCTTCATATTTCAACTCCTTACCGATTTGATGTTCTGTTGCTAAACTTCTCCATAGATCTGTTGACAAAACAAAAAAGAAGAAAAAGCATATCCCCGTTTATGGCTAACTGGTTATTTATTTGAAAAAAGATTTTCTTATGTATTTCCACTATATTATTTGCTGAATACTTTCCGGATTTGATCCATTGCTTTACCCATTGGTCACACAACAACTCCCATTTGTTTAACCATTTCAGCGATTCATTTTCTGCGATACTATCATAAAAAATATCTTCGACTACCTGGAGCAGCGTTATTTCATTTTCGGAAAACTTTTCTTCAGCAAATTCCTTTACAGCTGCCATTTCTTCCAATGGAGGGAGTCTATACAAGTCAGCTATATTAGCTGCGTGCTTTGTAAAAGTCGACGTAATTTTGAAACAACAAATATGCAAATGGAAGGCGAAAAGCAATATTGTCTCATCAGCCGGTATTTCTTCCTTAAAAAAATCAACAATGATCAATGACAATTCCTTCATAATATCCATCTCTTCTTTCTCCGTTGGCTTGATACGATAAAGACCATATTGAATACTATTAATCGGGAAAGGCATAAAAATCCCTTTCAGTGGCAGCGAAAGTTCATAAGGCTCGTGCTTCCTTTTTGAAAAATAGTTTTTAAAATAACTGTCGGTTTGTAATGCGAGAGACGCGGCGTTATTGTTAACGGTATGCAATGCCAGCCTCACATTTTCTCCGTTCATATAATTCATTTCAATTCTGAACGAGTCAATTGTATTTTCTACTATCGATAAATCCATGAAGGGTTTTATGGCTTCATTCAACAATTCAGGCCATTCTGAAGCCGCACAAAACAGCGAACTGACTAGCCATGACTGATCGCTTCCCGAATCCTCAGATATATATTGGTGTGTCATAATCGAAATTCTTAAACACAGTCGCTTTACCAAATCCATTGCCATTTACTTTTATCCGAATTGCCTTCATATTCTCTTCCATTATATCCCGGCTATTCATCAAGTACATAAAGCCGGATATTTGCTTTAGTGCAGAAGAGTCAATTAATTGATAAAACATAGAATCGGAAACATCAGTTAAAAATGAATTTCCCTGCGTGTTATGCTGAGTCAATGAAAACGGCTCTGCATTATGATCAGGAAAGAAATAAATCAAATTTTCATGCGAATCCGACCATTTACCCCTGATCCAGTTATTGTCTCTTGTAAAAGCAAACCGAAAATTCCTCTGCGTGTATGCATACTTGTATAAATGCGCGTCCAGTGAACCGTTATCAATAAGTAATCCCATGTCAAATGAGGCATCGGTGTTGAGAATAACAAGATGTGAAACACCAGGTTCGTCGAAGCGTACATAAACAGATTTTATTTTACCTATTATATCGATCGCATCAACCCTTTCTTCATCACTATGTGTTATGTACTGCAAAAACGATCGCTCTGTGAGAAGCTGCCGGGAGATATTGGCAAACTCAAGACGATTGATAAAATCGATATCCTCATAACCATACTTAACTATTCGTTCATCAAATCCATTTACACGAAAAAAATGTTGTTTCAAAACACATACTTTTCCCATTACCTCAGAGCTGGCAAAATCTTCTATTGCAGGATGATAGGGAACAACCGGCGTCAACACGATATCGCTTCTATTGGTGAATGAAAAATTTACATAATCAGCAAATTTGTACCCGGCATAATTGTCGGCATTAATATTGCAAACAATATCGCCGCTTGCAAGTTTAAAGGCGACGTTTTTCGAATGGCTTTGCGTGAAATGTTCCGGCTCATAGGTTCTATAGTAAACCAATCTGCCTGATGTTATGTGTTCACTCATTTCATTTTTAACCCACTCTTCCATATCATCCTTCGAATTATAGTTAAGCACCACAAACTCCAAAGCATCATACCCTGTATTGTCTTGAATATTTTTGAGGAGTGTTTGTTTTAAATGATGCGATCTATTCATGGAGACTATGCAAAATGAAATCTTAAGCATATCAACATTCCCTTTAATTATTATGAACGACTACCTTTTTGTTTGCAGATAGGTAATTATTTTGTCAAGTGTGGCTTCACTTGATCCACGCTTTACTATTTTTCCGTCGGGATCAATTAAAATAAAAGTTGGGAAAGCTCTAACCCTGTACTTTTCGACGATGATACTCTTTGTGTTGTCATCAAAAAGATTAGTCCAACTAATGGCTTCCCTTCTAAGTTTTTGCTTCACCTTTTCTACATCGTCGTCGTAGGCAATACTTACAATTTGAAGATCGTATTGTTTTCGATCTTCATTTAAGGATTTTAGTTTAGGAATTGTAGCAATGCACGGACTGCACCAGGTGCCCCAGAAATCAAGCAGCGTGTATTTCTTCGAATCGGCTAGATTATACAGGCTTCCGGTAAGCAAATCATTTCCCTCAATATTTAATGCTGAATAACTACTGTCCACACCAGGCTTCCTTTTATCAAAAGGAATTTGTTCTAGTTTTACACTGCTCCCATCTTTTGCTAAATCGATGAATTTGTAACTCTTTTCTCCGAGATAAAAGACATCGCCGGGTTTATAATAAACCACTCCAAATTTTGGATCTGGAAATGGGTTGCTTGCAGGAACAGCGACCATATAGGAGTTTTCTTTATCATATTCAGGCCATAGATAATTAAATAATGCAATCTTGTACAATGCCTCATCATTCCGAAAAGTGCCTAATCGATAATTTGCTCTTACAATGACCGAGGGATCCTCAAACGGCTTTGACGCATTAGCATTTTGTCCACCCTCTTTTTCAATACGGATAGAGCTTACAATAGGCTTCATGAAAAAGTCCGACTTTCTAATACGTATCCCGTCAAAATACTCTAGGTTTTTTACTAACTGATAAGGAACATTTTTAATGGCGTATATTTTTTCATCATTTATTTTCTTGTCATTATTGGTGTCAAGCATTACAACAATTTCCTTATCACGTCTACGAATACCTGCTACCATAAGAACAGAGTCGTGCAATAATGGAGGCAACTTGGTCATAATGTTGCCATCAGCAAGCTGGAGTATTACATTGAACGCAACAACCGAATCGATTCCCTTTAACTCGAAATGCTTTCCAGTATCGGGAAATGAAACCATCTCCTGTTGCAAAAAGGGGACAGAATCAATTACTATTGAATCGAGCACAATACTGACTCTTGCGTTATTGAGATTTTTGCATCCTGTACTAAAAATCCATGGCAGGGCAATAAGCAGAATATAACCTGTTTTCATAAAATCTTCAAGTTGAGTAAAGAGCTACACTCATCATGTAGCTCTAATTTGCTAATATTTACTAACGGTACTTAACACACAATGTTGAATTGCTCTGATAGTTGGATCCGCATTCAACTCCGTTTGAATAACACGTAGGTGTCCCACCGCCGCTACAAGATACATTGAGATTAGTACCGTTGGCACAAGAGACAGTGCAACCACCTCCGGTAATCATTTTTTGTTCCTGCTTAGTCAGACTTCTGCCCAAACTTTGAATCTTCTTCATAATTTTTAAATATTAATTTTAACAATGGCCCGGGTTCAGGTACCAGGCTCTTTTACCTTGTTTGCGCAAACAAAGAGTTTGGCCCTTCCGGGCTCTTTTTATTCAGGTTTTCATTTTCCTCATAATTTCTTCTATTAAATATGTCTATGAACAACTGTAGATCGCCAGGCTGATATTGTTTCGGTAATTTAAATCCGTTAATAAAAATTGTTGGTGTTGCCTCCACTTTAGCGTCCTTCGCCCATTGGTCATGTTGCCTTAAGAGTTTTTCAGTGAATGTTTCTCCCGGTAAAACATGCACCGATGCAAATTTTTCCAGATTCATTATATCATACCAATCATGGATAACCTGTTGTCTATACCCGGTGTAGCCTTTTCCTTTTTGAATAACACATTTTAAGATGTATTCAACAGCCCTGGTCTTGTCATCCTCGCGATCATCAGCATTAATAGCAAATCTTATAGTAAGACCCATGTTATTTTGCGCCAACAAATTATCAAGTGACTTGTGTGCCCTTGCACAGGGAGGGCAATAGGGGTTACAGGCAACAACTATCTGCAAAGGCGCCGCCGGATTACCGAGTTGAATGTCATCATCAAAAGGTGTTATGTCAATGTTAACTTGCTGCTTTAGCATGGTTTCAAAAATTTCCGGATCATTCTTGAACCGAAGCAGTTTGAAATTCTTTTGCTTCGATTCACTTATGCTTACAAGTACCGGTCTCAAAACAACCAACCAGAGAACAGTTGTAAGGAAAAAAGAAAACGAAACGATAAGCACGGCATGGGCCGATAATAGAGCAAATGACTTGGAAAAAAACGAAGAAGTTAAAATACCAAACTGCAACCATAAGATGCCAAGGGTAAGCAAGCAAAGCATACACCATTTTCTTATTACTTTCTTTTGATAATACAACGAATAAAAAGAAAATGGGAGGGCGAGAGCAGCAATTATTGAAAAAAAACCGTTGACAGGAATTATCGCGTTACTCAATAGAGATACCATCAAAGTGAGAGATTGGGAACTGAAATAAATAATTCCCGCGTCAAACCATTTAAGATCCATAAGCAACCGTGAAGCTTTAGATTTAAGAACAGCATCGCAATCCGTATTCGTGCCTACGCTGCACAACTGATCGGCAACAGTGCTCCTATAACCGAATTCTTGCATTGCAATGAGAACAGCAATGAATAAACCGGTGAACGATGAAACCAACAAAGTCGATGATACAACGGAAAAATTGTGGGTGAGTATCAAAAAAGAGAAAAGGAGAAGACTGGTTAATGAGCAGTGTAAAGTACGTTTATCTTTTTTCTCTTTCTGCAGGCATTGATCATTTTCTTCATTGTGCCAAAACTGCGGTTTCTCCGCAGCAATTATTACACCTGCCCAATTTTTAAATTCTTCTTGGGATAAAGCTTTTTGAAACTCCAATGTTTCATTAATGATATTAAAATTTTCATTTTTATAAGCATACGCAAGAAATGGAACGGGCAGCTCTTCTATTTTTTTCTTGTCAACAACCATAGCAGTGTTGTCAATTCCTATGGCATCTAGCGTATCCGTTATACTCAGTAAAGAAGGATAATCATAATGTGAGCAAAGTTTTGTCTCAAGGTAATTAAAGGAAACAGGAATTTGTAGTTGTCGCAACCAATTGTAAATTATTTTTTCGGGCAGGCTATTCATTAAAATAAGGTTTTAGCACTTTAATCGCGCGAAAAGTCATTGATTCATAAAACTGAGGAAGTTTTTTTAAACAACAATGATGTTTTCACCGTTTAAATATGTTTTTTCCTCGTTTTATTTTGGTGTTTTCAACGCAAGACCAAAATCATTGCTCTAACCTACGTTGTATAATACACTCTTCTATTTCATTGATAAGTTAATCTACCTAGCATATACTAAGTACAAATCAGGTAGAAGACAGGAAAGTTAAATGCATGGTATGATTGAAAAGCATGATAGCAGTCTTATACTCAATGTAAACTGCCGATCTCGTCCGTATATACACCGTGTACTACGCGTCTATACTGCATCTACCGTACGTCCTTATATAGCGACGGAGCATATTAGAACTATTTCTACCTGCTTAATCTGAAATCTGTTGTTATTTTGAACCCCATATTAAAACATATAAGCAATTGGAATAACCCAGGCGTTCACTCAGTAAAAAAATAAATATGGCCATTCTACACAGCAAAATACTTTTCACCGGGACGATCGGCGATATTGTAGTTGTTAAACGCCGCGATACAGGTAAGTACTACGCACGCAGCAAACCCACACGATCAAAAAAGAAAAATAAATCGAAGTCCGGCAGCTCGAAAGAAAGAAATCAATCAGAGTTTGGTGGGCGGGCTACCGCTACAAAATGGATCCGGAAAGCACTATATCCACAAAAGGATTTGTCAGACTTTGGATTTACATCAGCGCTCAATAGGCTGGTGAACCCGATTCTGCAAATGGACACCACGGGTGAATATGGAAAGCGTGCTATTTTTTTCACAAAGGGACATGCGTTATTAAGAGGTTTCAACCTGAACAATAAAACCATTTTTGATTCCATCATCCGCCATCCTATAGATTTTTTTTTATCAAAAGAATCACTTTATGCTTCGGTAAAAATTCCTGATCTGATGCCGGGTATAAATTTCGTCGTGCCCGGCAACCAGGCTATGTATCGTGTGGTGGCTGCACTGGGTATAGTACCCGATCTGCATTGCAAGAATAAAAAGTATACACCCGGGAGTGATTATGACAAACTGGTGTCGCCGGTAAGAGCGGAAACCAGGTGGTACCCTGTACTGAAGGGTTCGGCAGTTGAAACATTGGAATTAAAAATTCCTACTGCACCGCCCGACGAATCGTTTTGCCTGTTATTATCAATAGGTATCCGTTTCGGCAACATCATTGATGAAGGCAAAGTGAAGCAGGAAAAATATGCAGGAGCAGCGAAGATTTTGTGGGTGGAGTGAAAACACACAAACATTTCCACAATTAGTCCGATTTTTCCGTCAGCATAATCAATCGTACGTGCCGCTCAATAAATTTGACACCGATTGTGGCGAAAAAAAAGTACGTTGATCTTATACCGACTATATGGATAAAACCGTGATCAGGCATATTCTGACATACTGGAGATCCGAATACTACCTTAGCGTAATAGCATTAGTATGTCAAACTATTGCAATGATAAAGGGAATCGCTTACTACCGAAATAAAAGAGAAGGAAAATTTTTACTTATTTATATATCTT
>Ga0207648_10005543_pt1 | contig 12709 bp, 9 predicted proteins | sample KBSMisM32_FD_184310 | JGI IMG/M metagenome (GOLD analysis project Ga0207648, IMG submission 184310) | Miscanthus rhizosphere microbial communities from Kellogg Biological Station, Michigan, USA - KBS Miscanthus M3-2 (SPAdes) (version 2) | ecosystem: Host-associated > Plants > Roots > Rhizosphere...
GGTGCCCGCCGTCGCCCCGCCCGTGCCGCCGCGGCCACCCGTGCCCGTCGTTCCGCCGCCGCCCGTCGTTCCGCCGCCACCGGTCGTTCCGCCGCCACCGGTCGTTCCGCCGCCACCGGTCGTTCCGCCGCTGCCCGTCGTTCCCGCGCTACCGGTCGTGCCACCGCTGCCGGTCGTGCCGCCGGTGCCCGTCGTTCCCGCGCTGCCCGTCGTGCCGCCTCGCCCTGCGCTTCCGGTCGTGCCGCCGCGACCGCTGCTGCCGCCCTTCGCTCCCGATCCACCCTTCCCTCCCGATCCGCCGTCGCCGCCTCCGCAAGCATTCAGCGCGAGCAACAGCGCGGGCAGAACATAAAGAGCAGCAGACGTGCGACGCATCGGTCCTCCTGAGGTGGGTGGACGTCAGTGTCGGCGCTTCGCCGCCCGATCTTGAGGGGCGTCACCCGCGTGACGCGGCGGCGGTCAGAGAACGTTCGAAGCGAGCTCGGCGAGCGCGGACCGCTCGCCCTTGGACAGCGTCACGTGCCCGGCGACGAGCTCGCCCTTGAACTTCTCGACGACCGTCGTCAACCCATTGGACGTCGCGTCGACGTAGGGGTTGTCGATCTGGTACGGGTCGCCGGTCAGCACGACCTTGGTCGCCTCGCCCACGCGCGTGATGATCGTCTTCACCTCGTGCGGCGTCAGGTTCTGGGCCTCGTCGACGATGATGAACTGGTTCGGGATCGACCGCCCGCGGATGTACGTCAGCGGCTCGATCTCGATGAAGCCGAGGTCGATCAGCTCCTGGTAGCTGCGCCCCTTCCCCCGCTCCTGCTTCGACAGGCCCATCAGGAACTCGACGTTGTCGTAGATCGGCTGCATCCAGGGGTTCAGCTTCTCCTCGATGTCGCCGGGCAGGTAACCGACGTCGCGGCCCAGCGGGAAGATCGGCCGCGACACCAGCATCTTCGAGTAGAGCTGCTCCTCGACGACCTTCTGCAGACCGGCCGCGAGCGCCAGCATGGTCTTGCCCGTGCCGGCCTTTCCGATCAGCGTGACCAGCTTGATGTCGTCGCACAGCAACAGGTCCAGCGCGCAGTGCTGTTCCTTGTTGCGCGGGCGGATGCCCCACACGCCGTCGCGCAGCTTGCGCAGCGGCACCAGCTTCTTGGCGGCGCCGTCGAAGCGGCCGATCGCGCTGTGCGACGGGTTGTCGCGATCGCGCAGCAGCACGTACTGGTTCGCCTTCAGGCCGTTCTCGGGCAGCGGCAGCGCGCCCTGCGCGTAGAACGCGTCGACGTCGGCGCCGGCCACCGGCATCTCCGTCATCCCCGAGTAGAGCTCGTCGATGTCGATGCGTTCGGCCTCGAAGTCCATCGAGGTCAGGCCCAGCGCGTCGGCGCGGATCCGGAGGTTGACGTCCTTGGTGACGAAGATCGTCGGTTCGCCCTTCGCCGCGTCACGCACGTCCAGCGCCACCATCAGGATCAGATGGTCCGCGATCTGTGCCTCGCGCAGCGTCGTCGGCACCGATCGTGCCGCCGAGGCGACACGCAGGCGCCCGCCGCCTTCAGGCAGGGGAACGCCGTCGGACAGACGGCCGTTCGCCCGAAGGGCGTCGAGCATCCGCGCCACCTCGCGGGCGTTGCGGCCGCGCTCGGACGCCTCCTTCTTGAAGGTGTCGACCTCCTCGAGGACGAAGATCGGTATGACGACTTCGTTGTCCGCGAACTGGAGGATCGCGCGGGGATCGTGGATGAGGACGTTCGTGTCGAGGACGAAGTGTTTCACGCCTACTTCGACTTCTTCGCCTTGCCGTGCGTGATCGTCACCTTCTTCATGACGACGTCGGTCTCGGGCTTGTCGCGCGGGCCGCGCTTCACGCCGGTGATCTTGGTGACCAGCGACAGCGGGTCGCACAGGCCGAAGATGGTGTGGCGGCCTGACAGGTGCTGGGGCGTGCCTTCCGTGATGAAGAACTGCGACCCGTTCGTGCCGGGGCCCTTGTTCGCCATGGCCAGCAGGGCCGGCTTGTCGAACTTCAGCTCGGGCGAGAACTCGTCCTGGAACTCATAGCCGGGGCCGCCCGTCCCGGTGCCGGCGATGTCGCCGCCCTGGATCATGAAGCCGGGGATCACGCGGTGGAAGATCAGGCCGTCGTAGTACGGCTTCTTCTCGACCCACTTGCCGGTCTTCGGGTCCTTCCAGGGGCGGAGGCCGCGCGCCAGCCCGACGAAGTTCGCGACCGTGAGCGGCGCCTGCTTGTCGTACAGCTCGCAGTTGAAGGTCCCCAGCGTCGTCTCGATCTTCGCGGTCAGCGGTCCGCTGCCGGCGAGGCCCTTGGTCGCCTGCTCGAGCGTGAACTTCCCCTTGGCCGGATCTTCGTCGTCGGCGCGGGCGACGCCGGTGGCGAGCAACGTGGTCGACATCGTCAGGACGAGCACTGCGAACGGAATTTTCGAGCGCATGAACGGACCCTCCGTGAGTTTGACGCGTACTATTACCACTTTTCTGGCGCGGCGCGCGCCTGCCCTACTTCACTTCCTCACTTGCCGTGCTTGCTGTGGACGCGCTCCAGGACGGCGTCCAGATCGATGCCCTTCGCCTTTCGGAAACCGGCCCACAGATCGCCGACGTCGCGCAGCCGCCCGGGCAGCGCGCGGATGTCGAAGTCGCGCGGGTCCAGCTTGCCGGCGTCCAGCTCCTTCCACGTCAGCGGCGTCGATACACCGGCGAAGGCGCTGGCGCGCGCGCTGTAGGCGCTGGCGAGCGTGCGGCCGAAACCGTTGGGTAAACAATCGAGATAGACGCCCGCGGCCGGTCTGCGCTTCATCGACTGCTCGACCGTTGCGACGTCGGGATGGCGGCCGGCGACGACCGACGCGACGAGCCGGCAGAACAGCAGGCCCGCCTCGAACGACGTGCCCGGGCGCATCGGCAGGTAGATGTGCAGGCCGGTCGCGCCCGACGTCTTGAGGTGGCCGGCGACGCCCAGCAGCTCCAGCTCGTCACGCACCCAGCGCGCCACGTCGCGCACGCGCGAGAACGGCGCGCCCTCCATCGGGTCGAGATCGATGGCGACGAAGTCGGCGGCGTGGGGCGACTGCACGCGCGAGAACCACGGGTCCTGCGAGACGACCGCCAGCTGGACCATGTACAGCAGCGTCGTCAGATTTCCGCCCACGATGCGGATGGGCACGTCGTCGTCGGGGATGCCCTGGCGCCGAACGCCCGCCGGGACGTCGTCGGGCGCGCGGTGCTGGAAGAAAGCGTGGCCTTCGACGCCGTCGGGCAGCCGGCGCATCACCAGCGGGCGATCGCGGACCACCGGCAGCAGGCAGAGCGCCACGTCCAGGTAGTGGCGAAACAGATCACCCTTGGTGATGCCGGCGCGTGGCCACAGCCGCTTGGCCAGGTTCGAGACGGGCAACAGATTACCGTCGGGAAGCTTCAGCTTGCCGCTGGCGCGGTCGACCAGCGCGTCCAGCTGACCGCGCACGGCCGCGATCGCGGCCTTCGACGGGAGCTTCTCCGCCGGCACGGCTGGCGCGACAGGCGCGGCCACAGGCACCGATTTCGACGCGACAACGGCGACGGACTCGTGTCCGACGACAGCCGCCGGGGCGACGTCGTCGCGCAGGCCGATGTACACGGGCTCGCGCAAGATCCCCTCGGTGGTGACGCGCGCGAATTTGACCTCGGCCACCAGCTGCGGCCGCGTCCAGTGCGGTTTCTCTTCGGTCGCTGGCCGCTTCTCGAACGGGCACTTCGCGATCTCCAGCGGCTCGAGCAAGCGCGCGACGCGTACCAGCTCGTCGTCGGAGAAACCGCCGCCGGCGCGCCCGACGTAACGGAGAAGTCCGCTCGCCTCCCGCACACCCAGGATCAGCGAACCGATCTTGTGGCGCGACCCGCGCGGTTCGGTCCAGCCGCCCACCAGGAACGAATCGCGCTGAACCAGCTTCAGCTTTCGCCATTCGCGCGATCGCCGCCCCGGCCGGTACGGCGAGTTCGCCTCCTTCACGATCAGCCCTTCCCAGCCGCGCGCGCGGATCTCGGCGAGCAGCGCAGCGCCGTCGCCGCGTACCTGCGTGGACAGCCGGATGACCGCGTCCAGCCCCGGCGTCAGCGCCGCCTCCAGGCGCCGGCGCCGTTCGACCAGCGGCAGCGGGCAAAGGTTCTGGCCGCCGTCGCGCAGCAGGTCGAACGCGACGAACGCGATCGGCTTCTTGGCGGCGCGCGCGACGATCTCGCGCTGGGCCGCGAGGTGAATCCGGTCCTGGATGTGCTGGAACGCGACCGGCTGGCCGTCGGTGTCGACGGCGACCAGCTCGCCGTCGAGCAGCGCGGGCCCGGCGCGCCCCGCGCCCCAGATCGACAGCGCGTGCACCACCTCCGGGAACTGCGTGGTCTTGTCGTTTCCCGCCCGTGACGAGATCGCGACGTCCGCGCGCGCCTTTCCGGCGACCGGCGTGACGGTGATGAGCGCGCGGATGCCGTCGTACTTCGGTTCGTAGATCAGGCTCGGATCGGACAGCGGGGCGTCCTCCTGCAGTGCCAGCATCGGCTGCATCGAAGAACCGGGCGCCGCGCTACTTCGCGGCGTTGCCCGCCTGAAAGTCGACCAGCTGCCCGGCGCGGATGCCGTAGCGCGAGGACAGCCCGCCGCCGATCTCCAGCACGTACTGGCTGGGCGCGGCGACCTCGCGCGAGGAGAGCGTCTTCGGCTCGGCGTTCTCGACGATGCCGGCGATGCGCCAGTCGGCGCCGATGAAGATCATGTCCAGCGGGATCAGCGTGTTCTTCATCCAGAACACCTGCCGCCGCGGCGATTCGGAGATGAACAGCATGCCCGCGTCCGCATCCAGGTGCTCGCGGTACATCAGCCCGCGTTCATGCTCGGCGGGCGTGACGGCCAATTCGACCTTGAACGGGACCTTTCGCTCGCCGGTGTCGATGGTGACCGTCGGCGTCGGCGTGCGCGCGGTCTTGCAGGCGGGCAGCGCCGCCACCGCGACGAACGTCGCGACCGCAAGCACGCACAGCCGAAAACCACGCATCGTCTGCGACGAACGGTATCATCAAATCCGTGACGGAGGATGCCGCCCCGCTGACCGGCTGGCGCGTGCTGGTGACTCGACCTGCCGACCAGGCGGCGTCGTTGCTCGCCGCGCTGCGTGCCGCCGGCGCCGCGCCTGTCGCCTACCCGACGATCACGGTCGCGCCGCCGCCCAGCTGGGACGCGTTCGATCGTGCGCTGGCCGGCGCTGCGAGCTACGCCTGGGTCGTCTTCACCAGCCCTTCCGCGGTCCGGCTGGCCTGCGCGCGGGCGCGCGAGATCGGCGGCTGGCCAGCGCTCGCCGGAACGCGCATCGCGGCGGTGGGACCGGCGACGGCGCGCGCGCTGGCGAGCGAGGGCCTGACCCCCGCCGTCGTCCCCGCCGACGACGAGCAGCGGCAGGAGGGCCTGGTGGCGGCGCTCGCGTCGGCGCCCGCCGGAACGCGCGTGCTGTTCCCGCAGGCGGTGGGCGGGCGCGAGCACCTGCGCGGCGCGCTGGAGGCGCGAGGCCTGGTCGTCGACGTGGTGCCGGTGTCCGAGACGGTGGCGATCGCGGACCTCCCGCCGCTGCCCGCGTTCGACGCGGCGACGTTCGCCAGCCCGTCCGCGCTGCGCGCCTTCCTGGCCCGCTGGGGGACCGCGCCGCTGGCGCGCGCGCCCATCGCGGTGATCGGGCCGACCACGGCGGAGGCGGTGAGCGCGGCCGGCCTTCCCGCGCCCACCGCGGCCGCGTCACCGACGCCCGAGGCGCTGGTCGCGGCGCTGATCGTGGCGAGGCGCGGGCGCCAGGGTTAGTCTACGGGCACCCGACGATGTCCTTTCCCGAGACCCGCCCCCGCCGCCTGCGCCGCACCCCGGCGCTGCGCCGCATGGTGCGCGAGACGACGCTGGCGCCCGACAACTTCATGTTCCCGCTGTTCGTCTGCCCCGGCAAGGGCGTCAAGCGCGAGGTTTCGTCGCTGCCCGGGCAGTTTCACTTCTCGGCCGACGAGGTCGTGCGCGAGGCCGAGGAGGTCGCCAAGCTGGGCATCCCGTCGGTGATCCTGTTCGGGTTGCCCGAGAAGAAGGACGAGGTGGGCAGCGAGGCGTGGCACGAGGGCGGCGTCGTCCAGCGCGCGCTGAAGGCGATCAAGAAGGCCGTGCCCGACCTGGTGCTGGCGGTCGACGCTTGCTTCTGCGAGTACACGACGCACGGCCACTGCGGCGTCGTCGTCGAAGGCGCGATCGACAACGACGCGACGCTGGACAACCTGGGGCGCGCGGCGCTGTCGTACGCGCGCGCGGGCGCCGACCTGGTGGCGCCGTCGGGGATGATGGACGGCTTCGTCGGCTTCCTGCGCGAATCGCTGGACGAGGAGAACTTCGACCAGGTCGGGCTGCTGGCGTATTCGGCGAAGTTCGCGTCGGGGTACTACGGCCCGTTCCGGACGGCGGTCGATTCGACGCCCGCGTTCGGCGATCGCGCCGGCTACCAGATGGATCCGGCCAACGTGCGCGAGGCGATGCGCGAGCTGGCGCTGGACGTCGAGGAAGGCGCCGACATCGTCATGGTCAAGCCCGCCCTCGCGTATCTGGACGTCATCGCCGAGGCGCGCAGCGAGTTCGACGTGCCGATCGCGGCGTACAACGTCTCGGGCGAGTACGCGATGCTGAAGGCTGCCGCCGAGAAGGGCTGGATCGACTACGACCGCGTCATGATGGAGACGCTGACGTCGATCCGGCGTGCCGGCGCGGACATCATCCTGACGTACCACGCCAAAGAAGCGGCGCGCCTGCTCGGCCGGCGCTAGCGCGCCGGGCGACTGAGCGCGCGCGACATCACGCGGGCGACCGCGTCCTCGATGCGCGATTCCGTCGGACCGGTGAAGGCCGGCGCCGAGACCAGGAAGAGGCCGCAGTGGGGATCGTGGGGCACCTGCGCGCAGACCAGCTCGCGCCGTTCCGTCGCGGTCAGCATGAAGTCGGGGAGCTCGCCGACGCCGAAGCCCGCCAGCACCAGCGCCTTGACGGTGGCGACGTTGCTGGCCACGGCGTACGACTGCGCGTCGTCGGGGACCAGGCTCGGCTCGCCGTGGCCGGGATCGATCTCGACGACGGAGAATCGGCGCATCTCCTCCTCGGTCTTCACGCCGCGCAGCTTGGGGAAGCTGGCGCGCTGCCCGTAGAACTGCAGTCGGTACTTGCCGAGCGGCCTCACGCCGGGCACGGGCGGCGGTCCGGAGTGCGCGACGATCGCCAGGTCCAGGTCGCCGGCGCGCGCGCGGCCCAGCAGCACCGACGTGCGCGCTGTCGACAGCTTGACGGCCAGGCCGGGGAAGGCGCGGCGCAGCGCCGGCAGCGCGCGCGGGAACAAGGTGGTCGCGACGCTGTCGACGGTGCCGAGGCGCAGGTCGAAGTACGACCGATCGGCGGAGCGGCGCGTCTCGAGCGCCAGCCGCTCGCTGTCGACCAGCAGCGCCCGCGCGCGCGGCACCAGCGCGCGCCCGCCGGCGGTCAGCACCAGCGCCCGCCCGCGCCGCTCGAACAGCGCGACGCCGACCTCCTGCTCCAGCAGCCGCAGCGTGCGCGACAGCGCCGGCTGGGTGAGGTGAACTGCGCGCGCCGCCGCGCTCATCGATCCCGAGTCGACGATCTGCAGGAACAGGCGCAGGCGATCGAGGTTCATCGGGCCTCAGGTGTCATGCATAAATGTTATCGATCGTGATGAAAACATACGATTGGAAATAATAGACAGAAAAGGCGAGAAAAGGTCTGCGCCTAGTTAAAGGAGTGTGTGGGTCATGAGAGCAATCGCGCTGACCTCGTTCGTGGTGCTGGTGTCGTCGTGCGGCGCGCGGCCGGTCGGAGTCCCGTCCGGGTCGTCGCTGGATCCGTCCGAGACGCTGACAGGATCGGGCCGGGCCGCCGGCGCGCCGGTCGCCGATCCGATCGTCGCCGATCCAACGCCCGATCCGGTCCAGTCCAGCCTGGTCGTTCACGAGTGGGGAACCTTCACGTCCGTCGACAGCTCGACGGGTGTGCTGATGGAGGGCCTGCACCACGAGGAGGAGCCGCTTCCCGCCTTCGTGCACGGGCGCGGCGCGACGGCGGGCGGCCCGGTCACGGGCACGGGCATGAAATCGATGGAGACGCAGCCGGTCGGCGTGACGCAGAAGATGGAAACGCCGGTGCTGTACTTCTACGGCGCGGCGCCTGCGGGCCTGCGCGTGCGCGTCGACTTCCCGGCCGGCGTCGTCTCCGAGTGGTTCCCGAACGCGGCCACGTTCGGCCCGGCGCTGGGCACCGTGAGCGTGCCGGCGGCGGGCTTCATGGAGTGGCGCGGCGCGCTGGCGCCCGGTGCGTCGGCCGCCGACTTTCCGACCGTCGCGGCCGAAGACATCTGGGCGCCGTCGCGAAAGGTGGCGTCGGTGCCGGTGTCCATCGGCGGCGAGAAGGAACAGTTCATCTTCTACCGCGGCCTGGGCGCGTTCGAGCTGCCCATGAACATCACAGTCGACGCCACCGATCGCATCACGATCGAGAATCGATCGACGGACGCCAGCCCGGCGGTGTTCCTGCTGCGCGTCCACCCCGGCGGCGGCGCCATCGTCGATCTGGGCGGGCTGGCGGGCGGCGGCGTGATTCCGAACGTCCCCTGCCCCGTCGGTGGCAAGGAACACGACCTCGACATCTACGTCGCGGACGCGCGGACGCGCATCGCGCAGGCGCTGGAGCGAACCGGCCTGACCACCGACGAATCGCAGGCCATGGTCAACACCTGGAGCAACAGCTACTTCAAGAGCGAGGGTCTGCGCGTCCTGTACGTCGTGCCGCGCGCGTGGACCGACAAGCTGCTGCCGCTCACCGTCGAGCCGGCGCCCACCGCCATCGTGCGCACATTGGTCGGCCGCGTCGAGTTGCTGGCGCAGTCCGAAGAGCGCGCGCTGCTCGCACGCGTCACCGACGCTTCGGCGCGGTCGCTACCCGCGAACGACGTGATCACGGCGCTGGGCCGGCTCGCCGAGCCCAAGTTGCGGCGCGCGCTGGAGCTGGCGAGCGACGCCAGCGTGCGCGCCTGGACCCAGAGCGCCATCGCGACAGCCGCGGCGACGCCGTAGCCGGCGCAGGTCCATGACTCGCGCGGTCGTGATCGCGGCGGCGATCGGCGCTACTTGTCCGTGACGGTGACGACCAGCTCGTAAGGATCGTCGAGACCCTGCAGCGCCTGTTCCTTGATGTCCTTCTTCGCGTCCAGCTTGCGCGCGATGCCGATGTACAGCGGCACGCCCGCCTCGCCTTCCAGCGCGAACTGTTCGTCGGCGCCCGCGCCCTTCTTGTTGACGACCTTCTTGGCGTCCTCGTCGCGGAACACGATCACGTCCACGCCCGCGGGCGCGTTGACGGTGCCCATGACCAACCCCGTCTTCGCCGGCGTCAGCGAGAACCAGTCGCGATCCTCGCCGCTGCCCAGATAGCCGCGCATCCGCCCGCCGCTCGACAGCGGCGTGGCCGCCGCCGGAAAGTCGTTGGGCTCCATTTCCCACTCGCCCTGCGGCGGTCCCCAGCGCGCGGTCAGCGTGTACGGATCCAGCGCGTTGGCCGTCGGCTTCGTCCCCTCGATCCAGACCTCGCGCACCGCCAGGTACGCCTCGGACGGGCCGATCGACGTCGGCTGCAGCCATTCACCCAGGCCGCGGCCGCGGGCGTCGCTCTTGGCGATGCGGCGCCCCTGCGCGTCGAACAATTCCAGCACCAGGTCGACGCCCGGGATCCCCTCGAGGCGCGCGTGCAGCGCGCGCGGTCCCTTGCCGGCCGGTACGCGGAAGAAATCGACGTCGCTCTCGCGATCGTTGATCGGCGCGCCGAGGCCGCCGCGCATCGGCCCCTGCACCAGCAGCGTCGCGTACCCGGGCGTGTTGTTCGGCTCGTGCTCGGCGCCGTCGGAGCGTTCCCAGGGACGCTTGATCAGCGCGAACGCACCGGCGCCGACGACCAGCACGGCGACGACGGGCAACACCAGCCGGCGCAGCCACCGCTGGCGGCGCAGCGTCCATTCGTAATCGTCGACATCGGAGCGCCGCAAGCGATCGAGGTCCGCGTCCTCGGCCGACGTCGACGCGAGCTCCGAGCTCGATCGCTCGGACGTGATCGCCGGATCGGTCACGGCCGTCGCCACCGCACGCGCCACCGGCGCGGGCGCTGCGGGCGCCGCCGCGGGCATGTTCGCGCGCGCGACGCCGCTGGCGAGCAGCAAGGTGGGCGCCTCGCCCGCGACACGCGACGGCGCGCCCGGCCGGCGCAGTGCCACCGTCGCCGACGACCGCGTGTCCGCGCCCGCGGATCCAAGCGCGCGCTCGAGATCGTGCTGCACGTCCGCCGCCGTCGCGTAGCGATCATCGACGTTCTTCGCCATCGCGCGCAGCACGATGCGATCCGCGTCGGCCGGCAATGCTTGCCCCGGCGCGCGATCGCGCGGCGGCACCGGTTCGTCGGTGATGTGCTTCGCCAGCACGCTGACGGGCGACGGCGCGTCGAACGGCGGCTCGCCGGTCAGCACGCGGTACAGCGTCGCGCCCAGGCTGTAGATGTCGGCGCGCGCGTCGAGATCTTCGCCGCGCACCTGCTCGGGCGCCATGTAGTACGGCGTCCCGATCACCTGCCCGCCCGAGCTGATGCCCGCGCCGGCGGTGGTGCGTTCGCGCAGCTTCGCGAGGCCGAAGTCGAGGACCTTCGCGTGCTCGGCGTCGCGACGGTGAACGACCATCAGGTTCTCCGGCTTCAGATCGCGGTGAACGATCCCCGCCTCGTGCGCCTCGCTCAGCCCCGAACAAACCTGGATGAAGAAGCGCGCCGCGCGCGCGAACGTCCACGGTCCCTCACGCTTCAGCAGCGTCGCGAGATCGTCGCCCTTGATGAACTCCATCACCAGGTACAGCGCGCCGTCCGCCTGACCGAAGTCGAACGTCTGCACGATGTTCGGATGATTGAGCTTGCTGACCGACTGCGCTTCGAGACGAAATCGTCGCACCATCTCCGGCTTCGCGGCTGTGTCGGGCGACAGAACCTTCATTGCGGCCGTCTTGCCGAGGTGCAAATGCTCGACGCGATAAACGACGCCCATGCCGCCGGTGCCCAGCCGCGCCTGCACGCGATAGCGCCCGTCGATCACGCGGCCCAGCCACGGATCGGCCGCCGCGGCCACCTCCACCGGGTCCGCGGCGCTGAGCAAAGTCCCGCACTGGCCGCAGAATTTGAGCCCGGCCGCCAGGGACGCCGCGCATTGAGAACACACCGACAAGGCCCAGCAGCCTAACGCCGCCGAGCACCCCTGGCCAATCCCGAGGCGTCACACAGCGCGAATTTCGCTGGTATAGTGGGCGTTTGCGCGCCGCTGTCCACAGCGGCGGAGGCCCCGACAGGGCTCCCTCCGAAAGCGCTGTTTTTCTTGAAATATTCTATTGACTCGGAAGCGGACCTGAATAGACTCTGCGCTCCCTGGCGGCGGTGAGTCAAAAGGCCACTTTCGCCGGGTTTTCTAGCGGTTTTTTCACAAAATCGCGTCGGTCTCTGAAAGCTGAATAGCAAACCAAGTTCGAAAGGTAAGAAGAGCGCTTCGCCTTCGGGCGAAGTTCTCCGAATACCCCGACAATTGTGATTCTCCGAGCAAGCAATCTCAAAAGTTGAACGACTGAAGCGAAAGTTTCAGTCGAGAATTTAACTGGAGAGTTTGATCCTGGCTCAGAGCGAACGTTAGCGGCGGGCCTAACACATGCAAGTCGAACGAGAATGTAGGCTTCGGTCTACTAGTAAAGTGGCGGACGGGTGCGTAACACGTGGGTAATCTACCTTCCGGCGGGGGACAACAGTCCGAAAGGATTGCTAATACCGCATACGTCAGCGGCGCCTACGGGCGCTGTTGGGAAAGATGGCCTCTCCTTGGAAGCTGTCACCGGAAGATGAGCCCGCGTCCCATCAGCTAGTTGGTGAGGTAATGGCTCACCAAGGCTAAGACGGGTAGCTGGTCTGAGAGGATGATCAGCCACACTGGGACTGCGACACGGCCCAGACTCCTACGGGAGGCAGCAGTGGGGAATATTGGGCAATGGGCGAAAGCCTGACCCAGCCACGCCGCGTGAGTGATGAAGGCCTTCGGGTCGTAAAGCTCTGTGGGGAGGGACGAACAAACTCTGGGCTAATCACCAGGGTCCTGACGGTACCTCCTTAGCAAGCACCGGCTAACCCTGTGCCAGCAGCCGCGGTAATACAGGGGGTGCAAACGTTGCTCGGAATCATTGGGCGTAAAGCGCACGTAGGCGGTCTGTTATGTCGGATGTGAAAGCCCTTGGCTTAACTGAGGAAGTGCATCCGAAACTGGCAGGCTAGAGTACTAAAGAGGGTCGCGGAATTCCCGGTGTAGAGGTGAAATTCGTAGATATCGGGAGGAACACCGGTGGCGAAGGCGGCGACCTGGGTAGATACTGACGCTGAGGTGCGAAAGCGTGGGGAGCAAACAGGATTAGATACCCTGGTAGTCCACGCCGTAAACGATGAGTGCTAGATGTTTCTGGTATTGACCCCGGAGGCGTCGTAGCTAACGCGTTAAGCACTCCGCCTGGGGAGTACGGCCGCAAGGCTAAAACTCAAAGGAATTGACGGGGGCCCGCACAAGCGGTGGAGCATGTGGTTCAATTC
>Ga0207648_10005545_pt1 | contig 12707 bp, 6 predicted proteins | sample KBSMisM32_FD_184310 | JGI IMG/M metagenome (GOLD analysis project Ga0207648, IMG submission 184310) | Miscanthus rhizosphere microbial communities from Kellogg Biological Station, Michigan, USA - KBS Miscanthus M3-2 (SPAdes) (version 2) | ecosystem: Host-associated > Plants > Roots > Rhizosphere...
AAGGCAAGAAGTGCGTCGCCTTCCTCCTCGAGCGCGGCTTTCGCGCGCTTCGGTATGCTGCCGAACGGTTCGATCACCAATACCGCCGCCGTTCGCTTTCGTTCCGACTTCCACGTGCCAGCGACCATGCCGTCGACGAGGAACGTCGCACGCACCTGCAGGTTCTTGAGCGTAACCCGACTGCGGTGGGCGTCCGCCATGATGCGAGAGCGGTCGTCGTGCGAGAGGACGAGGTTGTCGAAGTCGGGAACGAAACGGACTGGCACTTCGATGCCCTCGTCGGGCCTGGCGGCATCCGGCAGGTCGAAGAGCTCGCGCTTTCGTTCATCGCGGAACGTCACGAGCGACGGCCTCAGCGACTCGAACACCTCGCGGAGCGCCGGCAGTCCTGACCATGCCTGCGCATCGGTGGGCGTCGCCGGGCCGAAGGCGGCGAGATAGCGGAGCACGAGCGCTTCCGGACTCGAGGCGGACGTCGAGACTTTCTTCGACAACCATCGGTCCGCGAGCGCGAAGTCCGCGGCCGCCGGAAAGGCCCATGGAGCGTCCGTCGGTACTTGCACGAGCGGGACGTGGGTCCTGATCGCATACGCCATCGCGCGCTCGTCGGCGCCGGGAAACCTCGCTTTGAGGTGATCGCGCAGCGCATCGAACGTCGCGGCCGATTTGCCGAAGAACTTCCGCGCCTCGACCTCGAGCGCTTCGATCTCCAGCAGCGCGACACGCCCGCGCAGAATCGCCTGCATGCCGCGCGTGAGCATCGGCTGCATGGCACCACGCATGGCGACGTAGTCCGCGGTGGTCATCACGTGCAGCGTGCCCCGCATCGCGGTGACACGAACCGCACGTCGGTCGTGAAGCGCCGACGCCAGCTCGCCGCGGCCAAAGCCGTGCAGTCGCGTCCACAGCCCCACGAACGGCGGACGTGGGACCTGCGCCTGCAGTCCGACGAGTCGCTCGATGGCGTCGAGCACCGGAACCTTGTGACGCTCGACCAGCATCTGCCGCGCGAGAAACGCGCGGTTGAGCGCTCGCGTGGAGATCGTCGTGGCGGATGCCGCCGGCCTTCCTGCGGGTCTTACCATCGGTGAACGAACCCCGCGCCGACGAAGTAGTCGGGCTGGACGCCATTGAATCCCATCCCGCCGCGCAGGTCGAGCTGGTAGTCGGGCGTTAGGCTGAACGTGAATCCCGTATTCCCGTAGCGCGTGTGTCCCACACTGGCGAGCTGCGGGGCGAACCCGAAGACCTCCACGTACGCACCGAGTCGCGGCGTGAGCGCGAAGTCGAACGACACGCTCCCCTCGAACACCGTGTACGGTCCGTTCTCGTCGTCCCTCGGGCGCGACACGTTGAGGTTCGTGGCGATCCCGATGCGATCGCTGAGCGTCCACTCGGTCGCCAGCTTGGCTTCGGGCTGCAGCCGGGTTTCCCGAAATGCGGGGCTTCCGATCGGCACGCTCGTCAGGACGATCAGCGAGACGGCTGGCACGATCGAAGGGGCGTCGTTGCGCGGCTCACGGAGGCGCAGCTTCATTCCGAGCGCGCCGTCCACCCACCCGCTGGCGTCGCCGTCCGGTGACGTGATCGTCGTGTAAGAGCCCGGCTCGATCCGCAGCTCCGCGCGAGACCCAAGGCCTATCCGAAGCAGCAGCTCGCCGATCGTGTTGGTCTTCACCGACCTGGTGCGCTCGAACGTGTCGCCGCCCTCGAGCTGCACCTCGCCGCGCTTCATCGTCGTGGTCGACTCGGTGAAATCCGGGCGATCGGACACGAGCGGCTCGCGCGACGGATTGGCTGTAGCACACCCCATGATTCCGGCGGCGGCAAACCCGCCGACGGAGCGCGCGAGGATCGATCCCGCGCCCGGAGCCGAGCGTCGAGTTGGCAAGGAAGGCGGCACGATTGCGTAGAGGCGATGACGAATAAGTTGTTCGACACTGCCACATTGGGGGAATCCCCATGACCGAGAGCGCCAGGTCGGCGATGGCGGGCTTCGGCGTGAGCTAGCCGTGCTCCGGCTTCGCGAACCCCAATCGCGTCGCGAGCCCCGCGAGCTCACCATCCGGCCACGGCCGACCGTCCGCGAGAAACTTCTCGTAGAACCGGGTCTGGGCGTCGAACGGCATGTGCAGCCGCTCGATCTCGAGCAGGTCGAGCAGGGCGTGCAATCTCGTTAGGCTGGGCGTGCGCTCGTGGTCGAGCTGGTCGACCCCGTGAACGACCGCGTTCGAGAGCAGATCGGCGGAGTGCCGCGAGTCGAGGACCGGTGCCTCGTCACCGAACGCAACGATCACGAGTCGCTGCCGAATCGCATCCTCCACGACGGAACGCTGGCGCTCCGTCATCGCTGCGAGCGTCACGTCCATCGGGGGATCGCTGAGCTGGGCTGAAATCAGCGACGGCGACCAGCCCGCGACACTCCCGCTCGTGGTCGCACCGGCCTCGCGCGGGAGACCATGCACAGTCACCGAGTACGTCTTCCGCTCGCCGCCGCGGTGCTGATGGATGGTGACCGACCCATCCGTCGCGCGAACATCGAGTGCGCGGCTGGCTTCGAGCGCGCGCCGATCGTCGCCGGCGATCGTCCGCGCCGCGGCAACCGACCCGGCAAGGCGGGCGAACTGATCGAGCTTCGGCTTGGCCACCCTCAGATAGATGTCTCGACCGGTCCCGATCTCCGGCTCGTTACTCCTCGCGTCGGCGAGCCGCGCCACGAAAGCCTCCTCGAGCGGGCGGCCCGCGGGGCCCGCGAGCTCGATTGCCCTCGCGGCGTACCGAAGGACCTCGATTGGCTCGAGCCCTCCGATATCGTCGAAGAACCAGGCGCACGACGTGAAGATCCGGAGCGCGCCGCGTTCCATCTCCAGCAGGGACTGGGGACTGGTGATTCGGGACTCGGCTACCGAACTGGAAGATGCCGGCGGTGTGCCCGGCTTCACGTGAGCAGCTACCCAGGACTCGATCTTCTCGGGCGTCGCGACGACTTCCCCGTACGCGTCGCGAACGGCCCACGGATCGTCGAAATAGCGCGTTGCTTCGCGCTCGTAGATGTCGTGCAGCCCTTCGGCCAGGGCGGCGACCGCGTCCCGCAGCGGTGTGCGCCACTCCTGGTTGGTTCCACCGCGCATGCGGCAGCTGCAATTCGACCGCCACCGTTCCACGCCGTGGGCGCAGCTCCACGCGCTGGGCCCCACGATCTCGACGTCCTCGGTTGCGGGGTGGTGCGCCAGGAACGACGCGAAGTTCTCGACCTCGACGGCGCGCGTTGCCTCGAGGTCGCTCACGACGCGCGCGAGCGCCATCTCGCCGAATCGGTGGTGGTGGCCGTACGTCTCGCCATCGGTGGCCGCGGAGAGCAGCCGGCGGCGCATCGCGCGTGGCGCGACCTCGCCAGTCGCCGTCACGGCGTGAAACTCGCCGGTGGTGAGCGGCCGGGTGCCCCCGTCGGTCTCCGGAGCTGGCTCCCAGTGCCCGGCCTCGACGGCGGCGTGCGCGGGATCGCGCGGCGTGTGTCGCCGATCGGAGCGCGCGAGCATGCGCCGCGCCCAGACGTGCGCATCGACCAGCAGGCTGCCGAACGCGATCCCGTGCGAGATGTCGCCGTCGTAGATGCAGAGCGCGATCGTGCGGCCGTTGGCCGTGGTGTAGCGTCCCGGGTGTCCGTCGTTAGGCACCGACCGGACCTGCCCCGGGGCGACGATCGTGAAGCGCATGCCTTCCTGTGCCAGCACATCCAGCGTCTCGTCGTCGAGCGCTGTCTCGGGGAGCCACATGCCCTCGGGATCGCGCCCGAACCGCCGCCGGAAGTCGGCGATCCCCCAGCGAACTTCGGTGACCTTGTCGCGCCGACTCGACAGCGGGAGGATTGCGTGGTGGTACGGCTGCGCGATGGCATTGCCGTGGCCGAGGCGGGCGATGCTCTTGCGGTCGGCGTCGAGCACGCGGGCGTAGGTGTGTGGCGCCGCGACCTCGAGCCACTCGAGCAGCGTGGGTCCGAAGTTGAAGCTGATGTGCTCGAGCGTGTTCACGATGCGGCTGATGCGTCCGTCGCCGGAGAGGACGCGCGCCGCGACGACCGGGCGGTAGCATTCCTGCTCGATGCGCGCGTTCCAGTCGTGGTGGGGCGCGGCGGAGGCTTCTCGCTCGATCTCCTCCAGCCACGGGTTTTCCCGCGGGGGCTGGTAGAAGTGACCGTGGATGACGATGGATCGCATAACGACCGGGAAGCGGGAGACGGGAAGCGGGAAGCGGGGAGACAGCGAGAACCCTCGGGAGGCTTCTCTACACGAGATGAGCATCCCGAGGGTTTGCCGCTTTCTCCCCGTCGCCCGTCTCCCGTCTCCCGCTTCCCGGCTGTTTCCCGCTTCCCTGCAAGACCGCGCTCACCGATTCCAATACCGTCGGAAACAGGTCGTCCTGCGCGGCGAGCTCGCGGGCGAGCGTCGTGGCACTCGTTAGGTCGCCCGTCGCGAGGCCAGCCTCGATCGCGCCGAACAGCCGGTCGCACGCATCGGCGTGACCGTTGAACCGCCGGATGCCATAGTCCGCGACCGCGCCCGTCGAGATGATGAACTGCCAGTCCGACGACTGCACCAGCAGCAGCTCGCGCGCCGCTTGCGCCAGCGACTCGTGAGCGGCCGGCAGCTCGATCGCCTCGCGCGCCATCGTCCAGAACCGGTCCTCGAGCTTCCAGATCCTCGGCCACATCCACTCGGTCTGCGCGTTCAGCCACATCGTGTAGTCGCCGTTCGCTCCCCACGAGCCCGCACTCAGCCGCAGCCCATTGCGGACCCGGTAGGTCGCCAGGTGACCGGAGGCGGTCACGGGCCTGACGTGGGGCTGCACCCGAAGCGCCCGATACACGTTGCCGAGGAATTGCGGGCCCTCGTACCACCAATGGCCAAAGAGCTCGGTGTCGAACGGAGCGACGACGACGCCGCGCCGGTGCGCCGGGTTCGTCGTCGCGATGGTGGCGAGCAGACTCGCGAAGTGTGCGGCGTGCGCGGACGACATGGCGCTCGCCGTCGCGGGATCGTACGGCTCCTTCAGTCCGAGATCGATGTCGTTGCCCGTCACGCGCCAGAGCTTCAGCCCACCGGGCCATCGGATCTTGTGGAACTCGAGATAACGACCGTCGCCAGGATATCCCTGGTGGCGACTCCATACCTGCGCCGACGACTCCGGATCGCGGATGAACGCGGCCACGGTTTCGGTGGTGTATGCCGAGGTCACCCGATACGCACGGTAGGGCGTGCGGGTCGCCTCCCACTGTGCGTCGGGTGAGGCGACGTGCTCGAGCTCGTTAGCCACGACCTGACCGTAGAGCCCGAGCGGGCTCCCGGCGCGGGCCATGTGCGCATCGGCAAAGAAGAACCGGAAGCCGGCCGCGGCCAGATACTCTTCGATCCCGGGGCGTTCGCCGGTATCCGGCGCGTTAGGCAGCGGCTTCCACGCGCCGCGCGGGCGGTAGGCACACTCCGGCACCCAACATCCGCGCGGCAAGCGCCCGAAGAGCCGCCGGTGCTCACGCTGGCCGACGTCGAGCTGGAGCGCGATGCTCTCGTCGCGCGCGAGGAGCGGCAGGAAGGCGTGCGTCGCGGCCGACCCGATCACCTCGAGGCGCCCGCGGTGCTCGAGGTCGCGAAAGACGCCGACGATGTCCCCATCGATCGACCGGAAGAGCGCGCGGAGGCGGGTGAGACGCTCCCGCCAGTAGTCCACGAGCGGGATGAGGTGCGCGTCGCCCGTTTGCGCGAGCGACGCCGGCGCCTCGTCGCAATGCGTTAGGCGCTGCTCGAAGTACAGCTCGAGCTCGCCGCGAAACGCGTCGCTCGCGAGCTGGTTGGCCAGCACCGGCGTGAAGCCGACCGTAACCGGCGCCGTGACGCCTTCGGCATCGAGCCCGTGCAGCGCGTCAATGAGCGGCAGGTAGGTATCGATCGCCGCTTCAGTGATCCAGTCACTCCCATGTGGCCACCGTCCATGGTTGAGGACGTAGGGAAGGTGGCTGTGAAGCGTCAAGACGAAGTCCATGCGGAATGTGGACAGGGTCAGACAAGCTGAAGGAACGACCGAACGTCATACGGTCACCGTTACGGCCAGCGCTCTCCGGTAAACATCCCGGTATCGGGACTCCGACCGCTCCCAGCCGAAGTCTCGAGACATGGCTTCGCGCATCATGGCGCGCCAGCCCACCGGGTCGTGATACTGGTCGAGTGCCCGTACCGCGGCGTTCATGAACTCCTCGGACGTGTAGCCGTCGAACAGGAACCCCGTCACGCCGTCCTCGATCGTATCGGCCAGACCGCCGACGCGGCGCGCGACCGGAATCGTGCCGTACCGCTGCGCGCGCATCTGCGTGAGCCCGCACGGCTCGTACTGCGACGGCATGAGACACATGTCGGCGCCGGCCATCAGGCGATGCTCGAGACGATCGGTGAAGTTGAACTCGCACGCGATGCGACCCGGCGCGCGACCAGCCAGCTCCGTCAACTCCTCCATGTAGCGCGGATCGCCAGCACCGAGGAACAGGAACTGCCCGTCGAGCGCGAAGTAGTCGTTGTACCCGAGGATGAGCTCCAGCCCCTTCTGGTACGTCAAGCGCGCGCTCATGGCGAAAATCGGAATGTTCGCCCGCTGTTTGAGCCCGAATACCCGCTGCAGCGACGCCTTGCACTTCTTCTTCACCTCGAGCGTCTCTGCCGTGAAGTGCGCGGTGATCTGCTTGTCGGTCCCCGGGTCCCACACGCGCTGGTCGATACCGTTGACGATCCCGACGAACCGGTCGCGCAGCCCAATGAAGGTGTCGTGGAGACCGAATCCGCCGAACGGCGTGCGAAGCTCGTGCGCATGCGTCGGGCTCACGGTCGTAACCATGTCGGAGAACGTGAGCCCGCCCTTCAGGTAGTTCATTCGCTCGTACCACTCGAGATGCCGGAACGTGAAGAGGTCCCACGGCAACCCGACATCGGCCATCGTGCGCGCCGGATACTGCCCCTGGAATCCCGCGTTATGCACCGACAGCACCGTGCGAATCTGGCGGTAAAACGGATCGCTCATGAAGTACGTGCGCAGGTACACGGATGCGAGCGCGGCATGCCAATCGTGCGCGTGCACGATCACCGGCGCGTTCGGTGCAACGCGCTGCACTGCGGTGAGCGCGGCGAGCGAGAAGAATGCATACCGGCGAGGATTGTCCGGATAGTCGTACCCGTTTTCACCGTACAACCCCGGCCGATCGAAGAAATGGGGATGGTCGATGAAATAGACTCGCGGTCGTCCGCGCACGACTCGCCGATCGGGCGCGATCTGCCAGAGTCTCGCCTGCTCCTGTTGCGGTCCGAGCTGCACTGTGAACGCCTCTCCCACCGGTTCCAGATTCGGCGCGACGGTGTGCACCTGCCGGTAGAGCGGCATGATGATGGCCGTCGGTATCCCGGACGCGCTCTGGAACTCGGCGAGGCTCTTGGCTGCTTCGCCCAGTCCGCCGGTTCGAGCGAACGGCGCCAACTCGGCGACGATGTGCACGACCGACACGACGCGGCCGTCGTTGGTTTTCAGCGGCGTGGGTGGCGATGGCGCGGCCGACTTCTGCGCTGGTGCGCCGCGGACGCTGCTGACCGGCGCCGCCGCCTCGAGAGCGTGATCGAGGTCATCGGGCGGCACCGGAACCATTGGTGCACCTAACTCGACCCCGCGGTCTCCGAGCCCGGTTCCGGCTCCCGGCGGCGCGCTCGCGCCCGCGTTGTACGCGGTCTTTTCCTCACCGCCTCCGCCCATGGCCGGCGTCTCGGCGCGTTCTTCGCCCATCGGGGCTCCTCCCGGAATTCCCAGTTACGCCGTCGGCGGATCATCCGCCGTCGGGTCCCCGAGCACGGCGGGCACGTAATACTTGGTCACGTATTCCTGCAGCATTCGGCGGGCCGTGAAGAATGAGCCTGACACGCGCAGCGCGTGCTTCATCTTCTGAACCCACCCAACCGGCACGTTGTCCTCATTCCGATCGTAGAACAACGGCACGACGTGGCGCTCGAGCAGAATGTACAGCCGCTCGACGTCTTCGCGGTCCGCATCGCTTCCCCGAGCAGCGGTCGGAATGGCCCAGCCGTTCAACCCGTCGAACGCTTCGGGCCACCAACCATCGAGCGTCGACAGGTGCGGCACGCCATTCAGTGCGGCTTTCATTCCGCTCGTGCCGCTCGCCTCCATCGGTACTCTCGGCAGATTCATCCAGAGATCGACACCCTGCACCAGGACGTGCGCGACGTGCAGGTCATAATCCTCGATGAACGCAACCCGCCCCTCCAGACTCGGGTCCCGGCTGAAATTGTAGACGGTCTGGAGCACTTCCTTCCCGGGATTGTCCGACGGATGCGCCTTCCCGGCGAAAATGAGCTGCACCGGCCGGCGCTGATTGGTCAGCAGCTCCCGCAGGCGCTCGAGGTCCTCGAAGATGAGGCTCGCGCGCTTGTAGGTCGCGAACCGTCGCGCGAACCCGATCGTGAGCGCGTTCGGATCGAGCAGCGTCCCCGCACCGACGACGTGCGCCGCCTCCTTCCACTGCCGAGCCCATCGCCGGCGAGCCTGTTCTCGAATGAATCCCATGAGGATTCGCTTCATTCGGTGATGGGCCCGCCAGAGCTCGCCGTCATCGATGGACAGCACACAGTCCCAGATGCCCGGCTCATCGAGCCGATTCCCCCAGTTCTTCCCCAGGCGCTGGTCCAGGAGGTCCATGACGTGGCCCGCCATCCACGTCGCGAGGTGTACGCCGTTCGTGATGTGGCCGATCGGCACGGCGTCGGCCGTACGCTCCGGCCACAGCGTGCGCCAGATGTCGCGCGAGACCTCGCCATGGCGCTTCGCGACGCCGTTCACGTGCGACGACAACCGGATCGCCGCCACGGTCATGTGGAACTGCCCGTGATTCTCCACGGGGTGGCGTCCGAACTCGAGCACCCTTTCGCGCGGGACCTTCATCTCCTCCCAGATCGGCCCCGTGCACTTCGCAACCTGGTCCACCATGAAGGCGTCGTGACCCGCCGGCACCGGCGTGTGCGTCGTGAACACGCTCGTCGCGCGAACGCGCCGCGTCGCCTCGTCGAAGTCCATCCCCGAGAGCACGAGCTCGCGCACGCGCTCGACGAGCATGAATGCGGCGTGCCCCTCGTTCGCGTGCCAGGCGCGCGGCTCGATTCCCACGGCACGCAGCACTCGCACTCCGCCGACGCCGAGAATCCACTCCTGGCGCAGCCGCAGATCGGGACCGCCGGCGTAGAGCTTACTCGCGAGCTCGCGATCCTCCGGGTCGTTTTCCTCGAGATTCGTGTCGAGGAAGTACACCGGAACGCGGCCGACCATCATCCGCCACGCGCCGACGTGTATGTCGCGCCCGTGCGTGTTCACCACCGCGAGCCAGGGCTTCTGTCCCTGGCCGAACACCTGCTCCAACGGCCCGCTCGTGGGATCGAACTGCTCGTCGGAATCCTCCTGCCATCCGTCGAGCCGTAGATGCTGGTCGAAGTAGCCCTTCGTGTAGAACAGGCCGACGCCGACGAGTGGGACCCCGAGGTCCGACGCCGCCTTGCAGTGGTCGCCGGCCAGCACGCCAAGCCCACCGGAGTAGATCGGCACGGAGTTGTGCAACCCGAACTCCGCGCAGAAGTACGCGATCGGTCGGTCGACGAGCTCGGGATGATGATGCGCGACCCACGTACCCTGACTCGTGCGCTCTCGATCGGCTTTGCGCATAAGCCGATCGTAGAGCTCGAGGAATTGCGGATCGCGTGCAACGGCGCTGAGACGCTCGGGATGCACGCGTCGCAGCACCATCATGGGATTGTGTCGGGTGAAGTGCCACAGCGGCTCGTCGATCGATGCGAAAAGGGATCGGGCGCTGCGACTCCAACTCCACGAAATGTTCATCGCCAGCGACGCGAGACCTTCAATTCGCGGCGGCAGGTACGGGAATCTTCGTCGGTGAGCCATTGGCACATAGGCTAACCGGTCTGGCTTGGTCTCGGAAGCGGACTATGGTAGTGAGACCGGGACGCGACCAACCAGAGGTAAATGGTTACGTAGTCGTCATTGGTTACCTGTGATTCTCACCTGCCCGGCACTTTCACGACCGTGGAATCCGATGCCCCCTTGCAGAAGACCTCGACCTGCTTGGCCGACACCGGCTGGAGCTGCGTGAGGTAGTCCTGGTACTGCTTTACGGCCTCCGCCGCGATGTCCGCGCCCGCCGCGAGATTCGGCTGGGCGATCGCGATCATGTCGAAGCCGAGCCGACTGAGCTCACAGTCTTTCGTCTTCGGCGCGTCGGTCGCCGCACTCAGCGCCACGTTGGTGGCGGTGATCCCCATGAGGAACTTCGCGTTCGGCGTGTCACGAACGCTGTCGGCCAGCGTCGCGAATCGCATCGCCAGCAGGTAGTCCTCCCGCATCTTGGTCTGACTCGCGGCGCGAAGGAGCTGATTCCCGCGGGCGAGCGCGAACTGCGCGACGAGCGAGCTGTCCTCGCCCGCGGCCAGCGCCCGCTTGAGCGACGCATAGGCGCTGTCGTTCTGCCCGAGGTCCGCCTGAGCGCGGGCCAGCTGGATCTGCCCGTGCTCGATGGTCGAGTCCAGCGCGAGCGCCGCGCGCATGGCATCCACGGACTCCTCGGCCTTGCCCCGAACCTTGAGGTCCTGCGACTGCATGACCTTGAACTCGGCGTTCTGCGGGAACGCGGCCAGCCCTCGCGTTAGGCCGTCGACCGCTTCGCCGCGCACGAGTTGCACGTAGGTCGAGAAGATCCGCTGGTCCTTCGGGAACGCCTGCATGGCGCGAGCCGCCACCTCGACGGCGCGCACCGACTCCCCGGTGGCCTTGTACGCCGTCGCGAGCCGAAGCAGAAACGTCGAGTCCTTCATCGACGCGGAGTCGGTCGCGAGCAGGATTCCGCCGACGCGCGTCGCTTCCTTCCACGATTTGTTCGCGAACAGCACCTGCCAGCGCAATCGCAGGAGGCCCAGATGATCCGGCGCCGAGTTCGACATGCGCTCGATGAGCGGCTCGGCCTTCTTCGAGTTCCCATTGGACAGGAGCGCCGCCACGATGCGTTCGCTCAGCTCGACGTCCACGGTGTCGACGCCGTGCAGGCGCGTCCACATCGCCGCTGCGCGCTCTTTGTCCTTCAGCGCATCGTATGCTTCCGCCGCACCCTGCAGCGCGTAGAAGCTGGCGGAGTCGACGCGGAGCATGTCGCCGGCAATCGCCAATACCGAGTCGGCGTCGGTGCCGACGACGAGCTGCGCCGCCAGCAGGCAACCGCGGGCGAGCGTCGAACGCGGATAGAGTCCGACGCCTTCGATCGCCGCGGCGATCGCCTCCTTCAGTCGGCCGTCGCGCAGATTGTTTTCGCAGCGACGCTGTGGGGCGAGCTGGCGGCGGGCCTCCGTGAGGGCGGCGGCCACACGGGCGGCAGCACGATCCAGATCGGGATCGACGGCCTCCGGCAGCGGCTGCTGCATCCGGACATCGCGCGCGAGGATCAGCCGGGCCCTGACCCGGAATCCCGCGGGTGTTCGGTCCACGGTACCCATGAGGTATTCGTCCGCCCGCAGAAATCGCGAGAGGGCGCGAACCTCGGAGAGGTCCGGAACCATGTCGGACGGAAAGCCGGCACTGGTGAGCGCCGTCGTCATGGCCTTCTCGTCGATGACCTCCAGCTCGCGCTTGTTCGCCGCCTTCTCGACTCGCCCGCGGACCTCATCGGCAACGTGGTTGCCGAGCTTCTTATCAGCGCTCTTGAACGGCGAAACGAGCAACCCCTGTTGCGTGAACTCCTGGCGCCGCTGGGCACCGAGAGGGTTCCGCGCCGGGGTAATTGCTGTAAGGAGAAGGAGCGTGGCGCCCAGAGCTCGGGGCAGGCGTCCGAAGACACACAACTCCACTAGGGCCCTCGTGGGTGCGAGAATTCGCGCCGACCGTCCCCCGGCCGGCTCACCGCGTGAAGAAACTTCTAATTCGTCCCTTGTCCACGTAATGTCAAGCTGGTCACGGCCAAAGTCTTACTACGTCCGGCAAGCGGAATGCTGGACGGAGTGGGCACCTAATTCGAGAACGAGAAATCGGCACCGGGCGCGACAGGAACAGCGCATTACCCGAGCTCGACCGTCACCTCGTGACGCCGACCATCGTCGACGAGTGAAATCGTCCGATCGCCGCGCTCGACGCCGTCGACGGTAACGCGCAAAGCCTCGGCGCCTCGACCGCGTCTCACGACGCGAATCGCGTAAACGGCGGAGCCGTGTCGGTACTCGAGCGAGAATTCCCGCCACGCTTGCGGAACGCACGGCTCGATCGTGAGGGTATCACCTTGCCTCGTAAAACCGAGGATGGTCTCGAGCCCGATCCGGTACATCCACGATGCCGAGCCCGTGTACCACGTCCAGCCACCACGCCCAAGGTGGCCGGCGGCGGTATAGACGTCGGCCGCCACCACGTACGGTTCTACCTTATACGTATGCACGTCGTCCGGCGTCGCGGCATGCGTGAGTGGATTGATCATCTGGTACAGCTCGAACGCCCGATCCTGCTCTCCGTTCAAGGCCGTCGCCAGAACTGCCCACAGGGCCGCATGCGTGTACTGCGCGCCGTTTTCGCGAACACCGGGCAGGTAGCCCTTGATGTATCCTGGATCGTGCGCCGTTTTGTCGAAC
>Ga0207648_10005546_pt1 | contig 12707 bp, 9 predicted proteins | sample KBSMisM32_FD_184310 | JGI IMG/M metagenome (GOLD analysis project Ga0207648, IMG submission 184310) | Miscanthus rhizosphere microbial communities from Kellogg Biological Station, Michigan, USA - KBS Miscanthus M3-2 (SPAdes) (version 2) | ecosystem: Host-associated > Plants > Roots > Rhizosphere...
GCGCGTCGACGACGCGACGCTGAGGAAAGCCGGCACCGGCGACGAGTGGCTCACCTACGGCCTGAACCAGTCGGAAACGCGCTTCAGCCCGCTGACGGACATCAACGCCTCGAACGTCGCGCGGCTCGGCCTCGCCTGGTCGTACGACACCAATGGCGGTGGCGGTGGCCAGGAAGCCACGCCGCTCGTCTGGAACAACACGATCTACGGCATCACGAACTGGAGCGTCGTGTTCGCCGTCGACGCCAAGACCGGCAAGGAGAAGTGGCACTGGGATCCGTGGGTCAACAAGGCGGACGTGCGCGCGGAGATCTGCTGCGGCGTCGTGAACCGCGGCCTGGCGCTGTATCAGGGGCTGCTCTACGTGCCCGTGATCGACGGGCGGCTGCAGGCGCTCGACGCCCTGACGGGCCGCGTGGTGTGGGAGTCGCGGGTCGCGTTCCCGCAGGATCACTACACGCTGACGATGGCGCCGCGCATCGCCAAGGGCAAGGTGATCATCGGCGCCAGCGGCGGCGACCGGCCCACCCGCGGCTTCTTCGACGCCTACGACGCGCTGACCGGCCGTCGGGCGTGGCGCTTCTACACGGTGCCCGGTGATCCGTCGAAGGCGCCGGAAAACGCCGCCATGAAGAAGGCGCTGGCGTCGTGGGACAGGGAGTGGTGGAAGAACGGCGGCGGCGGCGCGGTGTGGGACGGCGCGGCCTACGACCCGGAGCTGAACCTGGTCTACGTCGGCACCGGCAACGCCGAGCCGTGGCCGCAGGAGCTGCGCACGTCGAAAGGGCTGGACAACCTCTACGTGTGCTCCATCCTCGCGGTGGACGTGGACACCGGCGAGCTGAAGTGGCACTTCCAGGTGGTGCCCGGCGACGAGTGGGACTTCGACAGCGTGCAGCACCTGATCCTCGCGGACCTGCCGATCGGCGGGCGCACGCGCAAGGTGATCATGCAGGCCAACAAGGACGCGTTCTTCTATGTGGTCGATCGCGTCACCGGCCAGTTCATTTCGGCGGCGCCGTTTTCGCAGGTCACCTGGGCCAGCGGACTGGACCCGAAGACGGGGCGCCCCCTCGTGAACAAGGAGGCGTACTACAAGGACAAGGCGGTCCTGGTGACACCGGGCGGCGGCGGCGCGCACAACTGGTCGCCGATGGCGTTCAACCCGATGACGGGGCTCACCTACGTGCCCACGTCCACGCTCAACACGTTCTCGTATCAGACCGAAGCGCCCTACAACCCGCGTCCCGGCACGACGACCGGCACCGTGCGCCCGGCGCCCGTGCCCGCGGCACCGGCGCCACCGGCGATTGGTCCGCCTCCGCTGGAAGGCGGCGCCAGCCGAGGGGCGCTCGTCGCGTGGGATCCGGTCGCGGGCCAGATGCGGTGGCGCATGCCGGGTGGCGGCGGCATCGGGGGCGGCGCGCTCACAACCGCCTCGAACCTTGTCTTCCAGGTGCTGAGCAATGGCCACCTGTTGGCCTACAGCGCGGACAAGGGTGAGAAGCTGGCCGACATCGACACCGGCCTGCGGAGCGGCATGGGGCCGCCCATCACCTATCGCGTGGACGGCAAGCAGTACGTGGCGTTGATGGGCGGTGTCGGCCAGGCCGCTCCCGGCGGCAACGCCGGGCCCGGCAACCAGCCCACGCCGTTCGCGCCGAAGCTGCTCGTCTTCGCCGTGGACGCCACCGGAACGCTGCCGTCCTCGAGCGGCACCCAATAACCATGAAAAGAACCTTTGGACTTCTCGTCGCCGCGCTCGTGTTCGCCTCGCCGCTGCTGCTGCTCGGCCAGCGGCAGGAGGCGAACCCGCAGCGGCCGAGCGTACAAGTCGGCGTGCCGGAAGGACGCAGCGATCGCGGCGGCGCTGCCAACGCCGCGCGGGGGCGCGGGCGCCCGTCGGGACCGCCGCGTGCGGTTCCGCGCGGCACCGATGGTCACGTGCTGCTCGGCGGCGCGACGCCCACCGAGAAGGGCGTGTGGCTGCCCGGCCCCGTGGTGCCGAACCCGCTGCAGCTGAAGGACATCCCGTTCCAGCCGTGGGCGAAGGCGCTGTTCGCGGACCGCAACACCAACGAGCTCGAGCCGCACACCCGCTGCAAGCCGTCGGGCGTGACGCGGCAGTTCCTCACGCCGTACGGCGTGGAGATGGTGGAGCTGCGTGAGCTGCAGCGCGTCTTCGTCTTCGACATCGGCGGGCCGCACACCTTCCGCGAGGTGTTCATGGACGGCCGCTCGCATCCGAAGAACTTCACGCCCACCTACTACGGCCACTCGATCGGCTGGTGGGAGGGCGACACGCTGGTGATGGACACCGTCGGGTTCAACGAAGGGTTCTGGATGGATCGCGACGGGCTGCCCCACACCAGCCAGATGCACACCATCGAGAAGTTCACGCGCACCGACTTCAATACGATCCGCTACCAGCTCACCGTGGACGATCCCGGCGCCTACACCAAGCCATTCAGCGGCGAGATGAACCTGCGATGGGAAGCCGGCACCGAGCTCTTCGAATACCAGTGCCAGCAGATGAACTACGCCACCGAACTGATGGTCGGCAGCTTCGAAAAAGTCGACCGCAAGACGTTGATCATTCCGTAGCCGGTGACATCCATGCCCAAGACGCTCGCACTTGCCTTCGTTGCGCTGTTCGCCCTGTCCACTTCGGCGCTCGCGCAGCAGAAGCCGATGACGCTCACCGCGATGGACTACATCGAGATCCAGCAGCTGGTCTCGAAGTACGCGAAGTACATCGACACCTGCTCGAACAACGGCTACGACTACGCGGATCTGTACACCGCCGACGGCGCGTTCATCCCCGTGATCAATGGCAAGCCGACCAACGGGATCCAGGGGCGCGAGAAGCTGGCCGAAGTCTCAGGCGGCGGCTCGAAAGGCTGCAAGAACGTCGGCTGGATCCAGCAAGGCGTGCGTCATCTCTACCCGAACCACGTCATCGAGGCCACGCCCGAGGGCGCCAAGGGCACGGTGGACATGCTGATGATCGGCCTCGGCGGCGATCCGAACAAGATTCAGTACGACGGGCACTACGAGGACACCTACGTGAAGACGCCGCAGGGGTGGCGCTTCAAGACGCGCATGCACTACGCCCTCTTGAGCGGAGGCCGCCCGGCGGCACCCGCGCCAGCGCCAAAATAAGGGGCCTCCTTCCACTCCGTCGAGCGAGGCGGAGTGCAATGATCAAGCCTTTCGAGCTCGACTCCGTGGACGGCCGCGACACCTGGGACACCATCGTCGCGGCGTCGACCGGAGACGTCGCGACCTTGCGCCAGCTGCTCGCGCGCGATCCGCGTCTCGCTCGAGCGCAATACTGGTACTTGCCGGCCGTGCATTTCGCGGCGCGCGAAGGGCACGCCGAAGCCGTGCACCTCCTGCTCCAGTCAGGTGCGGATCCCGAACAGAACGGCCTGCACGATCGCAACCTGATCGAGATGGCGAGAGAGCGCGGCCACGAGCAGATCGCGCGGATGCTCGAACAGGAACGAGAGCGCCTCGGACGGGTGGCGGCGCAATCCGCCGACCACCCGATTCATCGGGCGGCGGCGCGTGGCGAGATCGACGCCGTTCGGGCCTTCCTCGACACCGACGCTACGCTCGTGGATCGTGGCTCCCGCCGGGGCGCCACGCCGCTCCACTGTGCCGTCCTTGGCGCCAGCCGCCAGATGGTGAGTCTTCTGCTCGATCGTGGAGCCAACATCCACGCGCGGAACCCGGACGATCTGCAGGCGATCGACTTCGCCATCTGGGGCGAACGGCGGCCGTCCGTCAACGAGGACATGGTGCGGCTGCTCGTGTCACGCGGAGCGACCTACGACCTCACCATCGCCGCCGCACTCGGTAGTCTGGCTGGCGTGCGGCGCATGCTCGACGACGACCCGTCCCGCATCCGCGAGACGCGCCCGAACGGGCGGCGCCCGTTGTCGGCGGCGGTCGAATTCGGCCGCGACGACATCGCCCGGCTCCTGCTGGAACGCGGCGCGAACCCGCGATGGGAGCCGGCGGAGGCGGTGCACTCGGCATCGGGCCTGGGCAACTTCGCGATGGTCAAGCTGCTGCTCGACCACGGCGCCGATCCGAACGAAGACATCGACTCGACGTCAAATGCGATCGCGTTTGCGGCCACGCCGGACATCCGCGCGCTCCTCGAGGCGCATGGCGGCAATCTCGGGGCGTACGACACCAGTTGGATCGGACACGACGACGACCGCTTGAAGCAGATGGCGGCGGCTCCGCCCGACGAATTCCGAATCGGCGCGGCGATCACGATGAGCGCGGACGACCCCGATCGGCTGGCGCGCCTGCTCGCCGCCGGCCTTCGCATGCCAGCGGTGCACACCACCTGTCAGGGGTATTTGAATCGACCGGACGCCCTTCGCACGTTGCTCGCGCACGGCATGAGCCCCGACCAGATGAACTGGCAGCACCAGACGCTGCTGCACCACGCGGCCACGCAGGACACCACCGACTGCGCCGCCATTCTGCTCGACGCGGGCGCCACCATTACGGCTCGCGACGACGAGTATCGATCGACGCCGCTCGCCTGGGCGGCGCGGGCCAACAAGCCAACGAACGTCGAGTTCCTGCTGTCGCGCGGCGCCCCGGTCACGCTCCCGGATGACGAGCCATGGGCGACGGCGTTGGCCTGGGCCGAGCGCCGTGGACACCAGCCGATTGCCTCGATGCTCCGGGCACGTGGAGCGACGCGATAGCCGGAAGGGGTGTGCTACAGTCGCGCTGGAACTGCCGCTGACTCCGAACGCCGCCCGCTAGCCCGGTCCGTCCCTTTCTTCCACAACTCACTTGACGTGTGTCCGCGTGACGCGGACGTTGGGATGGAGATCTGTCATGAGCAGGCAATTGAGCGCGATCGCTCCGGCGAACTGGTGGGAAGACTTCTTCGAGGGGCTCTCGGTCCAGCTGTGGCTGGAGGCGGTGCCGCCGGAACATACCGAACAGGAAGCGGAACGGATCAGCGCCGCACTCGCAGTGCCGGCCGGCGCCGAGATCCTCGACGTGCCGTGCGGCGCCGGACGGCTGTCGCTGGCGCTCGCGGCGCGCGGCTATCGCGTGACCGGCGTGGACTCGTCGCGCGAGTTCCTCGCCCACGCGGCGGCGGCGCCCGCCGCGGCGACGGTGACGTGGGAGCAGCGCGACATGCGCGATCTGCCGTGGCCGGCGCGCTTCGACGGCGCGTTCTGCGTCGGCAACAGCTTCGGCTACCTCGACGACGATGGCAACCAGGCGTTCCTACGCGCGGTGGCCGCCACGCTCAAACCGGGCGGACGCCTGCTGCTCGAGACGCCGATGGTGCTCGAACAGCTGCTGGGGCATCTCCAGGATCGCCCGTGGTGGAAGGTCGGCGAGATGCATCTGCTGGTCAAGAACGATTACGACCACACGCGCAGCCGGCTGGAGATCGAGTACACGTTCATGGGACACGGCCGCACCGAGGTCCGGCGCGGATCCCATCGGGCGTACCGATTCGGCGAGCTGATGGATCTGCTGCGAGCGAGCGGCTTCGACGACGTGCGTGTCGCGGAGCCGTGGTCGCGCGGCGACGCGATGACGACGTACATCGCCACGCGCCGGTAGGGGCTACCGCTCGGCGAGAAGCTGCTGCAACTCGGCTTCGAACTCCTTCTTGTCCACCACGCCGACGTGCCGGGCGGCCACTCGTCCGGCACGATCGATCAGCACGGTGACCGGCAGCGCCGAAATGCCGTAAGGCGTGCCGGCGTCGAGGTTGCCGGCCACCACCGTGTAGCTGATCGGATGGTCCTTCAGGTACGGCTCCACCTTCTTCCAGCCCTCGTCGTCCATCGCCACACCCACCGCCGCGAGCCCTTTGGCGCGGTAGGCCTTGTCGAACTCGATGAACCAGGGGATTTCCACCTTGCAGCCGGTGCACCAGGTGGCCCAGAAGTCGAGCAGCACCACCTTGCCTTTGAGCGACGAGAGCTTGACGGGCTTGCCGTCGCGGCCCGGCGCGCTGAAGTCGTTCGCCGGCTTCCGCGCGATGGACTTCAAGAGTTCGGCGGACGCCGGCGCCGCCACGAGCATCACCACCGCCGCGGTCGCGAGAATGTGTTTCATCGGTATCTCCAGGGCGGTCTGAAGACCGCCCTCTACATTACGGACGCGATGACGCCAGTTCCTTGAGCAAGGCCGCCGTCTCCTTGTACACCGGAGGCGGCTCGCCGGGAGCGCCGCCGCGGCCGCGGCCGGCGCCGCCCGGGACGCCGTTGGCGACGTCGAGCGGCGTGCGGCCGAACTTGTCCTTGGCGTCGAGCTTCGCGCCCCGCTCCACCAGGAACTTCACGATCTCGTCCCCGCGGCCCACCGCCTGGTGCAGCGCGGTGGCGCCGTCGGGCGTCGCGGCGTTCACGTCGGCACGATGGTCGAGCAGCACCGTGAGCGCGGCCACGGTCTGGCCCACGGTCGTACCGCGGCCGGGACGGCTGGCCGCGATCATCAGCGCGGTGGTGCCGTTCTTCATCGCCCGGTTCGGATCGGCGCCCTTGTCGAGCAGCAGCGCCATCGACGCCGGGTCGCTGGCCTTGGCGGCGCGCATCAGCGGCGTGGCGCCGTCGCCGAGCTGTCCGTCGCCGAATTCGTGCTGCCGCATCAGCAGCGGCGTCTTCAGCCCCTGGTTCGGATCGGCGCGGTGATCCAGCAGCCGCGCAATCACGTCCATCGCGCGCAGCTTCCCCGACGGCTTCGCCAGTGGCCTGTTGATCATCGGCGCCTGGTGCAGCATGTCCACGGCGGCATAGAGCGCGGCCATACCGGACGCGTCGCCCAGATTGGGATTCGCGCCCTTGTCGATCAGCATCGCCGCCAGATCGTAGTGGGCGTTCATGATGGCGAGGACGAGCGCCGTCGTGCCGTCTGGGTCGGTGGCGTCGAGATTGGCGCCGCCCTCGACGAGCGCGGCCGCCGCCGCGTGGGCGCCTTCGCGCGCCGCCAGCATCAGCGCCGTGAACCCGCCCTTGGGGATGGCGGTGAACACCATCGTGGAGAAATCCTCCCGGATGTTCGGATACCCGAGCGCCTTCGACCGCACGTCCAGATCGGCCTTCGCGGCGGCCAGCCGCTTCACCACGTCGGCGTGGTTCTCACCGGCGGCCCGCATCACCGCGGTTTCGCCGCGCCAGGTATCGCGCGCGTTCACGTCGGCCCCGGCTGCGAGCAGGCGGTTGACCACCGCGAGGTTGCCGCTGCGCGCCGCGTCCATCAACACGGTTTCGCCGTCCGGATTGGCGGCGTTTGGGTTGGCGCCCGCCTCGATCAGCGCCGCCACCACCGCGGGGCTGCCGTTGGTGGCCGCCAGCGCCAGCGGCGTGACGCCGTAGCGGGTCGCGGCGTTGGCCTGCGCGCCGGCCTTCAGCAGCGCCTGGACGATCTCGATCTGATCGTTCTGGACGGCGACATGCAGCGCGGTGGTGCCGTCGGGATCGGCCGCGGTCGCGGGCGCCTTCTTTTGAATCAGTGCGCGCACGCCGGCCGCGTCACCCCGGCGCGCGGCGTCGATCACGCGCGTATCGGCCGCCGCCGCGAGCACGACGGCAGACGCCAGAGACGCGCACATGGCGAGTCGAAGAACGTGCGCCATCGTCACAGTGCCACGCGGCCGGTGCTGCTCCCGAAGCTGTCCATGTTCACGCCCATCTTCTCGGCCACGCTCACGAGCATGTTGCCGTTGGGCGTGCGCTCGGGCGCCACGATGTGGCGGTTGCCCTTCATCGCGCCGGCGGCACCGCCGACGAGCAGCGTCGGCAGGTGGTCGGCAGCGTGGACGTTGCCGTTGCCCATGCCGCTGCCATAGAGGACAAGCGAGTGATCGAGCAGCGACCCGTCGCCGTCGGCGGTCTTCTGCAACCGTTCGAGGAACCGGGCGAGCAGCCCGGCGTGATACAGGTTCACCTTCGCGTGCGCCTCGATCCAATCCGGTTTGTTGCCGTGGTGCGAGATCGTGTGATGGGGGTTGGTGACCCCGATGTTCGGGTACGTCCGCTGACTGAGTTCGCGGGTCAGCATGAAGGCGCTCACTCGCGTCAGGTCCGCCTCGAACGCGAGGGCCATGAAGTCGAACATCAGTCGTGCGTGCTCCTCGAACGACTCCGGCACGCCCACCGGCGCCTCGGGCACTTCGACCAGCGAGTCGGTGCGCTTCTCCGCCAGCTGGACGCGGCGTTCGATCTCGCGCACGTGATCGGTGTACTCCTCGAGCCGCGCCTTGTCGCGCGCGCCGAGGCTCGCCTCGAGCTGCTTCAAGTCGTTGGCGACGAAGTCGAGGAGGCTCCGGTCGGTCTTGATCCGCGCCATCCGCGCCTCGCGGGTGGTGCCGCCGCCGAACAGACGTTCGAACACCAGCCGCGGGTTGATCTCCATCGGCAGCGGCGTCGTCTCGTTCTTCCAGCTGAGCGTGTTCATGTACGCGCAGCTGAACCCGGGCGAGCAGTCGCCGATCAGTCCGGTGAAGTCCTCGGTCGCCAGTTCCAGCGACGGCAGCATCGTGGACTGGCCGATCTCCTGCGCCACCACCTGGTCGAGCGTGGCACCAAGCGCGAAGTCGGGGCCGGCCGTCCGCTTCGGCGGCACGCCGGTGAGGAACGACGACGGCGCGCCGGCGTGGTTGGTGTCGATGCCGCGCTCGGGCCGCAGCAGGTTGGTGACCACGGTTACCTGATGGCGGAACGGCTCGAGCGGTTTCAGGATCGCCTTGAACTCGAAGTCGGCGCCGGAGGTGTCCGGCGTCCACTGATCGAGGATGACGCCGTGCGGCACGTAGATACAGGCCAGCCGCTTGCGGGCCGCCGCGGCCGTCCGTGCCTGCGCGGTGAGCGCCGGCACCATCGCGTCGAGGAACGGCAGCGCCAGCGTGGCGCCCACGCCCTTGAGCACCGCGCGCCGCGACAAGTGGAGCTTGTGGACGAACATCCAGTCCCCCTTACAACTCTCCGCGCCGCATCCGGAACGGCGTGCTGGTCACGACACCCCTGACGAGCGCCGAGAAGCGATAGCCGTCGCGCGCGGCGTCACGCACGACGGCGCGTACCGCCGGCATGTCGGTGGCCTCGAGGCCGCGGCCGAGCGCATACGTCATCAGCTTCTCGCTCATCGTTCCCACCAGCACCTCGGGCCGCTGCAGCAGCGCCTGCCGCAGGTCGACCGCGCCGTTCACCTTCGTGCCGTCCGTCAGCACGCCCGAGGCGTCGATCGGCGATTCGCCATCGAGGTCGCGCCAGCGACCGATGGCGTCGAAGTTCTCCAAGGCGAGGCCAATCGGGTCCATCACCTTGTGGCAGCTCGCGCACACCGGGTTCTCGCGGTGCTTCTCCATCCGCTGCCGCATCGTCAACGTGGCGGCCACCGGCGAGTCGTCGAGCGGCGGCACCACGGCCGGCGGCGGGGGCGGCGGCGCCCCCAGGAGATTATCGAGGATCCACTTGCCGCGCACCACCGGCGAGGTGCGGTCGGCATGTGACGTGACGAGCAGCACCGCGCCCTTGCCGAGCAGCCCCTTCCGGGCGTCGTCGGCCAGCGTCACGCGGCGGAACTGCGGCCCGTAGACGTTGGGAATCCCGTAGTGCTGGGCCAGCCGCTCGTTGACGAAGGTGTAGTCGGCTGTCATCAGGTCGAGGACGTTGCGGTCCTCGCGGATGATGCTGGCCACGAAGAGCTTGAGCTCGCGCTCGAACGCCTGGCGCAGGTTGTCGTCGAAGTCGGGAAAGTCGCCCTTGTCCGGCGTGGCGTTCCGGAGGTTGCGGGCGTGCAGCCACTGCGCCGCGAAGTTGTCCACCAGCGCCGAGGACTTCGGGTCGCGCAGCATGCGCTTGACCTGCGCGTCGAGCACTGCCGGGCGCGAGAGCTGCCCGCGCGCGGCGAGGTCGATCAACGCCTCATCTGGAATGCTGCTCCAGAGGAAGAACGAGAGCCGCGATGCCAGATCGAGGTCGGTGACGGTCGTGGTCTCCCGTTCGACGCGGAGCAGGAACTTCGGGCTCACGAGGATGCCGCGCAGCGCCGCCTCGACGCCCCCCTCGAAGCCGTGCTCGCGCCGTCCGTCGTCGTAGAACTTCATCAGCGGCGCCAGATCGGTTTCGACGACCGGCCGGCGATACGCGCGCCGCGCCAGACGCGACACGATCGTGCGGGCGCACTTCCGCTGGTCGGCCGGGTCTGAAGACCCGGCCCCACGTGTGCCACACGTGAACACCGCGCGGCGACTCGGAGTGTCGCCGGGCCCCTTGGGATTGAAGGGTCCGGAAATGGTGACGCTTTCGACATGCGGCACGCCGCGGTGATCGGTGGCAATCAGCGTGCTGCGCTTGAAGTTCTGCAGCCGGGTGTCGCCGAGGGTGGCCGTCTTGGCCAGGAACGCCACCGCCACCGGCCGCTCGCCGGCCTTCACGAAGACGCGCGTCTGCAACCGCGCTTCGAGCAGGTTCACCACGTCGGTGGCGTTCTTCACCGCGTCGGTGTACTCCTTCTCACTGCCCACCGGCGCCAGCAGCACGCGCTCGCCGTCCACGGCAATCTCGAGCTGGTGCGTGTCTTCGAGGCCGCGGATGGACCCGAGGTTGGTCATCCACAGCTTCACCTTGATCGTGTACTCGCCGTCGAGCGGGAAGAGATGCTTCGCCAGCAGGCCTCCGCGTGTCCCCGCCGGCAGCTCCTCGTTCTGTCCGGTCTGCGAGGCGTCGCCGCGGATGCGATAGGTCTCCTGCTCGGCGGTGATCGACGGGCTGCCGACGGCGAGCGCGCTGATCTTGGTGGCGGCCGAGAGATAGCGTTCGAGCAGCGCCGGCGACGCGCCCAGCACGTCGGCAATGTTGTCGAAGCCGTCGGCCGAATCGTCGGGCGGCAGCAGCGTGGCGGCGTCGACGTCGAGCGCGAGCAGGTCGCGAATGGCGTTGGCGTACTCCGCGCGGTTCAGACGATGGGGTCCCGATCGCCCGGGGTTCGGATGCGCCGCGGCCTCGCGGTCGAGGGTGGTCTCCAGGTAGGTCACGAGCGCGTCGTGCGCCGCCGGATCCGGCCGCGGCATGCCGGACGGCGGCATCGCCCCCGTGCGCAGCTTGCGGATCACCTTTTCCCAGAGAACAGGGTCCTTGGCGACCGCCGCCAGGTCGGCATCGTTCAGCACCACGCCGCCCGCCGTGGCCGACGTCTTCACGCGGGCGCTGTGGCAGCCCGCGCAGTACTTGTCGAGCGTCTGCCGCAGCTCCACGGTCTGGGCCGAGGCCGTTGCCCCCCAGGCAAGATAGAGCGCGGCGGCCAACCCGACGGTCCGGAACTTCATCAGTCTGTTGAGATTACCGGATCGGCGCCGCCGTAAGCAGTACCCAGGATTGGTGGGCCTGAAACGCAAAGGGGCGGTCCGAAGACCGCCCTCTACGTCCTTACCCACCTGACTTACCTGACCTACCTGACTCACCAGACCTAGAAGTCGAACTGCGCTCCGATCTTGAAGAGCCGCGGGTCGAGGATGGTCGTCGGCGTTTGCCACGCCGCCCCGTAGGTCGTCGTCACGCCCAGAATGTCGTTCCGGTTGAGGATGTTGGCAAGGTCGAAGTTGATCGACACCCGCTTACCCGACATCCGCAAGATCTTCGACATCCGCAGATCGAGCTGCGTGGTGCGCTCGCCAAAGTAGGAATTCGGGACCACCAGGTTGTAGCTCACGAACGCCGCGCCGCTGGCGAGCGGCCGCCCGAGGCCGACGATGTTGCCCACCGGGTTGTTGTAGGTGGCTGGAATGACGGGACCGGGGTTGTTCTGGAACGTCGCCGCCAGCTGCACGTCGATCTTGGGAATGAGGTACGTCCCGAGAAGCTTCGTCTGCGTCAGCAGCGAGAAGTCCACGTGGCAGTAGGGGTTGGTCGGCGCGATTTCCGGCAGCGCCGCGCGCACCGCGCAGTTGTCGGTCACCTGCCGGCCGGTCGAGACGCCGCCCTGCACCGTCAGCCCGTTGGCCATCCGGGCGTTCACGGTGAAGTCGACGCCGTTCCAATGGTCGTACTGCTTGCCAAACTTCCGGGCCAGCGTGACCAGGTTGTTGGTCTGACCGAACTTGGTGGGGATGACGTCGAAGAACCCGTTGGTCGTGCGGCCAGCCGCGTCATCGGGCAACGGGATCTTGGCACCCTGCGAGTCGAAGGTCGCCTGGGTCGGCGCGACAATCGAATATGACGAGAAGTCGGCCGCGGTCACCGCACGGTTGTCGGTCACCTGGAAGTTGCCGGCCCAGCGGCGATAGTAGCTGACGTCGACGGATACCCGCGGCGCGACCTGGTGCTGCACCATCCATACGATTCGTTCGCGCCCTCGTCCTCGCGGCGGCCCTTCCTGGCTGCTCGGCGGCAGACGATCCGTCACCTCAAAACGAGCCTCAGACCAACGACCCTGCCGATCCGGTTCGGCACGAGCCAACGGTCGCGCCGCCGCTCGCGGCCGCGGACGCCGCGCCCGCTGCAATCGACGCCTCGCAGCCGAAGACCTCGGGACCGATCGTGCCGCCCGAGATGGAGACGGCTTGAGCGAGGCGTTCGTGGCGGAGCCGGGCGCGACGCGCCTCGCGGACGAGTATCGCGCCGTCGTGCGCGGCATCGCCCGCGCGCCGCTCGCGCCTCCGCCGTTCGAAGCCGCGGCCTACGATCCGCGTTCGATCGCGGCCGCGC
>Ga0207648_10005550_pt1 | contig 12702 bp, 12 predicted proteins | sample KBSMisM32_FD_184310 | JGI IMG/M metagenome (GOLD analysis project Ga0207648, IMG submission 184310) | Miscanthus rhizosphere microbial communities from Kellogg Biological Station, Michigan, USA - KBS Miscanthus M3-2 (SPAdes) (version 2) | ecosystem: Host-associated > Plants > Roots >...
GCTCTACGTTTGGGGCGATGCCGACGACACGGTCGGCCGCCCCGCCGCGGAGTGGACGCACGAGTGGGTGTCAGCGCCGTACGAGTTCGCGGTGTTGCATGGCGGCGGGCACTTCACCGCGGATCAGATGCCGGAGCAGGTGAATGCGCTGATGCTGAAGCATCTCGCGCGGCATCCGCTCTGACCTACTTCTCCGCCAGCGCGGCCTTGATCTTCTCCGGCTCGACCGCGACCTTGATGCCCGCGCGCTCTTGGCTCAGCAGCATGACGGAGCGCGAATCGCGCCCCTCCCAGCCGCGCGACATGGCTTCGGTCATCTCGGCCAGCGTCAGATTGCAGATGCGCATCGGCAGGCCGAGTTCGCGGCCGAGCGCGTTCGCAAGCGCCACGTCCTTGTGCGCGAGCTTGAGCGCGAACGCCGGCGGATCGTATTTGCCCGGCAGGAACTGATCGACCAGCGCGTCGAAGGTCAACCGCCGGCCGGCGGCCCCCTGGCGCACCGCGTTCCATAGCGCGAGCGGCTCGACACCGGCCTTCACGCCAAGCGCAAAGGTCTCGGCGAGCGCACACACGATGGCGTAGCCGGACATGTTGTGCACCAGCTTGGCGACCGTCGCGGAGCCGATCGGGCCGATGTATGCTGCCTTGTCGCCGATCGCGTCGAGCACCGCCTTGTGCCGGTCGAACGCGGCGCGCTCGCCGCCGATCCAGATCGCGAGCTTGCGCGAGGCCGCACCCTGCGGGCCGCCGCTCACCGGGGCGTCGAGCATGTGCGCGCCCTTCTCGGCGAAGGCCGCGTGCAGCTTCTTCACCACGCTCGGCGAGTTGGTCGAAAGATCGAAGTACGCCGCGCCCGGCTTCATGCCGTCGAGCAACCCGTCCGGCCCGATCGCCACCGCCTCGACATCCGGCGGCTCCGGCAGCGACGAGAAGATCACGTCGCATTGCGCGGCGAGCGCGCGCGGCGTCTCGGCCCATGTGGCGCCGGCTTGCAGATGATGGCTCGCGGACTGCCGGTGCAGGTCGTGCACCACGAGCCTGTAGCCGGCTTTCTGCAGGTTCGTCGCCATGCGGGCGCCCATGGTGCCCAATCCGACAAATCCAACCGTGACATCGTTCATCTCAAGCCTCGCTCGGTTTCTGGTTTTCGACGAGCACCGTGTAGGCGAGTTGCGCCGCCGACATCGCCGACGGCCAGCCGGCATAGAACGCGAGATGCGTGATGACCTCGGTGATCTCTTCCTTGGTGACGCCGTTGCCGATTGCGCGCGTCAGATGCGACTCGAGCTGCTCGGGGCGATAGGTCGCGATCAGCGCCGCAACCGTGACGAGGCTGCGATCGCGCTTGGACAGGCCTTTTCGCTCCCACAGGTCGCCGTAGACGACGTCATTGGTGTAGTCGACCAGCGCCGGCACGAACGCCTTGATGCGGTCGCGCTTGGCGGACGGCGGTGCCTTGGCCATGTATCTTCTCCCCGTTTTTGTCGCGGCAGTTTGTGCGCGCGGATGGACGCGGTAAAGTCTCGACAGCGGACACCTGCCGTGCATTTTTGGAGCGTTGATGGACCAGTTGCCCGAATACGAGTTGTTCGCGATCCGTTACGCGATGCGCGAGGCCAAGCGCTCCGATCATTTCATCGGCGGCGACCCACACGATGCCCCGATGGCGATGGACTATTTCCTCTGGGTCGCGAAGGGAGCGGACCGCACGTTCGTGATCGACACCGGCTTCACCGCCGAAGTCGCGGCGAAGCGCGGGCGCACGCATCTGCGCGATCCGATCGAGGCGCTGAAGCTGGTCGGCATCGACGGCGACAGCGTGCAGGACGTGATCCTGACCCACCTGCACTACGACCATGTCGGCAATTTCCACCGCTTTCCGGCGGCGCAATTCCACCTGCAGGAGCCGGAGATCCACTACGCCACCGGGCGCTACATGCGTTATCCGCGCCTCGCGCATTCCTTCGAGGTGGAAGACATCGTCGGCGTGGTGCGGCTCAACTACGCCAAGCGCGTTCTCTTCTACAATGGCGGCGCGGAGCTTGCGCCCGGGATCACCTTGCACCCGGTGGGCGGGCATTCGATGGGCCTGCAGTTCGTGCGCGTGCACACCCGGCGCGGCTGGGTCGTGGTCGCATCCGACACCACGCATTTCTACGAGAACATGATGACCGGCCGCCCGTTCACCACCGCATTCCACATCGGGTTGATGCTGGAGGCCTACGACACGCTGCGCGCGCAGGCGCCGACGCCGCAGCACATCGTGCCGGGCCACGACCCGCTGGTGATGAAGTTCTATCCGCCGCCGAGTCCCGAGCTGACCGGCATCGTGGCGCGGCTCGATGTCACGCCGGACGACGCGGAGCTCTCGAAGATCGGGTCGTAGCGCGGGCCACCGCCCAATGTTAGGCTCCCGCCGCATTTCGAGGGGAGAACAACAAATGTCGCTGCAATCGTTGAACCGCCGCCGTTTCCTGGCCTCGTCCGCGCTCGGCGCGGCCGCACTCGCCGCGCCTTCCGTGCTGCGCGCGCAGGGCGCTCCGATCAAGGTCGGCATCCTGCAGCCGGTGTCGGGCGCCATGTCGTATTCGGGCCAGCAGGGACGCCTCGGCGCGACGCTCGCGCTCGAAGAGGTCAACGCCGGCGGCATCAAGGCGATCGGCGGCGCCAAGCTCGATCCGGTGTTCGGCGACGCGCAGTCGACGCCGGACGGCGGCAACGCAGAAGTGGAGAAGATGAACGCGGCCGGCTGCGCGGCGGTGGTCGGCGGCTATGTCTCGTCGATCTGCCTTGCGGCGAGCCAGACCGCCGCCCGTTACGACCTGCCCTATATCGTGGATGTCGGTGTCGCCGACTCGATCGTGACGCGCGGGCTGAAGAACACCTTCCGCTTCGGCCCCGGCTTCGGCGTGATCGCCAAGGCGGCGATCGACAACCTGATCACGCTCAACGACGGCGCCAACAAGGTCGCCAAGACCGTGATGATCGTGCACGAGGATTCGGCGTTCGGCTCCGGCCTTGCCAAGCTGCTCAACACGCAGCTCCCCGAGAAGGGCTTTCAGGTGCTGGAGACGATCTCGCACCCGACGCCGACGCGCGACTTCAACAACGTCGTGACGAAGATCCGCGCCGCCAACCCGGACCTCGTAATCCCGGCGAACTACTACAACGAATACGTCCTGCTCGCGCGCACCATGCAGCAGCAGAAGGTGCGGCCGAAGGCGATCTACTCGGTGCTCGGCGGCGCGGCCTCGTCCTACAAGTTCGTGAAGGAATTCCCCGAAGCCGCCCAGTACATCATGGACTGCAATCACTGGTTCGACCCGAAGAACCCGAAAGCGCTCGAGCTGAAGAAAAAGGTGGAGGCGAAGGGCGAGTTCTACACCTACGAAGTCTACATGAACTACACGAGCGTGCTGCTGCTCGCCGACGCGCTGGAGAAAGCGGGAAGCGCCGACCGGCCAAAGATCATCGCGGCGCTCGAAGCATCGACCTTCGCCGGCCACGTCATGCCTTACGGCCCGACCAAGTTCGTCAACGGGCAGAACCAGGGCGCCGCGCCGGTAAACACGCAGGTGCTCGGCAACGACATCCAGGTGATCTTCCCGGCGTCGTTCGCGTCGGCGAAGCCGGTGTTCCCGATGCCGGCGTGACGAATTTGCGCGACATGTCATCCCGGCGGACCCCGGCGTCAAGCCGGGGGAGAGCCGGGACCCAGATATCCCGATTGTCGATTTTCGATAGATGTATCCCGGATAGCCGCCTCCGGCGGCTTCCCGGATGACAGCCGGGACCCCATGCTCTCCCCCATCATCCTCGTTCCGGCGATCCTCAACGGACTGCTGACCGGCGCCGTCTACGCGCTGGTCGCGCTCGGGCTGACGCTGATCTACGGCGTGCTGCACATCATCAACTTCGCGCATGGCGCGCTGCTCACCGCCGCGATGTTCGCGGCCTTCTTCGCGCATAGAATGCTGGGGCTCGATCCGTATCTCGCGGCAGTCGGCCTCACCCCGCTGTTCTTCTGCCTCGGCTACGGCCTGCAGCGCTTCGTCATCGGCCCGGCGGCACATGGCGAGGACCGCAACATCCTGCTGGTCACGCTCGGCCTCGCGGTCGTGATCGAGAACGCGCTGCTCTACGCGTTCCGTGCCGACACGCGCACGATCAATCTCTCCTACGGCTTCAACGTCGTTGAAATCGGGCCGGCGTTCCTGAGCCTGCCGCGCGTGATCGGCTTCGGCATCGTCGTCGCGGTCGCGCTCGCGCTGTGGCTGCTGATGCAGTGGACCGACACCGGCAAGGCGATCCGCGCGGTCGCCAAGGAGAAGCTCGGCGCCGAACTTTCCGGGATCGACGTGGCGCACATCTACGCCATGACGTTCGGGATCGGCACCGCGTGCCTCGCCATCGCCGCGTGCCTGCTGCTGCCGACCTACTACGTCAACCCGCACGCCGGGAATGCGTTCGTGCTGATCGCGTTCACCATCGTGGTGCTCGGCGGCATGGGCTCGGTTGCGGGCGCGCTGATCGGGGGGCTCATCATCGGCGTGGTGGAAAGCCTGTGCGGCCTTTATCTCGGCGAGTCGCTCGGCCAGATCGGCATCTTCGTCATCTTCATCCTCGTGCTCCTGTTCCGCCCGAGCGGGCTGTTCGGAGAGCGCGCATGAAAGGCTATGCGCCGATTGGCATCGCGGTCGCGCTGCTGGCGTGCGTACCGCTGCTGACATCGTCCAATGTCGTACTCAATTTCATGGTCGTGGCGCTGCTGATCGCGCTGGTCGGCCAGGGCTGGAACGTGCTCGGCGGCTACGGCGGGCAGTATTCGTTCGGCCACGCCGCCTTCTTCGGCACTGGCGCCTACGTCACGGCGATCCTGCAGGTGCACTACGGCGTCAACGCGTGGCTCGGGCTGGTGATCGGCATCGCGGCGGGCGCACTGGTCGGGGCGGTCACCGGCGCGCTGAGCTTCCGCTCCGGCCTCAAGGGCTCATATTTCGCGCTGGTCACCCTCGCGTTCGCCGAAGTGCTGCGCATCATCTCCAGCGTCGCGCCGATCACCGGCGCCGGCGTCGGCACCCTGGTGAAGCTCGACCTCCGCTGGGAGGCATTTCAATTCCAGAGCCGCGCGCCGTTCTACTGGATCATCCTCGCCTTCGTGGCGGTCTCGCTTCTCATCGTGAAGCGACTCGAAGCGAGCCGCTTCGGCGCCTATCTCGTGGCGGTGCGCGAGAACGAGGACGCCGCGAAAGCCGCCGGCATCGACACCTTCCGCATCAAGCTCGCCGCGATGACGCTTTCCGCCGCGATCACGGCGGCGGGCGGCTGCTTCTACGCGCAGTATTTCCTCTTCCTCGATGCCGGCATCGCCTACGGCCCGTGGATCTCGGTCGAGGCGCTGCTCGCGCCGATCATCGGCGGCATCGGCACGGTGTTCGGCCCGCTGCTTGGCGCGCTGGTGGTGCGCTCGCTCGGCGAGTTGACCAAGCTCGCGACCGGCCAAGCGCCGGGACTTGATCTGGTGATCTACGGCGCGGTGCTGGTGCTGGTCGTGGCATTTGCGCCGCGCGGCATTGGGGGATTGTTCGAAAGCCTGCGCGCGCAGTTTCGTTCCAAGCCGGTGGAGCGGCGACATGGCTGAGCTGCTGCGCGTGGAAAATGTCTCGCGCCGCTTCGGCGGATTGCTCGCGGTCAACGCCGCATCGTTCACCGCCGAGGCCGGCCGCATCACCGCGCTGATCGGCCCGAACGGCGCCGGCAAGACCACGCTGTTTGCCATCATCACCGGCTTCATCGCGCCGAGCGAAGGCCGCATCGCCTATCAGGGCGCCGACATCACCGGCCTGCCGCCGCACCTTCTCGCGCGGCGCGGCATCGCGCGCACCTTCCAGATCGCGCAACCGTTCGCAGGCCTCACTGTCGCCGAGAACATTGCGGTCGGCTCGCATCTCTCGCGGCCCTCGCGCGCCGAGGCGCTGGCGGCCGCCGAAGGCGTTGCGAAAGCCGTTGGTCTCGCGCCGATGCTCAGCCTTCCGGCCTCGAGCCTCACTGTCGCGGGGCGCAAGCGGCTGGAGCTTGCACGCGCGCTCGCGATCGAGCCGAAGCTCCTCCTGCTCGACGAGGTGCTGGCCGGCCTCAATCCGTCCGAGGTGCGAGACATGGTGCCGGTGATCCATGCGATTGCCGCGCGCGGCATCACCATCGTGATGATCGAGCACGTGATGCAGGCGGTGATGAGTCTCGCCGAGCATGTGTTCGTGCTCGCCGAGGGGAGCATCATCGCCGCGGGTTCGCCGCAACAGATCGCCGGCGACGCGCGCGTGGTCGAAGCCTATCTCGGACACGGCGCGGCGGGACGCATGCTCGGAGCGGCCAATGGCTGAGTTGCTCACCATTGCGGGCCTGCACGCCGGATACGGCGCAACCGAGATCCTGCGCGGGATCGATCTCGCGGTGAATGATGGCGAGATCGTCGCGGTGCTCGGCTCGAACGGTGCGGGGAAATCCACGCTCAACCGCGCGATTTCGGGCGTGCTGCGGCCGTGGCGCGGCGCGATCCGCTTTGCTTCCGAACAGATCGAACGCGCGCGCCCGTCGGCGATCGTGTCGAATGGGCTGATCCACGTGCCGGAGGGCCGCCGCATCTTCCCGAACATGAGCGTGCGCGAAAACCTCGACCTCGGCTGCTATCGGCGCGCCCGCCCGAGACGCGTGCAGAACCGCGAGCGCGTCTTCGGCATCTTCCCGCGCCTCGCCGAGCGGCAGGGCCAGAGCGCCGGCACGCTGTCGGGCGGCGAGCAGCAGATGCTCGCCATCGGCCGCGGCCTGATGGCCGAGCCGAGATTGCTGATCCTCGATGAGCCGTCACTGGGTTTGTCGCCCAAACTGGTCGAGGAGATGTTCATGCTGATCAAGAGCATCAACCAGCAAGGCATCGCGCTCCTGCTGGTCGAGCAGAACGTGGTGCAGAGCCTCGAGGTGGCGAGCCGCGCCTATGTGCTCGACAACGGCGCGATTGTGCTGCAGGGAAGCGCGGCCGACGTGCGCAACGACTCGAATTTGAAGCGCGCGTATCTTGGAATGTGACGGATGGAAACACTTCGCGCGCGCCTTTCCGCCGAGCCGATCGTGGTCGCGCCCGGCGTCTATGACGCGTTCACCGCGCTGGTCGCCACGCAGGCCGGCTTCGAGACTCTTTATGTGTCCGGCGCCGCGATCGCCTACACCAAGCTCGGGCGGCCGGACATCGGGCTCGTCAGCATGAGCGAGGTCGCCGAGACGATCGCGCTGATCCGCGACCGCATCGGTGCACACCTGATCGTCGATGCCGACACCGGCTACGGCAATGCACTCAATGTCGTGCGCACGATGCGCACCTTCGAGCGCGCGGGCGCGAGCGCGATCCAGCTCGAAGACCAGGATTTCCCCAAACGCTGCGGCCATCTCGACGGCAAAGGGCTCATTCCCGCGGACGAGATGGTCGGCAAGATCAAGGCCGCGCTCGACACGCGCGCCTCGCGCGACACGCTCGTCATCGCGCGCACCGATGCGGTCGCGGTCGAGGGCTTCGATCGTGCCATCGAACGCGCGTCTCTCTATAAAGAAGCCGGCGCCGACGTGCTGTTCGTCGAGGCGCCGAAGACACGCGAGGAACTGGGGCGCGTCGTCACCGCACTGCCGGGCATTGCGCTGATGGCCAACATGGTGGAAGGCGGCAAGACGCCTCCCCTCCCCGCCGCCGAGCTCGAAGCCATCGGCTTCGCGCTGGTGATCTTCCCCGGCGGCATCGTGCGCGCGCTCGCGCATCACGCTGCGGGCTACTACGCGTCGCTCGCCGCGAACGGCACGACCGAGCCGTTCCGCAACCAGATGCTCGACTTCGACGGACTCAATCGCGTGATCGGCACGCCCGAGATGATCGCGCTCGGCAAGCGCTACGAGAGCCCATGACACCGCTCGATCCCGTTACGCTCGCGGTGCTCAACGGCCGTCTCGTGCAGATCGCCGACGAGATGGACGTGACGCTGTTCCGCTCGGCGTTCAATCCGATCATTGCCGAGGCGCACGACGCCTGCCACGGGCTCTATCATGCCGAGACCGGCGCCACGCTGGTGCAGGGCACCTCCGGCTTGCCGATCTTCGTCGGCGCGATGGCGTTCGCCGTCAAGGCCGTGATCGACAAGGTCGGGCGCGACGGCGGGCTCGATCCGGGCGACACCTACCTGTTCAACGACCCCTACGACGGCGGCACGCACTTGAACGACGTGCGCCTGGTGCGTCCGCTGATGCGCGACGGCAAAGTGTTCGCCTGGCTCGCCTCCGTCGGCCACTGGCTCGACGTCGGCGGCAACGTGCCGGGCAACTTCAACGCCAAGGCGACCGAGAGCTTTCAGGAGGGATTTCGCATTCCGCCGGTGAAGTTGATCCGCGGCGGCGTGATCCAGCAGGACATTATCGACATTCTCGCGGCGAACTCGCGCGTGCCGCAATCGAATTGGGGCGATCTCAACGGCCAGCTCAACGCGCTCGACCTCGGTGAGCGCCGCCTGCACGCGCTGCTCGACGAGTACGGCGACGAGACGATCACCTCTGCGCTGCAGGCGCTCAGCGCGCGCGCCGAAACGCTGATGCGCGCGAACATTCTCGCGCTGCCCGACGGCACCTACCGCTGCGACGACTTCCTCGACAATGACGGCGTCACCGACAAGCCACTCGCCATCGCGCTCGACCTGACGATCGCGGGCGACCGCATGATCCTCGATTTCTCGCGTTCGGCGCCGCCCTGCGACGGCCCCCTCAACATCGCGCGCTCCACCACGGTCGCGTGCTGCTACGTCGCGCTGAAGCATTTGTTCACCGACGTGCCGGCCAATGCCGGCTGTCTTGCGCCGATTGAGTTTGTCATTCCCGACACGACCTTGCTCGGCGTCTCGGCGCCGCGCCCGGTCGGCGGCTACACCGAAACGATTTTACGCGTGATCGACGTGATCTTCGGCGCATTCGCCAAAGCCGCGCCGGAGCGTGCGAACGGCAGCCCGTTCGCCACCATCAACGCGCTCTCGCTCGCGGGCTGGCGCGAGCATGGGCGGCGCTGGGTGATGTTCTGCTTCTTCGGCGGCGGGCTCGGTGGCAATCCGGAAACCGACGGGCTCAATCACGGCAACAACCCGATCTCGACCGCGACGATTCCACCGCTGGAAATCCTGGAGTCGCTCTATCCGGTGATGTTCACCCAATGGGCGCTGCGTCCAGACTCGGGCGGACCGGGGAAGCATCGCGGCGGGCTCGGCGCGATCTACGAGATCGAGGTGCTGGCCGACGGCGGCGCGGAGGTATTTCTACTGGGCGAGCGCGGCAAGTATCCCCCGCCCGGCGCCAACGGCGGCGGCACCGCGATGCTCAATCGCTTCGTGTACGAGACCGACAATGGCGAGGCGACGCCGCCATTGGTCTCGAAGGTCACCGACGTGAAGATCAGGCGCGGCCAGAAGGTGCGGCTCGAAACGCCGGGCGGCGGCGGCTTCGGCGATCCGCGCGAGCGCGATCCGGAGCGAGTCGAACGCGACGTGCGGCTCGGCTACGTGACGCGCGAGGCCGCCGAACGCGACTATAAGGCGCGCGCATGAGCCTGATCGTCGGCATCGACGTCGGGGGCACGTTCACCGACCTGTTTCGCTTCGACTCGACCGCGCGCACCTTCACGACCGCGAAGGTGCCCTCAAGGCGCGGCGACGAGGCGTCCGGCTTCCTCAACGGGCTGCGCGCGCTCGGCGGCGTGCCGGACGGTTCGATCATCCACGGCACCACTGTCGGGACCAACACGCTGCTGGAACGGCGCGGCCCGAAGATCGGCGTCATCACGACCCGCGGCTTTCGCGACGTGCTGGAAATGCGTCGCCGCGACCGCCGCCGCACCTGGGGCCTGTGGGGCGACTTCACGCCGATCGCCGATCGCGACATGCGGTTCGAGGTCAGCGAGCGAACGCTCGCAGACGGCACGATCCGCACGGCGGTCGACGTGGACGGAGTTCGTGCGGCTGCAAAACAGCTCATCGACAAGGGTGCCCACGCGGTCGCGATCATCTTCATCAATGCTTACGCCAACGCCGGGAACGAACGCACTGCCCTGAAGGCTGTACGCGACGTGTGGCCGAACGACTACGTCACCGCGTCGCACGAGGTGCTGTCGGAGATCCGCGAGTTCGAACGCTCCTCCACGGCGGCCCTGAACGCGTACCTCCAACCAGTCGTCGCCTCCTACATCGGCAAGCTGGAAACCGCGCTCGCCAAGGAAAGCAAGGCGCGCATCCACATCGTGCAGTCGAACGGCGGCATCATGTCGACGCAGACCGCGCGCAAGCTTCCCGTGCGCACCGCGCTGTCGGGTCCGGCGGCCGGTGTCGTCGCCGGCGCCGCGCTCGCCAAGGCCTCCGGCTTCGACAACCTGATCACCTGCGATCTCGGCGGCACCTCGTTCGACGTGTCGCTGATCGCGAACGGCAAGACCGCGGTTGCGGCGCAGACCACGATCGACTTCGGCCTCGTGATCCGCACGCCGATGGTCGAGATCACCACGATCGGCGCGGGCGGCGGCTCGATCGCGTGGGTCGACCGCGGTGGGCTGCTGCAGGTCGGGCCGGAAAGCGCGGGTTCAGTGCCGGGACCTGTGTGCTACGGCCAGGGCAACACGCGGCCGACACTGACCGATGCGCAGGTCGTGCTCGGGCGCATCAATGCATCACGTCCGCTCGGCGGCGAACTGAAATCGCTCGATGTCGAGGCCGCGAAGCGCGCGATTGCCGAACACATCGGCACGCCGCTGGGGCTTGCAGCCGATGACGCCGCGGCGGCTATCGTGCGCGTCGCCGACGCACGCATGGCGGGCGCCATTCGCCTTGTGTCGATCGAGCGCGGACACGATCCGCAGAAATTCGTCGCGATGCCGTTCGGTGGTGGCGGCGCGCTGCATGTCGGCGCGCTGATCCGCGAAATCGGCTTGCGGTGCGCGCTGGTGCCGCGCTTTCCCGGCATCACCTCGGCGCTCGGTTGTGTGCTCGCCGATCTGCGCCACGACATGGTGCAGACCGTCAACATCATGCTCGACGGCCTGCAGGCGGACGCGCTCCAGGCGCGCATGGCGGCGGCCGGCCGCGAGGCGAGCGACGTGATCCAGGCCGCCGGCATTCCGGTCGAGCGCGTCGACGTGATCTATGAGCTCGACATGCATTATCTCGGGCAGACCCACACGGTGGCGGTGCCGCTGCCGGTCGCAGCGGATGCGCAGGGTGTGAGCGAGGGCGTGGTGCGGAAAGCGTTCGAGACCGCGTATTCGGCCTCGTTCAGCCGCTTGCTTCCCGGGCTGGCGGTGCGCATCGTGTCGCTGCGTGTCGCGGCGATCGGGCGGCGTCCGGCGTTCGATTTCTCGGTGTTCGCGCCGGACGCGTCCAGCTCGCTCGACAAGGCGAAGACCGGATCGCGAAACGTGTGGTTTCCCGGCGGCTGGCGCGAAACGGCCGTGTGGTCGCGGCTCGCACTGCCGGCGGGCGCCACGATCGAAGGACCTGCGATTCTCGAGCAGCCCGATGCTACCACGGTGATCGAGCCCGGCCATGTGGCGCGCGTCGATCGCCTCGGCAACGTCATTGTGGAGAGCGCATGAGCAAACTGACGACAGCGCTGATCCTCGGCGATCTGCAGAACGACTTCATCCATCCGGACGGCGCCTACGGCAAAGCCCGGCAATCCGATCCGGCGATCGCGGCGTTGCCGGCACGCCTCGCGCCGCTCGTGCGCGTTGCGCGCGACAGGGGCGTGCTCATCGTCGCAACGCTGTTCACGCTCGTGCCCGGACGTGGTGGGGAGCCGATCATCTCGCCGCATCTGAAAGCGCTGCGCCCGTTCCTGAAGAAAGGTGACTTCGCGCCGGGAAGCTGGGGCCAGCAAGTGGTCGAGCCGCTCGCGCCCGCCGACATCAATGTCGAGAAGATCGCTTATTCGGCGTTCCATGCCTCAAGGCTCGAATGGGTGCTGAAGAAGTGCGGCATCGAGGAGCTCTATTTCACCGGCATCGTCACCAACGGCGGCGTTGCCTCGACGGTGCGCGACGCGCATGTGCGCGAGTTCCATTGCACGGTGATTGCGGACGGTTGCGCGGCGTTTTCGCGCGAAGTGCATGATGCCGCGATCGAGGGCCTGCGTCCTGTCGCGAAAGTGATCACGGTCGCGGATGCGATGCGCGACTTCGCCGCGTTATGATGGCGGCATGACACGCCTGCTCGCGCTCGCCTTCACGGTGTTCGTCTCCGTGGCATTCGCCGAACCGGTATTCCCGCCTGGATCGCGCATCGGGCTCGTGCCGCCCGCCGGGATGACGGCCGGCACTTCGTTCCAGGGGTTTCAGGATCAAGCCAACCGCGTGGCGGTCGTGGTCAGCGAGATTTCGGCGCAAACCTACGACAAGGTCGCGCAGGATTTCACCGCGGAAGCCATCCGCGCGGGCGGCATGAAGGAGATTTCGCGCGAGACCGTGCGGCTTGCATCCGGCGACGGGCTGCTGGTCGTCACCCGCCAGGGAGAAAGCGGCGCAGCGCTGCGCAAATGGGCTCTGCTCGCGCGCACCGAGGATTTGACCGCGGTCGTCATCGGCATCGTGCCCGAGGCGGCGCGCGAGGCCTATCCGGATGCCGCGCTGCGTGCGGCGTT
>Ga0207648_10005555_pt1 | contig 12692 bp, 9 predicted proteins | sample KBSMisM32_FD_184310 | JGI IMG/M metagenome (GOLD analysis project Ga0207648, IMG submission 184310) | Miscanthus rhizosphere microbial communities from Kellogg Biological Station, Michigan, USA - KBS Miscanthus M3-2 (SPAdes) (version 2) | ecosystem: Host-associated > Plants > Roots > Rhizosphere...
CGCAGTTATGACGCCGGCGACAACGAAGGAGGTCTGCCCCTCGTCGAGGATGCGGTTCTGCGACGTTTCAGTAGGCGTGAGCTGTCCCGGAACACCGATGCTGCAGTTGATCGCTGCCTCGTTTCCCCCGAATGACCCGTTATTGACCCGCACGCGCGCCAGGAAGGAGTACGCGCCAGCAGGGAGGTTGAGCGCGATCATGCCTGGTCCGGGGACCAGGTCGCTTGTGGTCTCCTTGAAGTACGCCACGGTGCCATCGCCGCCCGTTCCGGCGGGGCCCTGCGGCCCGGTGGCCCCTGTCGGTCCCGCTGGCCCCTGCGCTCCCGCCGGCCCGGCAGGACCCTGTGGCCCCGCTGGCCCCTGCGGCCCTGTCGCATTGAACGAGAACATCACGTGCTGCGTCGACGCGCACTTCTCTTTCGTATCCGTCGTCCTGATGCGGTAGGTCGTGCCCGACAGCGGGACGTAGCACGCCCAGATGACGTTTGGGTCCGCAGGCGGCGCGGGCGCTTGCGCGCGGGCGGTGGACGCGAGCGCAGCGAGTGCGGCGAGCGTCAACCCTGCGGCCAAGGCGCGCTGCGCCAGGTGAACATGGTCATTCATCGGTCCTCCGGTGGTAAGTGGATTGATTTGCATTCACTGCATCGCCGGTAGTTGTCAGTTCGCCGCCGCCACAGCGTCGAGTGCGAGCACGATCGCGGCGAGGTCGGGAGCACGGCCATCGTTCGCCGCGGTCGGACCGGCCAGCGCCTGCCGTGCGATGGCGATCGCGCTCTGAAGTGCGGCCGCGTTGCGACTGCCGAGTGCCGCCTTGACCGCGGTCAGGGGCCCTTTGAGCAACGCCGCGGTCGGCGCGTCGAGCCCGGCGACCAGGCGGGAGAGCGCGTCGTCGACCGCGATCGTCGCGCTGGCCGAAACGCCAGCCGTCGCCGCGAAGGCGGTGGAAGGGGGATGAGCTGTCACCAGTGTGGGCGCGGTGGGCTCTCGGCCGCACGCGCTCAAGACAACGGTTGAAACCGCAATTGCGCCGGAAACGCTTCTCATAATCCTGGATTCCTCCGCTGCGCGTCGATCGAATCGCAGCCGCGCTGGTTCAGGTGAGTTCTCTTCCGAACGCGCCCACGGTGGCGCGCGGGCGTAGTCGCGCTGTCTCGGGAAACCGTTAGCACGCGGTAACGGCGATCGGTCGTGAGTTGCAGCGCGGTGTGCCGGCGTCTACTCTAGGCCGGTGATGACCGAGCTCCTGACCCTCGGGCGCGTCCGCCTCCTGAGCGGCGAAGATTCCGACTCCGCGACCGGTGGAACCCAGCCGAAGCGCATAGCGCTGCTCGCGTACCTCGCGCTCGAGTCCACCGTACGGCCGGTCCGGCGCGAAGCCCTGCTCGCCCTCTTCTGGCCCGAGCTCGGCGACGAGGAAGCTCGCCGTGCCCTGCGGCAAGGGCTCTATCATCTGCGGCGCGTCGTTGGCGACGACGTCATCACCGCGACAGGCGATGAGCTCTCCCTTGGAAAAGGGGCGTTCCGGTGCGATGCCGCGGTCTTCGACCAGCTCGTCGGAGAGAGTCGATTCGAGGAAGGGCTCGCGCTGTATCAGGGCGACTTCTTCGACGCCTTTCACGTCGATGACGTGGCGCCGGAGCTCGAGGAGTGGATCTGGCGAACGAGGGCGCGTCTCAAACGGCGCGCGTCGAGTGCGGCGTGGTCCGGTGCGGATGCAGCAGCGTCGGCCGGGCAAACCGAACAGGCGATAGCGCTGGGCCGCCGCGCGTGCGAGCTCGACCCTGATCAGGAAGCGAGCTGGCGGCGCCTCATGATTCTGCAGGATCAGCTGGGCGATCGAGCCGGCGCGTTTCGCACGTACGAGGATCTCACGAATCGACTCGCGCGCGAGTTCGAGGCGACGCCGGCTGCCGAAACATCAGCCCTCGCGGAGCGAATCCGGACTACACCGCGAACAGTCGCTGCGCATGACGCGGATCCGCTCACTCTCGATCCAGGTGGCGCGTTACCGAGCGCCTCGCGAGTCGCGGCGCTGCTGCCGCCCAAGTCTCGGCGATGGCCTCCCGCGTTGATTGGCGGCATCGTGGGCGCTCTCGCCGTCGCAGGTGCGTTAGGCGCCTACATAAGGTTGTCGGAGTCACGCGAGGCGCCGTCGCTCGTGGCCGCGGGTTCGCTCGCCGCGCGGGACCGCGTGGTCGTTTCCGACTTCGTCAACCTCGCGGGCGATAGCCTGTTGGCGGCGGCCATCACCGAGGCCTTCCGGGTGGACCTGACTCAGTCGCCTTTCGTCAGGGTGCTGTCGGCTCGGCAGGTGTCTGGCGTGCTCGAACGCATGGAACGCCGTCCGGACACCACGCTGAGTGAGCCACTGGCGCGCGAGGTGGCGGAGCGGGAAGGAGCGAAAGCGATCGTCGTCGGCAGCGTGGCGAACGTCGCTGGCACCTTCACCGTGACCGTGCAGCTCGAGAGCGCTGCGCGAGGTGACGTGCTTGCGGCGTTGCGCGAGACGGCCGCCGACTCTTCGGGGCTCATGGCTGCCGTCGACCGTGCGAGCAAGCAGCTGCGGTACCGGATTGGGGAGTCGCTCCGGTCGCTCAAGTCCCAGCCGCCACTGCCGCAAGAGACAACGGCGTCGCTCGCGGCGCTCAGGAAGTACACCGAGGGGCGGCGGCTCATGCTCGCGGGACGCCGACCGGAAGCCATCCGCCTGTACGAGGAGGCAATCGCATTCGATACCGCGTTTGCGTCGGCGCATAACGCGTTATCCATGGCCTACGACGGGCTCGGTGAGTCCGGGCGCGCGGCCGCCGCGCGGCTTCACGCTATTGCGAACCGGGACCGCCTGCCCTTTCTGGATCGGACTTTTCTGCTCGCCAGCCACTCGTACGGCGAGCAGGACTATGAGAGCGCCATCGACGCGTACACTCGCGTGCTCGAGCGGTACCCGGACGACATTCGCGTGCTCAACAACCTGGCTCTCATTTACCAGGACAAGCACCAATTCGCGACGGCCGAGAGTCTGTTCAAGCGGGCGGCCGCCATCGACTCGACGGTCGCGAACCTGTACTTCGGCATCCAGGGCACACAACTCCTGCAGGGAAAGTTCGGCGAGTCGCGCCGGACGCTCGACCTCATCGCACGACGCTTTCCGGGGAACCCCGTTCTGTTGAACATGGAGATCCAGAACGCCGCCGCTCAGCAGCACTGGGAAGAAGCGGAGCGACAGGCGGAAACGCTGATCGCCGTCGCGCGAGGCGACACCCTGTCGCTCGTCGATCCGTACGAAGCGCTCGCGGGGATCGTGATGACGCAGGGGCGGCTCGCGGAAGCTGAGCGCCACTGGAAGACACAGCTCATGCTGAGCGCGGCCGTCGACTCGCGGGGGCGGCACCTCTTCGGTCTGCTGCAGCTGGCGAGGCTGCGCCTGCGCTATCGCAACGATGTGGCCGGGGCGCTCGCCCTGGTCGATTCGGCCCTCGCCGCCACGCCGCTCGATAGCGTGCTCCCCGGCGACCGGCCGTACGATGACCTGGCCCGCTTCTACGCCGCGGCGGGTCGCCTAACGCGCTCGCACGAGTTTCTGGCTGCGGCGGTCGTGAACGACAGCGTGCTCGCGCGGCCGCTGGGCCCCGAGCGCGCGTGGACGCGCGGTGTCATCGCGCTGGCCGAGGCGCGCGTCGCGGACGCCGAGTCGGAGCTGCGTCGGGCGGCGGACGCGCTGGTCTGCACGGTCTGCGTGCTCCCGGACCTCGCCCGCGCATACGACGCGTCGAACAAGCCCGGCGCGGCGGTGGCGCTGTACGAACGATATCTTGCGACGCCGTGGTTCTTCCGGTACGAGACGGACGCGGTGGAGCTCGGATGGGCGATGAAGCGTCTGGCGGAGCTCTACGACGGTCGTGGCGAGGCGGCGAAGGCGACGGCTATGCGCGGGCGGTTGATCGAGCTCTGGCGGCGAGCGGATCCGGACCTGCAAGCGGTTGCTCGCCGGCGCACCCGAGGGACATGACGTGATGACGAGACGTTAGGCGTTCCTCGACATGCTCGCGTTACCTTCACGTGCCGGCCAACATCACCTCCGCTGACGCTCGTAGTGAAGCCCCACGACCCCCGTCGGATACGGCGTCGCGGACTTGAGGCTGAACTTCGTCAGCCCTTCCTCCGGCAGCACCCGCTTCCCCCTGCCTAACGCCAGCGGGTAGAGGAGCAGATGCAGCTCGTCGACCAGGTCATGCGCGAACAGCGCATGTACCAGCTGACTGCTGCCATCCGTCAGGATGTTCTTCCCCGGCTCCGCCTTGAGCGCGCGCACCGACTCGATCACGTTGTCGCGAATGATCGTAGTGTTGCGCCAGATCGGGTCCTTCAGCGTTCGCGACACCACGTAGTGCTTCGGCGCGTTCATCATGTCGCCGAACGGGTCGCCGGGCGGCAGCGGCTCGAACGCCTCTGCGTGTGTCACGTACGTGCGGCGGCCGAGTAAAAAGGCGTCGGTGTCGGCCATGAGCGCGCCGAAGCTCTTGCCGATGTCGTCGTGCCAGTAGGGAAGGGTCCAGCCGCCGTGCTCGAACCCGCCATCTCGATCCTCGTCCTTGCCGCCCGGCGCCTGCATCACGCCGTCGAGCGTCATGAACTCGGACACAATGAGCTTCCTCATATGAACTGCTCCTGTGAGGGACATGGTTGGTTAGCCCAAACGCTCAGTCCTCCGGCATGAGCGGCCGGAGCTCGAGTCTCCCGAAGCGCGCCATGGGATGCTGCGAAGCGACTTCGATTGCCTCATCCAGGTTGGCGCACTCGAGCAGATCGAACCCCGCAATCCACTCCTTCGTCTCGGTAAAAGGGCCATCGGTGACGATGACCTTGCCGTTCCTCCGACGGATAGTCCTGGCGTCCTTCAGTCCCTTGAGCCGGCTCCCGAGGATCCGCACGTTCCGCCCGTCCATCTCCGCCACCCAATCCTCGATGTTGTCCTCCCGAGGGACATACGCCTCAGCCGCAGGATCGACGCACACGAACAGGATGTACCGCACCGGTTACCTCGTTGGTTGGGTTCATCAATACGTCGAACGGGAGGCGACGAGATCGACGCGCGACACGACGCTCGTCGCTGGTTGCATCTGGCGCCGCGGTGCGTAGCGTTTTGCGCATGGCGTACGACGTCGTATTCTAGCGGCGATGACCCAATGCCCAAGGTAAAGATCGGAATCGTCGGCTCGCGATTTCAGGCCGACTGTATCGCAGCGTCCGTGAAATCGATGCCTGAAGAGGCGGAAGTCGTCGCCGTCGCATCGCCCACGCCCGGCAACGCCGAGGCGTTCGCGCGGAGGCACGGCATCGCCTCGTTCCACACCGACTACCGCGAGATGCTGCGCGACCCCGCGATCGAGATGATCTCCATCTCGGCGCCGAACAACCTCCACGCGTCCATCACCATCGAGGCCGCGCAGGCCGGGAAGCACGTGGTGTGCGAGAAGCCGCTCTGCATGACGCTCGAGGAAGCCGACGCCATGATCGACGCCTGTCGGAAAGCCGGCGTCCTCCTCCTCTATGCCGAGGAGCTGTTCTTCGCGCCGAAGTACGTGAAGGCGAAGCAGATGGTGGACGAGGGCGCGTTCGGGCGCGTGCATCTCGTCAAGCAGAGCGAGAAGCACAACGGCCCGCACGCCGACTGGTTCTGGGACGTCGAGCGATCGGGCGGCGGCGCGCTCATGGACCTCGGCTGCCACGGCATCGCGTTCTGCTGGTGGCTCCTCGGCAAACCTAACGTGAGAAGCGTCTACGCGCAGCTCGCGACGCAGGTGCACGCAAACCGCACCGCGGGCGACGACGAGGCGCTCACGATCATGGAGTTCGATGGCGGCGCGATAGGCGTGGTCGAGAACAGCTGGACCAGGCTCGGTGGGATGGACGACTCGATCGAGGTGTTCGGCGCCCAGGGACAGACGTACGCCGACATGCTGATGGGCAACGCCCTGCCGACGTACTCCGAGGCCGGCTACGGCTATGCGGTGGAGAAGGCCGCGTCGACCAAGGGATGGTCGTGGCCCGTGTTCGAGGAACACTGGAATTACGGCTTCCCGCAGGAGATGCGGCACTTCGCGCGATGCGTGCGGGGCACGGAGACGCCGATCTCCGATGGCGAGACGGGACGCGTGGTGCTGGAGGTGATGTACGCCGCCTACGCGTCGGCGGGGCTCGGGCGAAAGATCGCGCTGCCGTTCCGGCCTAACGGCATCGCGAAGCCGATCGATCTGTGGAGGAAGGCTACACCGTAGCGTTCGTGGCGTTAGGCGTCAGGGGCAACCGGGCAACCGGGCAACCATCCAGAACCCAGGGGTCATACGCATGAGCGGCATGAGCAGCATACTGCGCATCCATCCAGGACGCGCAAAGCCCCTCGCGCAACGAGCTGAATGAAAGGAGGAACAGCTTTTCGGGACAGGAGCGTCCCGAGCGGCAGTCCCCTTTATCATTTCGGCTCGTTGTGCGAGAACGCTTCCCGATAGAGCACGATGCAAAGCATGCTGCTCATGTCGCTCATGCGTATGACCCCTCCGTTCTGGATGCCAGAGCGGCGTAGGCAGACCCTGGTTACAGAGAACTCTACCGGGACGATTGCGATCCCTCCCTTCGTCGCTGCCGCTCCTCTGGGCAGGCGCCTTTCGGCTCGGGATGACAGCAAGCTTGGCACAGCCGGCACACAGGCGTAGACTGACCCCACACACATACCCGTGAGTAAATGCCTGTGACCCGCGCCAGTTCGATCTCGGCCATCATCGCCCTTGCGGTGCTCGCCGGCTGCAGCGCCCGTTCGGAAACGCCGCGAACCGACTCCGCCACGGCCCGAGCCGCCGCGCTGGATGACACCGCCCGGATTGGTCGCGTGTTGCGCGGCCTCCGCCCGCCAGTGGAGATCCAGGGAAAGCCAGCCACCCGGTGGACCCTGGCCGAGCGGATGACGCAGCACAAGGTCCCGGGGGTGAGCATCGCCGTCGTCGAGGGCGGGCGCATCGCGTGGGCTCGTGGCTTCGGCGTAAAGGAAGCGGGCAAGCCCGACTCCGTCACGCCGGCGACGCTCTTCCAGGCCGCGTCCATCAGCAAGCCCGTCGCGGCGACCGCGATGCTCCGCCTCGTCGAGCGCGGCACGCTCAACCTCGACACGAACGTGAACCGTTATCTCACGTCGTGGAAGGTGCCGGACAACAAGTTCACGACGACGGAGAAGGTCACGCTGCGCCGCATCGTGAGCCACACGGCCGGCCTAACGGTGCACGGGTTCCCGGGCTACGCGACGACCGATCCGATTCCCACGGTCGTGCAGGTGCTCGACGGAAAGAAGCCGGCGAACACGGATCCCGTTCGCGTCGACACGACGCCGGGCGCGATCGAGCGCTACTCGGGCGGCGGAACGACCATCATGCAGCAGCTCCTCGTCGACGTGACGGGCAAGCCGTTTCCCGCGCTCATGCAGGAGCTCGTGCTCGGTCCGGCGGGGATGACGAGCAGCACGTACGAACAGCCGCTGCCCGCAGCGCGCGCACCCGAGGCGGCGCACGCGCACAGGCAGGATGGCAAGGAGATCCCGGGTGGGTGGCACGTGTATCCCGAGATGGCACCCGCCGGATTGTGGACGACGCCGACGGATCTCCTGAAGTGGGCGCTCGCCATCACGGCCGCGCGCGCGGGTCGCTCGACCACGCTCCTCTCGCAGGGCATGACGCAGCAGATGCTCACGGCGCAGAAGAACGAGGTCGGCCTCGGCCCGTTCGTCGGCGGGACCGGGCGCAACTTCCACTTCGGGCACGGCGGCGCGAACGAAGGGTTCCACTCGGAGCTCGTGATGTATCCCGAGTTGGGCGTCGGCGCTGCCGTCATGACGAACGGCGATGGGGGACCGATCCTCATCCAGGAAGTGCTGCGCGCGCTGGCTGCCGAGTACGGGTGGCCGGACTACGGCGCGGAGAACTTGCCCGCGCTGACTCTCGATGCGAAGGCGGTCGCCGGGCTCGTGGGCACGTACCTGGTTGCGGGTGTCACGGTGCGAGTCGAACAGGATAGCGGGCGGCTCATGCTGCGAGGGCAGCCGCTTCCCGAACAGGAGCTGCTGCCGAAGTCGGACACGAGCTTCGTGATGTCGTCGTTAGGCTGGCAGGTGAGGTTCACCCGCGACCCGTCGGGTCGCGCGACCGCGATGTCGCTGAATCCGGGCGCAGGCGGGGCGATCGAAGGGAAACGCACGAAGTAGCGAGTCGTCGTGGACGGACGTAGACGTCTTCGCCGACGTTTGAAGTGGCCCCCGGATGTCGGTGCGCTCCGGGGGCCGCTTCATCGTCGCGCATCACTTCAACACGAATGGTTGGTGCCCGTTGACGTCGTGCGCGAGCGCCCATCCAGCCACGGTGCGTCCAAGCGCCAACCCCACCTCGGAGTCGAAGCGATAGTGGATCCCGGCGTAGACGCGGGAGATCGCGGCTTCCTCGGCCAGCGAGTCGAGCCGTTCGCGCTCGGCCGGGAAGCTGGTACCAAGGATTCTCATCATGCCTGCCGAAATCACCGCATGGTTGGACGTGTACGATGGGAAGTTCGGCATCGGGATCGCGAGCTTGATGAGCGGATCGGCCATGATGGGCCGGAGCAGCCAATAGAAGAACTTCGCGTCGTGCGAAGCGATGACGCAGTCGAACGCTGTCATGTTCATGAGCGCCAGGAGGTGGGCAGTCTCGCGCTCGGTACGGCGGTGCTGCACGGCCAGCGTCGTTGCCTGCAAATTGTAGAATCCCGGCCCGTTGGCGGCCCAGAACTTCGCGATGCGCTCCTGCTCCGCGGTACGCGTGTCGGCGATCTGCCGAACCTCGGCGAGCGCCGCGAGGAACTCCGGCGAGCCGAACGCGGGCGGCGGCGGCGGACGGAACTGGTCGCCGGAGAGCAGGAAGTACGGCTTCGCCTGGCCCCACATCGGCCCAACCGGGGGAGTAGCGCTGAACCATTTGCCAGGACCCGTCGGCACCGTGCCGGTCCAGGGAGCGAAGAACCGGTCCCCCTGGGCCCGCGTTACGACTTGTGCGGCAATGTCACGTCCAATGACTTCACCTGACGCGACATCGGTGTTGCGGTCGCCAGGCCAACCATCCGCGGCGAGGTACGCGTCTAGCTGCGTTTCGAGTGCGGTTGCCTCACCGGGAAAGAGGTACGTCAGCGCAACCACAGATGCAGCGCTGATTGCGGCATGCAACGAAGGATGCACCTTGCCGGTTGCTGCTTTCTCGGCGGCAGCGACGGCGTTGTAGTCGGCGACCGACACGATGGCGAGGCCTCGGATAGTCTCGAACGGACTCTTGGCGTACTTCACGGCGAGGCCGTTGGCGACACCGTTCCAGTAGACAGCGGCGTTGTCCTCCCAGAACTTGACGGCGTCCGCGCTCGGGGAAATCGAGACTGGGCCGGTGGCACTGGGTCGATCTGAGCATGCCATCACCGCGAAGATCAGGGCCAAGCCGCCGGGAATTTGGCGCTGCATCGAGAGCCTCCATGAAATTGCTCTTGCTGTGAGGAGCGTTCATCAGTGAGAGCCAGTGGGCAACCGACCTGGTTCTTGAAGCGCGAGTGCGTCTGCATCACATCACACCGAAGACGGGAAAGGGGGGCCACGGTGTTTTCTTGCGGCATTCCTGGGCTGAGCGCTGTCCGATGACATCGCCGCACGCCACGATTACCGACTTGCTGCGGGCGGTCGAACAGGGTGACCGCGGGGCTTTCGACGCGCTCTTTCCGCTCGTCTACGACGAGCTCCGGTTGCTGGCGCACCGGCAGCGGGGGACGTGGCGCGGCGACTTGACGCTCGACACCACCGCGCTGGTGCACGAGGCCTACCTGAAGGTGGTGGACCAACAGCGCCTGCCCGCCGAGAGCCGTGCGCATTTCTTCGCCGTCGCCGCGAAGGCGATGCGCCACATCCTGTGCAACTACGCCCGTGACCGGAGCCGCAAGAAGCGGGGAGGCGGCGTGCCCGATCTCCGGCTCGAGCCCGGCCGCGACCCCGCCGCACAACTCGAGCTATCGGACGAACAAGCCGATACCCTCGCTGCGCTCGATGAATCGCTGCAAGCACTGGAGCGCGTCGCCGAACGGCAGGCGCGCGTCGTGGAGTGCAGGTTCTTCGGGGGAATGGGCATCGAAGACACGGCGGCGGTCCTCGGCGTCTCGCCGCGCACGGTCAAGCGCGACTGGACCTTCGCCCGGGCGTGGCTCCGGCGGGAAATGGAGGTCAAACTCGATTGGCTCGACGGAGGCAATTCGAGAAGTCCGACCGTCTAATACCAACGAGGCTCAATACGGCTCTACTGGCCGGAGGCGGGTTGAAAGACTCTCGTGTAGGCCACCTGATCGACCTGTTCGAGCGCGCGCTCGAGGTGCCGCAGCTTCGGCGCACCGAGTTTCTGGAACAGTTGGGCGACGACGATGCCTCGCTCCGCGATGAGCTGACCTCACTGCTCCGGGCACACGAATCAGCCACCGACTACTTCGACAATCTGGCCGAAGCGGCGGTCTCACCGGCCTACGCGGCTGTCATGGGCGCCGCGCGGGCGAGACCGATGCTGGCGGAAGTGCAGGCGGCGCTCGGCAACACCTACAGGATCCTGCAGGAGCTGGGCGGCGGCATGAGCCGCGTCTTCCTAGCTGAGGACACCAAGCTCGATCGCAAGGTGGTGATCAAGGTGCTACCTCCGGAGATGGCCGCGGGCGCGAGCGCCGAGTGCTTCCGTCGCGAGATTCAGCTGGTCGCGCAGCTCCAGCACCCGCACATCGTGCCGCTGCTGACGAGCGCCTCTGCCGGCTCGTTCCTGTACTACACGATGCCGTTCGTGGCCGGCGAGTCGCTGGGCGCCCGGTTAGCGCGCGACGGGCCGTTGCCAATTCGGGACGCGCGAGCGATCTGGCGGGATGTGCTCGACGCGCTGGCACACGCGCACGCGAGCGGCGTGGTCCACCGCGATATCAAGCCGGGGAACATCCTCCTCGCGGCGAGGCATGCCCTGATCACCGATTTCGGGATCGCATGGGCCATGGGGGCCGCTGCCGGTGACGCGGCGGAGACGGCGCAGGGCCTAACGTCTGGCACGCCGGCGTACATGGCGCCCGAGCAGGTGTCGGCGGATGGCCGGACGGACCATCGCGTGGACATCTACAGCGCCGGGCTCGTGATGTACGAGATGCTGGAAGGGCGGCTGCCGTTCGCATGCGACTCGGCTCGCCATCTGATCCTGGCGCGCCTAACGCGGACTCCGTTATCCATCACGAGGCCGGACTGCCCACCCGAGCTCGCGGCGCTGGTCATGCGTTGCCTGGCGAGGGTACCAGCCGCTCGCCCACGCACCGTCGACGCGCTGCTGGCGGATCTCGAGGCGATCCCTACGATGCGGGAACCGGCCGCAACGGCGGGAAGCGCACGCTCGCGGCATCCGCGCCGTGCGCGCCAACGGCTGGAGATCGACCGGTTCGATCATTCGGTCATTCGCCAGCGGGGATAAGCGGGGCGATCGCATCGGCTCGGGGTTTCGCGCTCGCAATCGGGCGCCGGATTGTTCATCGTGGATTGACCACGATCCACCGACCAAACGCTCACCCATGGGAGCAGCCAATGGCGCGTCGAGCCGCGTTGTATGTCGGTATCCTCGGGGCGATAGCCGTTCGCTCAGGCAGCGCGCAGTCATCACCGACGACACCGGACCCCGCGACGCTCCGGCGTTCATCGTTCACGTGGAATCAGGCCGAGATCGAGTTCGGATTCGGTCACTGGGACGCCGTTTTTCCGACGCGTCCGGTCCCGCGAGGCACTCGCGTTAGGCCGCTGCCCGCCGGCAAGCCGCTCGCCGCGCTGCTGCCCGGGACGCCCGGCGGCGAGGAGCTCGAACGGTTCATCGCGAACGAGAAGGTCGCCGGGCTCATCGTCCTCCAGGATGGCGCCGTCAGACTCGAGCGGTACGCGCTTGGGCACAGTGCGAGCGGCCGCTGGACCTCACAGTCGGTGGCGAAGTCGGTGACGAGCACGCTCGTCGGCGTCGCGATGAAGGACGGCTTCATCACCAGCCTCGATGATCCGGTCACGAAATACGTCGCCGGACTTCGCGGCAGCGCGTATGACAGCGTGACCATCCGCCAGCTCATGACGATGAGCTCGGGCGTGAAGTGGAACGAGGCCTATACCGACCCGACGTCCGACATCGCGCGGTTCTACGTCGATCCGGTCACACCCGGGTTGAGCGCGACGGTGAGCTACATGCGGAAGCTGCCGCGCGACGCCCCGCCGGGCACGAAGTGGGTCTACAAGACCGGCGAGACGCACTTGTTAGGCATCCTCGTCGCCGCCGCAACGGGACAACGCCTGGCCGACTACCTGTCCGCCAGGATCTGGGCGCCGTACGGCATGGAGCAAGCGGCATCGTGGTCGATCGACCGGACGAACGACGAGCTGGCAGGGTGCTGCCTGCAGGCGGCACTCCGGGACTACGCGCGCTTCGGTCAGTTCGTGCTGGATGACGGACGGATCGACGGGCGTGCCGTTGTGCCGGACGGGTGGTTCGAGGACGCGACGCGCAGGCGATTCGATACGACGTACCCGGATCGCGGATACGCTTACCAGTGGTGGACGCTGGACGGCGGTGCATTCGCCGGGTTTGGCATTCACGGTC
>Ga0207648_10005556_pt1 | contig 12692 bp, 12 predicted proteins | sample KBSMisM32_FD_184310 | JGI IMG/M metagenome (GOLD analysis project Ga0207648, IMG submission 184310) | Miscanthus rhizosphere microbial communities from Kellogg Biological Station, Michigan, USA - KBS Miscanthus M3-2 (SPAdes) (version 2) | ecosystem: Host-associated > Plants > Roots >...
TCAAACACATGACGGGTGCGATCCAGTCGCTGATAGGGCCAGTGCAGTGGCTGGTGAATTCGAGCTTTGTGCCGGCGTGGGTTAAGGGTGGAAAACCCTAGAAACCAGTTCTCAGTACTCAGTACTCAGTACTCAGTTCTCAGTTCTCGGCCTTATTCCGTCTTGATTGAGGCAATCAGGCCATTGAGGATTCGCCCAAGCTCTGCCGCCGATCCCAGTAGAGGCTCTGCGGATTTTGCTGACAAATACCCGAGAGTTCGGCTGATCAACAACTGGGTTTCCATCTCTGCCAATGAGCCTCGCGCTTGCCTCAGGAAATGCCGGAACTCTTTTTGTGAGTACCGCGCTTGTCCTTCTGCAATATTGCTTGGCACCGAGACTGCTGCCCTTCTGAGCTGATTCGTCAGACCGTAACGTTCTCCATCCGGAAACATTTGTGTTGAACGATAGACAAGAGTTACGAGTTGCATCGCTTTTTGCCACGCAACCAGATCTCGATAGGATTGACCCACACGAATCGCTCCCAAGTCTGTTGTATGTGATTTCAGTCAGTCGATCTGTGACAAACAAACCACAGACTTGGCAGAAATGAACGACAACTCAGAGACTAAGCTCTGACTACCGAGAACTGAGAACCGAGAACTGAGTACTGAGAACTGAGAGCCGAGAACCGAGAACTGGTTTTAGTGGCTTCTTCCTGCCCGTTCGATGCGTTCGTCGATGGGCTTGCGTCCAGCGAAGCCTTCTTCAGTGCCGTGCCAGTGCGTGATTTCCTTTTCTCCGAATTTCCAGCACAGCAGAATAATTTCGCCTTCGACTTCGCAGGGGAAGTCGAGGAGTCCGATGTCGAGGTCTTTGACTTGAACGCCGGTGGCGTGGATTTCGGCGACGGCATCCTTCACGCGCTGCAGTGTCTTCTCGCGTTCAGCTTTGCGGCGGGCGAGTTGCGGTATGTTCACGAATGTTCCGCCATTCAAGAAGATGCGGTGGCCGAGCGCTTCGAGTTCGGCGTCAACTTCTTCGATGAATTTCTTGCCCTCAATCGCGGTGCGTAAGAGGGACTCAAGTACAGGAAGCAACATGCGGGATTCTTCGAGAGTAAAAGTGCGGGTAGACATTACGTCTATTTTACTCGGAAGCGGAGGCGTCATGCGGCGATCTTTACTTTCTCCATTCACTCCACTTCACCACTCCGCGCTCCGGTTGCGGATCGTCTGTAAGCATTGCCAGGTATTCGAGCGAGTGACCATCGGGATCCTGAAAGTACAGAGAGAGAGCCGGCATCCAGGCGAGGACGACTGGTTCGTCGGTTGGATTGCCTGCAAAATCGCGCGGCACGATTCCCGCTGATTTCAGGTGTGCGGGAGCTCCAACCAAATCTTGCGTGTCGACCGTGAACGCGACGTGAAGATTCATGCGCTGAGGCGAGCTACCCGTTTCCCAGATTCCGAGCATGGAGTGGCCGCGGCCACCCAGCCAGTAGAAGGCAACTCTTCGTTCCTCGAAAACCTGCGCGAGTTCGAGGCCGAGCGTCTCGCCGTAAAACTTCATGGAACGCTCGAGATTGCTAACGGTGAGGTGCGCTTCGAAGAGGCTGCGGATGGGGATCATGGTTCCTTCGATTGGATGCGCGCGGACGGCGGAGGTAGCAAGGCAGGCTTCTGGGTGCTGGCTACTGGCTTCTAGCTTCTAGCTAGTGCACGCGCTACTGAAGCGTGAGTTCAGAGATAAAAATCCGGCTGGAAGACTGGCTCCCAGCCGGTGGCTGAAGGCACTGCCTCGCTATTGGGGGAGAAGTACGGTGTCGATGACGTGGATGACCCCATTCGAGGCCTGGATGTCCGCTTTGGTAACGGTGGCGTTGTCGACCATGACTTTGCCGCCGTGGGCCATGATCTTCACGTTTTTACCGTTGACGGTTTTCGCGTCGTTCATCTTGACCACATCCTGGGCAAGCACTTTTCCGGGGACCACGTGATAGGTAAGGATCGCGACGAGTTTTTCTTTGTTCTCCGGCTTGAGAAGTTCGTCGACGGTTCCGGCAGGAAGTTTTGCGAAGGCTTCATCGGTGGGAGCGAAGACAGTGAATGGGCCGGCGCCCTTGAGCGTATCCACCAGGCCGGCGGCGGTGAGGGCTTTGGCGAGGGTGGTGAAATTACCCGCCGCAACGGCGGTATCAACAATGTCTTTATTCGATCCGGCCACGGCGCTCGTGGCGAGCAGCAACGCGGCCAAAGTTACGAGAAATGTTCGCTTCATTCGGGAATCTCCGGTGTACGAGTTTTTTGTGGTGCTGCACTATGTACGGGCAAAAGATGGTCGAAGGATGTCTTCGGATGAGCGAACTTGCGCGTTCACGACAAGTTGTTTTCATAGGAAGCAAAGCCGCAGCCGTTCGCAGGCATGAGGTGAAAAACGAGGAAATTGCGCTGAAGAAAAAAGGCACAAAGCTCGGCGGGGAAACTATCGCCCGTAGGATGGGTCAGGAGAACCGGCGGAGTTCAGGTCGATCATCAGTGAATGCGGGACGCGTGTTCGAGGCGCGTAGCAATTTCCGTCGGCGTGGTAGTTGGCAGGACATCCGGAAGCGACGTCTTTTCTTTTGGGTGATTGCGCGAACTGCCACACTTCGGCGAAGTCGATGCCGCTGGTTGCAGGTGGTGGCGGAGTGCGAGTCTCGCATCCCGGAGACGGCGGGCAAGCATCGTTCGTCACCCAGTATGCGATTTGTCTTCCTGCCGCGTGTTGGTGGATGTCGTTCGCGGTGACGATTCGCTCGAGATTCGCGGCTGTCGCCGCCATGCCAGAGCAATACACACCTGTGCGGAACTTATGCTTCGCAAGTTCGTCCATCCAGGAAAAAATGTAGGCATTTTGCTCGGGCAACATGCGACCGCCCTCTTCGATGTCGAGGAAGATGATGGTTTGAGGAGGGAATCCCTCTCGAGTCGCGGCGGAGGCGGCGGATTGCGCGTCGGAAAGACCGAGCTGTTTGGCGTGCGTTTCCGATTTGAGTTCGCGATAGAGACGTCCGTTGAAGAGAACGAGAAAGCCGAATCCCGTGGACTTCAACTTTTCGCGTTTTCCTTGCCACGTGTTCTGGTTTGTTCTTGGCGGAGAATTGAGCCAGTAGCCTGTGAACGAAAACGTTTCATGCAGCGCGGCAAGGTTTTCGTCACCGGGATATTCGTTGCGGTCGAACCCGAGGTACGAGTGGTCAGCGGCGAACAATGCTGTGCCGAGTAGCAGCGCGATGAGGGTTCGCTGGAACACGATCGGTAGTGTATTGCAGCCGCGACCTTAGCCGCCGATATGGACCATCGTTCTGGATGCTGGCACAAAGTCGGGCTCCCCGATGTGGTGGCGAGCTTCTTTTTTTTCTACGACTTTGTAAATGAAGTTGCGCAAATCGTCGTCGCTCGCGCCGCGTCGCATTTCGCCGTGGAGGTCGTGGTCCCAGACTGAAAAGAGGCAGGTGCGGATTTTACCGTCGGAGGTCAGGCGGATGCGGCTGCAGGCTCCGCAGAACGGCTGCGAGACCGGCGCGATGATTCCAATTTCTCCAATGCCGTCTTCGAAACGGTAGCGGCGCGCCGTTTCAGAGTGTTCATGTTCGATTTCGACCAGCGGCTTGTACTCAGACATACGAGCGACGATTTCTTCGAGTGAGACAACTCTGTCGCGCGTCCAGGTGCGATCTTCTTCGAGCGGCATGAACTCGATGAAACGAACGACCACCCCTTCTTCGCGCGCGAACATGCCGAAGGGAATGATCTGGTCTTCGTTGAATCCGCGCAGAAGAACGCAGTTGACCTTGACCGGTTCGAGGCCCACGCGGCGAGCGGCGCGGATTCCGGCGAGAACATTGTCGTATCCGTTGGGAACCCGAGTAATGCGGGCGAAGCGGTCGGGGTCGACGGCGTCCATAGAAACGGTGACCCGGTGGAGGCCGGCGTCTTTGAGTGGCTGCGCCATTTCGGGCAGAAGATGTCCGTTGGTGGTAACGGCGATATCGAGAGGCTCGCCTTCGGCCGTACGCAGTTGCGAGAGGTCGCGGACGAAGTTGACGATGCCTCCGCGAAGAAGTGGTTCGCCGCCAGTGAGGCGGATCTTCGTAATGCCGAGCGAGGCGAATACTCGCGCCATACGGAAATAGTCCGAGAATGGCAGCTCGGCATAGAGCGCGCCCTCGTTGCCGGTGCGGCAGTAGACACACTTGTAATTGCAACGGTCCGTGATCGAGATCCGGAGGTCGTGGATGTTGCGACCGTGGTTGTCGTGTAGAGGCATTGAGGTCAGCGTTCGGCATTCAGCGAACCCATTATTAGCCGTTCAGCGCAACTGGAAACTCGCTGAATGCGGACAGCTGAATGCAAATTTCGAGGAAAGTCGGCGACAACGGAGCGAGCTCCGGCGAGCGTTTCCTTTCCAATGCGTCTCTTTAGGGACGCGGGAGGTGATGGCGTTTCCACCAGCACCCTTGGGGTCAGTTCTTCTGACGGCTTCAGCGCAAAACCTTTTAACCGCAAAGACGCTAAGGACGCCGCAGAAAAGCTAATCCCTCGCCTCTGTGCCGGGGTATGCCCGTCGGCAGTGGAGGTCGGAAACTTCATATTGATTATAGATGGCCGGGGGCGGGAGAAGTTGCGCGTTTCGCGAGTTGGCTCGAACCTGAAAGCTGAAACTCGAAACTATTTGCTGAGCGCTTTTTGAATCGCCGCCTCAGCCAGCGGAGCCATAATTTTGTATCCGGCTGCGTTGGGGTGGAGGCCATCTTCGGCCAGTTCTTTCTTGAGTAGGCCTTTCTGATCCGTGAGGGCGCTGAAGTAGTCGAGATACACGCAACCGTTTTTTGCGCAGTAATCCTGGAGCCAGCGGTTGAGCGCCAGCACTTTTTCGCGCGGGCGCGAGGCGAAAAATTCCTGCGCCTCGGGCGTGTAGTTGTGCACCGGGAGGATCGACGAGAACACGAGTTTAATGTCATGCGCGCGGGCGAGTTCGGCAATGGACGCGTAATTCGCTTCGGTTTCCTCGATGGTCATGGGCCCGGTATTTCCGGCGATGTCGTTTGTGCCGGCGAGGATGACGACGACCGCGGGCTTCAGGTCAATCACATCGGGGCGGAAGCGGATAAGCATTTGAGGAGTCGTTTGTCCGCTGATGCCACGGTTCACGTATGGCTTTCCCGGGAAAGCCTCGTCAAGTTTCCAGAAGTCAGTGATGGAGTCCCCGAAAAAGACGACGCGGCCGATTTCGGGCTTTACGGATTGCAGCGCGGTGTTCGCGCTGCGGTAGCGCTCGAGCTCTGCGAAGTCGTTCATGTAGGTATTCACGCGGGATTTACGCCATTCGTCAAAAGATGAGGGCTTATCAGCTTGTTGGGCAGAAAGTGCGGTTGCGGCGACCAACGTCAGCGCATACGCAATGGTCTTGAATCTGCACATAGTTGATTACGTCAGCGGAGGATGATACTAGAAGCCGGGTTCATCGTGCTTGCTGCCGACAGTGCTTGGCGATTTGAGCGCAGTATCCCACGCGAGTAACTGGGCCGTCACTGACGGACGCCGTCGTCCGCGTTATAGTGGACTTCCTAACCTCGTGACCTGTGAACGACCAACTGGGATTCTCAGCGGCGCGCTGCTTTTCGCGTTGTTGCTGTCACTTGTCTGTGGTGTTGCCTGCAATCGTGGCCGAGGACGATCGCTCGAACCTGCATACGTGTCGGCCCCGCAGGCGGCGCTGCGCGATCAGGTCGCCGCAGTCTACAACAAGGTCGGCGTTGTTAAAAATGGCGAGCGGGTTGAGATACTTGACCGCGATCGCAGATTCGCCAAGGTGCGTACGTCTGGCAATCTTGAAGGATGGATCGAGCAGCGCTTCCTGGTTACGCAGGCCGTCTACGATCAACTCCAGAAACTTACGCGCGAGCATGAGAAAGATGCCGTGCAAGCGATCGGCATCACGCGTAACGACACTAATCTGCACGTAGAGCCGGGACGCGAAACTGAGCATCTTTACCTGCTTGCGGCGGGAGAAAAAGTAACACTCCTGAAACGCGCGACCGCCGAAAAAGCCGGCTCGGCGGCTGTTCCTTCAAAAGCGGCAACTGCGCTCAAGCAAGCGAACAAAGAAAAATCGGTTAAGGACAAAGACGAACCGCCGAAGCCAGTCGTCGAAGATTGGTGGCTGGTGCGCGATCAGCACAATCGGATTGGATGGGTGCTTGGCAGGCTGGTTGACGTTGATGTGCCGCTCGAGATCGCCCAGTATGCCGAAGGCCAGCGGTTTGTGGCGTTCTTTCCCTTGAACGAAGTGCATGACGGAGACAAGCAAGTTCCGCAGTATCTCGCGATTCTCACCGAGAACAAGGACGGTCAAGCGGATGACTTTACGCAAGTGCGCGTTTTCACATGGAATGTGAAGAAACATCGGTACGAAACGGCATATCGCGAACGCAACCTCGCGGGCGTGCTCCCAGTCACCGTGACGCATGAGACTTTCGACAAGGAAGGCGATTTGCCGGTTTTTATTCTGCGGGTAAAAGACGATGCAGGCACAACTACGGAGCGCAAATACAAATTAAATACTCCGCTGGTAAAGAGAGTGCTGGCGCCAGGAGAAGTGCCCGCACCACGAACGTCCGCGAAGCGGGGAAAGAAAACCGGAAAATAGTTGGCAATTGGCCTTTGCAAGGGCTCCTTGCGACTTGCCCATATCGTCCTAGCGATTGGTACGTTGGCGCGGGGAAGTGGGCTCGCCGAGGCGGGGAGTCTGACTAGGAATAGAACTCCGAAATACTTTCAACCACCCACTGCTGTTCGGCTGAGGTGAGTTCGGGGAACATGGGCAGTGCGAGCACTTCCCGTGCGGCTCGCTCGGACTCGGGCAGGTCTCCTTCACGTAAGCCGAGATACGCGAAGCAGGTTTGCAGATGGAGCGGCACGGGGTAGTAGATCTCTGTGCTGATTTTGCGTTGCGCGAGAAATGCGCGCAGATCGTCACGGCGCTCCGCTCGAATTACGTACTGATGGTAGACGTGATGAGCATGCGGTGAAGTGGTGAGGACCCGCACCGGTGATTTGCCCGCATCGATCAATCCACTTTGAGTGAAGAGCAGATCGTAGGTCTCAGCGCGTTCTCGGCGCAAGCGGTTCCATTGTTCAATGTGCCGCATCTTCACGCGCAATACTGCGCCCTGAATGGCGTCGAGCCGGCAGTTCCAGCCAAATTCTTCGTGATAGTAGCGGTGGGCACTTCCATGATTGCGCAAATGCCGCATATGTTCCGCGAGGGCGGGATCGTTGGTTGTTACGAGTCCAGCATCTCCGTAGGCGCTTAGGTTCTTGGTTGGATAAAAGCTGAAGGCTGCGGCGGCTCCAAGTGATCCGGCGCGTCGGTCGCGCCACGAGGCGCCGATGGCTTGCGCGGCGTCTTCTACGATGGGAACGTGGAATTCTTCCGAGATGCGGGAAAACGCGTCCATGTCGGCGCATTGCCCGTAGAGGTGAACTGGCAAAATAGCCCCGAGTTTGAGTGGGTCGCGCAGACGCAAAAAGTTCTCAACTGCTTTGGGATCAAGGTTGAGTGTTGCGGGATCGACGTCGACCAGGACGGGTCGCGCAGCTGCGCGCACAATCGAACTGGCAGAAGCGAAAAAGCTGAACGCTGTGGTGACGACGGCGTCGCCTGGCTTGACCCCCGCGGCTACTAGCGCGAGCCAAAGTGCCTCAGTACCCGACGCGCAGCCGACAGCTTCCGCTGCACCCGTGAACGCTGCAAGTTCGCGCTCAAGCGCTTCCACCTCCGGCCCTAGAACGAAGACTTGGGACGCACACACCCGTTCAATCGCAGCGAGTACATCCTCGCGGATCGATGCGTATTGCCTGCGCAAATCGAGCATGGGAACTGCCTCGAGTTGCTTCGGGCGGGATTGGATCGGCGGTGTCACGAGAAGTTGCAATTCTAGCAAGATGGAACGGTGACGCGTGACAACTCACGGCTACAGACGAACGGCTATTCGCATTCCCTGAGAAATTCGATTTTGGGTGCTGTCGGATTTCCGTGCTGTTCCAAGGCATGAATCCAGTCGTTCAAGGCGGCGCGCAGCCGATCCATGCGGACGCCGAAGGCCTTGTCTTTCGCGGGAGCCAGGTTGCGCGCAGCGCGACGCATCACGGACAAAGCTCCCGTGCGATTGCCTGTGGACTGATGGTGCAAGGCGACAGCGACTTGAACGATCCCCTGCATGCAAATGCGGTCAGTGTCAGAGGCGTCCATGGGACGCCAAATGTCCTCGAGAACCTCGTGAGCCTCGAAGAACTTGGCGTGGTTGAAGAGAGCGATACCGCGTTGAAATTCAGGTGATTCCACGACAGCAATTTTGACATGAAAAGGCTGGGTACCGGCCGCCGCTAATCTATGCAATTTCATAGATGCTACAGCGATCCAGCTTCCGAAATCAGAATTGTCTAGTCTAGCCATGACATAACTGTTTGAAAACACTGTGTGTTAATGGCAAGAGTTTTGGAGAGACAGTTGCACAAAGTGAGTCGCTCTCTTTGTAACAGTCAGATCAGTAGTAGACGTGTGGCGTCTGACTGTGACCCTGTTAAAGGTATTGCACTCCCGATGAATGCTGAACAATTTAGGAGACAGTCAATGGACTATGCATTTCGTAACACCTTGACTCGCTTCCTGCTTGTCTACACAGTTCTGGCCCTGTTAGCCGGCACTGTCTGGGCTCAGGGAAGCGGTGAACTTACTGGTCTGGTGACAGATCCACAGGGCGCCGTCGTGTCAGGCGCAGAAGTAAAGCTGACCAATCCTGCGACAGGGACCGTTCGTACGACGATAACTTCAGGCGCTGGGATTTACCACTTCGCGGCTTTGCCGGTAGGAAACTACACGCTTGAAGTGGCGCCCAAAGGGTTCAAGTCAGTAAGAGTCCAAAATGTAGTGGTTACGGTTGGCGCCACCGCCACAAATGACGTAAAGCTCGAGCTTGGCGCGGCCACGGAGCAGGTCACGGTCGAAGCGGGTCAACAGCTCGTGCAAACCGAAGATGCAGCGCTTTCCCAGTTAGTCGATCGTCGCGTTTGGGAGAACTTGCCGCTTGAAGCGCGCAACGCGAACGATTTCATCAACCTCGTGGCTGGCGCGGTGCCTGAGCAGCAAGCTGGCGGAACATTCCGCGGCGCGGCCGTAAACGGAACGCGTACCGGCACCGGTAACTTCTTGGTGGAAGGCATTGATAACAACGAGCAAGGTCAGGGCGGCGTTGCCATCTGCGGAACGGCTTGCGGTCAGGGTGGTTCTAATACATCCATCACCCCGGAAGCCATTGAAGAGTATCGCGTGATCACTCACGGCTTCAACGCCGAGTTCGGCAAGGCAGGCGGGTTCGTCACTGACACGGTGTTGAAGGGCGGAACTAACCAGTGGCACGGTTCGTTATTCGAATACAACCGCATTCAGGCCCTTACTGCGAATGACTGGTTCTCGAATGCAGCCGGGATCAGAGATCATCTTGTCCGCAACCAGTTTGGTGGTTCGATTGGCGGCGCGATCGTAAAAGACAAGACTTTCTTTTTTGTCGCGGTAGAGGAACATCGACTTCGTCAATCAGCACCGATCACCGGGCCTGCTATCACGCAGCAGTTCCTCGATTTCGTTAACACTGGACAGTTGGCAGATTTTGTAAACACCAACTTCTGCGAAGGCGGCTGCCCCGACCTGCCGAAAACGCTAGGGCCCCTCTTCCAGCAACAGTTGGCGAAATGGCCTCTTGCTTTTCCGATCGTCAATTCAAGTATTAACTGCGCCGATCCCAATAGCGCTGCCGCATGCACGAGCAATGACGCTTGGGGGAATAACGGCGCGGGCCTTCTGCCGGTGTATCCAGTGCCGATTTATGACACGGCAACCTTGGCGAATGTCACGCCCTTCAACCAGCTACGTATCAGCATTAAGGGCGATCATAATCTCGGCGCGAATGATCGCTTTAACGGCACCTATTCGCTCGAAAACTTGCCTTTCAAGAGCAATTTGAACGGAGCGAGTGCCACAAATTTCGGCATTCCGCTGGATAATCCCAACCGTGCGCAAACGGCGGGAATCACCTGGACACACACCTTCTCACCAACCCTGTTGAATCAGGCCAAAATCGGCTATAACCGCCGCACCGCCAATTTCATCGGTGTCGACAGCGCCGGTTTCCCATCAGTCTTTACAATCGACCCCCTTATCGGAGGCTTTGGCTCGTCTGCTGGTGTTCCGCAGTTTTTCACGGAAAACCGATTCACCTATAAGGACGACCTAACGTTTACCAAGGGTAAGCATCAATTGAAGTTTGGAGGCGAATACAGCCGAACACGCAACCAATCTGTTTTCAGCAATGACCAGTTTGGTACGTTCGCATTCTGGGGAGCTGAAGGTCTGGTCACTGACGGATTGTTCACGGACATCCTTGATAAGGACTACGCTGGTGGTCCGTACTACGGCGGGTTTTACTACACCGGGGCATCAGTCGTGCCTAGCACCGGCAAGGTGCCCGATTATGCTCGTGGCTACCGTGCCAATGAAGTTGGAATTTACGCACAAGATGATTGGCGGGTTAATTCCAGACTGACGTTGAACCTGGGATTGCGCTGGGACTACTTCGGGCCGCCGCATAACAACGTTGCCAACATCGATTCCAACGTATACTACGGAAGCCCGGTTACTCCGATCCCATGCGTCGCCGCAGGTGTCACTGTCCCTTGCACGAATCCGTTCTTCCCGGCGGACAACCCGTATTACGCCCTAGAGGCCAGTGGTACTTTCCAGGTGCGAAACGGCAGCATCTGGAACAAAGACACCAACAACTTTGCACCGCGTTTCGGGTTCGCGCTGGATACGTTGGGGAACCAGAAACTCGTTGTACGCGGTAGTTTCGGAGTGTTCTACGATCGCATGTACAACAACGTGTTCGAGAACCTTCGCTTCAATCCTCCCTTCTTCGCAGATGAAGTCGGAGGTATTTTCAGGTCGGGCGCCGCTGCTGGCCCGCTCGCTACACCGGGTTTGTATACCATTCCATTCACTCCCGCAAACAACGCACTGTACCTTAGTGACACCGTGTTTCCGTTCGGCTTGCCAAAGCCGGTGCCACGGCACATCGATCAAGACCTCGTGACCGCATACTACCTCCAGGATAGCCTCGGAGTGCAGTACGAGGTGGCGAAGGATTGGGCCATTGAGGCGAATTACATTGCCACCATGGGCCGCAAATTAATCGGTATTCTGAACAAAAATACGTTCGAGGGCCGCACCGTCCCCGGTCACGGCTTCTCAGGACAGCGTCCAAACCTGGAGTTTAATAATGACAACGCCCGTGGAAATTTTTACGGGTCGAATTACAACGCTGTAAGTCTCTCCCTGCGCAAGCGATTCAGTCAGGGATTGTCTCTTACCGCCAACTATACGTACGCGAAAGCACTCGACGAACTCAGCGACGTTTTCCGTACGAAAAACGCAGCCAACATCTCGGCAACGAATGTAACGAACATTCGCAACGATTACGGACCATCCGACTTTGACCTCCGTCATCGCATCGTGGTGTCGTATAACTATGATCTGCCGTTCTTCAAGAGCAACAGTCTGCTTGGCGGCTGGACGGTCAACGGCATCGTTTCGTGGAACACCGGTTCTCCGATAGGGTTGTATGACGCATCCAGCGACGCCAATCAAAACGGTATTCGCTCGGACCGCCCAGAATTTCTAGGTTCGGGGAAGGTGACGGATACCATCATTAGCAAGAAGCAGAACGGAACGTACCAATACTTCGATAACTCAACGGATCTGTGGGGACAGTCAACGGAATGCTTGAATAATCCCGCGATCGATACACACGGCGGCTTGTGGTGCGATCCCAATGTGAGCCGTGGTTCCCTGCCAGGCCCGATGTTCGCAAACGTTGATTTTGGAATCAGCAAGAGCTTCAAAATCAGCGAGCGGGCACGCTTCCGTTTCGATGCCAACTTCTTCAATCTGCTTAACCATCCAAACTTCTTGAATCCCGGTCAGGATGGCGGAGGCGGGAACAACGTCGCAAGCCCCAATTTTGGACAGTCCACAGCAACATTTGCCGACGCGGGTGGTCATCGGGTTACACAGCTCGCAATTCGGTTTGACTTCTAAAGCGAATGTAAAAGCTTAAAAACTGAGGCCAGTCCGAAAGGGCTGGCCTTTTCTTGTTGCACACGGAATCATGCTTCTCTTTTCGACGGAATTCGCTGCGTGACTCGCGCTGCGCGTCAGGAAGACCGGTGCCCGAGTGAGAGCTTGAACAATGCTAGACTGATTAACAATCCATGTTGCGCTGGTATTTGTCTCTTCTTTTTTTTCTGCTTGTGGTGGTGACGCTTGCAGCGGCTGCCCCTTCTGCGCCTCCCAACATCATCATTATCACGCTTGACACAACGCGCGCGGATCGCATGGGTTTCCTCGGATCCAAGAGCGGGCTCACGCCGAATCTGGATGAGTTGGCGAAGCAAGGGGTGGTGTTTAGGCGGGCGTATGCGCAGGTGCCGCTTACGACGCCGCTTGTTGAGGCTGTTCCGCTGGCACAGCCGCTGGGGCCGCCACTGCCCGACGCCGTGGTGAGGTAATCCGCCTTGCCCGTCGTACTATTGCAGAAGCCACTGGTGCCGTAT
>Ga0207648_10005558_pt1 | contig 12690 bp, 11 predicted proteins | sample KBSMisM32_FD_184310 | JGI IMG/M metagenome (GOLD analysis project Ga0207648, IMG submission 184310) | Miscanthus rhizosphere microbial communities from Kellogg Biological Station, Michigan, USA - KBS Miscanthus M3-2 (SPAdes) (version 2) | ecosystem: Host-associated > Plants > Roots >...
ATCGGTAGTCCGACAGCCCCATGCCGTCGGTCCAGCCGATCTCGGCAAGCAGATCGGGGGCGGGCTCGGTCATCACGATGTAGGAGCCGCGCACGGTGATCGCGCGACGGAAGCGCTTCCAGTGTTGCGCCCAGGCGTTCATCGCGAGGACGCCGGCACCGGCCGTGACGCGGGCGGTCGGGGTCTCGGCGATCACCGGGTCACCCATGCCGAACCGGGCGACGTGCGTGTGCTCGTGGATCCGGACGCCGGCGGCCAGGAGCGAATTGCGGAGGCCGCGCGCCAGCCGGGCGGGGTGCAGCGTGCCGCCGTAACGCGAGAACACGCCGCCGTGCAGCACGGGCGAGTCGACCCGCGCCCGCACCTCCTCGGTGGTGAGCACCTCCAGGTGGTCCAGCTGCAGGCGGTCGGCGGTGATGATCTCGTCGGCCCACTCGCCGATCTGCGACGTGCTCGATGCCGCGTTGAGATCGCCGTCCGGGCGGTACCACGCGTCGAACCCCTGCTTGTCGCAGAAGGCGCCGATCTCGGTGACGCTCTCCTCGCCGGCCCGGCACATGCGGAGGGCGGCTTCGTCTCCGAACCGTTCGCAGAGCGTCGTGAGGTCGCCCCAGAAGGAGTTCACGAAGCCGCCGTTGCGCCCGCTCGGCCCACCGCCGCAGATGTCCTGCTCGAGCAGGAGTACGTCGACGCCGGGGTCGAGCTCCTTCAGGAACCAGGCGGTCCACATGCCCGTGTAGCCGCCGCCGAGGATCACGACGTCGGCGGTGGTGTCGCTGGTGAGGGGCGGACACGGGTCGCCGGCGAACTCGGGCTGCGCGAGCGCCTCGCGGAGCCACCAGCTGCGGCCGTGGTCGGGTGGGATGGTGGTCATCGGGCTGGGGCCGAGTGTACGGAACGCTCGCGCGACGGCAGGACGTGCCCGCTCAGCGAGCGGCCGTGATCAAGCAGAACTCGTTGCCTTCTGGGTCACCCATGATCGCGAAGTCGTAGCCGTACTCGGTCCGCTGCGGCTGCATCACCGACCCCCCGAGCGCTTCGACCCGGGCGATCGCGGGGTCGAGCTCTCCGACCTCGATGTCCAGGTGGAGGCGGTTCTTCACGCGTTTCGCCTCGGGGACGCGTTGGAACCGCAGCAGCGGCGTGCCCTCGGTCGCCGCCACGTCGACGTAGTGGGCCTCGTTGGTCTCGCCCTCGTTCGCGATCGACGCGATCTCGGTGTCGAACATCGCCGCCCAGAATCGCGCGAGCGCGATCGTGTCGGCGCCGTCGATCACGACGCCGTCCACACGTCCGATCGCCGTCATCGGCGCATCGTAGCGAGTCGTCCGCCACAACCGGTTGCTACCGTGAGGCCCCCAATCTCCTGCGTGAGGGCGCCCCATGAGTCAGCGTCAGCCGAACCGTCCCCGGAGCTGGGAGGTCACCGACGGCCCCCAGCGCGCGCCGGCGCGCGCGATGCTCCGCGCGGTGGGGTTCTCCGAGGAGGACTTCGGCAAGCCGCAGGTCGGCGTCGCGTCCAGCTGGAACGAGGTCACCCCTTGCAACTACCACTTAGGGAAGCTCGCCGCGCTCGCCAAGGAGGGTGTGCGCCAGGGCGACGCCGTGCCGATCGAGTTCACGACGATCTCGGTGTCCGACGGCATCGCGATGGGGCACGAGGGCATGAAGGCCTCGCTGATGTCGCGCGACCTGATCGCCGACTCGGTGGAGCTCGTGATGCACGCGGAGCGGCTCGACGCGCTGGTCGGGATCGCCGGATGCGACAAATCCGAACCGGGCATGCTGATGGCGATGGCCCGGCTCGACCTGCCGGCCGTCTACCTCTACGGGGGCACGATCCTGGCGGGCACCTACCAGGGCCGCGACGTCACGATCCAGGACGTGTTCGAGGCGGTCGGCGCGCACGCGAAGGGCACGATCACCGACGACGAGCTGACGGCGGTCGAGCGCGCCGCGTGTCCGACGACCGGCTCGTGCGCCGGCATGTACACGGCGAACACGATGGCGTGCGTCGGCGAGGCGCTCGGCATGTCGATCCCCGGTACCGCCAGCCCGCCGGCGGTCGACTACCGGCGTGAGGTCGCGGCCCGCGAGGTCGGCATCGCCGTCACCCGGGTGCTCGCGCGCGACCTCAGGCCGCGCCAGATCATGACCAAGGAGGCGTTCGAGAACGCGATCGCGGTGGTGATGGCGGTCGCGGGCTCGACCAACGCGGTGCTCCACCTGCTCGCGATCGCGCGCGAGGCGCACGTCGAGCTCACGCTCGACGACTTCGACCGCGTCTCGCGGCGCACCCCGCACCTGGTCGACGTCCGCCCGGCCGGGAAGTTCGTGATGAGCGACCTCGACCGCGTCGGCGGCGTGCCGGTCGTGATGCAGGAGCTGCTCGACCTCGGGCTGCTGCACGGCGACTGCCTGACGGTGACCGGCAAGACGCATGCCGAGAACCTCGCCGACGCGAAGCCGCAGGCGCCCGACGGCGTCGTGGTCCATCCCGCCGACGCGCCGATCCATCCCTGGGGTGGCATCGCGATCCTTCGCGGCAACGTCGCGCCCGACGGTGCGGTCATCAAGGCCGCCGGCATGGAGGGGACGGTCTTCGAGGGAACGGCCCGGGTCTTCGACTCGGAGCATGCGGCGTTCGAGGCGCTCACCGCGGGCACGATCGTCGCGGGCGACGTCGTCGTGATCCGGTACGAGGGACCGAAGGGCTCCCCTGGCATGCCCGAGATGCTCGCCGTCACCGCCGCCGTCGCCGGCGCGGGTCTCGGTAAGGACGTCGCGCTCATCACCGACGGCCGGTTCAGCGGCGCGACCAAGGGCATCAGCGTCGGTCACATCGCGCCCGAGGCCCATGTGGGCGGACCGATCGCGTTGCTCGCCGACGGCGACCGGATCCGGATCGACACCGACGGCCGCACGATCGACGCGCTGGTCGACGACGCGGAGCTGCAGACGCGCCGCTCCGCGTGGAGCGAGCCCGCGCCGAAGTACACGCAGGGCGCGCTCGCGAAGTACGCGCGGACGGTCGGTTCGGCCGACACGGGGGCGACGACGTGGTGACGCCCGCCGCGATCACGACCCCCGCCGCGCTGGAGTGCCGCATCTGCCATACGCGGTATCCGATCGAGCCGATCACGATCTGCGAGGAGTGCTTCGGTCCCCTCGAACCCGCCTACGACCTCGACGCGATCGACGGCGCCGCCTTCCGGACGCAGGTCGAGGCAGGCCCGGCGAGCATGTGGCGATACCAGCCGCTGCTCCCCGGCGGTCCCGACATCGAGCGCGTCGACCTCGGCGCGGGGTTCACCCCGCTCCGCCGCGCCGACAACCTCGCGGCACGCCTCGGCCTCGAGCGCCTGTGGATCAAGGACGACTCCGTCAACCCGTCGAACTCCTTCAAGGACCGGGTCGTGAGCGTCGCGACGACGATGGCGCGGGCGTTCGGGTTCGAGGCGATCAGCTGCGCCTCGACCGGCAACCTCGCGAACGCGACGGCCGCGCACGCCGCGAAGGTCGGCATGCCGTGTTACGTGTTCGTGCCCGACGACCTCGAGCGCGCGAAGATCCTCGCGACCGAGATCTACGGCGCGAAGGTCGTCGCGGTGAAGGGCAACTACGACGATGTGAACCGGCTGTGCTCGGAGGTGGCCGAGTCGCTGCCGTGGGCATTCGTCAACGTGAACATGCGCCCGTTCTACGCCGAGGGCTCGAAGTCGCTCGGGTTCGAGACCGCGGAACAGCTCGGCTGGCGCCTGCCGGACCACGTCGTGGTGCCGATCGCGAGCGGCGCGCTGCTCACGAAGATCCATCGGGCGTTCCAGGAGCTCACGACGATCGGCGCCGTCGAGGGGAAGCCCTACCGCGTCTCGGGCGCGCAGCCGGAAGGATGCCGTCCGGTCGCGCAGGCGTTCCAGGACGGCGCCGAGGCGGTGACGCCGATGAAGCCCAACACGATCGCGCGGTCGCTCGCGATCGGGTCGCCCGCGGACGGGATGTTCGCGATGCAGGTCGCGCGCGAGACCGGCGGCCACATCGAGTGGTGCACCGAGGACGAGATCCGCGAGGGGATCACGCTGCTCGCCGAGACGGAAGGCGTGTTCACCGAAACCGCCGGCGGCGTGACCATCGCGAACCTCAAGCGGATGTGCGAGCAGGGCATCGTCAAGCCGGACGAGGAGACCGTCGCCTACATCACCGGCAACGGCTACAAGACGATCGAGGCCTTCGAGGGGCGCGTGGAACCGACGTTCCACGTCGCACCCGACCTCGACACCTTCCTCGGCGCCCTCGACCGTTCGGTCTGATGGCCGTCAGCGTCCGGTACCTCGTCGACGACGTCGAGACCGTCTCGGCCTTCTACGTCTCGCTCCTCGGGTTCCGCGAGGTGGGCGACTGGGCCGGAGCCCCCTTCCGGATGCTCGAACGCGGCGACCTCGTCCTGTGGGTGAGCGGTCCCGGGAGCTCCGCCGGACGGCCGATGCCCGACGGCGCGCAGCCCGGTCCCGGTGGGTGGAACCGCTTCGTGATCGAGGTCGACGACATCGCGGACGACGTGCAGCGTCTAACCGCGGCGGGGGTGTCGTTCCGGGGACCGATCGTTCGCGGTCCCGGCGGCGCACAAGCCGTGCTCGACGATCCGGCGGGCAATCCCGTCGAGTTGTTCCAGCCCGCCTGAGCGACACGGACGACCGCGCAACCGCCGGTCCGCATGGACTAGCGTTCGCGCCGGATGAACCGGCTCCTTTCGCACGTCGGCCCGCCGCTCCGCGCGTTGCAGGCGGTCCTGCGCAACGGCCGGATCACGCGGATGCAGCTCGCGTTCCTGCTGTTCAACGTCGCGGAGCCCGCGATGTGGGTCGCGATCTTCGTCTACGCGTTCGATCAGGGCGGCACGCAGGAGGTCGGCGTCGTCTCGATCCTCGTGCTCGTCCCGGCCGGTGTGCTGGCGCCGGTCGCCGCCGCGCTCGGCGACCGCTTCCGCCGTGAGCTCGTCGTCCGGTTCGGCTACCTCGCCCAGAGCGTGACGACCGGGATCACCGCAGCGGCGCTGCTCGCGGGTGCCACGCCGGCGGTCGTCTACGTCCTGGCGGCGATCGCTGCGATCACGTACACGACCGGCAGGCCGAACCATCACGCGTTGATGCCGCTGCTCAGCGAATCGCCCGAGCAGGTCGCTGCCGCGAACTCCGTCTCGTCGTTGTCCGAGGGCATCGGCTACACCGCCGGCGGGATCCTCGCCGCGACCCTCGCGGATGCCGGCGCCGGAGCGGTCTTCGCCGCCGCGGCCGCCGCGTTGCTCCTCGGGATGCTGCTGACCCTCGGCGTCCGGACCCCAGCGCCGGAGCCGGCCGAGGCGCCGTTCCGTCCGTGGACGCTTGCCGTCGACGCCGCGAGCGGGTTGGCCGTGCTCGTCCGTGCACGCGGCGCGCGCCTGCTCGTGATGCTTGCCGGCGTCGTCGCGATCTCGTCCGGCGCGCTCGGCGTGCTCATGGTGCCGCTCGCGATCGACACCCTGGGCCTGGGGGACGCGGGCGTCGGATTCCTCACGACGATGATCAGCGTCGGGTTGCTCGTCGGCGCGGGCGCATCGGTCGTCTTCGCCGCTCGTCGGCGTCTGACCGCTGCGATCGTGTTCGGCGCGGCGCTCTTCGCGGTGAGCGGGCTCCTGTTCGGGTGGGCGGCGGCGACGGTCGTCGCCGTGGTCGCATCGATCGTCTACGGAGCGGCCCTCACGCTGCTCGATGTGTTGGGCCGCACGATGCTGCAGCGGACGACGACCGACGACGTGCTCACCCGGGTCTTCGGCGCCGTCGAGGCGCTGTGGCTGCTGGGCTACGCCGGCGGCGCGGCGCTCGCACCGGTGCTCGAATCCTGGCTCGGTCTGTCGTGGGCGTTCGCCGTGACCGGGCTCGCGGTGATCGGCACCGCCCTCGCCATCATGGTCGGGCTCCGGGCGATCGACACCGCGTCGGTCCTGCCGGAGCGCCAGCTCGGGCTGCTCGCGCGGATCCCGATGTTCGCGCCGCTGCCGCGGATGGACCTCGAGCGGCTGGCACGGCAGCTCGACCGCATCGAGACACCGGCCGGCACCGAGGTGATCCGTCAGGGCGATGTGGGGGACCGGTTCTACGTGATCGACGAGGGGCGGTTCGAGATCCTCGTCGACGGAGCACGGGTCGCGGTGCAAGGCGAAGGGGGCTACTTCGGTGAGATCGCGCTGCTCAAGGACGTGCCGCGGACGGCGACCGTGCGCGCGATCGACGACGGCGCGGTGTGGGCGCTGGACCAGGAGGAGTTCCTGGCGACGCTCACGGACCTGCCGCAGGCGGCGCGGGCCGCCCACGCGATCTCGGCCGAGCGCCTCCGCACCGCCCGGTCCTAGATCTCGGCGAAGCTGAACGCATCGCCGTCGTGTGCGACATGACCCGCGACGGGCAGGTGGCTCGCGGCGAACACCAACCGGTCGTCCGCGGCGCGCGCGAACAGGGCGCGCCGCGTCGCCTCGTTCGCCGGGCCGTCCATGTCGGCGGCGCTGACCCATTCCGGGTGCGGCGCGTTCAGCGGCGAGATCACGGCGTCACCGGCCCAGAGCAGCGCGTCGTTGATCACCACGGCGAGGTGCCCGGGCGTGTGGCCGGGCGCGGCGATCGCGCGCACGCCCTTCGCCACGTCGAGGTCCTCGCTGATCAGGTCGAGCAGGTCGGCCTGGAGCAGCGCATGCAAGACGGCGAGCGCGGGAGCCCCGGCGTCGTCCGGCAGGTGCGCGGCCGCGTCCGAGGCCCAGAAGTCGGCCTCGGCACGATGGATCACGTGCCGGGCATCGGGGAACGCGGGGTCGTGCCGTGGACCGAGCAGCCCGCCGACGTGATCGGCGTGGCCGTGCGTGATCACGACGGTGCGGATGTCCCAGGGCCGCACGCCGAGCGCGACGAGCTCCTCGTGGACGTGCCCGCCCTCGAGGTCGCCGGCGAACCCGCCGAGTCCGGCGTCGATCAACACGTGCCCGTCGGGCGACTCGACCAGCAGCGCCGCGAACCGACCGGCGAGCTTCCCCTCTCCGTCGAGCCACGGACGGACGAAGGGTCCCTGCACGTCGTCCTCGTAGCCGCGGAACACGAAGCGCGGCGACACCGTTCGGCCGCCGTCGACCAGCACATGGCACGCGACCGCGCCGGCGTCGAACGACTCGACCATCGGCACACGGTACCGGCCGCCGACGCGAGGGGGCGGCCCCGGAGGGGCCACCCCATGAACGCGCCGAGCTGTGGCTACGGCAGGAGCTGGAAGATGAAGTCGTACTGCGCACCACCGTGGCGGCTCACGAGCTTCATCGACCCGCGGGCGTTGCGGAACTCGAGGGTTCCTCCCGTCACCGCGAGCGTGCTGTTCCGGCCGTCGAAGAACGCGCCCTCGACCATGATCGCCCCACGGCCGGCGATGTAGGTCAGCCACCGGCATTCCCAGGTTCCGGCGTGCGGCGAGATCCGGATGCAGTCGCCCTGGTCGTGTCCGACCTTGTGCGAGTTCGTCGCATCGAAGATCGGGTTGTGGAACGTGAGCAGGTCGCCGGACGTATCCCCCTTCTTGCCGGTGTTGATCACCTTGTCGGTGAGCGCGTGCTCCCGCACCTTGACCCGCATCGGCCGGACCACCGCGCGGGTGCCGGCGAACGAGATCGTCAGCGCCGCCCCGACCAGCACGATCACGAGCGCGCCCACGAACATCGACTTGCGCATGGTGCCCTCCCCCTCTCCTCGGGCCCTCGGACGACCCGAGGAGGCGACCGTACGCCCTTTGCGCGAAGCGTGCTGCGCCGCAGGGTTGACACTCGGCTCCGCGGCCCCCACACTGTCGTGACCATGTCGAAAGCAGCTGTGTCCGGACGCAGCGTCCTCGTACTTATCGCGTAGGCGCGGGGGCCCCAGCAGGGGCCGCAGCCACCCGCGCCAGATGCCCTCCGCAAGCCGGGGGGTTTTTCATTTCCCGCTCCCGGCACCGTCCGCGCCCCACCGTCCCACCCCGAGAGGAGTCACCCGAGATGCGCTACGAATTCGAACGAGACGGCACCGTCGTCGCGAGCGTCCTGTGGGAGGGACCCGGCCAGGTCACCGTGGACGCGATCGACCACGGCACGCGCGCGACGGTCGACCGATACCTCTCTTCTGACGTGCAGTACCTGGGCGGCGGGTTCGACGTGGCCGAGGAGCACATCGCCGATGTGCTGAAGATGCGGCGCCGCGATTGGACCCCATGGGAGTTCGAGCGCGCCTGCCGCAACCTGGCCCATCGCCTGCAGGCGCAGGTCCGGCGGGTCGAGACCGGCCCGGTGGACGGGTGGCCGGCCGGCGAGGTCGCGGTCGGCGGCAGCGGCAACGCCATGGGGGGACAGGGATGACGATGAAGGGCGCCGACGCGGTCCTCAAGGCCCTCGAGCAGGAGGGCGTCGAGGTCGTGTTCGGCATCCCCGGCGGGGCCAGCATGCCGATCTACGACCCGCTGGTCGACCGTTCGCCGATCCGCCACGTCCTGTGTCGTCACGAACAGGGCGCGGGCCACGCGGCCGAGGGGTACGCCTGGGCGACGGGCAAGGTCGGCGTGTGCATGGCTACGAGCGGCCCAGGCGCGACCAACCTGGTCACGCCGTTGACCGACGCCAAGATGGACTCGGTCCCGATCGTCGCGATCACCGGGCAGGTACCGACGCCGGTGGTCGGCAACGACGCGTTCCAGGAGGCCGACATCACCGGCATCCCGATGCCGGTGACCAAGCACAACTTCCTGGTGAAGGACCCGGCGGAGATCGTCGAGACCGTCCGCGAGGCGTTCCACATCGCGTCGACCGGCCGGCCCGGTCCCGTGCTGATCGACCTGCCCAAGGACGTGCTGCAGGCCGACGTCGACTACCGATGGCCGGAGAAGATCACGCTCCCCGGATACCGGCCCACGACCAAGGGCAACAACCGGCAGGTCACCGAGGCCGTGAAGCTGATCCTCGCAGCCGAGCGCCCCGTGCTCTACGTGGGCGGCGGCGTGATCAAGGCCAACGCGACCGACGAGCTGCGCCAGCTCGCCGAGCTCGGGAAGCTCCCGGTCGTCACCACGTTGATGGCGCGCGGGGCGTTCCCCGACTCGCACGAGCTGTGCCTCGGGATGCCCGGCATGCACGGGGTGTATACGGCGGTTACCGCGATGCAGCGTGCCGATCTGCTGGTCGCGCTCGGCTCACGGTTCGACGATCGCGTGACCGGCAAGCTCTCGGCATTCGCCCCCGACGCGAAGATCGTCCACGTCGACATCGACCCGGCCGAGATCGGCAAGAACCGCGTCGCCGATGTGCCGATCGTCGGCGACTGCCGCGACGTGATCGCCAAGATGGCCACCGAGCTGGGCAAGCGCCAGGGCGACGCGGGGCCGCCGGATCGGTCCGCGTGGCTCGACACCCTGAAGGAGTGGCAGGCCAAGTACCCGCTGCGATACGCGCAGAACGGTGACACCGTCAAGCCGCAATACTGCGTCGAGCGGCTGCGGTACTTCGCCGATGACGACACGATCTTGGTTTCCGGCGTCGGCCAGCACCAGATGTACGCGGCCCAGTACTGGCGGTTCGAGCGGCCGCGCCACTGGATCAACTCGGGCGGCCTGGGCACGATGGGCTTCGCGGTGCCGGCGGCGATGGGCGCCAAGGCAGGCCAGCCCGACAAGCGGGTGGTCGCGATCGACGGCGACGGCTGCTTCCAGATGACCGCCCAGGAGCTCGCGACGAGCAATACCGAGAACATCCCGTTCATCACGGCGATCTTGAACAACGGGTACCTCGGCATGGTGCGCCAGTGGCAGGAGTTGTTCTTCGATGAGCGCTACTCCGGGGTGTACCTCGACCCGAACGTGCCCGACTACGTGAAGCTCGCCGAGGCATACGGCGCGCTCGGGCTGCGGGTCGAGAGCCCCGAAGAGGTCGACGCCGCGATCGAGAAGGCGTACGCGGTCGAGGACCGCAGCGTCGTGATCGACTTCCGCGTCGACCCGCGCGAGGGCGTGTTCCCGATGGTGGCCGCCGGCACGTCGAACGACGACATCATCCTGGGACCCGAGTTCGCGCCCCATGAGATCCCGGGGGAGGCACCGATCGTATGAACGGCCACCTGCACACGATCTCCGTGCTCGTCGAGGACCGTCCGGGCGTGCTCACCCGCATCGCGGGCTTGTTCGCGGCGCGCGGGTTCAACATCGACTCGCTCGCGGTCGGCGCGACCGAGAGCTCCGGGGTCTCGCGGATGACGATCGTCGTCAACGTCGAGGAGAAGCCGCTCGAGCAGGTCACGAAGCAGCTGAACAAACTGGTCAACGTGATCAAGATCGTCGAGCACGACCAGGGCTCCGCGGTCGAGCGCGAGCTGATGCTCGTCAAGGTCCGCTCCGACGGGGACAACCGCGCGCGCATCATGGAGATCGCCGACGTGTTCCGCGTGAACGTCGTCGACGTCACCCACGGCACGCTCACCCTCGAGGCCTCGGGCAAGCCCGAGAAGCTCGAGGCGCTGCTCGGCATGCTCCGCGACTTCGGCGTGGTCGAGCTCTCCCGGACCGGGCGCGTCGCGCTCGCCCGGGGCGACCGCAGCATCAAGGATCGAACGCTCAAGGTCGCGAGCGACGCCTAGCCTGCTCGCCCGCCCACGACGGAAGGACGCCCGCACATGGCCACGATCTACTACGAGAAGGACACCGACCCCGGCGTCCTGAGCGATCAGAAGATCGCGATCCTCGGCTTCGGCTCACAGGGCCATGCGCACGCGGAGAACCTGCAGGACAGTGGGTTCGACGTGCGGGTCGGGCTCCGGCCGGGATCGTCGAGCCGTGCGAAGGCCGAAGAGGCCGGGCTGCGGGTGCTCGACACCGCCGACGCGGTGGCCGAGGCCGACGTGGTGATGTGCCTGCTGCCCGACACCTCGCACGGAGCGGTCTACGCGAGCGACATCGCCCCGAACCTGAAGGACGGCGACATGTTGATGTTCGCCCACGGGTTCTCGATCCACTTCGGCACGGTCGTGCCGCCGGCCGGCGTCGACGTGACGATGATCGCGCCGAAGGGCCCGGGTCACCTGGTGCGCCGCACGTACGAGCAGGGGATCGGCACGCCGGCGCTCGTCGCCGTGCAGCAGGACGCGACCGGCAAGGCCCTCCAGCGCGCGCTCGCCTACGGGAACGGGATCGGCGGCGCACGTGCCGGGATCATCGAGACCACCTTCAAGGAAGAGACCGAGACCGACCTGTTCGGCGAGCAGACGGTGCTGTGCGGCGGGATCTCCGAGCTGATCCGCAACGGCTTCGAGACGCTCGTCGCGGCCGGCTACCAGCCCGAGATCGCGTACTTCGAGTGCCTGCACGAGCTCAAGCTGATCATCGACCTGATCTACGAGGGCGGCCTGTCGTGGATGCGCTACAGCGTCTCCGACACGGCCGAGTGGGGCGACTACCAGAGCGGCCCCCGCGTGGTGGACGCGCAGGCGCGCGCGCACATGGAGCAGGTGTTGTCCGAGATCCAAGACGGTTCGTTCGCCAAGAAGTGGATCGCCGAAGCCGACGCCGGCTTCCCCGAGCTGCTCCGACTTCGGAAGCAGGCGCAGACGTCCCAGCTCGAACAGCTGGGGCGGCAGCTGCGCCAGATGATGCCCTGGTTGGAGTCCGAGGAGAAGGTGCCGAGCTGAGATGAGTGAACCTGGCGTAGTAGCCGGCCGCACCGATCAGGTGCGGATCTTCGATACCACCCTGCGCGACGGGGAGCAGGCTCCCGGGATCGCGCTGACCAAGGCCGAGAAGGTCGAGATCGCCGAGCAGCTCGCGCGGCTGCAGGTCGACATCCTCGAGGCCGGGTTCCCGATCTCGTCGCAGGGCGAGTTCGAAGCGGTCCGGGAGATCGCGGACGGCGTCCGCGGCCCGGTGATCGCGGCGCTCGCTCGCACGGCGACCGGCGACATCGAGCGGGCGGCCGAGGCGCTGAAGGGTGCCGACCGCTGGCGCATCCACACGTTCATCTCCACGTCCGACGTCCAGCGCGAGTCCATGTTGAAGATGAGCCACCAGCAGGTGCTCGACGCGATCGAAGAGAACGTCTCCCTCGCGAAGGGCTACACGGAGGACGTGGAGTTCAGCGCGCAGGACGCGACGCGCACCGAGCTCGACTTCTTGCTCGAGTGCTTCCGTCTCGCGGTGCGCTGCGGCGCGACGACGATCAACGTGCCCGACACCGTGGGATACGCGACGCCGACCGAGTTCGGCGAGCTGGTTCGCATCGTCCGCGAGGACACGCCTGGCCACGTCGTGATCTCGACGCATTGCCACAACGACCTGGGCCTTGCGGTGGCGTACGCTCTGGCCGGCATCGAGAACGGCGCGCGCCAGATCGAGGTCGCGGTCAACGGGATCGGCGAGCGCGCGGGGAACTGTTCGCTCGAAGAGATCGCGATGATCGTGCGCACGCGCGGCGAACACCTCGGCGTGCAGCACGGCCTGAACATCAAGGAGATCACGCGCACGTCGCGGCTGGTCTCGATGACGACGGGCTACAGCGTTCAGCCGAACAAGGCGGTGGTCGGCGCGAGCGCGTTCGCCCACGAGAGCGGGATCCACCAGCACGGGGTGCTGGCCAACCGGGCGACCTACGAGATCATGGACCCGCTCGAGATC
>Ga0207648_10005560_pt1 | contig 12686 bp, 15 predicted proteins | sample KBSMisM32_FD_184310 | JGI IMG/M metagenome (GOLD analysis project Ga0207648, IMG submission 184310) | Miscanthus rhizosphere microbial communities from Kellogg Biological Station, Michigan, USA - KBS Miscanthus M3-2 (SPAdes) (version 2) | ecosystem: Host-associated > Plants > Roots >...
AGGAAGTCGTAGGCCTGGAGGATCATGTAGTTGAATTCGAGGAAGGTCAGCGGCTGCTCGCGGTCCAGCCGTAGCTTCACGCTGTCGAACGTCAGCATGCGATTGATCGTGAAGTGCCGGCCAACCTCACGCAGGAAGGGGATGTACTCGAGCGTGTCGAGCCAGTCGGCATTGTTCACCATCACTGCATCGGTCGGGCCGTCGCCAAATGTCAGGTAGCGCTCGAAGACCTTGCGGATACCAGCGATATTCGTGTCGATCTGCTCATGGCTGAGCAGCTGCCGCCCTTCGTCCTTGCCGCTGGGGTCCCCGACCTTGGTCGTGCCGCCGCCCATCAGGACTATCGGCTTGTGGCCAGCCTGCTGCAGCCGTCGAAGCTGCATGATCTGGACCAGGCTTCCAACGTGGAGGCTGGAAGCAGTCGCATCGAAGCCGATGTAACCGGGCACCACCTGCTTCTGCGCAAGCTCGTCGAGCCCCCCAGCGTCGGTCACCTGGTGGATGTACCCGCGCTCGTCGAGCAGCTTCAGAAGCGATGATTTGTACGAACTCATGGGCGCCGCTTAGCGACGTTAACACTCGGCTGCCAGATTCGCGGTAGATTAGGCCACGATGCAGCTGAATCTGGCACCGCATCCGGCGACACTGCCATCCGAGCCGTTCAAGGTCTGGGTGAACGTCGAGCATTCGGCCGCATTCAGCTCGACCGCGACCACCAACATCTGGTTCGGGATCGGCGCTCCGGCGAGCCGCTTCGTCATTCCCGAGCCGGTTGAGCCTCGCCGCGCGGACGACCTGTGGAAGACGACCTGCTTCGAAGCCTTCCTGCGGGTTCCCGGAACCGAAGCCTATCGGGAGTGGAATTTCGCCCCGTCGGGCGAGTGGGCTGCGTACGACTTCACGTCGCATCGTGACGGCCGGATCAACCCGGACGTGGGGACGCCCTACATCCGCGTCGAGGACAATTTCACCTGGTGGGCATTTGGCGCAACCATCACCGTCGCAGCCAGAGGAGCCTGGGAGTTTGGCCTGTCGGCGGTCCTGGAAGAGACGGACGGCACCAAGTCCTACTGGGCACTGGCACATCCGGACGGCGAAAAGCCCGACTTCCACGACGCCGTTTGCTTCGCCGCGCACCTGCCCTAAGCAGGCGCCCATGACCTTGTTCGGTATCGACCGGCTGCTTGCCGAGCCGGAGCTTCGTCGTCCATTGGAAGGGAAGCGCGTCGCGCTGCTGGCCCATCCGGCGTCGGTCACGCGAGACCTCACTCACAGCCTCGATGCGCTGGCCGCGACGGGCGTGAAGCTGACCGCAGCCTTCGGTCCGCAACATGGGCTTCGCGGCGACAAGCAGGACAATATGGTGGAGTCGGACGACTTCACCGATCCGGTCCACCAGATCCCTGTGTTCAGCCTATACGGCGAGGTACGGCGGCCGACCGGCCAGTCGATGGGCACGTTCGACACGATCCTGATCGACCTGCAGGACCTCGGCTGCCGGATCTACACCTTCATCACGACGCTGCTTTACGTGCTCGAGGCTGCAGCGGAGCATGGCAAGAGCGTGTGGGTGCTCGATCGTCCCAACCCCGCCGGACGGCCTATCGAGGGCCTGACGCTTCGGCCTGGCTGGGAAAGCTTCGTCGGCGCCGGACCGCTGCCGATGCGCCACGGGCTGACGCTCGGCGAGCTTGGCAAATGGTTCATCGACCAGTTCAAGCTCGACGTCGATTACCGCGTGATCGAGATGCAGGGGTACCAGCCCGACGCGGCCCCGGGCTTCGGCTGGCCGGCCGAGCGGATCTGGATCAACCCGAGCCCCAACGCCGCCAACCTCAACATGGCGCGCGCCTATGCCGGCACGGTGATGCTCGAGGGAACGACGCTGAGCGAGGGCAGGGGTACGACCCGCCCGCTCGAGCTGTTCGGCGCGCCCGACCTGGAGCCGCTCAAGATCATGGCCGAGATGGAGGCGCTGGCGCCCCGGTGGCTCGCCGGCTGCAAGCTGCGCGAGGTCACGTTTCAGCCGACGTTCCACAAGCATGCCGGCGAGATGTGCCGCGGCGTTTTCATCCACGCGGAAGGGCCGTCCTACGACCATGCAGCATTCAAGCCGTGGCGGCTGCAGTCGCTGGCCTTCAGGGCGATCCGCCGGCTCTATCCCGACTATCCGCTGTGGCGCGATTTCCCCTACGAATATGTGTTCGACAAGCTCGCGATCGACGTGATCAACGGCTCGGAGTTGCTGCGCCAGTGGGTGGACGATCCGAACGCAGCGCCCGGGGACCTCGATGCCATTACGGTGCCTGACGAGCAGGCGTGGGCCGAGCAGCGGAACGCTTATCTGATCTACTGACGAGGTCCGGCTCGCGGACTTGCGACACCAGCGAGACCAGCACGAATGAAATGATCATCAGCAGGTACCAGCTGCCGAGCTTCGACGGCGGTACGAGCTGCCAGCCGTGCATCTGGTTGGGATAGGACCAGGCGTGGGCGAAGGTACCGATGTTCTCGGCGAACCAGATGAAGATTGCCACGTGGAAAAAGCCGACGAGCAGGGGCATGGATCGATACCGGTTGACCGGCCGGAACCATACTCTCGTTCGCCAGAAGAGCACCGCCGTCGCCGCGAACAGGCCCCAGCGGATGTCGGGCAGCCAGTGATGGGCGAAGAAGTTGACGTAGATCGCTGTCGCGAGCGCCAGTGTCGCCCATCTTGGCGGGAAGTTGGTGAAGCGGAAATCGAACCCGCGCCAGACACGGGCGATGTAGCTGCCGACCGACGCGTACATGAAGCCGGAGAACAGCGGCACGCCGGCGATGTGAAGCACCGAGTGGCCCGGATAGATCCATGAGCCTGCCGAAGTCTTGAACAGCTCCATCACCGTTCCGACCGCGTGGAACAGGAATATCACGACGGCCTCTCGCCAGGTTTCCAATCGGAATGCGAGCATCCCTGCCTGGATCATGATCGCCCACAGGGTCAGTGCGTCGTAGCGGGCAATCGGCAGGCTGGCGGGCCACCAGAAGCCGGTCACCAGCAGCGCGCCGAGCATCAGAGCGCCGAACAGGCATGCCCATCCTTGCTTGAACACAAACACCGCAAATTCGAACAGGGCGCCACGCCAGCCGGGCGCGACCGCCATATGCTCGAGGCGGTATCGGACGGCGTAGAAGCGGCTATGCGGGGCAGGGACGCTGACTTCCTCGGTCATGTCACCAGACTAGCAGCGGTCCCGGGGCTGTCGATTGCATCCCTCCGCGTGGTTAACGAAGAAGTAGGAGGTTCCCCGTATCCCGGCTCCGGAATTGGTTCGGGAGCTGGGCTGGACGATGGCCACCGCGGGAATTGAGAAGATCACCGAAGATGCGATCCGTGCGGTCGCGCGCGATTGCGGGTCGCTATCGATGGAGTGCAGCGACGTCGCTGGCTACGTGAACGGCGTCGGCAACCGCATCGGAGAGCATTTGAAGATGCTCGACCAGCTCGAGGAAGTGACCACCCGACTGCTTAGCGACCAGGCTCGCGTGTCGGATTCAACGGACGAGGCGCGGCTGTTGTCGGAGCAGGCCAAGGCCAAGCTCGATGCCGGTCGCGAGGCGATCGAAGGCACAATCGACGGCTTTAAGGGTCTGACGGATCTCATTGTGCAGCTCGGCGAGCGTATGGCCGGGTTCGCCTCGGCCATGCACCAGGTGCAGAGCGTCTCCTCAACCATCGAGACGATCGCGCGGAAGACCAACATGCTGGCGCTGAATGCGACCATCGAAGCCGCTCGTGCCGGCGATGCGGGCCGCAGCTTCGCGGTCGTTGCTGCCGAAGTGAAGAAGCTCGCCCACGATACCCGCGCGGCCACCAGCCAGATCGCCTCGACCATCGGCGAGCTGACCCGTGAGGCGGGCGCCGTGACCACCGAGATCAAGACCGGCGTCGAGCGCAGCCGCGACGCCCAGGGAGGCTTCAGCACGATCAGCGAGACGGTCCGCGAAGTCAGCGAGATCGTCGGCATGGTCGACCGCCAGACCGAGGGCATCGCTCACTCGACCAGCATGATCCAGGCCAGCGTCGACCGTGTGAAGGCAGGGCTGACCGATTTCGCCGCCGACGCCCGTGACAACGGGCAAGAGCTGCTCACCGCGCAGAAGCGCCTCGCTCACCTGGAAATGCTGTCGAACACCATGCTCGATACGCTCGCCAACTCGGGCGCCGAGATCGACGACACGCCCTTCATTCTCAAGGCGCAGGAGACCTGTCGTCAGATCTGCGTCGCGATCGAACGCGCGATCGATGAGGGCGAGGTGACGGTCGAAGACGTGTTCGACCGCGACTATCAGCTGATCGAGGGTACCAACCCGGTTCAGTACAACGTGCGCTTCAACGATGCGGCCGACCGCCACGTCCGCCCGATTCTGGACCGCACCAAGTCTGGCGATAACCGCATCATCGGTTCTGCGATCGGCGACATGAACGGCTATCTGCCGACGCACCTTAGCGAGCGCAGCCATCCGCAGGGGCCGGACCCCGTGTGGAACGACGAGCATTGCCGCAACAGGCGGATCCTGATCGACGACACGACACGGATGGCGCTCGCGAGCGACCGCCCTGCCACGCTTGCGACGTACCGGATGGAGCTCGGCGACAAATATATCCCCGTGAAGAACGTCTTCGTTCCGCTGTGGATCAAGGGTCGCCGCTGGGGGAACTTTGAGCTCGCCTACCGCGACGACTGATTTTCCGAACAGGGTTCAGGAAAGCTTACCCGGCCATAAACCTCGTCTTTACGCCCTTGCGTTAGTCACCGTCGGACAAGGCTTCGCCGAGACAAGGACGAGAGGATAGTGATGGCGATCAATCGGTCCGTCGGCCAGCATCAGGTCAGCGTTGCCGAAGCCCAGCTCGCGCGGGTCGCGGGCGATGGGTGCGCTCGCCACAATTACCTCAATTCTTTGCTTGAAGCGTCTGGCCGTCATTCGGGCCGCGACCTCGCTGATGCGGTGCACCTTCTGTGCAACCTGCACGGCCGTTACCCGGGACTGATCGAGCTTGCGCTTCAGCGCTGCCCGAAGGGTGCGGCACAGGATTGGCTGACGCGCGCGTCCGACGCGTTCGAGCGTGAGCGGCTCTATGTCGTGCGTCTCACCTCAGCGGTTGGACCGATGCCGAGCACTCCCGGTGCCGCCGAGACAGAGGCTAGCCTGGTTTCGGCGCGCCACGCGCTGGAGACCCTGGCGATGTCGGAGCGCGAGGGATGCGCGCTTGGAGCCGCCACTGCTCTCGTTGGCGATTGGTGGCCGATTCGCCGCCTGCTCGACCGGGCTGCAACCCGCGTCGGCATCGAATCGCCGGCGCCGTCGCTTCCGGACGAAGCATCGGTGGTTTCGGTGATCGAGCAGGGTACCGCAACTCCGGCAAGCGCTCGCGCTTTGTCGTTCGGTGGCGAGCAGCTTTTGCTCCAGCACCGCGCGCTTTTCGATCTGCTCGAAGCCCGCGCTGAAGCGCGCGGCGACTACTAAGCCAACTCTTACGCGGCGTTTGCCAGCTCGGCCTGCTCGTTCGCAGGGCTGAGCACCGGCGCGTCCGACGTCGCCGGGGCCGACTTCGCCCGCGGGAAGATCAACCGCGATGCGAAGACAACCGCGCCAAGCGCGAGATAGATCGCTAGCACCATCGTCGGGCTCCACAGCACGGCGGCCGCGAAGGGCACGCGCAGCAGCACGGGGTTGAACCCGAAATCCTCGCCGATCGCTTCGCACACGCCGAGAATCGTGTGGGGCCTCATGGGCAGTGCGACCTGGTTCTGCTGCTTTTCCATTACATCACTCCGTTGGCAAATTGTCCTTGCCCATTACCCAGCAAGAGCCGTGCCAAACCCAGAAACGCTTGTTTGCCAATCACTTAGCCGATTGACTCAACTTCCAGGTGGCAAAAGCCGCCACCCTCACGACCTATCAGTTGGGAATTTCCACCTCATGCTGCAAGTGCGATGATGCAGTGCAACATTGAATATCGACGGACGGATGCAAATCTAGTAGGGCGCGCGCCGCTTTAGTCGAGGAGCCGACATCCAGTGATGCGGATCATAATGAAGTCGAAGATCCACCGCGCGACGGTGACTCAGGCCGATCTCCACTATGTGGGTTCGGTGACCATCGACGCTGACCTGATGGACGCCGCCGACCTGCTCGAAGGCGAAAAGGTCGCCATCGTCGACGTCACCAATGGCGCGCGGCTTGAGACCTATGTCATCTCGGGCGAGCGCGGCAGCGGCGTCATCGGCATCAATGGCGCGGCCGCCCGCCTGGTCCATCAGGGCGACCTGGTGATCATCATCAGCTACGGCATGTACGACGATGCCGAGGCGCGAGGGCTGAAGCCCAGCGTCGTCCACGTCGATGAGAAGAACCGGGTCGTGAAGCTCGGCAAGGATGCGGCGGAGCCGGTTCCGGGCACCGATGAGCTCAGGGGCGACCTGGTCGCTTAGGATCTGACGCGACAAGCAGCCGCCAAGGCGGCGGCAGGTAGTCGGTCGACATATAATAATAGAACAGGCACTGGCCCGAGGACGCGCGATTGACGCCCTTGGCGATTCCGAAGGCGATGCCTCCACTGAATACGGGACCGCCGCTGTCGCCGGCGACGCAGTTGGGCCCTTTGACCGTCACCCACATCGGGAAGCAGGGACCGCCGCACAGGTCACCCGGCGGCGCATAGTCGGTGAGCTCGATCGTCGAGCAGCTATAGCCCGAGCTTTCGCCATAATGGCAGACGAAGTCTCCCGCCCGCGTGCTTGCCACGTTGCGCCAGCTGATCAGGCTGCGGAGCGTCCCCGCGCCGCGGTTCGAATAGAAAAGGGGCTCGGGCGAGTTGGGACTGCCGTTGATCTGCACGTCGCGATAGGCCGCGCCCCACGACCCGATCAGCGGCAATGTGACGTTGCTCCCGTCGCGGTCGACATAGGTAAGGTCGTCAGGACAATGGGCGGCGGTGGTGATGGCGGTCGTCTCGCCGTTGGTGACGACAAAGCCCGTCGTGCAGAGGTTGCGCCGGTTGGTCTGCAGGTTGAGGCCCTCGACGCGTCCGCCGCCGTCGACACTCATGTTCGCTTCGTCGAGCTGGTTGATGACCACCCTGACCGGGACGCCGCTGACCTGCTCGGCGCGCGATTGAATCGCTTTGAGACCGAATTTGTCGGCATCTGCGCGGGTGACCAGCAGCACGACCTCGCCGGTGCGCTGGTCGTATCCCGCGCCCCGCGCGTTCGGCAGGTCGGAGCGGAGATCGATCAGGTGCTTGCGCAGCGCGTCGAGGGCCTGTGCATGGGTGGCTTTGGCGCCGGGCTTGAAGACGATTGGGACGCCGCCAGCGCTGCGGTCGGCGACCGGCCCAGAGCCGGTGAGCAGAACCACGATGCGATAAGCGGGAACATGCTCGATCGAGATGCCCGCCAACCTGTCGGCGAACTCACTCGTAATGGCATCGGTCGCAGTGACGCTCGCCTGCTGGGCCTTCAGCCGGCGAAGCGCTTCATCAGGGGTGACGGCAAAGGCCGCGGCATATTGAGCGGCATCCTCGGCTAGTGCCTCGTCCTGCGCTTGGACCGGCTGTGCCGCAGCGCTGCTCGTGTTAAGGGCCGTCGCAGCCGCAAAGGAGCAGAAGATGAGCCAGGACCTCGCCGCTGACCACGCCACCTTCGACCTCACGCCTCCAACGTCCGAACAGCTCCAGGCTCTAGTGGCTGACCTCGACGAGGAAGAGAAGCACGTCCTTCTCGAGCATGGCACCGAGGCGCCGTTTTGTGGCGTGTTCCTCGACGAGAAACGGCCAGGCGTGTTCACCTGCCGGCTGTGCGGGCTGCCGCTGTTCCACGGCGGAACCAAGTTCGAGAGCGGAACCGGCTGGCCGAGCTTCACCCAACCGTTCGCCGAAGGGCACCTCGAATATATTCGGGACACCAGTTACGGCATGGTCCGGACCGAGATCGTGTGCGCGCGCTGCGGATCCCACCAGGGGCACGTATTCGACGACGGCCCGCCGCCGACGGGCCAGCGCTACTGCATCAACTCGGTGAGCCTCGACTTCACTCCAGCCGGAGAAGCCTTGCCAGACAAGCTTGCGCGCGGCGCCCCTGAAGGCGAGCCGGCGGCCTAGGCTCAGTCCTGGCGCACGTCCATTTCGACAAGGATTCGTACCCAGGCGCCGATCAGCTCGCGGCCCCCCTTGCGCGGTGGCCGGACGCGGAACTGCCAGGCTGCCTGGCGAACCGCGGAAGCGAGGTGCGAGCCCTTGGGACTCTGGTCGAGCTCGACGCAATCGTTCACGCGATCATTGGGCACGGTCTTGCAGGCGACCAACCCCCAGCCGCTCGTATTGCGCGGCCAGTAGCCGGCAATCTCCGCATCGCTCGGCTCGCGTGCCCATTCGGCGGCATAGAGCGCTTCACCATTGGGTCCGTGCCCCACGACCTCGCTGTCTCCCGCACCGCCAGCACCAGCCCGTGGAAGCTTGGAGATGTCGGCCGCCGCCAGCTCGTCCTTGCTCATCTCGATCCACGGCTGCTTCGATGGCTGGGGAGGAGCAATCGTTGGCTTAACCGGCAGAGTGATAGGCGGTGGCTTCGGCATCGGTTTGCTTGAACTGACGTGTGACTGCGTTGTGGTCTCCTTGGACGAGGAGCTTCGGCTCTCGGGAAGCAGGTCGACCGTGAGGGCCGGCGAACCCTTGGGCTGTGGCGGGGTCACCACGCCGAGCCCGATAAGGAGCAGCAGCAGGCCAAGATTGATCGCCACCGCCAGCGCGAAGCTGGACAGCCGCCGCCGAAGCGGCGCCCGGTCATAGGGCGAGGGGAGGCGATAGGCGGGCAAATCTCAGGGGATATATGTGTCGCGTTGGTAGTGACTTAGCCGGTTTGCTGCTGAACTGGGAGTGAAGTCTTGACCTTGCCCGCAGGTCGGCGGCGATGCGAGTGGCGGATAATGGACGAGATCGCAATCCGCGATGCAAAACCGGAGGACGCCGAGGCGGTCGCGGCGATCTACGGCCATCATGTGCTCCACGGCACCGCTTCGTACGACGTTGCCCCACCGCCCGCCGAGTACCTTCGGGCAAAGATCGAGGGGGTGAGCGCAGAAGGCTGGCCGTTCCTGGTTGCCGAGCGCAACGGTGTCGTGGTCGCCTATGCTTATGCGACCCAGTTTCGCGACCGCGACGCGTATCGATTTACTGCTGAGGACAGCATCTATGTTCACCCGGCTTGGGTCGGGCAGGGCATCGGTGGCGTGTTGCTCGATGCGCTGATCGCGCGCTCGGTCGCTTACGGATTTCGGACCCTGATCGCGGTTATTGGAGGCGCGGATCCGCGATCGATTGCTCTCCACGCCAAGCACGGCTTCAGCGAGGTTGGCCGCCTGAATGCAGTCGGACGGAAGCATGATCGCTGGCTGGACAGCGTCTACATGCAACTGGAGATGAAGCCCGCGGCTGACTAAGAAGCAGCCATGCCGCTCGACCCGCAACAGGAACAGACGCTGCTGCAGCAAAGCCTTGTCGCGCTTCAGCGGGGCAGGGCAGGCGAAGCACGCACTCTCCTGGAGCCGCTTACGCAAGCAGGCTCGGTAAACCCACTCGTCTGGCTGTTGTTCGCCATCGCTTGCCGAGCACTCGGAGATGGGCGGGCGGAAGAAGTAGCGGTTGATCACTTGCTCCAGCTTGATCCGCGTTCACTTCGAGGCCTGATCATGAAAGCCGATTGCCGCGCGGCCGCCGGGGACGAGGGCGCTGCTCGCCAGTACTACCGCACTGCGATCGGCATTGCGGATACCGCCGGGGTGCCTGCCGACGCCGCTCCGGACGTCGCGCACGCGCGCCAGGCGCTAAGTGAGATCGAGGACGTCTTTCACGCCAAGCGAACGCGACTGATGACAAATCGCGGGTTCCCGGCCGAAAGCTGGAGCCCGCGGTTCCGCCACGCGCTGGAACTCGCTGCGGGCAAGCGTCACCAATACTACCAGCGCCCGACCGTATTCGCTTATCCGGAGCTGCCGCAGATCCAATATTACGACCCCGCAGATTTTGACTGGGCCGCGGAGGTCGAGGCGCAAACCGCCGTCATCCGTGCCGAGCTGGTCGAGCTGCTGAAGCAGGGCACGGACAATTTCCGGCCCTACATCCAGGCCGGCGACGGCAATGTTCGACTGGACGCCAACAAGGCGCTGGTCGAGAACCGCGACTGGAGCGCACTGTTCCTGTGCGAGAACGGCAAAGTGGACGAGGCGCTGATGGAGCGCTGCCCGGCGACCTGGGCTGCGGTCAACGAGGCGCCGCTGACGCGCATCCCGGGATGGGGACCGACCGTCATGTTCTCGCTCTTGAAGGCGGGCGCGCGAATTGAACCGCACACCGGCATGTTCAACACCAGGCTAGTCTGCCATCTGCCGCTGATCGTCCCCCCGAAATGCACCTTCCGCGTCGGCAACGAGGTGCGCGAGTGGAAGGAAGGCAAGCTCTTCATCTTCGACGACACCATTGAGCATGAAGCATGGAACGACAGTGGCGAGGATCGCGTGGTGCTGATCTTCGACATCTGGCGGCCGGAGCTCAGCGAGCAGGAGCGGAGCGAGGTCACCGCACTTCTCTCCAACTGAGTGCTTGGGGGACTAGGTGCCCGCCCCAAATTCAGGTAAGGACCGAGGCCATGAGGGGCGTTCGCAACATCGTCTCTACCCTCGTCGCGGTTGTCGCGATGCTCATGGCGTCCGCTTGGAGCAGTACCGCATCGGCGTGCTTGTTCGAATCGACGGGCAACGTTGCGAACGTCGTCGCCGGTGGACCCGCGACGTTGTCACCATCGAAGACCGCGCACCATCAGTTGCATCAGCAGCATCGGCATACGATCGCACTTCGCCAGAAGATGCCGTCGTCGCCTGGCGGACCGCCTGCACCTCGGCTGGATTGCGCAGCGTGCATGGCCGTGCTTCCCAACTTCCCGTCGATGGGCCCGCCTGAGCTGATGCCGTTCATGCCGAATGCCGAAGCGTTCGAACCCCTTTCCGGGATTGATCCGGCTCTGGATCCACCGCCCCCGCGCCGCGCGAGGCCATAGCTTTTCAAATCAACTCAAAAAGGAATTTTCCATGAGAAAGCTGATTGCAGCGGTCCTGCTGCTGTCTGCCAGCTCGGCGGCATTTGCCGCTGCGCCGGCGGTCATGCAGGCGATGGCCGATTGCACCGGTAGCTGCCCGGATTGCCCGCAAGGCAAGTAAGGCACGCTGGTGAGGGAGGGTGTCCGGTTCGAAAGGGCCGGGCACCCTTTTCTTTGTCGGAAGCAAGGGATCGAAAGAGCTCCCGCATCGGGGCCATGTCGAAAGATAAGGTCAGCGCTTCAGGGGTTTAGCTAGGTCTCAACCCACCGTTAACCATGTTCGCAAAGATTTGCGAAGAACCTCCCGGCGTAAGGGGATGGTCTGCCCGGCGTGGCAGGGGGCGAACCGCGCCCTGAGACCAAGGAGCGAAGACCATGAGCAAGTTTCTTCAGCTGATTAAGAACAGCAAGGGTGCCACTGCGATCGAGTACGGCCTGATTGCGGCCCTGATCGCCGTTGCCGCCATCGCCGCGATGCAGAGCGTTGGCAACAAGCTGAACACGACCTTCAACAACGTTTCGAACCACCTCGGCTAATAGCCCGAAGGTTCCAAGCAAGGGGCGGCGGCGTCGAAAGGCGCCGCCGCTTTCTTTTTGTGTGTAAGCGCGGGGGGCTCGACGGCCCTCAGCCTACTTGGTGCACTTGATGAACTTGCCCTTGTTGTCGCGGCACTGTTTGGGCTTGGCCGGGCATTTGGTGAACCTGCCCTTGGCGTCCTTGCACGGCGCGGCGAACGAGGGGGCGGAGCCGGCCAGCAGGCTGACGGCTGCGAGAGCGAAAATGGCTTTCTTCATAGAACCCTCCTTCGGCATGAGGTGGGCTTTGGATACCGCAAGCGGCCGTACCGCGAAATGTCGGCGAGGTTACAAGGCGGACACGAACGACCGAGGCTAAATTGGCAGTCCGGTCGAAAACGGCTGACAGCGAATGTCGAGCGCGACATTATCGTGACGATGACTGCAGGCATCCAGGCGAAAACCGACGAAGCGGCGATTCAGCGACAGCTTGAGGTCGAGCCGCATTCCGTATCGGCCCACCTGCGGCTGGCAGATCTTTCCGCGCGCGAGGGCAAGGACAAGCTGGCGCGTTTTTATTACCGCAGAGGGCTGCGGTTCGCTGAATTTCAGGACCTCACCGAGGAGGTTCAGGCGCAGGTGCATCGGGCCGAAGCTGAACTCGCCCGGATCGAAGACGGGAACGACGCGGAGCGCGAAGCGGTGATGACCGAGCGCGGGTTTCCGCCCGATCAATGGAGCCCGAGGTTCAAGGAGGCGGTCGAGATCGCTGCAGGCCGTCGCAAGGCCTATGTTCCGGAGCCGACGGAGTTCAACTTTCCGGGCCTGCCCGCGGTTCAGTTCTTCGAGCGAGAGGCTTTCGACTGGGTGCCCGCGATCGAAGCCGCAACGCCGATCATCCGCGAAGAGCTGCTCCGCGAGCTAAGGTCCGGCCGAGACGACTTCCGGCCTTATCTCCAGGGCCACCCATTGGTCCTCGACCCGCATCAGACGCTGGTCGGCAAGAAGGACTGGAGCATCCTGTCGCTGTGC
>Ga0207648_10005564_pt1 | contig 12679 bp, 11 predicted proteins | sample KBSMisM32_FD_184310 | JGI IMG/M metagenome (GOLD analysis project Ga0207648, IMG submission 184310) | Miscanthus rhizosphere microbial communities from Kellogg Biological Station, Michigan, USA - KBS Miscanthus M3-2 (SPAdes) (version 2) | ecosystem: Host-associated > Plants > Roots >...
CGGACGCGGCCACACGAGCGGCGACGCCGTCATCCTGCTCCCCGAGCTGCGGACGATTCACACCGGCGACCTGTTCCTCAACTTCCAGGGCGGCGGCGGACGCGCGGGCGCGCCCCCGCGGCCGCTCGCGCTGCCGATCTACGCCGACTACAACCAGGGCGGCAGCCTGACCGAATGGGCCAGGACGGTGGACGGGATCCTGAAGCTCGATTTCGACACCATCATCCCGGGCCACGGAGCGCTGGCGACGAAGCCCGACCTCGTGGCGTTTCGCGGCAAAGTGGCGGCGATGGTGACGCGGCTGACGGGGCTCATCAAAGGCGGCAAGACCAAGGCGGAGGTGGCGAAGGTGCTCGAGGACGATTACGGCTGGCGCTCCACCGGCTGTCCGCCGAGTCCGCCAACCGGCGGCTGCCTGCAGTATCAGCAGCTCGACGCGCTCATGGTGGAGCTCGGACGATGACGCGCCACGTTCGCACGTTCGTGGCGGCGGTCGGAGTACTCGCGGGTGTCGCGGCGGCGCGGGCTCAGGCGCCGGCGCCGGCCACGCTGTCGCCGCAGGATTACATCGCGATTCAGCAGCTGGTCTCGAAATACGCCTACGCGATCGACGAGTGCACCAACAAAGGGTACGACTACGCCGATCTCTACACCGCCGACGGCGCGTTCTACACGTCGCGTGGGGGGAAGATCCTCAACCGCTTCGAAGGGCGCGAGCGGCTGGCCGAGGCCGCGCGCGGCGGCCAGCCGGATTGCAAGGACGTCCCCTGGGCCGGCATCAAGCACATGCTGGTGAACCACGTGATCGATCCGGCGCCGGGCGGTGCCACCGGCAAGGTGTATTTGATCGCGATCGGCCTCGATGGCGAGCCGGGCAAGGTGGAAGCGCAGGGGCGCTACGACGACGTCTACGTGAAGACGCCGCAGGGCTGGCGCTTCAAGTCGCGCACCCACGTGCTTGCAGCCAATCAGACGGAAGTCTCGCGCGGATCGAAACCGCCCGCGCGTTAACCGGGAAGCGCCGGCTTCGGCGCCACCGGCTTTGGTGGGGCGGTAGACACGAGCTCGATGCCGTCGGTCCGGAAGCGGTCGTGCATCGCCACCACGAACCGGTGACGGATGAGCCCCTGATCGCCCCACGTCGCCGCGCGTAGCGTCACCGTGCCCTTCAGGCCGAGATCGGCGAAGGTGTGGAAGCGCACCGTCGGTTCGAATTTCGCGGCCGCTCCGGGCGTGTCGCGCATCACCGCCTGCGCTACATCGATCGCGGTCCGCTCGGCTTTCACCGCGTCCTCGTCGAAGCGGATCGTGAAGTCGATCGGGATCGCGAGCTCGGGGTTGGGCAGGTTGAAGTTCGTCACGATCGACTGTGACAGCTTCGAGTTCGGCACCACGGCCACGCTGCCGCCGGGAATTTCGAGCCACGTGGACCGCCAGTTGAAGTCCACGATCTTTCCTTCGACCCCGGAGTCGAGCTTGACGTGGTCGCCGATCCGCACCTGCCCGGCGAGCGACACGAAGAGCCCCGCGAACAGGTTGGCGAGCGGCTCCTGGAGTGCCAGCGCGACAGCCAGGCCGCCGACGCCGAGGGCGGCAAGCATCGGCCGGATCTCGATGCCGAGCTCGTTCAGCACCACCAGCAGGCCGCCGATGATGACGATCAGCCGGATGATGTTGCGCGTCAGCCCGGACACCGGCACGCCCGGCACTGCTCGCGCGCCGTAGGTGCCGACGAGCCGGGTGGCCACGCCGGCCAGCGCGAAGGTGACCGACGCGAACCCGACGACCGAGATCGCCGTCGCCGCCAGGTGCAGCCAGCGCTCGGGGATCGGCCAGTAGGCGAGCGAAACGCGAAGCCCGATTAGAACACTCCAGAGCGGCACATAGGTGCGGAGCTCGCTGACGACGATGTCGTCCCACGGGCCGTGCGATCCGGCGGCCAGACGAGCCAGGTGGCCGGCGATGACGCGGTTGAGGACGCGCCCGATGATGTATGCGCCGGCGACGGTGGCGGCCCCAAGCAGGAGCGGCGCGAGCCACGGGAAGTGCTCGAACGACAGATCCATCGGCCTTTATGATGCCGTAGAATCCGGCGGTGTTCGTAGGGGCCGGTCTTCAGACCGGCCCGACCAGCGAAAGGATCTCTATGGCCGTGTCGAAATCGTCGTGGCTGGTAGCGCTTGGTGGCGTGGCGTGCGGGATAGCCGGTCTGGTGGTGGCGCTCGGCGCGCAGGACAGCGGGCCGAAGCCGCAGTGCACCAACTGTCCAGGCACCTACCTGTCCGAGGGCGAGATCAAGGAGTACGTCGCCAAGGCGATGAAAGAGCGCCTCGTCGATCAGCAGATCCGCGACGTCGAGATCGGCAAGGCGCACGTGGGCGTGGGCGTGGTGTATCGCGGCAAGCTCGACAAACCGGCGCCCAATTCGGTGGCCGAGCACGACCTGGTGAGCGAGGTCTATCACATCATCGAAGGCACCGCGACGCTCATGACGGGTCCCGACATCGCCGACATGGTGCGCCGGCCTGCCACGCAGGAAACGGTTCGACTCTTCAACGGTCCGGGCAACAACGGGTCGACCATTCGCAACGGCGTGTCACACCAGCTCAAACCGGGCGACGTGATGGTGATTCCCGCCGGCACCGGCCACTGGTTCCAGAAGATCGACGACCACATCGTCTACCTGATGGTGCGGATCGATCCCGACAAGGTGACCCCGCTCAAGGACGAAGCCGCGTCGCGCCTGTGGCTGAAGACGCCACACGCGGCGTCCGGTAATTGATGATGTAGAGGGCGGTCTTGAGACCGCCCTGTCAGGCGGACCTGAAGGTCCGCCTCTACGCTCAATAGGTGGTCGGGGTGTAGCCGAAGCGCGCGAGCCGCTCCGCCGACTCGCGCAGCCAGCGCCCGCGCTCGGCGCCGAACACCCCGACGATGGCCAGCACATCTACGTCGCCGCCGGGCAGCAGCGCACGCCGGATGCCGGCGCGCGCCTCGGCATACACCTGACGTTCGTCGTCGCCCATCTCGCGCCACATCCGCACCGCGCCGGCGATGTCGTCGCGGTCCCACAGCAGGCGTCCGGCCAGGAACCGTGCGTCGGCGGCTCCGTAGCCGCCCGGGCTGGTCTCCACGATCGCCATCAGGATCGCCAGTCGTACCGCGTCGAACCGTGCCTGGACCGCCCGCGGTGTGTCCACGTCGTGCGCGCGGCCCCAGGCCGCATAGCCGCGCTGCAGCCGTCGGGCGAGGGCGAGATTGTCCGCGCTGGCGGCTTCCGTCAGCGTCAGCGCATCGACGTTGGTGTCCATCAACACGTTCCAGGCATTCGAGCCGGCCTGGGCGAGCTCGTCGAGCAGGAAGAGCAGCTCGGTCGTGGTGCGGCTCGAGGGATGCTGGCGGGCGTAGCCGCCGACGAACTCGACGACGTCCACGTGGTCCGCGGCCAGCCCCAGCATGGTCCAGAAGCGCGGGTCCGGGGGCACCGACTCGGGATACGGCTGCAGCAGGTTGTGCTCGACATGGCCGCGCACGGCGGCGAAGAGGTCGCCCTCGTCGGCGTCGTAGCGGGCCGTGAGGTCGACCAGCGGTTTGAGGCTCGGCCAGCGATCGTGTCGCGACCACGTGCGATCGATCAGCGCCTGACGCGCCGCCGCGGACATCGCCAGCGGGGGCGCGGATCCCTGGTGACGGCCGCGGCTGCCCAGCGGATTGTGCAGGCGCCGGCGGTCGGCGTCGGCGATCCGGCGGATCTCGTCGAGGAACGTGAGCTCGCTGGTCAGGAACGGAAACAGGATGTCGCGGTGGGCGCGGATCCGCGACGTGTCGAACGTGAAGCCGTCCTTCGAGAAGACCGCCGCCGGGGACGACGACGTCTCGATCTCGCCCAGCGTGGGTCCGGTACGCACGAGGACGGGCGGTGGCGGGGCCGCCTCGGCGACCACTGCACTGACGGTGACGGGCATGATGACCGTCGCGGGAAGCCGTGGCGCGCCAAGGATCGTCGCGGCGACGAGCGCGGCGAGCACCGAGGCGTGCAACCCCAGCGTGCCCGCAACGCCGCGTCCCGGGTGGGCGGGGAGCGAGTCGGCCGGTGGCGAGAGCAGGGCGGCTGGTCTCATGGACGGCGCGGCCACCGAGGGCGCGCGCTGAAACCTATGACACCGATTTGCGGATTTTGGATCGGGGTCGACGGGGCTTTTCGGCCGACGCGCGGCGCCAGGCTCCCGTCAGCAGGTCTTTGAGCGCGTCGCGATGGACCTTGCCCAGCCGCACCAGGAGGCACGGATACGGCTCGTAGTGCGGCTTCAGGTAGTAGATGTCCGGCTGCTCGGCAATCAGCTCGTCGCGCTGATCGATCGGCACCCGGACCATCAGGGTGTTCGGCTCGGCCTCTTTGTTGATCGCCTGGCAGGCGATCATCCTCTTGTTCACCTTGAGGCAGAACGCGCCGTACGCGGTGGCCTCCTCGACGCCGTCGAGGCCGCTGGCGATCCGGCGCACGTCGGCGAAGCCGAGACCGCGCGCCACGTCTCTACCTCTTGACCGGCCGCCCGTAGACTTCGATCTGCGCCACGTCGGACCAGCCGCCCTGGCCGTGGCCGCTGCCCGGCATCAGATCGATGTAGCCCACCTCGTCCACCTTGGTGAGGTCCGGATTGGCGACGAACGTCCCTTTGGTGACGCCGGTGGCGATGTCCACCTTCACCCACTTCACGTCGGCGACCGAGATCTCGCTCCACAGCCAGTCGGTGATCGACCCGTCGGCCTTGTCGCCAACCAGGTAGGTGCCGTCGGCCAGCTTGATGAGCGGACGCACCTGGTGGAAGCCCGACATCTTGGTGTTCCACTTGATGCGCGCCAGGCCCGACAGATCGACCATGTTGGCCTTGTCGCGGAGCGTGGCGGCGCACGGCGACGTGCACATGCCCGTCCACAGGTGCGTCGGATTGTTCTCGTCGTTGGCGGCGCCGGTCATGAGGAACTCTTTCGCCGCCGGGCCATACAGCTTGAGCTCGAGATTCGGATTGCTGAGCGCAGTGGCGATGTCGACGGGATGCTCGCCGCCCTTCTCAGTCTGCTTCCACTCCTCCTTGAAGAAGAGCGGGGGACGCCCACGGTTCGGACCACCCGCGCGTCCGCCCGCGGCGGGTGCGGCCGGCTGCTGCGCGAAGGCCGAGACCGACGAAGCAAGGAAGGCGACGGCAAGGACGGCAGTGCGAGTGCGAGACATAGGTTTCTCCAGACAAATCCCGAGGTTCCAGGCGGACCTCTTCGAGGTCCGCCTCTACTGGGGAAGCGCGTATACGGTAATCGATCCGCCCTCGGGAACGGGTGGGTATTCGCCGGGGTAGATCCGGTTCATCGTGTTCTGCATGCCGCGCGGATCGCCGCCCCAGCCGGCGTGCACCGCCAGATACTGCCGCCCGCTGACCGTGAACGTAGTCGGCGGCGCGACGATCCCCGAGCTCACCTGCGCGTCCCACAGGAGCTTCCCCGACGCAGCGTCGAAGGCGTGAATCTTCCGGTCGTTGGTGCCGCCGGTGAACACCAGCCCGCCGCCGGTCGCGAGCATCGAGCCCCAGTTCGGCGTCTTCTCGTAGGCGTGCGTCCACACCTTCTTGCCGGTGTCGACGTTCCACGCCTGCACTTCACCGCCCACATGGCCACCGCCCGGTGCCGCGAACGGCTGCCCCGACATCGAGCCCGAGAAGGAGCGCTTCTTCTCGTAGCGCACCGGCACGCCGGTGAGCGTGCCGCACAGGTTGTTGTTGGCGGGGATGTAGATCATCCGCGTCTTGGGGCTGTAGGCGATCGGCGGCCAGTTCTTGCCGCCGTGCGGCGACGGGCAGAACTCGGCGGTCTTGCCGGTGCCCGGCTTGCGCGCGGGATCGACGTCGGGCCGTCCGGTCTTCGGATCGAGCCGCTTGTACACGTCGTTGGTGACGAACGGCATGCCCTCGACGAAGTTGATCGGGCCGGCGGTGCGCTCGAGGAACCACAGGTAGCCGTCGCGCGCGACGTTGATGAGCCCCTTCACGGTGCGGCCGCCGCGCTGATAGTCCACGAGGATGGGCGGCGATACTTCGTCCCAGTCCCACGACTCGTTGGGGTCGTACTGGAAGTGCCCCTTGATGCGGCCGGTGGCGACGTCGAACGCCACGGTGGAGGCCACGTACAGGTTGTCGCCCGGCCGCTGGTCGCCCATCCACGGCCCGCCGTTGCCGGTGCCGAAGAACGCGAGGTTGGTGTCGGGGTCGTAGTTGCCGGTTACCCACACCGGCGCGCCGCCGGTCTTCCACTGATCGCCTTTGGGCCACGTCTCGCTGCCGGGCTCTCCGGGCGCGGGCACCGTGTAGGTGCGCCAGGCTTCCTTGCCGCTCCTGGCGTCGAACGCCGCCACGAACCCGCGCACGCCGAACTCGCCGCCCGACGCGCCGACCAGCACCTTGCCCTGCGCCACGAGCGGCGCCAGGGTGATGTAGTACGCCGACTGGTTGTCGGCGACGGTGGCGGTCCACACCTCTTTCCCGGTCTTGGCGTCGAGCGCCACCAGTACCGCCTCGGCGGCCGCGTAGTACACCCGGTCGCCGAGAAGCGCGACGCCGCGGTTGGTGTCGTGCAGCACGAACACGTCCTTGGGGCGCGGCCGCACGTAGCGCCACAGGAGCTTGCCGGTGGCGGCTTCGAGCGCCAGCACCTGGTTGGCCGGAGTGGACACGAACATCACGCCGTTGTTCACGATCGGCGCCGCTTCGTGGACGCGGTCCACGCTGGTCGGCAGCGTCCACACCTGCGTGAGCCGTGCGACGTTGGCCGGCGTGATCTGATCGAGCGGGCTGTAGCCCCAGCCGTCGTAGGTGCGGCGCACCATCAGCCAGTTCGCGTCCTCGGGCTTGAGGAGCCTGGCGTCGGTGACTGGCTGGTAGGAGCGGAGGATGGCCGCCGCCGCGGCGTCGGGTCCCGACCCGCGGGGCGGATTCTGCTGGGCGAAAAGGATCGCGCCGACCGAGGCGGTCAGCGCGACTGCAGCCGCGAACGCTGTACGTAGAGGCGAACCCTGAAAGGGTTCGCCTGGAGCAGGCGGACCTCTTCGAGGTCCGCCTCTACGTACTGGGTTCATGGGCTACTGGTCGGCGCCGCCGCCGTTGCCGGCGTTCGAAGCCGGCGCCACGGCATTCTTCGGCGCGCTGTTGAACGCGTCGAGCGTCGGGCCGAATTCGGCGCGCGGCAGCAGGCTCGGACCGGAGCGGAGGAACACCTTCTCCGGCGCCGTGCTGCGATCGAAGAGCACCCCGATGAAGCAGTTGCTCATCTCGTCCCAGTTCTGGGGCCCCCACAACACCTTCTCTTCGGGATTGGGGTTGAAGCGGTTGCTCTTCGAGTTGTCGAAGTGGGTGATGAACTGCAGCTTCGAGCCCTTCGGAAGATCCACGGGCTCCGCCAACTCGTAGCCCATTTGCCACTCGAAATCGAAGCGCCCCTTCAGCACCGTCTTGGTGGCGCCCTCGGCCGACACCACGCGGAACTCGAAATCCTTCCCGCGCAGATGCATGTGCGGCTGCATGTACACCAGGCGCGCGTTCTCGCCGAGCGTCACCTCGCTCACCACTTCGGCGGCTGCGGTGTTGGCCGGGATGGCCAGGTTCAGAGCCGTCGGTCCGGCGTGGAAGAAGTAGCGCGTGTCGGGCGGCGTCTTGGTGAGCACGAGCCCGAGCTTCGAGACGTCGGTGGCCGGCTTGCCGGATGTCGTGTAGTGCAGCTCGAACACGAGGTCGGAGCCCTTCGGGATGAACTTCGCCGCGCCCTGACGATCGAATCGCTGCGGCCCGAGGCCGGGGTTGAACTTGCCGAGGATGTCATTGCCTTCCTCGGTGGAGTTGCGGCCGATGATGTCGCGCTGCGTCTCGTTCTCGTAGGCCTCGCCGGGAACCGCCTTTTCCATCCACTTCGATCCAGGCGGCCGCACCCACACCTTGCCGTGGTGCAGCACGGCGGGGTCGCCAGGCCGCATTTCGGCGGCCACCACCCACATGTCTTCGGCGAAGTTCGTCTTGACGACGATGTACTTGTAGTTGATGGTGCCGCGCGCCGGCAGCTCGAACGGCTTCGGCATCTCCACCACGACGTCCGGGGTGATGTTCCAGCCGCTGGGGAAGACGCGTGCGGTTGGTGCGGTCGCCGGGTCGCCCGCGGGAGCGCCGCCGTCGGCCCAGCGCGCCAGCGTGTCGAGCTCCTCGGCGCTCAACACTTTCTCTTTCTCGTTGGCGTAGTGCTCGAAGCCCCCCTCGGCAAACCACGGCGGCATCGTCTTGGCCTGCGTGGCCTTCTTGATGCCGAGCGCCCACGGGCGCGCCTGCTCGTAGGTGAGGAGCGACATCGGCGCCACCTCGCCCGGCCGGTGACAGTTCTGGCAATGCGCCTGGAGAACCGGAAGGACGTCCTTGTAGAAGGTCGGCGCCTGCGCCGACGCGATGGTGGCGCTCAGCAGCGTCCCCGTGATGGCAACGAGTAGCGTCCTCATGACTACAGTTCCTCCAAGACCTCTAGCTTAAGCCAGTTACTGGGCTTTGCAGACAAAGCTCGACGCCTCGTCCGTATTGCCTGCGCCCTTATAGGAAGCCACCTGCGGGTAGGGGCAGAGCGGCCGCGTGCGGTCCACGCGTCCTTCCACCACCCGCGACGCCGGAATCTGGTCCGGCGCCTGCTTCTTCTCGACCCACCGCTCGAGGGCGGTCAGCATGTCGAACGAGGCGGTGCCGTCCCCGCCGCCACAGTGCCCCATGCCCGGGACCATGAACAGCCGGTAGTTGTCCTTGACCTTGTCGGCCCCGCCCAGCGCCTGCGTGACGCTCGCGTAGTACTCCGGGCTCGTCCCCGACGGGATCTGCTGATCGGCCCAGCCGTGATACTGAATCAGCTTGCCGCCGCGGGAGATGAACGGCTTCAGGTTGGGATCCATCGCGTTGATGGTCCCCTTCTCGACCGCCTCCACCGCCGCCATGTCGCTGTCGTAGTTCAGCGTCTTGTAGTCCCACGACGGGTTCTTGAACACCATGAACTGGAACATCTGCGTGCCGATGCCGAACGGCTGCTGACCGCCGAACGTGCTCCAGCCCATCTCGCTCCCGAGCTCGAGCCCCGAGAAGATCAGCTTTCCGGTCTTCGCGTTCTTCACCGGCTGATACAGGGCGCGCGCGGCCACGACCTGCGCCGGCGTCAGGCAGGAGGCATCGTCGGTGCCGGCCTTGCACTCAATCACCTTCGGGTCCCACGTGCAGGCCCGCGGGTTCTCGAGCACGTCGTCCTTCACGCCGTCCTTCGCGTCGCACGCCTCGAGCACGGCCCGATGGATTGCCTGGTACTTGGCCGAGGGGATGTAGCTGCCTTCTTCCTTGCGCAGCGCCTGCGCGGCGTAGACCGCGAAGATGGCACGGCCCGTCGTGTTGAGCGCGGGCGCGCCGGCGACGATGCCGTCGAAATCTTCGGGGAACTTCTGCGCCGACTTCAAACCCTGGCGGCCGCCCGCGGAGCAGCCCTGGAAGTAGGAGAGGCGCGGCGTGTTGCCGTAGTAGGCGTTCACCAGCGCCTTCGCTTTGGCCGTGGTCTCGTGCACGGCGCGATAGCCGAAGTCGATCAGCTTCTCCTGGTTGGCCATCCAGGGCCCGCCGCCGCCTTCGTGCCCGGTGTCGGTGCTGGCGGCCGCGTAGCCGCGACGCAGACCGGCGGCGATCGCGTTGCGATCGACGTTGCCGTTCCAGCCGCCGTTGCCCACCATGAGGAACTTGCCGTTCCAGCCGCTCGCGGGCAGCCACACCTCCATCTTGATGTCGGAGTCGGCGGTGGGCTTGAGCGTGGCGGCCACGCGGCAGAACGCCGGGAGATCCGCAAACGGGTTGCCACCGCCGCGCCCACCCGGCTGCGAGAACGCGCCGGCTGCCACCGCTTCCGCGGCCGTGATTGTGGCTTGCGGCAACGCGACGGACGAGAGGCTCTCACAGCTTGCGGCCGCTGCGGGCGCCGGACTCACGGCACACACCGCGAGCGTCGTCAGCGCAATCACGACATCCGAGATTCGAAGCTGCATCACTACCTCTTCTCCGGCAATGCGAAGACATATAACGCCTGGCCCGCAGTGGGCACTCGAATCTCCGGCGCCAGCGTGGATGGTACGAGCCGCGGGCTGCCGCCGCCAAGCCCAGTGGTGACGGCGATGTACTGGCGGCCATCCACGGAAAAGGAGATGGGGAAGCCCTGCACGGACGTGGCGAGCCGCGTCGACCACAGGATCTTGCCAGTGCTGGCATCCACGGCCTTGAAGGTGCGATCGAGATCGCCGACAAATGCCACGCCGCCGGCGGTGGAGAGGACGGCGGTCAGGAACGGCGCGCGCTGCTGCAGCGCCCACTTCTCGGTCAGGGTGTTCACGTCGAACGCCGCCAGCCGGCCGATGTTGCCGTCGGTGCCCGGCATCTCGTAGAAGCGGCGGTCGGCGCCGCCGGCGCTGCCGCCGCCCGGCTTCTGCTCGATGCGCTGCGCGCGGATCGAGATGCAGCTCTGGCTGAGCGGGATGATCAGCGCGTTGGTCGTCTTGTGGTGGCTCATCGCCTGCCAGTTGTGCCCGCCCTCGGTGCTCGGGCAGCCGTCGATCCACTGGCCGACCTCGGCGTCGATGATGTCCTGGCGGTAGCGCGGCTCGCCGGTCTTGACGTCGATCTTCTCCCACACGTTCTGGAAGAGCGTTTCCTTGTGGCCGACGTACTTGCCGGTCTTGCGATCGAGCTTCCAGAGCACGCCGTCTTTCCCGGCCGTGAACACGAAGTTCTGGCCGCCGCTGTCCACGAGCACGCGCTCGAAGACGACGTCGAGGTCGAGGGCTTCGCCCGGCGCGTGCTGGAAGTGCCACGCCAGCTTGCCGGTGTCGGCGTCGAGCGCGAGCGTCGAGCTCGTGTAGAGCCCCTTGTCGAGGCCATACATGCCGCGGCTCACCGGCATCCACGGCTTGGCCTGCGCGGTGCCCCAGTAGGTGAGATTCAGATCGGGATCGTAGCTGCCGGTGATCCACGTCTCGCCGCCGGCGCGATAGATGCTCGAGAGCGCGCCCCACGTGTTGCCGCCCGGCTGACCGTCGGTGGCCACGGTGTGGAACTTCCACAACTGCTTGCCGGTGGCGGCGTCGTAGGCGCTGATGAAGCACTTCTTGTCGCTGTACTCCGAGCAGCCGCCCATGCCTTCGATCAGCTTGCCCTTGGCGACGAGCGGGCCGCTCGAACTGCCGCGGCCATCCGGCATCGCGACGTCCCACGCCACCTTGCCGCTCTTGGCGTCGAGCGCCACGAGGTGGGCATTGCTCAACGCCAGAAACAGCTTGTCGTCGTAGAGCGACATCCCGCGCATGGCGGGGTTCACGCCGAGGCGCTGCTCCCAGATCAGATCGCCGGTCCTGCCGTCGAGCGCCTGGAAGATGCCGTTGCTGTTGTTGAGGAAGATGACGCCGTCGTGCGCGAGGGGCGACGGCTGGTTGGTGCCGCCCTCGCTCATCGGCGCCACCCACACCAGCTGCAGCTGTCCGACGTTGTCGCGCGTGACCTGGTTGAGCGGGCTGAAGTCGCTGGCGAACTGATCGCGGCGCAGCATCGGCCAGTCGCCGGCCGGCGGGTTGCGCAGCATCTCGTCGGTCACGCGCGTGTAGTTGCGAATCTCGCCGGCGACCGTGAGGCCCAGCACCGGGGGCGCGGGCGTTCCGCGTCCGCGTGCGCCGGCCGCTTGACCGCCCGCGGCCTGCGCCGCGGGTCCGGCGCCGCGTCCCGCCGGCGCCTGCGCGGCAGCGGTGAGGAACGATCCGATCGGGACCGTCGTGGCGGTCGTCAAGGCCTGCGCCCCGGGCGTCGCGCCGTTCGACTGCAGGATGAAGGCGACGATCGACAGGTAGGTGGCTTCCGGCAGCCCGCCGGGCTGCTCGGGCGGCATCGACTGCACGGCCGTCAGCAGATCGCGCGTCGTGCGGCTGCCCCAGCCGCCGCGGAACGCGGTGCCCGCGAGCGGTGGCGGACCGGACAAGTCTGCGCCGTGACAGCCCGCGCACGTGGTGTTGTAGGCCGTGCGTCCAGCATTGGCCTGGTCGGCGGTGAAGGGCGCCGCGGCCGGCGCCTGTCCGGCGGTGACGAGCGCGAGACTCGCGAGGAAGATCGCGCTCAGAAAGAGCAGCGTGTGTCGGCTCATCGCAGCAGCCACCCCCACAAGTTCGCGCCGTCCGGCGCGAGCCCCTTGTCTCCGTGCACCTGGATGTAGAGCCGGCCCGCGCGGAGCGCTTCCACCTGGTCAGGCGTCAGCGTCACCGAGCCGGAAATCGAGCCGCTCGTGGCTTTGGTGATCGTGAGGTCGGCCACGGCCTTGCCGCGCGCCCCCCTGGCGATCCCCTCGTGCAGCCGGGCCACGGTCGCCGGGCCGCCAAGGCCTTCGAACGATCCCATGATGGTGAGCGCGCGCCCGGACAAGGTGGCTGAGGCCGTGCCCTTGCCGCTGACGCGATCCGCGCCCGCCGTCGGCACCCACGCCAGCCGCGCCGTGAACTTGTCGCCCTGGGCTATCGCCGTTGCGCCGTGGATCAGCCATCCCACAGCCAGCAGGGCGGTTATCGCCCGTCGCGCCGTTGTCATCCCGTGCCTCCCGACCGCCG
>Ga0207648_10005567_pt1 | contig 12673 bp, 10 predicted proteins | sample KBSMisM32_FD_184310 | JGI IMG/M metagenome (GOLD analysis project Ga0207648, IMG submission 184310) | Miscanthus rhizosphere microbial communities from Kellogg Biological Station, Michigan, USA - KBS Miscanthus M3-2 (SPAdes) (version 2) | ecosystem: Host-associated > Plants > Roots >...
ACCATCGCCAAGTTCCAGCGCGAGCTCGGCGCGATGGGCTACAAGTTCCAGTTCATCACGCTGGCCGGCTTCCACAGCCTGAACTACTCGATGTTCAACCTGGCGCACGGCTATGCGCGCAACAACATGAGCGCCTTCGTCGAGCTGCAGGAGGCCGAATTCGCGGCCGCCGAGCGCGGCTTCACGGCCGTCAAGCACCAGCGCGAGGTCGGCACCGGCTACTTCGATGCAGTGACAACCACGATCGAGGCGCTGTCGTCGACCGCCGCTCTGAAGGGGTCGACCGAAGACGAGCAATTCTTCGATGCGAAACACGGCTGAGCCAAGCTGACAGGCGCGCCGTTCGCCTCGTGCGGCGACGACGTCTGTTATCAACCCAGGGCCGCGCGGCTTCCGCCGCGCGGCCTTTCTTTTGGGCCCGCCGATTGCCCGCGTCGCCGTGGCGGTGGACGCCTGACCGCGGCATGGCGTCCTACGCGCGCATCGGACGTTGCCTGCACTTGCGATGTCCGCCGCGAAACGCATGTAAGAAATCCTCCACGCGGGAGCGCTCCCTAGTAAATACCCGTAGAGTCACGTCTTCGGAAAAAAGCGCGTGTCAACGCAAGAACGATTTCGCATGCCCGAAGCATCTGCATCACTCATGGCCTTCGGGTCGGCACCTGCGGCCGCTGCGCGCGGACAGCGGGGAGGGCGTGCCCTCGGCCTGATGCTGGCCCTGGTGATGCCTGGCCTGGCCGGCGCGATCGGCTTCGACGACGTGGCCGAGCGCGCGCGCGAACTCGCCGCGGCCGCCTACAAGGCACCGGTCTCGCAGTTGCCCACCGAGTTGCGGGAACTCGATTACGACGCCTACCGTGACATCCGGTTTCGCCCCGACCATGCGCTGTGGCGGGCCGAGAAGCTGCCGTTCGAGCTGATGTTCTTCCCGACCGGCCGCGGCTTCCAGGATGCCGTGCGCATCAACATCGTCGATCCCGACGGCATCAAGCGCCTCGAGTTCAACCCTGCGTCGTTCGATTTCGGTCGCAGCACGTTCGATGCGCAGGTGCTGCGCAGCCTGGGCTACGCGGGCTTCCGGGTTCACTACGCGATCAACCGCCCCGGCTACAAGGACGAGGTCGCGGTGTTTCTCGGGGCGAGTTACTTCCGCGCCGTCGGCCAGAACCAGGTCTATGGCCTCTCGGCGCGCGGGCTGGCGGTCGACACCGCCGCGGGCAGCGGCGAAGAGTTTCCTCGCTTCAGCGAGTTCTGGATCGAGCGGCCACGGCCCGCGGCGACCACGCTGACGCTCTACGGTCTGCTCGATTCGAAGCATGCGACCGGGGCCTACAAGTTCGTGCTGATTCCGGGGGCCGAGACTGTGGTGATGGTCAGCTCGCGCCTGTTCCCGCGCGATGCGCAGGCCAAGTTCGGGATCGCGCCGTTGAACACGATGTTCGCCTTCGGCGAGAACCAGCCCGGGCGGGACGACTACCGGCCCGAGGTGCATGACTCCGACGGCCTGTCGGTGCAGACCGGTGGCGGCGAGTGGATCTGGCGACCGCTGGTCAACCCGAAGCGCCTGCTCGTGACCTCGTTCGGGACCACCGACCCGCGTGGCTTCGGCATGATGCAGCGCGACCGCCAGCCGACCAGCTACGAAGACCCCGAGGCGCTGTACGAGCGGCGCCCGAGCCTGTGGATCGAGCCGATCGGGGCCTGGGGCAAGGGGCGGGTCGAGCTGGTGCAGATCCCGTCGCCGGACGAAACCAACGACAACATCGTCGCCTACTGGGTGCCCGAGCAGGCGTTGGCCGTGGGCAAGGCGCTCGACTTCAACTACCGCATGCGCTGGCAGATGAATGGCCAGCTGCCCACTGGCCTGGGCGCCGTGGTGCAGACACGGCGCGGACGAGGCTATGTGCGCCAGCCCGACGGCGACATCAACTTCGTCGTCGACTTCGACGGCCCGGCACTGCGCGCCCTCGCGCCCGACACCAAGCTCGATGCCGCGATCGAGGTCGGCGCCAATGGCGAACTGCGCGAGCGCAACCTGTTCCACAACGGGGTCAGCGGCGCGTGGCGCATGACGGTGCGGTTCAAGCGCGCCGACGCCAGCAAACCAGTCGAACTGCGGGCCGCGATCAAGCAGGCACAGAACACCCTGACGGAAACCTGGAGCTACATCGTTCCACCCGAATCGGAGAAGCAATGAACGACGCATCACGGGCGCATCCGCCCATTCACCGGTCATCAATGGTGCCCAATCCCTGGGCCGGTCATCCGCTGCTGCGGCCGCTGCGCCGGCTGCTCGGCTACCGCGCACCATCGCACCGTCGCGCCGACGACGCCCGACCACTGATGCTGCGTCGCGTGATGCTGATGGTGCTCGTCGCGATCGGTGCGGTGGTCGGCACCGACACGATGACCGATGTGTTGCCGCGCCACGGCGCCACCTGGACCGAGCAGGGCCTGCTGCTGCTGTTCGGGGTGCTGTTCGCCTGGATCTCGGCCGGCTTCTGGACCGGCGTGATGGGCACCTGGGTGCTGATGTTCGGCCGCGACCACGACGCGGTGACGAACACGCTGCACGGCCCAGGGCCCTTGCTGCCGATTCCGCCCGATGCGCGCACCGCGATCATCATGCCGATCTGCAACGAGAACGTCGCGACGGTGTTCGCCGGCCTGCGTGCGACCTATGAATCGCTGGCGCGCACCGACGCGGCCGACCGCTTCGACTTCTTTGTGCTGAGCGATACCAACCAGCCCGACCTGCGCGCCGCCGAACAGGCGGCCTGGGGCGAGCTGACGCAGGCACTGCAGCGCGACGGCGAACCGGTGCGCATCCATTACCGCTGGCGCCAGCACCGGGTCAAGCGCAAGGCCGGTAATGTCGCCGATTTCTGCCGGCGCTGGGGCGGCGACTACCGCTACATGGTCGTGCTCGATGCCGACAGCGTGATGACCGGCGACTGCCTGTCGAGCCTGGTCCGCCTGATGGAAGCCCATCCCGACGCCGGCATCATCCAGACCGCGCCGCGCGCCTGCGGCCACGACACCTTGCATGCCCGCATCCAGCAGTTCGGCTCGCGGGTCTACGGCCCGCTGTTTACCGCCGGCATGCATTTCTGGCAGCTCGGCGAATCGCACTACTGGGGCCACAACGCGATCCTGCGCGTCGCGCCGTTCATCGCGCATTGCGCGCTGGCCAGGCTGCCGGGGCAGACCTCGCTGTCGGGCGAGGTGATGTCGCATGATTTCGTCGAGGCGGCGCTGATGCGCCGCGCCGGCTGGAAGGTCTGGATCGCGTACGACCTCGACGGCAGCTACGAGCAGGTGCCGCCGAACCTGCTGACCGAGGTGCAGCGCGACCGGCGCTGGTGCCATGGCAACCTGCAGAACTCGCGCCTGATGTTCGAGCCGGGGCTGCACCCGGTGCACCGCACGGTGTTCCTGACCGGCGTGCTGGCGTATGCGTCGGCGCCGCTGTGGCTGGCGTTCCTGCTGGTCTCGACGCTGCTGTTCGCGAGCCAGGCGCACGAGGTGCCGCGGTACTTCATCGAGCCGTATCAGCTGTTCCCGATCTGGCCGACCGCCAACCTGAAGCTGATGCTGGCACTGTTCGGCATGACCGCGGTGCTGCTGTTGGCGCCCAAGTTGCTCTCGCTGCTGCTGATCACCTTGCGCGGCCAGGCGAAGCATTTCGGCGGCGCGCTGCGGCTGTGGTGCGGCGCAGTGATCGAGTTCGTCCACTCGCTGCTGCTGGCACCGGTGCGCATGCTGTTCCACAGCCAGTTCGTGCTGGCCGCGCTGACCGGCTGGAAGCTCGACTGGAAATCGCCGCCGCGCGACAACGCCGTCACCGGCTGGGGCGAGGCGCTGCGCCGCCATGGCGCGCATTCGTTGCTGGCGCTGGTGTGGATCGGCGCGATCCTGGCCAGTGGCACGGCCTTTCCGTGGTGGTTGTCGCCGGTGCTTGTCGGCCTGCTGGTCGCGATCCCGCTGTCGGCCTGGGGCAGCCATTCCGGGCCGGGGCGCTGGCTGCGCCGGCACGGCATCCTGCTGATCCCCGAAGAGATGCACGAACCGCATGTGCTGCGCGAGGCGCGGCGCTATGCCCAGGCCTTCGACAGTGAACCGACCCTGGTCGACGCGGTGCGCGATGCCGAGGTTCATGAGCGCGTCGTTGCCGCGACGCCGCGACGCGGCGCACATCAGGGCGCGAAGGCGCGGGCGCGCGCGGTGTTGCTCGCGCAGGCCGCGGCCGACGGGCCGCAAGCGCTGAGCGCGGCGCAGCGGCATCGGCTGCTCGGCGACAGCATCGCGCTGCGCGAACTGCGCGAGCGCGTGCTGCAGCAGCAGGCGCACCCGGCGTGGTGGGCCCTGCCTGCGCGCGCCGAAGTGCCGGCGGTGGCCGCACCGGCCGATCCGCGCGCACTCCGTGCGGCCACGCCCGGCATTGCGATCGGGGGCTGACCACTGCCGGCACGGGCACGGGTCACCGGCGTTGACCCGTGATCGCGCCTTCGGGTATGGTGGGGCAAGACCGCGCTGTTGCGCCTTGCCCCCATGCCCGACACCATCACCGCGCTGCGCCGGATTCTGCGCGACTGCCGCACGATCGCGGTCGTCGGCGTGTCACCCGACTGGCACCGGCCCAGTCATTTCGCCGCCAAGTACCTGCAGGCGCACGGCTACCGCATCATCCCGGTGAACCCGCGCTGCGATGAGGTGCTGGGCGAGCGCTGCTACCCGAGCCTGCTCGAGGTGCCCGACGCGATCGACATGGTCGACGTGTTCCGCCGCACGGATGACGTGCTGCCGATCGCGCGCCAGGCCATCGAGATCAAGGCGCGCTGCCTGTGGCAGCAGATCGGCGTGCTCAACCTCGACGCCGACCGCCTGGCACGCGCCGCCGGCCTGGATTCGGTGATGAACCGCTGCGTCAAGATCGAGCATGCGCGGCTGTTCGGCGGCCTGCACTGGGCCGGCGTCAACACCGGCGTGATCTCGGCCACTCGCGCGCACTGACGCCGCAGCCAAGCGTATGGAAGAGCGCCGTTTCCAGCCCGAGACGCTGGCGATCCACGCCGGTCAGATTCCCGATGCCGCGACCGGGGCACGCGCGCTGCCGATCTACCAGACCACGAGCTTCGTGTTCGACAGCGCCGAGCATGCCGCGAGCCTGTTCAATCTGCAGACCTTCGGCAACGTCTATTCGCGGCTGTCGAACCCGACTGTCGCGGCGCTCGAGGAACGCGTCGCCGCGCTCGAGGGCGGGCGCGCCGGGCTGGCGTCGGCCAGCGGCATGGCGTCGGAGGCAATGGCGCTGATGACGCTGCTGGAGCAGGGCGACCATGTCGTCGCGGCCGGCGCGCTCTACGGCGGCTCGGTCAGCATGCTCGCGGTGAATCTGAAGAAGCTCGGCATCGAGACCAGCTTCGTCGATGCCGGGTCGGCCGATGCGTTCGCCGCCGCGATGCGGCCGAACACGCGTGCGGTCTTCGCCGAGAGCCTGGGCAACCCGAGCCTGCAAGTGCTCGACATCGCCGCGGTCGCCGATGTCGCGCATGCACACGGCGTGCCGCTGATCGTCGACAACACGGTGCCGTCGCCGTTCCTGTGCAACCCGATCCGCTTCGGCGCCGACATCGTCGTCCATTCGGCCACCAAGTACCTCGCCGGCCACGGCACGACGCTCGGCGGCGTGATCGTCGAAAGCGGAAAATTCCCGTGGGACAACGGCAAGTTCCCCGGCATGACCGAGCCGTCGAGCGGCTACCACGGCGTGAGGTTCTTCGAGACCTTCGGCGACTTCGGCTTCACCATGCGCGCCCGCATGGAAACCTTGCGCGTCTACGGCGCGGCACTGGCGCCGACGAGCGCATGGCAGATCCTGCAGGGCGTCGAGACCCTGCCGCTGCGCATGGAGCGGCATTGCCGCAACGCGCTCGCGGTCGCGCGCTACCTGCGCGACGACCGGCGCGTCGCCTGGGTCAATTATCCGGGCCTGCCCGACCATGAACAGCACGCGCTGCTGGCGCGCCAGATGCGCGAGGTCGACGGCACTGCGGGCGCTTCCGGGCTGCTCGCGTTCGGCATCCGGGCCGGCGCGGCCGATGCCGGCGCGAGCCAGGCCGCCGGGGTCAGGTTCATCGAGGCGGCGCAGTTCATGAGCCACCTCGCGAACATCGGCGACACCCGCACGCTGATCATCCACCCGGCCTCGACGACGCACCGTCAGCTCGACGCGGCGCAGCAGCGGGCCGCCGGCGTGCTGCCCGACATGGTGCGGATGTCGGTCGGGCTCGAGCACATCGACGACATCCTCTGGGACATCGATCAGGCGCTTGCGCAAGCGCACGCGTAGCGGCCTGCATCGAGCACAACGCAGGTGAACGACATGGCATCGCCCTATGACCACGGCCTCGACAAGAATGCCGCCAACCACGCCGCGCTCTCGCCGGTCAGCTTCGTCGAGCGCAGCGCCGAGGTCTTCGGCGACCTGCCGGCGGTGATCCACGGCGCGCGCCGCTGCGACTGGCGCACGCTGCGCGATCGCTCGGCGCGCCTGGCCGCGGCGCTGCGCGCGCTCGGGGTCGGCCGCAACGACACCGTCAGCGTGATGCTGCCGAACACGCCCGAGATGGTCGAGGCGCACTACGCGGTGCCGGCGCTGAACGCGGTGCTGAACACGCTGAACACCCGGCTCGACGCGTCGCTGCTGGCCTGGCAGATGAACCACTGCGAAGCCAAGGTGCTGATCACCGACCGCGAGTTCGCGCCGACGATGCGTGCCGCGCTGCAGCTGCTTCGCGACGAGCACGGCCGCGCGCCGGTCGTGATCGACGTCGCCGACAGCGAGTACCTCGGCGCCGGCGAGCTGCTCGGCACGCACGAGTACGAGGCGCTGCTGGCGGCCCACGCGCCGCTGCCGCGCCTCGACGGGCCGCAGGACGAGTGGGATGCGATCGCGGTGTCGTACACCTCCGGCACCACCGGCGACCCGAAGGGCGTCGTCACGCATCACCGCGGCGCCTACCTGAATGCGGTCTGCAACGCCGCGACGTGGACCATGCCGCACTTCCCGGTCTATCTCTGGACCTTGCCGATGTTCCACTGCAACGGCTGGTGCTTCCCGTGGACGGTCGCGATGCTCGGCGGCACGCATGTATGCCTGCGCCGCGTTGACGCGCCAGCCATCCTTGCGGCGATGCGCGCGCACCGCGTCGACCACTACTGTGCCGCGCCGATCGTGCACAACCTGCTGATCGCGGCACCGGCCGAGATGCGCGCCGGCATCACACAACAGGTGCGCGGCATGGTCGCCGGTGCGGCGCCGCCGGCGTCGATGATCGAAGGCATGGCGCGCATCGGCTTCGACATCACGCATGTCTACGGGCTGACCGAGGTGTACGGGCCGGCATCGGTCGCGGTCAAGCGCCCGGGCTGGTCGGAGCAAGACCTGTCGGAGCAGACCCGACTCAACGGCCGCCAGGGGGTGCGCTACGTGCTGCAGGAAGGCATGACGGTGCGCGATCCGCAGACCCTGGCCGAGACGCCGGCCGACGGCGAGACGATGGGCGAGATCATGTTCCGCGGCAACATCGTGATGAAGGGCTACCTGAAGAACCCGGGCGCGACCGAGAAGGCCTTCGAAGGGGGCTGGTTCCACACCGGCGACCTGGCGGTGATGGAGCACGACCGCTACGTCAAGATCAAGGACCGCAGCAAGGACATCATCATCTCCGGTGGTGAGAACATCAGCTCGATCGAGGTCGAGGATGCGCTGTACCGCCACCCCGACGTGCTGGCCTGCGCGGTGGTCGCGCGGCCCGACGACAAGTGGGGCGAGACGCCGGTCGCGTTCGTCGAGCTGCGCGCCGGCGCGACCGTGACGGCGGCCGAGCTGGTCGCCCACTGCAAGGGCCTGCTGGCGGGCTACAAGGTGCCGCGCGAGGTGCGCTTCGAGGAGATCCCGAAGACCTCGACCGGCAAGATCCAGAAGTTTGCGCTGCGCGAGCGCGCGCAGGGCGGGAGAAAGACATGAGCCGCCGGGCCGCTAAGGGCCACGAAGGGGCCCACTTCGTGGACCCCAAGGCGAATTCCGGAGTGCGCAGCACGGAGGATGCCCAATGAGCGACGACCCCTTCGTGCTGCGCACGCGCGATGCGCGCGACGTGATCACGCTGACCCTGAACCGCCCGGCGGCGTTCAACGCCTTGTCCGAAGGCATGCTCGCCGCATTGCAGACCGAGCTCGATGCCGTCGAGGCCGACCCTTCGGCGCGCCTCGTCGTGCTGGCCGCGGCCGGCAAGGCGTTCTGCGCCGGCCACGACCTGAAGGAGATGCGCGCCGAGCCGTCGCGGGCCTATTACGAGGCGCTGTTCGCGAAATGCACGCGCATGATGCTGAGCGTGCAGCGCCTGAGCGTGCCGGTGATCGCACGCGTGCAGGGCGTCGCCACCGCTGCCGGCTGCCAGCTGGTCGCGACCTGCGACCTCGCGGTGGCGTCCAGCAGCGCGAAGTTCGCCGTCAGCGGCGTCAACCTCGGCCTGTTCTGCTCGACGCCGAGCGTCGCGCTGGCGCGCAACCTGCCGCGCAAGCAGGCGATGGAGATGCTGCTGACCGGCGATTTCATCGACGCGAACGAAGCGCGCACGCGCGGCCTCGTGAACCGCGTCGCACAGCCCGATGCGCTCGATGCCGAGCTCGAGTCGCTGGTGCAGCGCATCGTCGCGAAGCCGCGCATCGCGATCGCGATCGGCAAGGCGCAGTTCTACCGCCAGGTCGAGACCGGCGTCGCGCAGGCCTATGCGATCGCCGGCGAGGCGATGGCCTGCAACATGATGGACGAGGCCGCGCTGGAAGGCGTGCAGGCCTTCATCGACAAGCGCGCGCCGCGCTGGTGAGCGTCTCGGCAGGGCAGGGCACGGCCGTTGCCTTGACCGCCCCTCGCGCAGGCAACGCTACTTTGCGTAGACGAGGTCGCGCAGAGCCAGCGAGATGCCCGGCACGTAGGTGATCACCATCAGGCAGCCGAGCACGACCAGCACGAACGGCAGCAGCTGGCCGATGATGCGGTCGAGCGAGATGCGCGCCACGGTGCAGGCGGCGAACAGGTTCACGCCGAACGGTGGCGTGATCATGCCCAGCGCCAGATTCACGACCATGATGATGCCGAAGTGCACCGGGTCGACGCCGAAGTGCAGCGCGACCGGCGCCAGGATCGGCGCGAGCACGATGATCGAGGCCGAGGTCTCGATGAACATGCCGATCACGAACAGCGCGGCGTTCACGCCGAGCAGGAACAGCGTCGGCGTGCGCAGCACCTCCTTGAGCCACTGGCCGATCAGGTCGGGAATGCCGGCGCGCGTGATCAGGAACGCGAACAGCCCGGCGTTGGCGATGATGAACATGATCACCGCCGACGAGATCACCGACTTGCGCAGGATCGTGTAGAGGTCCCGCACGCCGATGTCGCGGTAGACCAGGCAGCCGACGACGAGCGCGTAGAACACCGCGACCGCCGACGCCTCGGTCGGCGTGAAGATGCCGCCATAGATGCCGCCCAGGATGATCACCGGCATCAGCAGCGCGAGGCCCGCATGCGCGGTCGCGAAGCGCCGCAGCTGCGGCAGCGCCAGGCACAGCGCGAGGTACAGCGCCGGCAGCGCGAGGTGCCCCATCGGGCTGTCGGTCAGCCGGCGGCCGACGACCACCGCGACCATGAAGCCGGCGATGAACGCGACATCGATCGCGGCGGTCGCCACGCTCAGGCGACCTTCGCCGTCCTGCTTGCCCCAGCCCTTCCAGCGGCACCAAAGGAACACGAACAGCATCAGCGCGCCGCCGATCAGGAAACCCGGGCCGAAGCCGGCGATGAACAGCTCGCCGATCGAGACCTCGGCCGAGACGCCGTACAGGATCATCGGGATCGAGGGCGGGATGATCACGCCGAGCTCGGCGCTGGTGGCCTGCAGCGCGGCCGCATAGTTCACTGGATAGCCGTGCCTGATCAGCGCCGGGATCAGGATCGTGCCGATCGCGAACGTCGTCGCCACCGACGAGCCCGAGACCGCCGCGAAGATCATGCAGGTCAGCACGCAGGTCATCGGCAGCCCGCCTTGCACGCCACCGACCAGCGACTTCGCGAACTCGACCAGGCGCCGGGAGATGCCGCCGGTTTCCATCAGGTTGCCGGCGAGGATGAAGAACGGGATCGCCGCGAGCGGGAACTTGTTGATCGACGAGAACATCTCCTTCGCGGCGATCAGCATGTTCGTGTTGTTGAACTGCATGCCCATCAGGGCCGACAGCCCGATCGACACCGCCACCGAAACGCTGAGCGCAAAGCACAGCACCATCGTCAGGATCATCGCCGGCGTCATTGCGCGGTCTCCAGCTCGAGGCGCATCGGGTCGAGCAGGTTGCCGATGATGCCGGGCACGCAGAACAGCCCGCCCACCGGCAGCGCGAGATAGGCCCAGAACATCGAGACGTCTTCGAGGCCGATCACGGTCTGGACGCGGCCGCGCAGCGCGTAGTCCCAGCCGACGACGACGATCACGCCGATCAGCGCGAGGCTGGCCGCGGCGACGATCCAGTCGAGCGTGCGGCGCATGCGCCGCCCCGACCAGCGGTACAGCACGTCGACGCTGACCATCGCGCCCTGGCGGAACGCGATCGGGATGCCGAGGAACACCATCCAGATCAGGCTGAAGCGGATCAGCACCTCGGTCCATTCGGCCGGCCGCTCGATGATGAAGCGCGTGACGATCTGGAACATGCCCAGCGACGCCGCGAGCGCGAGCATTGCGCAGGCGGCGATCAGCGCGGCCGTGGTCGTGACGCGCTCGAACCGCAGGAACGCAGCCTTCACTTGAAGTTGCGGATGCGGTCGATCGCGGCCTTGCCGAACTGCTTGTCGAAGTCGGCGTACACCGGCGCCAGCGCGGCCTGGAACTTGGCCTTGTCGACGTTCTCGACCACCTGCATTCCCTTGGCGCGAAGCTCGGCCACGCCCTTCGCGTCGTCTTCGTCGACACGTGCGCGGTTGACCTTCACGCCTTCCTTCGCGGCGTCGATGAAGGCCTGCTTGTCGGCCGCGGAGAGCTTGTCGAACGAGGCCTTGTTCATCAGGAAGATCGCGGGCGAATAGACGTGGCCGGTCAGGCTCAGGTACTTCTGCACCTGGTCGAACTTGGCCGCCATGATCACCGACAGCGGGTTCTCCTGGCCGTCGACGGTGCCCTGCTGCAGCGCGGTGAAGACCTCGGGGAAGGCCATCGGCGTCGTGATGATGCCGAAGCCCTTGTACGCGGCCACGTGCACCGGGTTTTCCATCGTGCGCATCTTCAGGCCCTTCAGGTCGTCGGGCGCGTTGACGGCCCGCTTGCTGTTGGTCATGTGGCGCACGCCGTTCTCGCCCCAGGCGAGCGCCTTGAATCCCTTGGGCTCGAACTTCGCGAGCATCTCCTGGCCGATCGGACCGTCGAGCACCGCGCGCGCGTGGGCCTTGTCACGGAACAGGAACGGGATGTCGAGGATTCGCGCCTCGGGCACGAAGTTCGGGACCGGGCCGGTCGACGTGAAGGTCAGCTCCTGCGTGCCGAGCTGCACCGCCTCGATCGACTCGCGTTCGCCGCCGAGCGAGCCCGAGTAGAACGGCTGCACCTTGTAGCGGCCCGCGGTGCGCTTGTCGACCTCGTGCGCGAAGGTGTCGATGGCCACGCCCTGGTGCGAGTTCTGGGCGATCGAGATGCTGATGCGCATCGTCGTCTGGGCCTGCGCCGAGACAGCGAGGCTCGCGCCGACCAGCAGCGCGCCGAGCAAACGGGTGGTGTTCATCATGGGTCCCTGCATTGCGATAGTGCAAGCTGCGCATGATGTTGCATCGCGCGGTGCCGGGGCTTCGGGGTTTTCACGCGAACCCCGAAGCGGACGAACGCTCTACATGCCCGCGTAGTTTGGTCCGCCACCGCCCTCGGGCGCGACCCAGACAATGTTCTGCGTCGGGTCCTTGATGTCGCAGGTCTTGCAGTGCACGCAGTTTTGCGCGTTGATCTGCAGCCGGTCCGTGTTGTCGGCGTTCTTCACGAACTCGTAGACGCCGGCCGGGCAGTAGCGGCTCTCGGGGCCGGCGTACTTCGCGAGGTTCAGGTTCACCGGGATGCTCTGGTCCTTCAGCGTCAGGTGCGCGGGCTGGTTCTCGCCGTGGTTGGTGTTGCTGATGAACACGCTCGAGAGGCGGTCGAAGGTCAGCGTGCCGTCGGGCTTCGGGTACGTGATCTGCGGGCAGTCGGCGGCCGGTTTCAGGTAGCTGTAATCGGGCTTGGTGCGGTGGATCGTCCACGGCGGCGTCTTCACGCCGAGCTTGGGCAGCAGCCACTGCTCGATGCCGGTCATCACCATGCCGACGTACAGGCCCTTCTTGAACCACTGCTTGAAGTTGCGCGAGGTCTCGAGGTCTTCGCGCAGCCAGCTCTTGTCGAACGCCTCCGGGTAGGCGGTGAGCTCGTCCTGATGCCGCCCTGCGACCACCGCCGCGAATGTCGCCTCGGCAGCGAGCATGCCGGACTTGATCGCCGCATGGCTGCCCTTGATGCGCGCCGCGTTCAAGGTGCCGGCCTCGCAGCCGACCAGCGCGCCGCCCGGGAACACGAGCTTGGGCAGGCTCAGGATGCCGCCC
>Ga0207648_10005571_pt1 | contig 12669 bp, 10 predicted proteins | sample KBSMisM32_FD_184310 | JGI IMG/M metagenome (GOLD analysis project Ga0207648, IMG submission 184310) | Miscanthus rhizosphere microbial communities from Kellogg Biological Station, Michigan, USA - KBS Miscanthus M3-2 (SPAdes) (version 2) | ecosystem: Host-associated > Plants > Roots >...
CAGGCGATGACCAAAAAGTTTACAGCCGGCTGCAAAAATTAATTATTCGTATTCCATACAGTGATAATTTCTTCCGCATGGTTTTTATTTTTTGGCCGTTTAATAATCTTCCTGATCTTTCCCTTTTCATCTACAAGAAAGGTTGTACGAAAAACACCCATATATTTATGACCAAACATTTGCTTCTCACCCCAAACACCATACATGTCAATAATTTTATTGCCTTCGTCTGCAATTAATGTGAAGGGGAGTTTATATTTTGTTTCAAATTTTTTATGCTTTTTTACATTATCAGGACTAATACCAATAATTTCAAATCCCTCTTTTTTAAGCAGCGAATAATTATCACGCAGATTGCATGCCTGCACTGTACATGTAGGTGTATCATCTTCAGGATAGAAATAAACAACTAATTTTTTCCCTTTGTAATCCGCAAGTGAAATCTTGTTTCCATCCTGGTCAAGACCAATAAATGCTGGTGCTTTATCTCCTTCTTTAAGTTCAGCCATACAATAAATATTTATAAAAAAGAATTATATAATTACCTGGTAAATTTAAAACGTTGTTCTGTTGTATTACCCGCTTTGTCTATAACAGTAACCACCAATGTATGCAAGCCACGGGGGCAATGATCATCAAAAGTATAAATGAAATCATCATTTTTCTCTGCAAATAATAACCACTGTCCATCAAGTTCTGCATTAAATGTAGCGATCTCATCCAGCTCATCGGTGCAGCGAAGGCGCAATGTTTTTTGTGTAGTAAATTTTGTTCCGCTTTGCCATCCAATAGCTTTTATAGCAGGCGGTATAGTATCTATTAGTAACTGAACAAAACCAAGACGGTTAAATTTTGCAGAGGCCCAATCGCCATTCCATATTGGTTTTGCTATTTCCTTATGCCTGTTGCTTTGCAATTGCATTACTACACGGCTTCTTAAGTATTGAACGGCAGGAAGTGTTGTTTTTAGTGCTATTGAAAAACTATCATGAACAGGCACAAAATAATTGTGTATACCAATCAAAGCAGAAGCTGCATTTGGCTTTGCAGATGCCTGTTCCATCAATACCAATGATAGTGTATCATAAAAAGAAAGAGCAGAAAACTTTGCCCGGGCATTTGCTGTATTTATTTCACCGGGATGGCCTGGTACTAAAGCAGCAGCATTTACCTGCGTGGGAAGTTGTCTTTCCAGATTCTTATCATATTGAATAAAAAATTCAATACGGCTTGTATTGCCATGGATATCTTTTACGGCAATATTTATTTTGTGGGCAATTGTGTCAGATAAAATAATAACACCACTGCCTCCGGCTTCGCTGAAAATATTTAGTTTGTTGCCGGGTAATGTAGCAAGATGCTGCACAAAAACACCATCTTTCATGTATCGTGTATAATCGATGCATGCATTTATATAGCGCGTATCATCATAAGAAAAATTGTTTAGCTGGAAAGCATGCAGCAATGAATCATCCATCCATAATTCAGACTGGTAAATACCAAACCTGAATGGAGAGCCGGAATACTTATCCATTGTTCTTATACCAAGACTCAACAATGGTGATCCCACTTTGACTATTTTCGATACGGTATTGTATGTATTTCCGGCGGCCTTTACAGGAATTGATTTGGCTTCAGCCAGGTAGGTGCTATACCTTCTGTCATACCAATATAACCCATAGATAACCGGTGCCGCATTGTCAGGAATATTAAAGCCAAACAGTTCTGGATTTAAATTATTGTCAGTTTTTGTATCGCGAATCTCAAAATGAAGATGCGGCCCTGCAGAACCGCCTGTGTTGCCACTTAATGCAATGAACTGTCCTTTTGTTACAGGAAAAAGCCCTGCAGGAATATCAATGTCCTGTGCCCATTGCTGATCCTTATATTGTTTATCTTCTATATAATTTTCCAGTGCCTCATAAAATGTATTCAGGTGTGCATATAGTGTTGTAAAGCCATTGGGATGTGTAATATAGATCGCTTTACCATAACCCCATTTTTCAATTTTTATTCTGCTTATATAACCATCGGCTGCTGCATGCACATAAAGATTTTCACGACCCTGCGTACGTATATCAAGCCCCATATGAAAATGATTGGAACGCAGGTCGCCAAAATTTGCAGAGAGCTGAATGGGGATATCTAAAGGATCGCGAAAATAATTTTGAGGATAGACGCTGGGTACTTGTGCAAAACTATAAGAGCCGCAAATCAAAAAAATAATACAAAAGCAACACTGATAAATTTTCATCTTCCAAAAATATTCATTGCCGCAAATATTACGTGGTGATATTTTGAAGAACAGGCGGCAATTGAATGTAATTGTTTAATTGATAACAAGGCGTTCAAATGTGCGACGCAAGGAACGATGCCATGCGGTCTTAAGCCGGTATCAAAAGAAAAATACAAATATATATATATCATAAAAAAGGCCCCGTTGTTAACGGAGCCTTGCCTTGTCATTATCTTATGTTGTTATTCTTTACCTTCTTCTTCTTCTTTAAGCTTGGCCTTGATTTCGGCTAAAGCACCCAGATCTCCCAATGTAGCTTTTTCAACTTTATTTTGAATAGTCTTCACAGCTTTCCTTGCTTTATCTGCTTCTACTTTTGCTTCTTTCTTGGCCACTTCAGTTTCTGCTGCTTTTGCCTGCTCCCATATGCGGCTATGGCTTAAAAGAATGCGCTTCTCGTTGCGGTCAAACTCGATCACCATAAACTCGGTAGTTTCATCTGCACCAACTGTTTTACCATCCTCTTTTGTAAGATGGCGTGCAGGGGCAAAACCTTCAAGACCATAAGGCAACTGAACAATCGCACCTTTATCATCCTTACGCACTACAGTACCTTCATGTACGGTATTAACTGCAAAGGTTTCCTGCAATGCATTCCATGGATCTTCTTCCAGTTGTTTATGTCCTAACTGAAGTTTGCGGTTGTCTTTATCTACACCAAGTATAACTACATCTATATGTTCGCCTACTTTAGTGTATTCAGAAGGATGGCTGAAACGTTTTAACCAGCTAAGATCGCTGATATGTATCATGCCACCGATACCTGGCTCAAGTTCTACAAAAACACCATAATTGGTAATGTTCTTTACAAGTCCACTATGTTTGCTTCCTTCAGGATATTTGTCTTCAATACTGCTCCATGGATCCTGTGTAAGTTGCTTGATAGAAAGACTCATCTTACGTGCATCTTTATCAAGTGTTACCACTTTGGCTTCATGCTCATCGCTAAGCTTGAAGTATTCTTTTGCATTGATAGGAGTGTTTGCCCATGTAATTTCACTTACGTGTACAAGACCTTCTACGCCTGGCAGTATTTCAAGGAATGCGCCATAGTCTTCAATATTAACCACTTTACCTTTTACGGTAGCACCCTCATGAATCCATTCAGGCAACACATCCCATGGATGCGGGGTTAATTGTTTTAAACCAAGGCTTATGCGTTTTTTGTCGTCGTCGAAATCCAGTACAACCACCTGTAGTTTCTGATCCATTTTCAGCACTTCGCTTGGATGAGAAATGCGGCCCCATGAAATATCTGTGATGTACAATAAACCATCCAAACCACCCAGGTCCATAAATGCTCCAAAGTCTGTAATGTTTTTCACAGTTCCTTCAAGCACCTGGCCTTTTTCAAGTTTGCTCATGATCTCTGCACGCTGTGCTTCAATATCGCTTTCAATAAGTGCTTTATGAGATACAACAGCATTCTTAATAGCTTCGTTGATCTTAACCACTTTGAATTCCATTGTCTTACCTACAAACTGGTCGTAATCAGTAACAGGTTTAACGTCGATCTGTGAACCTGGTAAGAATGTTTCCATGCCAAATACATCCACAATAAGACCACCTTTGGTTTTGCTGGTAACCACACCGGTAACCACTTCACCAGTTTTGTGTACTTCAACGATTCTTTCCCATGCACGGAAGATGCGGGCAGATTTACGGCTCAGGAAAAGATGGCCATTACGGTCTTCTTTTTCTACCACCATTACTTCTACTTCGTCACCTGTTTTTATGTTAGGCAGATCACGGAATTCATTCAATGAAACAAGTCCGTCGCTTTTAAAACCAATGTTGATTACTACATCAGTTTTAGTTAAAGCCACTATGGTTCCGTTCACGATCTCCCCATCTTCAATAGCAACGAAAGTGCTGTCGTAAACCTTGTCATATTTGGCTTTTTCATCAGGAGCATAATGAGAAACATTGCGTTTATCGATACTCCAGTCAAAATCATCATGCGCAGCTATTGTTTCTTCAACAGGTTGTTGGGGCACAACAGGCGCGGCATCTGCTACTACAGCAGGCACTTCAGCTACTTCCAGGGGAGCAGCTTCGGCAGCAGGTTCATTTGTTGTCGCTGTAGATACTTCTGTGGCCTTATTTTCAGCCACGGGAGCATTCTCCTGCATGTCAGCGTTTTCGTTAACAATATTGTTTTCACTCATACTATAAATCCCGATGTTTTTATTCGGGGCGGCAAAGGTAAGGAATAGATTGTAAAAGATGCAATTCAGCAGGTCTTTTTTGAGCCTGGCCGCGGGTTTGCATGGCATCCCGGTTGCGTCGCACTCTTCAGGGGTTTGTTATTAATTATACAAGAGTGGCCAAAGAAGTTTGTGGTTAGAGAATCATAAGTACTGTAGTACTTTTTCCATTGTCATGCTTCTTGATCCTTTAACCAGTATATAAGTATCATTAAAGTTTTGTTTTTGCAGCCATTTGCCTGCATCCTCTGCATTGCTGAAATAATGATACCGGTGTGCAAATTCATTATATCCGCCTCCCACAAGGATTACGTCCCGCCAACTGTAGCCATTGATAAGTTCAATAATTTTTTTATGCTCTTCAATACTCTCTTTGCCCAGTTCCATCATGCCACCCAGCATTAATATTTTTCTTTCTGCATGTAACCTGGCAAAATTCTCAATAGCCGCCTGCATGCTGCTTGGGTTTGCATTATAGGCATCAAGAATTATTTTGTTGGTTCCTTTTTCAATTAACTGAGACCGGCTGTTGGAAGGAATATAATTTTCAATTGCAGATTTTATTTTTTCGTCGGGTACATTAAAATGTTTACCAACCGCTATTGTACATAATATATTTGGCAAATTGTAATCGCCTACAAGTTGTGTTTTTACAGAATTAAAATCTGCCCCTTTTGTAACAGAAACCTCGAGAAATGGCTCGCTTTGCAAAACAGTGCCTGTTACCCCGCCAGCGATTGTTCCGTACCAGTGTATATTTTGAATGCCCTGGCTCATTTCATGTAAATATTTATAATCATCAAATGCAAAGACAGTTCCTGAATGGGCACGTATATAATCAAATAATTCGCCCTTCCCTTTTCTTACACCTTCCTCCCCGCCAAAACCTTCCAGGTGGGCCTTGCCGCAATTGGTAATAATTCCATGCGTGGGTTCTGCATATTCACAATAACCTGCAATTTCTTTCTGGTGATTAGCACCCATCTCTATTACAGCACTCTGAGCATCTTTTTTAACCCTCAATAAAGTAAGGGGTATGCCAATATGATTATTGAGGTTCCCTTCTGTGGTGTATGTTGTATAATGAGTGCTCAAAACCGCATGTATCAATTCCTTGGTAGTGGTTTTTCCATTACTGCCTGTAATGGCAATAAAAGGTATATTCAATTGCTCCCGGTGATATTTTGCCAGTTGCTGTAAAGTAGTTAATACGTCGTTTGTTCTGATGATTTGCTCATTATTATCATCTATGTCTTCATCAACAACGGCATAGGCCGCCCCATTTTTCAGTGCCTGCAATGCAAAAAGGTTGGCATTGAAATTCGGACCTTTCAACGCAAAAAATATATCTCCTTTTTCCAGTTTTCGTGTATCCGTTTTTATGGAAGGATACTGCAAAAAAATATCGTACAGGGCTTCAATGGTCACAACAAATAATTTTGCACAATTTACATAAGGCTGTAAAAAGAACGGGCTTTAAATTTATATCTGCATAGATAGGTGCGCAGCGGTACAGGTGTACAAGTGAGTGACACAACAGGCGATGCCATATAGACAAATGCTGGTAACAAAAAATAAGGCCCGAAGAATCCTGTTTTCTTCGGGCCTTATTATATTTTGATTGACTAATTATTTAGCATGAGGGGCATTACCAGCATCAGGAGATCTTCCCCTTCTGCAGGCTCTGTTGGTTTAATGATGCCGGCTTTTGTTGGGGTGGAGAGTTCAATTTTTATTTCTTCAGAATCTGCAGCATTAAGCATTTCTATTAAAAACTTTGCATTGAATGCAATCTGCAGATCTTCTCCATCATACTGGCAGCTCATTCTTTCTGTGCCTTCAAAACTAAAATCAACGTCTTGTGCGGCAAGTTGCAGCTCACTTCCTGTAATTGAAAGGGCTACCTGGTTGGTGCTTTTATTACTAAATACACTTACCCTGCGCAGCGCACTCTGAAAATCATTTTTATTAACAACAAGTTTATATGGATTATCTGTAGGAATTACCACTTTGTAATCTGGAAAACGTGCATCAATAAGACGGCAAATCAATTGTGTAGAGCCGTGTGTAACAAAAAAATGATTCCCGTTATAACTGATATGCAGCTCATCCTCGTTATCAGGTAATACATTTTTGAGAAGGTTGAGTGGCTTTTTGGGCACAATAAAACTATCCGTGCGGGGGCATTTTACATCAGTTCTTTTGTATCGTACCAACCTGTGGGCATCAGTAGCTACAAATTGTATGGCATCTTTATTTAATTCAAAGAAAATGCCGGTCATGGCAGGGCGTAAATCATCATTGCTTACTGCAAACAGACTTACATTAATTGCACTAACCAGCGCACTGCTTGTCATGGTAAAGGAATTAGTATCATCTGCTACGGGCTCTTTGGGAAAGTTGTCAGGATTTTCACCCATCACTTTATATTTACCATTATCGCTGGTAATCTCTACTGTAAAATTTTTGTCTATTGTAAAAGTAAGCGGCTGATCGGCAATGTTTTTTAGAGAGTCCATCAATATCCTGGCAGGTATACATACTTTGCCGTTTGTTTTACTTTCAACCGGCATCTGTACACGCATAACTGTTTCAAGGTCTGTAGCTAGTATACTTAATTTTTTATCTTCAATATCAAACAAAAAATCTTCAAGTATAGGTAAAACAGTATTGGCGTTTATCACACCGCTAATCTGTTGCAAATGCTTGAGCAGCGAAGAGGCAGAAACAATGAATTTCATAATTCAACATGGTATTTTGTGCGGCAACAAACCTACTGTAAAATACTTATACAACACAAGATGTATTTTAGGCGTATGCAGTTATCAACAGTAAAATGTTAATTAGTTGTGCGGGAAGTTAATTATAAACAGTCTGAAGGATTTCACTGAATTTTTCTTTGTAAACCGGTTTTACAATATAGTCTATCACACTATTGTATTCTTTGGATCGCATAATATCATTTTTGTCAACCGAAGAGCTGAGTATGTAGATTTTTATGGGATCGCTGATGCGGGGAGAAAGTGATTTGTACTCTTCGAGAAATTCCCAACCGTCCATTACAGGCATATTGATATCAATAAAAATAACATCGGGTAACTTACCAGAGGAATTAATAATCCTGTTGAGATAATCAATAGCATCTAATCCATTCGTACATACCTCCACACTGCCAGCTAATCCTGTTGCTTCAATTGTTTTAGTAGCTGCAAAAAGATAAACCTGGTCATCATCTATTAAAAGCACCCTGGGTTTACTGTAGTTCATCAAATTATATTGTTATTCAAGTATACTGTAAACTACGATTTTTTTTATTTAAACCGTAATGTTTTTTATTATTACAAAAATAAAACATTGCAGTTTAGTGATTTTATTATCATTACATCAAATCATTCAAAAAGTAAAACGTTACTGTTCGTACCAGGAGCGATCCTGCTATGAGGTTTTACAAAAATTATATGGGTATGGGTTACAAAAAAGCCAAATAGACGAAATAATTGAACAATTAACAACAGAAAACTATCTTAACGAAGAAAAATTCGCCATCGTTTTTGCGTCGGGGAAATTTAGAATGAAGCATTGGGGGCGCATAAAAATTAAACACGCATTGCAGCAAAAAAAAGTAAGTAATTACAATATTCAAACAGCGCTTGATGCTATAGTGGAAGAAGATTATCTAAGTGTGCTGCAAAAACTTACCGCAAAAAAATGGCGTCAATTAAAATCAGAAACTTTCATAACCAAAAAAGCCAAAACACAATTTTACCTGTTGCAGAAAGGGTATGAAAAACATCTTATAAAAAATGCGCTGGACACAGCTATTTTACAGGAGCGTCAATCTTCAATCTCTTAACTTCGCAAAAATTTTTATATGGCACAGTTCCGCAATTTCAGGATGGTAAGTTATGTGGTATATGGAAGAGGCAGTTTTAACCAACTCGATGAAATTCTGGCACCTAACCGTAAAGAAAATTATCCGATGATCTTTCTTACAGATCATTTTTTCCAGGGCAAGCCATTGCTGAACCGCATACCATTACGTGGAAATGATAAGATATTGTTTGCCGATGTTACACATGAACCCAAAACCTCTTACGTTGATGCATTGGCACAGCAACTAAAAAATGAGTTTGGCACAGTCTCCGGCATTATTGGCATTGGCGGCGGGTCAACTATGGATCTTGCTAAAGCAGTTTCTCTAATGATGAATAACCCCGGCTCTTCCGCAAATTACCAGGGCTGGGATCTTGTAAAATCTCCCGGTGTTTATAAAGCAGGCATCCCAACATTAAGTGGCACCGGAGCAGAGGTAAGCCGTACCTGTGTTCTTACAGGACCAACAAAAAAGCTGGGCATGAATTCAGACTTTACACCCTTCGATCAAATTGTTCTTGATCCTGAACTTACTACCAATGCACCGGCAAATCAACGTTTTTATACGGGTATGGACTGTTATATTCATTGCATTGAAAGCCTGCAGGGCACTTACTTAAATGAATTCAGCAAAAGCTACGGCGAAAAAGCACTGGAGCTCTGCCGCAATGTATTTCTTGAAAAAGATAAATGGGATGATGAATGCGATGACAAACTCATGATGGCCTCTTATGCTGGTGGTATGAGCATTGCCTATTCACAGGTTGGTGTTGCGCATGCAGTAAGTTATGGCCTTAGTTATTTGCTGGGCACAAGGCATGGAATTGGCAACTGCATTGTTATGAATCATCTTGAAGAGTATTACCCTGAAGCTGTGATTGAGTTCAAAAAGATGGTGGAAAAAAATAACATCGATATTCCCACCGGCATCTGCAAAAGTTTATCTGATGAACAATTCGATGCTATGATCAATGTTTCAATAGGCATGAAGCCACTTTGGGAAAATGCTCTTGGTAAAGACTGGGAAAAAATAATGACACGTGAAAAATTAAGAGCACTCTTCGAAAGATTATAGGTTGTTTGTTTTACCAGCTTAGTGCATATGGCATCTTCGTTGTGTCACTCACTTGTGCGTTCATACAACTATCAGCATCTTTATGCCCTGCAAAACATTTTAAGGCAAAATTTATTTCATATCTTTTTTATTTCTGCACTCGGTTTTATATTTGGCCCCTTATAAATAACGATAATCCGAAACCTGAAGAGTGCGACGCGACGATGCTTAATTGCAGTAATGCAGCTGGTTAAGCAAAATCTATTTTACCCTGGAAAATTTAAAAACGTAAAAATTCTCACGGCATCTTACATTTGCGCAATTTATCCAGACTATGCCAAAAGACAATTCTATTCAAAGTGTGCTTATTATTGGTTCAGGTCCCATTATTATAGGGCAGGCTTGTGAATTTGATTACTCCGGTTCGCAGGCTGCAAGAAGTATTCGTGAAGAAGGAATTAAAGTAATTCTTATCAACAGCAACCCGGCCACCATTATGACTGACCCCATAATGGCAGATAAAGTTTATCTCCTACCGCTTACAGTAGAAAGCATAGAGCAGATTTTACAGGAAAACCAAATAGATGCGGTCCTGCCTACCATGGGTGGCCAAACTGCTTTGAACCTTTGTAAAGAAGCAGAAGAATTAGGCATATGGCAGCAATATAATGTACGGTTGATAGGTGTAGATGTAGCTGCAATTGATACTGCCGAGGATCGGGAGAAGTTTCGTCAGTTAATGATGAAGATTGGCATTAAGGTGGCGCCAAGCAGAGTTGCAAACAGCTCTCTCGAAGGCAAGGAGTTTGCTCAGGAAATCGGTTTCCCACTGGTAATACGCCCTTCCTTTACATTGGGTGGTACAGGCGGCGGCTTTGTTCATGGCAAAGAAGACCTTGATGAGGCATTACAGCGTGGTTTACAGGCATCTCCCATTCATGAAGTGCTTGTAGAAAAAGCGGTGCTGGGGTGGAAAGAATATGAATTGGAATTGTTGCGTGATAAAAACGATAATGTAGTAATTATTTGTACTGTTGAGAACCTGGACCCGATGGGTATTCATACGGGAGATTCAATAACTGTGGCCCCGGCCATGACCTTAAGCGACACTGCATTTCAGGATATGCGCAACCAGGCAATTCTTATGATGCGTTCCCTAGGTAATTTTGCTGGCGGCTGTAATGTACAATTTGCTCTGAACCCCGAGACTGAAGAGCTTATTGCTGTGGAAATAAATCCAAGAGTAAGCCGCTCTTCTGCACTTGCAAGTAAGGCCACGGGTTATCCTATCGCTAAAATAGCGGCCAAGCTGGCAATCGGTTACTCACTTGATGAATTAAAAAACCAGATTACTCAAACAACCTCAGCATATTTTGAGCCTGCACTCGATTATGTAATTGTAAAAGTACCCCGCTGGAATTTTGACAAGTTCAAAGGAGCCAATGATACACTCGGCTTGCAAATGAAAAGCGTGGGTGAGGTAATGGCAATAGGAAGAAGTTTTAATGAAGCCATTCAGAAAGCCTGTCAAAGCCTCGAAAATGAAGCGGTGGGTTTAGGATATTATGGTAAAAGCCTTATGAAAAGCGATGATCTTATTGAGTATATAAAAGTGCCTAAGTGGGATCGGATATTTCGTATAAAAGATGCGCTAATGCAGGGTGTTACGGTTAAAACAATTGTACAGGCAACCGGCATTGACCGTTGGTTTATTTACCAGATACAGGAAATTTGCCGCATAGAAAAAGAAATGATCAAACATTCTCTCGATACACTGCCTGCAGAACTCTTAAAAGAAGCAAAGCAAAATGGCTTTAGTGATGAGCAGATTGCCCGCATCATTCACAGTAATACAACTGAAGAAGAAGTGTATGAAAAAAGAAAGGCGCTTGGCATAACCCGGGTTTATAAAATGGTAGATACCTGTAGTGCCGAATTCGAAGCAAAGACCCCTTATTTTTATAGCAGTTTCGAATAGTTTATGTCACCGGCTTTCGTTCATAACTCAACGCCTGTTGTGTCACTCACTTCAGCGTTCGCCTCTGTGTTGAACAAAGAGCAATAGTACAAGAGTGCGACGCAACCTAAGACCATAACAGCAATGTGGCTCGGCTCAAAAAATCTAATGCAACTTATATAGGGGATGAAGTAAAGCTTAAAAATGCCTGGGCTGATCTATTTACGGCTAAATTTCATAATATTGCCATCAGTCCGGTAACAATTGAAAGCTGATTGTAAGAAAAGCTTATCTCCTATAAAAGTATTTTGATTTGATACCGGGTAATTCGTAATCCTTAAAAAATGAATTTTTATGAAAAACAGTAAACCACTAATCCCGGTATGAAAAAACATATCTATTTATTTTCCGCAGAAAAATTGCTGAAACCATTCATATTTCAGATTTTTTAACTGCTGCAAAGCGGAAATGCCTAATTGGTTTTTAATCGGCTGCAGGTTTCCCTACAATATTTTTTGATATATATTTGTAATTACCCTGTTGTACCATAAGTACAATTGTAAATTTCCAAAACTAATATTTATGAAATCAACGATCCCACCCCTGAAAATGGCTAACCGCATTTTCACCAAAAGAATTTTTCAGTCTTTATTTTTGTCAACACTTTTTTTTGCAGGTTGTACAAAATCAACGGAATTAAAAGCTGTTGATGCAGAATCTTTATCAGCCTCCAATAGTCTTGCTGCTGCTACAGGTAAGCCCAATGTGGTTCTGATATTAGGAGATGACATTGGCCATGATGTACCAACATCGTACGGCGGTGAAAGTTATCAGACACCCAATATAGATATGATGGGGCAAATAGGAATGCGTTTTACGCAGGTATACAGTTCCCCGCTTTGTTCGCCATCAAGGGTGGCCATCATGACTGGTAAATATAATTTCAGAAACTATGATGAGTGGGGTGTGCTGGATCCTGCAGCAAGAACATTTGGCAATATTATGAAAGATGCAGGTTATGCAACATATGTAGCAGGTAAATGGCAACTGGATGGCGGAGATGCCTCTGCGCACGGTTTTGGCTTTGATGATTACAGTTTATGGAATCCTATAAAAGACAGCGTAAAAGTAGGCGAGCATTATAAAGATCCTACGATATATGAATATGCCCAATTCCTGCCCGGCAGTTACACCAAAGGAAAATACGGCGATGATATTTTTACAGACCGTATTCTTAACTTCATAGATCAGAATAAAGCAAATAAATTCTTTGTGTATTTTC
>Ga0207648_10005572_pt1 | contig 12668 bp, 14 predicted proteins | sample KBSMisM32_FD_184310 | JGI IMG/M metagenome (GOLD analysis project Ga0207648, IMG submission 184310) | Miscanthus rhizosphere microbial communities from Kellogg Biological Station, Michigan, USA - KBS Miscanthus M3-2 (SPAdes) (version 2) | ecosystem: Host-associated > Plants > Roots >...
TGTAGGCGAGCACCGCCGGGACCGCGACGACGAGGCCGAGCGCGGTCATGATCAGAGCTTCACCGACCGGGCCGGCGACCGTGGTGATCGAGGCGTCGCCCGACGCACCGATCTTGATCAGAGCGCGGTAGATGCCGACGACGGTACCGAACAGACCGATGAACGGAGCGGTCGAACCGACAGTCGCGAGGAAGGCGAGGCCTTCGCCGAGCCGGGCGCTGATCGCACCCTGGCTGCGCGCAAGGCTGTTGGCCATCCAGTCGTGCTGATCGATCGGATCGGTCAGCTTGCCGTGCTGGTCCTGGGCGACGAGCGCGTCGTCGACGATCGCGCGATACGCGCTCTTCTGGTCGAGCTTGTTCGCGGCCTCGCGCAGGTTCGACGAGTTCCAGAAGCTCGACCGGACCTTGCGGCCCTGGCTGATGATCTTCTGCTGCTGCATCAGCTTGGTGAACAGGATGTAGAAGGTGCCCAGCGACATGATCACCAGGATGATGAACACGCTGTAGCTGATGAGACCGCCCTCTTGCAGGGCGTTCTTGATGCCAAATTCCTTGGCGGCGGGTGCTGCTTGCATGCTTAACGTTCCTCTTTGCAAATCGTGAAAATCATTCGGGCGGTACAACCCAAGTAATCGTCGGTGTGGTTATGGTATCGCTGGTCGCATTGCCTTCGCTGTCCCGCGCGGGCGTAAACTTCGCGCGGCGGCGAAGGATGTTGCACGTTGCGGCGTCAAGCGCGCCGTTCCCGGTCGAGCGAATTAGGTTGCAGCCGGTCACCCGTCCGTCGGGACCGACGGTCAGCTGCGCCTGTGCCGTACCACCGGCACCTGCTGACAGCGCCGAAGCCGGATAATCGTCCGTGCTGAACAGCGTGCGCAGGTCACCCTTGGCGCTCTGCGCCGACTGAACCTTACGGGGCGGTGGCGGCGGTGCCGGCGGCGACGGCGCGACCGGCGGGATCGTCGGCGGCGGCGCGGTCACCGTCGCGATCGGCGGCGGCGGAGCTTGCATCTGCACCAGCGGCGGCGGAGTCACCGGCGGAGGTGGCACCTTCGGCATGTCCTTCGGCGGCGGCGGAGGCTCCTCGGGTGGCGGCGGCTGCTCTTCAACATCCACCACCTTAAGGTTCTCGGCAGTCTTCTTGATCACGTTGTAGGCGAGGCCAGTCACAATCGCGTACAGCAGGCCACCCACAAGCAATAGAGTCAGTGTCCAAGCGACTACCGGATTGCCGCTGAGCTGTTTTCGCTGCGCGTAGGACATTACCCTGCAATTCTCCTCACAAGCCCCGGACGGACCTCCGGAGCCAAGGCGCCGTTTTTGAACGCGCCCGTCACAACCCTAAAGCCGCCCATGTGTCATTATGACATCGGCACAGGCGCGCCTCCTTATCCCCGGCTCAAAGGCCGCGCAACGGATTTTGTTCCGTTGGCGGAAGGCCGCCATTTGCGGTTGTTGCACAGGCAAATCAGGCGTCGGGCCAAAGACCCGCGAAGGAAGCAACTTCGACTCCGACCGCCTCGGCATCCGGGTAAACGTCCGGCTTGGAGAGGCGCACGCGAAGTGCACGCACACCGTGAAAGGCAGCCACGCGGTCGAAGATCGCATGGGCGAGCGTTTCCTGGAGATTGTAGCGGCGGGCAGCGGCAAGCTCGGCCACCTCCGTACGGAGGAAGTCGTAGTTCCAGGCTTCCGTCGGATGGTCCTCGGCCGGCGCCGCGAGATTGTTCAACCAGACCTCGACACTGACCAGCAACCGCTGCGGCGACCCGATCTCGAAATCGTGGAAACCGATATCCGCCTGGACCTCGAGACCCTCGAGGACGATTCGCGCGGAGCGAACCTTGAGGTTGGGCGGAACTAGACCGCAGAGCTTTGTCTCGACGGCGCTCATTGCGGACCCAGGAATTGGACGTCTCGCTCAAGCCCCAGGAAGCGCTGGCCGGAATCGATCGTGATCACCTGGCCGGTGACGGCGCCCGCTCCGACAAGGTAGCGGATGGCAGCAATCACATCGCTCGGTTGCACGCCGCGGTGCAGCGGATTGTTGTGGTGCATCGCCTGGAAATTCTCCTCGCTCTGGCCGCTCGAGCGGAGCATCAGCCCCGGTGCGATGCCATTGACGCGGATGGAGCGAGACGCAAGCGCCCGCGCCGCAAGGTCGGTGAGAGCGGCGAGAGTAGCCTTCGACAATGTGTAACTTAGGTAATCGGTGTTGGGCGCCGACAGCTTCGAATCGAGCAGGTTGACGACGAGCGCCTCGCCGTCGCGGTGCCGGCGGGCCATCTGGTCGATCAGCAAGGCAGCGGCGCGGACATTGACGGCCATGTGCGCGTCGAACTCCTCGGCGCTGAACTCGCCGAAACCGTCCCAGGCGAAGCGCGCAGCATTGTTAATTAGCAGGCGGACCGGTGGGAGCGCTTCGGCGGCGCCGAAGATCCGCTCGGCGCAGTCCGCCTCTGAGAGATCCGCAACGACCCTGCTGGCCCCCGGGGGAACCTGGTCATCCTGATGATGGACGTGAGCGAGCACTGCCCAACCGTCAGCGACCAGCGCAGCGGCGATCGCGGCACCGACACGCTTGCCGGCGCCGGTGACGATGGCGGTTCTCTCTGGCGTCATGGCCCCGCTCCTGCCTTGAGTGGGGCCGCGAAGCAATCCAAGGAGTGCGGCAATGCCGGAGAGCCGCCCACCGATCGAGCTGCAAGGCCTCAACCTCGCAGAGCTTCAGAAGCTGATCGACGAGCGCCGGCTGCCGCCGGTGGACCAGTGGAATCCGGACCATTGCGGCCATTCGCGCATGCGGATCGCTCGCGATGGCACGTGGTTTCATGAAGGCAACCCGATCCGGCGCGCGGCAATGGTGCGGCTATTCTCAACAGTATTGCGACGAGAGCCGGACGGGCGCCACGTGTTGGTCACGCCCGTCGAGAAGCTAGACATCGATGTCGAGTCCACTGCCTTCCGCGCGGTCGAGATGAATCGTGGGGGCGAAGGCCAGAACCAATGCATCGCCTTCCGGCTCGACAGCGGAGATGCTGTCATCTTGGGCCCTGATCACCCGCTGCATATCGTCGAGACTTCGATCGGGCCCTCGCCTCGGCTGGCGGTCCGTCACGGGCTCGAAGCTGAGCTTACAAGACCAGTATATTATGAGCTGGCCGAGCTTGCGCTGGCCGGCTGCGATAATCCGCCAGGCGTGTGGAGCGACGGCGCTTTCTTCCCGCTGGAATGTCCATGAAGCTGGCCGACCAACTTCGGAGCGCGCTGGCAGCGGCTCCCGTCCAGCCGCCACTCGAAGGCGACCTCCCTGAGCGACGAGCAGAGGCGGAGGTTGAAGCGGCGGTGCTGATGGCCGTCACCGACCGTGCGGACCCGGGCCTCATCCTCACCGTAAGGCGCGAGCACCTGCGCACGCACGCGGGCCAGGTCGCTTTTCCGGGCGGACGGATCGACCCGGGCGAGGACGCGGTGGCAGCGGCCTTGCGAGAGGCGCACGAGGAAGTGCTGTTGCCTCCCGATCAGGTAGAGGTCGTCGGCGCAATCGAACCCTATCGGACCGTGACCGGCTACATCGTTTCGCCGGTTCTCGCTGTTATTCCGCCGGACCTTGCACTGGAACCGCACGAGAATGAGGTGGCCGATGTGTTCGAAGCGCCCCTCTCCTTCGTTTTGGACCCCGCAAACCAGTGGCGGAAGAGCGCACTATTCCAAGGGCAGGAGCGCCACTATTACGAGATCGTGTGGAACGATCGCAGGATCTGGGGGGCGACCGCGGCAATGATCGTCAACCTGTCGCGCAGGCTGCAGTGGCTCTGAAGCTGGACGCCGCCAAGTGGCGCAAGAAACGCGGGATGAAGCGGCTGCTCGCAGCGCTCGGCTCGGACGAGGGCCTGACTCGCTACGTCGGCGGCTCGATCCGCGATGACCTGCTCGGCATCCCGGTCAATGACATCGACCTGGCCACGCGCATTCCGCCCGACGAGGTCATGCAGCGGCTGGAGAAGGCAGGCATCAAGGCGGTGCCGACGGGCATCGACCATGGGACGGTGACTGCCGTCTGCGACGGTCATCCGTTCGAGATCACGACCCTGCGCCGCGACGTTTCCACCGATGGCCGCCGAGCCACGGTCGCTTTCACGGATGACTGGAAGGAGGATGCGGCCAGGCGCGACTTCACCATCAACGCCTTGTCCGCCGATCCCACAACCGGAGAGCTGTTCGACTATTTCGGCGGGCTCGCCGACCTGGAGAATCGCCACATCCGCTTCATCGGCGATCCTCTCCAGCGCATCGCGGAGGACCACCTGAGGATCCTGCGCTTCTTCCGCTTCCACGCGCGCTTCGATGCCGGCGAGCCGGACGTGGCGGCGCTGGAAGCCTGTGCGGCTCGCGCCAACGACCTGATGGCCCTTTCGCGTGAGCGGATTGCTGATGAGCTGCTGAAGCTGCTTGCGGTGGCCGACCCCACGAAGACCGTTCGGATCATGCTGGACCGGGCGATACTGAAGCCCGTGCTTCCGGAAATCACGATGGAACGGGTCGGACCACTGCAGGCCCTAGTGGGGACTGAGGTTGAAGCTGGGATCGATCCCGATCCGTTAAGGCGCCTGGCTGCCCTGCTGCCCCGCGACAGCGCCGTTGCCGAGGACATTGCCGTCCGGCTTCGCCTGTCGAACAAGGCGCGGAAGCGGCTGGCCTGCGTCGCAGGAGCTGGCTATGGGGAGCCCGAAGTCCTCGCCTACCGGCTCGGCAGAGAGTGTGCAGTCGACAGGCTATTGCTCGATGGACGAGCCGACGATGCGCGGCGAATAGCTGCGTGGCACGTGCCGCGGCTTCCGATCACCGGCGGCCAACTGATCAAGCGTGGCCTGACTGAGGGGCCGGTCGTCGCTCGAACACTGAAAACCATCGACGATCGATGGGTTGCTGCGGGCTTTCCTTCAGGCGACGAGTTCGAGCGGATCGTCGCGGAGGCCCTAAAGGCCGCCGGCTAGGTCAGCGCCCGCTGGACCGCGATGGTCAGCAGGAACAGCACTGTGAAAAAGGCGGCGCTAAGCAGCGCCACCTTGGGACGCCATGGCATGAATGAACCTGTCGCTCAGGCGTCCTTGCCCGAAAAGCCCTTCAGCAGCGGGATGATCTGGTAGAGCGCCGACAGGCCGACAAGGATGTAAACCAGTCGGGAGAGCGCAGACATCGGACCGAAGATAGCGGCGACCAGATCGAAGTCGAATGCTCCGACAAGGCCCCAATTGAGGCCGCCCACAATCACAAGGGTAAGGGTCAGAAGATTGATGGCCCGCATGCATTCTCTCCTTCGGTCGGCCGGCCGCACGGCATCAAGGGAGGGAAGCGGCCGGCCTTTGACGATGGGAGCTACGGGTTGGCCGGCAGCCCAACCATACGGGATTAGGGCTGGGCTAGAGTCCCGCCTCGACCGCGATGCGAATTGCCTCGGCGGTCGTGATCCCGCCCAGCCGCTCGAGCAGCAACACGCGGTGCATCTTCACCGTCTTCTCGGCGATCCCGAGTTGATAGGCGATCTGCTTGTTGAGCAGGCCTTGCGCCATTCCTTCCAGCACCTGGCGCTGGCGATGTGGAAGTCGCTCAACCATCGCCAGAGCGCGCGCCTGCCGCGCGGACAGCGGCGAAGCCTCGTCGGTCGCAAGGTCGACCTGAGAGCCCAGGAAATAGGAGAGCTTGCCGTCTCCGTCGAACAGGGGGGCGATCATCACGCCGTTACGAAAGGGAGTGCCGTCGCGCTTGTAGTTCAGGATGTCGACCAGCACTGGTCGCTGCCCTTGAACTGCGTTGCGGACTTGCTGGCGCACGGTCGGTTCGGTCTCCTCGCCCGCGAGGAAGCGGCAGTTCCGGCCAAGAATCTCCCGTTCGGCATAGCCGGTCAGGCGGCAAAAGGCCGCATTGGCGATCTCGATCGGATTATCCGGCCGATTGGGGTTGGTGACCACCATTGCCAGGGGGCTCGCGGCGACCGATTCCTCTACATTCCTGTCGAGATTCATCGCCCCCTTGTGGCGAACGATCGTTCGTCAGCGCAAGCCTGCACTGAGGTCGATCAGCTTCCAAGCACTGCCGGGCGCGGCAGCGGCAGGTCGACCGCAGGTCCTGTGGGCTCATATTTGTGGACGGCGTACGGGACTGAGTGGCGGGGCGCGAGCTGTTCATAGCGGGCGAACAGGTCGGCGAAATGCTCGTCCATCGTGCGGACAACACGGGCCCTGATGGCGGCGGCATGCTGCAACTCGGGTCCGCGGCGGATGAACCGGGCGATCGCTCGCTCCAGCGACACTTCGCTGGCGGCACGATATACGGTGCCTGCCCCCGGAGCGAGCTGATCGACCGCGCCTCCCCGATCGGGAACGATCAGCGGCGTGCCGCTGGCTCGCGCTTCGGCCGCAACCATGCAGAAAGTCTCCGCCTCGCAGCCGTGGACGAGCGCGTCTGCGCTCGCCAGCAGCCGCGCGAGTTCTCCACGGTCCCTCATATGCGGAAGGACCATAGCCGTGCGCGTGCGGTCTCCGAGCAGCTCCAGCTTCGCGCGCTTCGGCCCGTGGCCGATCAGCAGCAAACCAACGTCCAGGCGACGAGAAGCGCTGCCGACCGCTCGGAGTACCATGTCCCAACGCTTCTCCGCGGAGAAGCGGCCGATCCCGACAAGCAAAGTGGCGCTTGCGTCGAGCCCGAGCGAGCAGAGAACCTGCTCGCGCAGCGTTGCCGAGCGAAGTGCGGGAGAGAAGATCCCGCCTTCGACCCCCATGCGGATCGTCTCGACGTTCTGGACGCCACCATCGGTCAGCCGCTGCGTGAGCTGCGCGTTGGCGCAAACGACGGAATCGAACATCCGTCCGAGGCCGCGGAGATGCCGCCAGTACCAGCCGAATATGCGGTCGATCGCCGGTGTCGGGATGAAGCCGCCGAGCCAACGGTAGGCGTATGCCGCCAAGGGATCGGCGTGCATCACCAGAGAGCGGCTCGCCCCGCCCTGCCAGCGGCCGACCATCGCCGCGCTCGACCAAGGCGAAGAAGCCTCGACATGGTCTGGCTGCCACTCGTCGAGCGCGGCGTGAATCGCGGCTTCGTCATCGAAATAGCGATAGCGCCGGTCGACGGGCAGTAAGGGTGACGGTATCGTCACCAGCACCGCGTTTGGGCCGCGCTTCATGACCTCATGGCGCGCGCCCGGGACGATCACGATCATCTCATGGCCGAACCGCTCCGCAGCGCGCAGCTTGGCATCCACGTACGTGCGCACGCCACCCCCGACGGGTGTATAGAATGCGGAGACGTCAGCGATACGCATCGGCAAGGTAGAGAGTGTCCTGGCTGCTGAACTTCAAGTGAAGCTTTGTTAATGGGCTGGCGTCCGCCGCCCTGCTATCACAGATAGTCCAGCATGTCCCCCACCCCCCATCATCGCCTGCTGCTGGCATCGATCCACGACGTGTCGCCGCGCTTTGAAAGCGAGGTCGACCGGCTGATCGATCTACTTGCGCCCCACGTCGGCACACGCCTCGCGATGCTGGTTGTCCCGAACCACTGGGGCGACGCTCCGATCGTTCCGGGATCACCATTCGCGGGGCGGCTGCGGTCATGGGCTGAGCAGGGTGTCGAGATGCTCCTGCACGGCTTCACGCACCGCGACGACGCGCAATATTCGGGCGCGGCCGATCGCGTCCGGGCGCGTTTCATGACCGCTAGCGAGGGCGAGTTCCTCGGCCTGTCGAGTGCGGAAGCGTCGGCGCGGATCAACGACGGTCGCGCGCTCATTGAAGGTGTAATCGGTCGGCCCATCGACGGCTTCGTCGCCCCAGCCTGGCTCTACGGTGACGGCGCACGCGAGGCGCTGCAGCAAGCTGGAATCCCGCTTGCCGAGGACCATTTGCGGGTGTGGTCGCCAAAGACGGGCGCAGAGCTCGCCTGGGGACCGGTAATCACCTGGGCCAGCCGCACCCGCATGCGCCTGCTGTCATCGCTGGCCGCCGCTGCGGCTCTCCGCCATGCGCCGCTCGAGGTCCTGCGGATTGGCGTTCATCCTCCCGATGTCCGCCACCCGGCACTGGTCGGCAGTATCGGCAAGACCTTCATCGCCGCCCGGCGCAACCGCCGTCCGGCGCGCTATGGCGACCTTCTGAATTAGCGCTGGCGCGAGTTGAAGAACTCGAGCGCCGCGGCCGCCTCGAGCGGCTTGGCGAAATAGAAGCCCTGACCCGACGCGCACCCGAGCGTTGCCAATGTCGTCGCCAACTCGACGGTTTCGATCCCCTCGGCGGTTGTCGACATGCCGAGCGCCTCGGCCAGGCTGAGCACCGCGCGGACGATGGCGACCGCATCGGGATCCACCATCATTCCCGACACGAAGCTCTTATCGATCTTCAAAACGTCGATCGGCAGCCGCTGCAAATAGGCAAGGCTCGAGTAGCCCGTGCCGAAATCGTCCATGGCGACAGTCGTATTCAGCGCCTTCAGGGCGTCGAACACGCGGGTCGCGCGCGCGGGATCCTGCACAATCGAGCTTTCAGTCAGCTCGAGGGTCAACCGCTCGCCTTTGAGGCCACTCGATTTGAGCGAGCTTTCAACCATCTCGGGGATATCGTCGCGTGCGACTTGAATAGCCGACAGATTGACCGCGACATAGCAAGGCAGCTCCTCGCCCGACTTGGCGTCCCAGTCGGCCAAGGTGTGCGCTGCCCGGTCCATCGCCCAGCGGCCCAGGTGCAGGATCAGGCCCGACTCCTCTGCCACCGGGATGAACTCGGTCGGGCTGATCTCGCCCCGATCCTCGTGCGTCCAGCGGGCAAGCGCCTCGAAACCCGCAACGCAGCCCGACTTCAGGTTGATCAGCGGCTGGTAGAATAGCTCGAGCTGGTCCTTGTCGAGCGCCCGGCGAAGTTCGGTCTCGATCGAGAAGCGCCGGCGCGCCTCGGTCGCCTGCCTTGGCTCATAGACCTGCGGTTTGCCCGCGGCCTTGGCTTGCTTGACGGCGAACTGAGCGCTCCGGAACAGCTCCTCGGCATCCTGACCGGAGGTCATCAGCGCGACACCGATCGCGCACTCGACCTTGATCTCGAGCTCGGAGAGCTTGAACGGCGCCGTCATCACTTCCTGGATGCGCTCCGCGGCCTTGAGGGCATCGGCGACACCGCGGCGAAGCGACACAAGAATTCCGAATTCGTTGCCGCCGGTTCGGGCGAGCACGTCGCCGGCCCTGAGCGCCAGGATCAGGCGTCGGGCGAAAGTGATCAGCAGCTCGTCACCCGCCAGGCTTCCCATGGATTCGTTGATGCGGCTGAAACGGAGCATGTCGACCACGAGCACGGCGTGCTCGAGGTCTCGCGAAGCATTGGCGCCCGCAGCCTCAACCGCCTCGCTGAAGGCAAGGCGGTTGGGAAGGCCGGTCAGGCTGTCGCGCAGCATTTCGGCGCGAAGGGTCCGCTCGGCTTGGACCTCCACGGTGCGGTCGACGACGCTCAGCAGGCACCGTTCGGGCCCATCCTTCCGCGGCAGGGGCGCGAGCTTCAGACGGAAGAATTGCGATGCGACCCCTTCGCCCTGCTTGAGATCGAGCTCGCCGTTCGGATCATCACCGTCGAGGAAGCGCTGCACCAGATCGGCGATCGCGCCGCTCTTCAGGCAATCGGCTTCGTTCCAGTCGGTGGCCGTGCAGGTCGAACGTCTGACGGCGTCAACGAACCTATCGTTGTGAACCGAAACGCGAAGAACACGATCGGGCGTGCGCTGGATGATCGCCGCCGCGATCGGCAGCGCTTCGAGCAAGCCGAGATCGTCCACAGCCGTAAGGTGCGGAGTCGCGTTCAATCTGTCCGACCGACGGAGCCTTTGAACTGCCGCCGGCCGAGCTGCTGCAGCCTGCATCTCCGCTTCTTGTGCGCGAAGGGGTTAATTCCTCGTATCTTTTTTGCTTTATCCGACATGTTAACGCCGGATAGATAACGGCCCTTGAACGTAGGTCGTCAGGCGAAACGATTGTCCCTTGGGAAACCGATGGGCGGCATCCGCCCGGCAGCGCCGCGCGCTGCGCGCCAGGGCGAAAGATCGGTCTCGGTGCGCACGCGACCGGTTTCGCCTCCGAGCGGCCAGCTCAGGCCTTCGGCTAGAGTGAGAGCCACCGCATCCGACAATCCGCCGTCCCGATAGCGCTGCAACGTCACGCCCTGGCCGCGCGCAAGCTCAGGCAATTCGCTGAGCGGGAACACGACCATCTTCCTGTTGTCGCCGATTACCGCGACCGCGTCCGCGCCAGCCGGGATCGTTCGAACCACCGCCACTCGCGCTCCCGGCCGAACGTTGACCAGCTGCTTGCCCTTGCGAGTCTCGGCAAGCGTTGCGTCGCCGCTGGTGACGAAGCCTTTCCCGTCCGACGAAGCCATCAGCAGTTTCATCTCCGGCCGGACGACCAGCAGCTGGATGATGTCGACCTCCGCATCGAGGTCGATGAACAGCCGCACCGGCTCTCCGAAGCCCCGAGCGCTCGGCAGCTTGTCGCAGGCCAGGGTGTAAACCCTGCCGTTGGAGGCAAAGAGCGCCAGGCGGTCGGTCGTCTGCGCGTGGAAATGGATGAAAGGCCCGTCGCCCTCGCGCCATTTCAGCTCGGCTACCTGGTCGAGCGCGAGATGACCCTTCATCGCCCGGATCCAGCCGCGCTGCGACAGGATGACCGTGATCGGCTCCTTCTCGATCATCGCCGACCAGTCGATCTCGCGCGTCGGCGCAACTTCCTCGATGCGTGTGCGGCGCTCGTCGCCGAACTTTTCCTTGAGCGCGGTCAGGTCGCGCTTCAGCCGGGTGCGCTGACGGCCGGGGCTTTCGATGAGCTTCGCGAGCTCGTCGCGCTCCTTGATCAACGCGTCGCGCTCCTTGGCGATCTCCATCTCCTCAAGGCGTCGCAGTTGCCGCAGGCGCATGTTGAGGATCGCTTCGGCCTGCCGGTCGGTCAGCGAGAATTCCGCGATCATCACCGGCTTGGGCTCGTCCTCGGTGCGGATGATTTCGATGACGCGGTCGAGATTAAGGAAGGCGATGAGGAAGCCTTCGAGCAGCTCGAGCCGGTCGTCGATCTTCCCGATCCGGACCTGGCTGCGCCGGACCAGCACCTCGATCTGGAACGCAAGCCAGGCGGTGAGCGCCTGGCGTAGGCTCATCACGCCCGGCGTCCGGGTCGCGTCGAGCACGTTCAGATTGAGTGGGAACCGGATCTCGAGATCGGTCAGGCGGTAGAGGCTCTCGAGGAGCAGGTCGGGATCAACGGTGCGGGCGCGGGGCTCCAGCACCAGCCGAACCTGCTCGTCGCTCTCGTCCTTCACGTCGGCAAGGATCGGCAGCTTCTTGTCGCCGATCAGCTGGGCGATCTGCTCGATCAGCTTGGCCTTCTGGACGCCGTAGGGAATCTCGCTGACCAACAGGTGCCAGGCCCCACCCTTCTCGCGCTCCACCTCGACCCGGGCGCGAAGGCGGAACGAGCCGCGCCCCGTGGCATAGGCTTCGGCAATCGCATCTCGGCTGTCGACGAGGACGCCACCGGTCGGGAAATCCGGGCCGGCGACGAAATCCATCAGGCTGCGGTCTTCGGCCTTCGGATTGTCGATAAGGTGCATCGCAGCATCGATCAGCTCGCCGACATTGTGCGGCGGGATCGACGTCGCCATCCCAACCGCGATGCCGCTTGCTCCGTTCGCGAGCAGGTTCGGGAAGAGGCCGGGGAAGACCTCCGGCTCTTCCTCCTCGCCGTTGTAGGTGGGCCGGAAGTCGACCGTGCCCTCGTCGAGCCCGGCCATCAGCTGCATCGCTACCGCGGTAAGCTTCGCCTCGGTGTAGCGGTAGGCAGCGGCATTATCGCCGTCGATGTTGCCGAAATTGCCCTGGCCGTCGACCAGTGGGTATCGAAGCGCGAAGTCCTGCGCGAGCCGGACCATCGCATCATAGACCGACTGGTCGCCGTGCGGGTGGTACTTGCCGATGACGTCTCCGACGACGCGCGCTGATTTCTTGTAAGCGCCGGCGGGATCCAGCCGAAGCAGCCGCATCGCCCACAAGAGCCGGCGGTGGACCGGCTTCAGGCCGTCGCGAACGTCGGGGAGCGAGCGCGCTGTGATGGTGGACAGCGCATAGACGAGGTAGCGCTCGGAGAGGGCGGCGTCGAACGGGGTCTCGATTACGGAAGAAACGTCGGGGTCGGGCATTCGCCACCGCTACCAAGCGCATTCGCGCTCTTCCAGCGGTTCGTCGTCGTCGGTGGGCTAAATATTATTTCTGCTTGACGCCGCAGGCAGCCGGGCTGCCCTTGGTCGACGCGCTCGCGCTGCCCGCGCCGGAGCACTTGTTCGCCTTTTCCTCATCAATGTTGATCGGATCCCAGTCGCTGGAGTCCGCGCCGCTCGTCACTCCGGTGTCGATCTCGGTGATCTCATCCGGCGTCAGCTCGCTAAGGTCGAGAACCAGGTCCTCATCCCCCTTCTTGTCGTCGTCATTGTCCAGCGAGGTCACGACCTCGTCGCGCGGGACCTTCGGAGCCGGCGGTGGCGGGGGCGGTGGAGGCGGGGGTGGCGGCGGCGGCGGCGGCGGCGGCGGCGGTGGCGGCGGTGGCGGCGGCGGCGGCGTTGGCGGCGGCGGTGGCGGTGGCGGCGG
>Ga0207648_10005575_pt1 | contig 12663 bp, 14 predicted proteins | sample KBSMisM32_FD_184310 | JGI IMG/M metagenome (GOLD analysis project Ga0207648, IMG submission 184310) | Miscanthus rhizosphere microbial communities from Kellogg Biological Station, Michigan, USA - KBS Miscanthus M3-2 (SPAdes) (version 2) | ecosystem: Host-associated > Plants > Roots >...
CCGGTCCCGGTACCTCATGACCGCCAACCGAAACTCCGGCTCCGGCGAACTGGTGAAGCGTGCGCAAGGTACCGGCTTGACGCGCGGGCGGCACAATCCACGTCGCTCCCGGCTCCATCGCAATCGACCAGATCGCCAGGTCGGCTTCCTCTCTCGACGCCCACGACTCCGGAGGTGGCGCGAGCGGCTGGAGGCCGTCGAGCGATCCGGCAATCACACTCACGTCAACGTGACGACCCGCGTCGTTGGTGAAGCGCCGCCGAGGGATGTCCTTCGCCCAGAACATCGTGAAGTTCGGCGCAACCATCTTGTTCCGCGCAGGAAGGTTGAGCCACACCTGGAACAACTCCAAGGTGTTCGGCTTGAAGGGGTCCAGCAAGGGAAACATCTCGGCGTGCACGACGCCCTTGCCAGCGGTCAGCCATTGCACGTCTCCCGCTCCGTAGCGGGCGCTCGCGCCCAGCGAGTCCGAGTGGTCGACAACGCCCTGGCGAACGATGGTGATGGTCTCGAAGCCGCGATGCGGGTGGGCAGGGAAGCCCGGTACTGTCTGACCGAAGTACATCCGCCAACCTTTCCCGGCAGGCGCGTCGCTCAACAGAGGAACGTCGGGGCCCAAGCTGGCATTTCCCGGCGGGTAGTGGTCAAGGTGATGCGCGCAGACGAGAAACGGGTCGATGGTCTCCCAGGGCGTCCCGAGTCGAGCGACGTTGATGATGGAGCTGGTCATGGTGTGTCCACAGAGGCCTGGTAAAGCGCGCTCAGTTGCCGAGCTTGATGAAGTTGTGCAGAACCAGCGGCCCACGGAAGCGCAACAGGTTCCCGCCCTCGTCAACCCGGCCGAGGGTGATGGCGGCAAACCCCAGTGAGCCCACCAAGGACGCCACCTCGGAGTTCGCGTCGTCGTGGTTTCCCGCGACGAACATCACGCGCCTGCCTCCACTCTCGTGAGGGTCGCTTGCCAGCAAAGCCGCGGGCAGCTGATTGAAGGTCTTGACGACCTTCGCACCGGGCAACGAGCGAGCCACGAAGTCGCTGGACTGGAGTCCACCAAGCGGCGCCAGGCTGGGCTCGCGAAAGTTCATGGCGTCAATGACAATTTTTCCACGCCAGTCCGCGATGGCTCGAGCCACTTCCTGATGTGCCGCGAAAGGCACGGCCAGGATGATGATGTCCGCAGCCAAGGCGTCTTGTAGCGACCCCGCGAGGACATCCGGGCCCAGTTCCAGCGCGAGCACAGCGAGAGACTCAGGGCCACGCGTGTTGGCAATGGTCACGGGGACACCACTGCGCGCGAACCACTGCGCGAGAGCCTTTCCGACATGGCCGGAGCCGATGATGGAGTAGTTCATTTCGGTATATCCAGTTCGCAGATGTGCTTGCCGCACGGGCTGCGCGTTCAGCCTTGCTTGATGAGGTTCTGAAGAATCAGCGGGCCGCCCATGCCAATCAGCATGCCCCCTTCGCTGACCTTGCCGAGCATGACCGGGGCGAAGCCCAGGTCGCCCACGAGCTTGGCCATCGAGGCCTGCGCTCCCTCGTCGTTGCTCGACACGAACATGACGCGGCGCCCGCCGTTGGCAGCGGGGTCCTGCGCCAGTAGCTTCGCCGGCAGCTGGTTCAGCGTCTTGACAACCTTGGCACCCGGAAAGGCCGCGGCAACCACGTCCGTAGAAGCACGTCCCGCGAGTTCCTCCGGCGAGACGCCGTAAGTGTTCATCGCGTCGACGACGACCTTGCCAGCCCAGTTCGAGAGCGCGCTGGCGACGGTGGTGTGGGCGCGGAACGGCACGGCGAGGATGACAACCTCGGCCTTGAGCGCTTCTTCCAGCGTCAGCGGAACGACCTTGTCGCCGAGTTCCTGGGCAAGCCGCGCGATGGAGTCGGGCCCACGCGTGTTGGCGATGCCGACGGTGATGCCGCTGCGGGCGAATTGACGAGCCAGGGCTGTACCGACGTTGCCGGAGCCGATGATGGAGTAAGTCATGGTGAATTCCTTAGAGATAGAGATGGGTTGAGAGGTGTGATTCGCCGACCAGTCAGTCACGAAGCTGCGGAAACCAGCTTCGGGAGGGTCAGACACGACGCGGCCGGGCGTACGTCGTGCTGGCGCATTCGCTACTGCTGCATGGCAAGTCCGAGCGTGTGGCCCATGAGCAGCTGCTTGGTTCGCAAGTACGCCTCGTTCTCGGCGTGGGGCGTGGACGTGAGCGGCACCCGCTCCAGGATTTGCAGACCGAAGTCGGCGATGCCGTCGTACTTGCGCTGGTTGTTCGTCATCAGACGCATCCTTGAGATACCGAGGTCGCGAAGGATTTGCGCGCCGACCGCATAGTCGCGGCCGTCGACCGGAAGGCCCAGGCGCACATTGGCTTCGATGGTGTCGGCGCCTTGGTCCTGAAGCTCGTAGGCACGCAGCTTTTGCAGCAACCCGATGCCGCGGCCCTCGTGGCCGCGCAGGTAGACGATGACACCGCGGCCTTCCTTTGCGACTCGCTGCATGGCCGTGTCCAGCTGAGTCTTGCAATCGCAGCGAAGGGAGCCGAAGACCTCGCTTGTCAGGCACTCCGAGTGAACACGCACAAGCGGAGCCTGACCGCCAGTGACGTCCCCCATCACAAGCGCCAGCTGTTCCTTGCCAGTTTGAAGTTCGCGGTACCCGACGAGCTTGAAGACACCGAACGGTGTCGGCATGCGGGCGCCGGACACGCGCTCGACGAGTCGTTCGGTGCGACGTCGATAGGCAACGAGGTCCTTGATGGTGATGATGGGGAGTCCGTGCGTGCGGGCGAAGTCCTGCAACTGAGGCCGCCTTGCCATCGTGCCGTCGTCGTTGACGATTTCCACCAGGGCACCGCCAGAGCGCAGCCCTGCTAGACGAGTCAGGTCGACAGCAGCCTCCGTATGACCCGCCCGGGTCAGGACGCCGCCAGAAGCAGCCCGCAACGGGAACACATGACCCGGTCGATTGAAGTCGTTCGCCTGTGCAGTGGGGTCGACCAACGCCCGAATGGTCGCGGCGCGGTCAGCAGCCGAGATGCCCGTCGTGGTGCCGTGGCGGTAGTCGACCGTCACGGTGTATGCCGTGACCAGGGACTCGGTGTTGCGCGCGACCATGAGCGGAAGGTTCAGCGTGTCAAGCCGCTCGCCGGGCAAGCCCACGCAAATGACGCCACTGCTGTGTCGAACCATGAACGCAAGCCGCTCGGGTGTGGCGTGCTCGGCGGCCAGAATCAAGTCGCCCTCGTCCTCGCGGTCTTCGTCATCGACGACGACGACCATTCGACCCTGCACAAGGGCAGCCAGGGCGTCCTCAATCCGGTTCGACTTCATTGCGTTCTCCCACAGTCACGGGTGTCAGGCTTGCTGAGACGCTCGCGCCGACCGGTCAGGCCGCGATGGCCGCGATGTCTTCAAGGGCATGCGCGATGGCGGCTTCCTTGGCTTCGGGGCCGAACGCGATGCCTTCGGCACGCACGACCTGAACGTCGGTCACGCCCAGGAAGGCCAGCAGGCCGATGAGGTAGCTCTCCTGGTGTTCGAGCGCCGCAGCCGGGCTGCCGGCCGAGTACACGCCGCCACGCGCGGATGCGATGAAGGCCTTCTTGCCCTTGAGCAGCCCCTCGGGTCCAGTGGCGGTGTAGCGGAAGGTCTTGCCGGCCACGGCGACGCGGTCAATCCAGGCCTTCAGCGGCGTGGGAATCGACAGGTTGTACATGGGTGCGCCGATGACCAGGACGTCGGCCGCGAAGAGCTCGTCCATGTAGGCGTTGCCCTTGACCAGGTCGTCGTTGAGCGTCGCGTCGTCGCTGGTGGCGCCCATGCGCGCAGCCATGTGGGCGCCCGTGAGGTGCAGCGCCGGGTCGGCGGCCAAGTCGCGGTAAATGACCTTGGCGTCCGGGTGCAGCGCCTGGTGGCGTGCAACGATTTGCGCGGTCAGCTGACGGCTGACGGACATGGCGCCCAAGGCGCTGGAATCGAGATGGAGAATTTGCATGATGAACCTCTGAAATGGTTGAGAGTTGAACGAAGGACGGCTTACTGCTTGACGGCCTCGACCTGCACCGCCAGCTTCACGGTGTCCGGGATGCCGAGGTTGATGCCCCAGCCCATGCCCCATTGGCTGCGCTGAATCGTGGTTTCGAAGTCGCCGCCGCAGACCTCGCGCTTCAGCATCGGGTTGACGTAGCAATTGAAGTTGGTGGCCTTGAGCACGACCGGGACGGTCTTGCCCAGCATGGTCAGCTGACCCGTCACCTCGTTGACCTTGTCACCGCTAAAGCTGAAGTTGTTGGCGACGAACTTCGCCGTCGGGAAGATGGCGGCGTTGAAGAAACTGTCGCCCTGCAGGTGCTTGTCGAACGCGGCCGTGCCGGTGTCGATGGAGCTGGTGTCGAGCGTCAGTTCGACCTTGCCGGTCTTGCCCGCCTTGTCGAGTTGCACGGTGCCTTCCTTCTTGTCGAAGCGACCGCGGTTGGTCGACGTTCCGAAGTGGGTGACCTCGAAGGTCACGAAGGTGTGCGTGGGGTCGATGCTGTAGGTGGCGACCTCCGCGTGAGCGGTGCCGACGAGGGCGGTAGCGGCCAGGGCGGCGGCGATGAGGGTCTTGCGCATGATGAGAACTCCTGAAAGGATGGGTTGAGGGGAACGGGCAAACGCGAGAGGAGAAGAGTGAGCAGGGACGGGAGAACGGGACGTTTCAGAACTTGCCGACTCCGGTCAGCGCGAACTTGAACTTGACTTGCACGTCGTCGGCGACCATCGAGGTGTCGGCCCATTCGTTCTGGCCAATCTGGAAGGCCAGGCGCTTCAGCGAGAACGTGCCGGTGGCGTTGGTCGTGGCACCGGCTTGAGTCACGACGACCGGGACCACGACGTTGCGGGTCGCGCCCTTGATGCCGAGCGTGCCGCTGACCTCGAACTTGCCGCCGCCCAGACCTTTGACGGTGGTCGACTGGAAGGTCGCTTGAGGAAACTTGGAGGTGTTGAACCAGGTGGCCTTCGGCAACTCGGCGTCGGTCTCGGGCACGCCGAGCGTGGCGCTGGCGACGTCAACGGTGAAGGCAATCTTGCTGGTCTCGGGCTTGGCCGGGTCGAACGCCAGTTGCGCGTCGAACTTCTTGAAGCGCCCTTCGACGGGCACGCCCATCTGCTTGCTGACGAACACGATTTCGCTTTGGGCAGGCAGCAGCTTTTGGTCGGCAAAGGCGACCGAGGCTGCGCTCAGGAATGAGACGGCCAGGACGGCGGCATAGAGGAGACGAGCGGTTTTCATGGAAACTCCGGAAGACGATTGAGGAGAGGTGGGGTTCAGCGGCGGCCCGGCCACATGCGACTCACGAGGCCATCCCGGTCCCACCACTGGTGCTTCAGCGCTGCGGCGGCGTGCAGCAGCGCCAGACCCATCAAGGCCAACGCGCTGAACTCGTGCCAAGGCTTGATAAGCGCGGCCAACGCCTTGTCGGGCGAAACGAAGTCGGGCAGCGGCAGCACACCGAACACGACGATGGGAAACCCGGCGGCCGAGCTGTAGGCCCAGCCGATGAGCGGGACGGCGAAGAACAGGACGTAGAACGCCGAATGAGTCGCCTCGTGCGCCCAGTGCTGCCACCTGGGCATCGCCGTGGCGATGCGCGCGGGCAGCGCCGGCGGCCGATGGCTCAGGCGCCACATCAGGCGCAGCACCGACAGGGCCAGGAGGCTCACGCCAGCCCACTTGTGCCAGTTGAACAACTTCAGGCGCAGGGGCGAGAACGGCAAATTGGCCATGTAGAGGCCGACGCCGAACACGCCCACGATGGCCAGGCCCAGGACGCAGTGCAGGACGATGGCCGTGCGGCTGTAGCGCGCCTCCGGTCCAGACGCGGTCAGCGCTTGGGTCCCGGCGGTTGCGCCATGGGCACTCGAATTGAGATGGGTCGTTATCACTTCGTATCCTTCGCAGCGATGGCTGCATGGGTAGGAATGATGGAGACCGGTCTCGATTCTGAGAAGACGGTATATTGAGATGCGAACCATCTGTTCCAGAGATGGAAGGAACATCAAATGCTCGATGGCGTCTCCCTGGACCAGCTCAGAACCTTCATTGCCGCCGTGGACGAGGGCAGCTTCTCGGCAGCTGCCCGCAAGCTCAATCGCGTCCAGTCGGCGGTGAGCGGCTGGGTCGGCGGGTTGGAAGACCAAATCGGCGTCGTGCTCTTCGACCGGACGGGTCGGTTCCCGAAGCTCACGGCAGAGGGCGTGCTGCTGCTTGCGGACGCCCGGAACATCGTGTCCGGGGTGGACACGCTGAAGGCCCGAGCCAAGCTCATGGCGTCGGGCCTGGAGACCGAGCTCTCGGTGGTCGTCGACGTGTTTTTTCCGACTGCGCTCGTGAGCGCCGCCGCAAAGGCATTCGCGAGCCAATTTCCGCTGACACCGCTGCGGCTGTTCGTGGAGGGCCTCGGGGCGGCCTACCAACCGGTGTTGGACGGCCGATGCAGCTTGGGCATTCTTTCGACCCTACCCATCACATTTCCGTCACTGGTCAGCGAGCGACTGGGCGAAGTACCGCTCGTCTCGGTCGCGGCCGCGGGTCATCCGCTTGCGAGCTTCGGGCAGCGAATACCGCGGCGCGAGCTTTCAAAGCACGTCCAACTCGTGCTCACCGACAGGTCCGACCTCATGGCCGGTCGGGACTACGGAGTGGTGTCCCCATCGACTTGGCGCCTCGCCGACCTGTCGACCAAGTACGCCTTTCTCAAGGACTGCGTGGGTTGGGGTGGCATGCCCCTGCACATGGTTGAGAAAGACATCGCGAACGGCACGCTGGTGGTTCTGGATGTGGACGACATGCCGCGCACAGGCTTCATGTTGGGGATGTCCGCGTATCACCAAGCTTCGGAGCCGCCCGGGCCAGCGGGCCGATGGTTCATTGACCAGCTGAGGTCGTCGTGGGTGCCAAGCGCCACCGTTGGAGAAACCAAGTAGACATCTGACAAGCAGTCGCCCGCGACCGACTGGAGATGGCCGTCCATGACCTTTCGCGGACATCAGCTTCGGAGCGTCGAAACGACGGGCGGACCGCTTTGCGGTCTCCTGTCCGCGAGGCCGAGTGCCCGACCGGGGCCGCCATGCATGACAGCGACCCAGAAGGCAAGCGCCTTCCCATCAAGGGAGGTCTTCCTCAAAGACGTGTTCATGGACAGCGATACCGACGTGATGGTCCTGTCCTTCGTCCCCTGCGCCCGTGACGCCGAGCCGGTCACGATCCAGGCCGCCGACCAAGTCCGCAGGCTGGTCGACAAGCTAGAGGGCACGCACCGACTGCTGCTGCATGGACGCGTCAACCCGGCCAGCCCGGGGACCTCGAGAGCATGGAGAGCTGCACGAGACGTGGCGCATCAGCGCCTGGAAGACCTATACGCAGTACGGCCCAAACGGCAAGGGCTACTTCCTTCACGACGACGTCGGCATTCGATTCATCGAAAAGGCGCGCGCTCTGGGCGTCAAGACCATCTGCATCCACAAGGGGGCTGCCTTTCGGACCACGCTCGTACGAGCACAGCCAATGCAGCGACATCGGCGTCGTCGCACCGTGCGCGACTCGGTCGCGCAGAAGCGCGTGGCCTATCTAGAGAAGCCCGATCCGCACTTCAGGACATATGGGCCGAAGACGCGGCGCGAGTTCCTCAGGGTCTTCGATCCCGCTGGCTGAGCCGCGGCGCCGCCGAAGAATGGGCGCTGTCTCGCCGCCGTGGGGACACCGCAGCTGGCATTCGCTAGCGTCGGCTCTTGGCCGAGGCCGTGTGAGAACGTGATAGCTGCGAGCTGGTTGTCGTCGCCAACGCGAAGCTGCGCTTCGACGAGCTGCCGTGTCTCTACAGTGCTCGCAGCAAGCCGTTATTCGACTCAATCGGGATCGATGATCGCGCGACGCCCTGTTCGGTCATAAGAAGGCGCTCACGCACCCACGAGTCTCATTGCCTTCATGGTTTGTGCTACCCCAAGGACGCTCATCAGGCGCTTGAGGTTGTAACCGAGCACGTGCAGGCTCATTTGGGTGCTCACATGCGCGAGCGTGCGCGTCAGGAAATGCGCCGAGCCCATCCAGTGCTTCAGCGTCTCTGCCTAGTGACCGCTTAGCAGCGCATCTAGATCGAACCCCATCCGTCGGAGCCACTTGTATTGGAAGTTGGCCAGATTTCCACACGATCTTGCGAACCAGGGCCTCGATTCGGTGCACTGTCTGCGCACTTATCTCGCACAGTGTCGATCTGTTCAGCACGGCTATGGCGTAGGGCATGAAGGTAGTCATTCTCGGTGGCGGAGTCATCGGCGTCAGCGCCGCCTATCACTTGGCGCGCGCCGGCGCTGAAGTGCAGGTCGTCGACCGCTGCAGTGGCCCGGCACAGGAGACAAGCTTCGCCAACGCCGGTCAGGTATCGCCCGGCTATTCCACGCCGTGGGCGGCGCCTGGCATTCCACTGAAGGCACTGAAGTGGATGTTCCAGCGTCATGCACCGCTGCGCATCCGTCCCGACGGTTCGCTGCGCCAGTTGCGCTGGATGGCCTGCATGCTGGCGCAGTGCTCGAGCGCGAACTACGCGTTGAACAAGCAGCGCATGATGCGTCTGGCGGAATACAGCCGCGACGTGCTGCGGGGCCTTCGCGAGGAAGCCGGGCTGTCGTACGAGCAGCGCAGCCTCGGAACGCTGCAACTGTTTCGCAGCCAGGCCCAGCTGGACGCGGCCGCACGCGACGTCGCCGTGCTGGGCGAGCTTGACGTGCCTTTCGAATTGCTGGGTCGCGACGAGATTGCGCGGGCCGAGCCGGCGTTGGGGCGCGTGAAGGAGCGACTCAGCGGCGGGCTTCGCTTGCCCAACGATGAAACCGGCGACTGCCATCTGTTCACGCAGCAGCTGGCGGCTGCCGCCGCGGGCTTGGGCGTCAAGTTCCGCTTCGACACCGCCATCGAGGCGATCGACGTCGAGGCCGGCCGCTTTGCCGCCGTTCGATTGAAGGGCGGAGAGCGCCTGTCCGCTGACGGTTGCGTCGTGGCGCTCGGCAGCCATTCGCCCGCGATGTTGCGGCCGTTGGGCATCGAGCTGCCGGTCTATCCGGTGAAGGGCTACTCGCTGACGCTGCCCCTCCTCGACGAGTCCTGCGCGCCGGTCTCGACCATCCTCGACGAAACGTACAAGGTGGCGGTCACGCGCTTCGACCGGCGCATCCGGGTCGGTGGAATGGCCGAGCTCGCAGGCTTCGACCTGTCGTTGCGCGATGGAGCACGCAGGACGCTGCAGATGGTGACCGAAGACCTGTTCCCGGGCGCAAGCGACATGGCCCGCGGCGAGTTCTGGACCGGCCTGCGGCCGATGACGCCCGACGGCACGCCCGTGGTCGGCGCGACACCGGTGCAGCGTCTGTTTATCAACACGGGTCATGGCACGCTGGGCTGGACGATGGCTGCCGGATCGGGGCGCCTGATTGCCGATCTGGTCACCGACCGCAAGCCGGACATCGATCCGGACGGGTTCGGCATCGATCGCTATCGCCGTGCGGCGCTTCTGCAGCCGCGCCTCGCGGCGAGAGCGGTCTGAGGTTGCCTGTGAGCAGGCCGGCGCGCATCGAGATCGACGTCGCTGCATTGCGCCACAACCACCGGTTGCTGCGCCGGGTCCATGGCGGGCGGGTGCTCGCGGTGCTGAAGGCCGACGCCTACGGACATGGCGCCGAGCGTTGCGCAAACGCCCTGGCCGTCGAGGCCGATGGCTTCGCGGTCGCGTTCGGTGACGAGGCTGCCGCACTGCGCGCAGCCGGCGTGCGCGCAGCGCTGCTCGTACTCGAGGGTGTGTTCGCGCCAAGGAACTCGATACCGCTGCGCGCGAGCACTGGTGGATCGTGGTTCATCATGAGGACCCGTTGCTCATGATCGAGCGTTGCCGGACGACGCAGCCATTACACGTGTGGCTGAAGGTCGACACCGGCATGCACCGCTGCGGCTTCGAGCCGGCCGCCGTGCGGGGCGCTTACCAGCGGCTGCACGCCAACGGCAAGGTGGCCTGCATCACGCTGATGACGCACTTCGCCCGCGCGGACGAGGTCGAGCAGGACTTCACCGCGCAGCAGATCGCGCGCTTCGACGACGCGACGGCAGGCCTGCCCGGGTTGCGAAGCCTGGCAAATTCCGCCGGCGTACTTTGCCGGCCTGCCGCTCGGCGCGATTGGGCGCGCTGCGGCATCGCGCTGTATGGCGCCGATCCGCGAGGAGGGAACCCGTTCAGCGCGGCATTGCGCCCGGTGATGAAGGCACGAAGCGAGATCATCGCGGTGCGCGACGTGTCCACCGGCGAAGCGATCTGCTATCGGGCGCGTTTCGTGGCCGATCGCGCCACGCGTGTCGGCCTGGTCGCCTTCGGGTATGCGGACGGCTCGCGCGCGGCCGACAACGGCACACCGGTGGCTGTCGACAAGCAGCGCGCGCCGCTCATCGGCCGCGTGTCGATGGACATGTTGACCGTCGACCTCACCGATCTCCCCAACGCGAGGATTGGCAGCGAAGTCGAGTTGTGGGGCCCCAACATCCCGGTCGGCGATGTCGCAGCTTCGGCGGGCACCATCGCGTACGAACTGCTCTGCAACGCCAAACGTGCGCCCCGCGTGACCAAGTCGCGGCTCCTCGAAGGCAGCCGGGGTCGAACGACGTCATGGCGGGAAGTCGTAGGTGAGGGCTTGGCATTTGTGTTCGTTCAGCCGCGCCGATGCAGCGCGACGTTGCGCTCCGGACGCCCGCAAAAGCGCAAGCTGCCGAACTGAGGGCGAACCCGGATTTCGACTGGCACAACGTGGCGATTGCGCACAACATTGATGGCAACAGAACAGGAGAACGACGCGATGGCTGCGACAACCGACGCCCGGGGATCCGATGGGGTGGCCCTGCGTGCGATGACCATGGCCGATTTGCCTGCCGCCCACGCGCTGACCGACGAATTGCGCTGGCCGCACCGCTCGGCCGACTGGGATCAGGCTTTCCGTCACGCCGAAGGCCTTGTCGCCGAGCGCGACGGGCAGATCGTTGGCACCGGGCTGCGCCTGCGTTGGGGACCCCAGCACGCCGCGATCGGCCTCATCGTCGTCGCCCCCGCCTGCCAGGGCCGGCGCGTCGGCCATCGCTTGATGACAGCGCTGCTGGAAGGCCTGGAGGGCTGCAGCGTGCTGCTGCACGCCACCAGTGAAGGTCGCGGCCTCTACGAACGACTGGGGTTCGTGCGCACGGGCGAGATTCGTCAGCACCAGGGCGTGGCCCAGCCGGCGCCGCTGATCGCACTGGGCCCTGACCGTCGCCTGCGCCCGGCCACCGCGGCCGACCTGGAGACGCTGCACGCGCTGGACGCTGCGGCGCGCGGCATGCCGCGGCCGGCGCTGATCGACGAGCTGTTCCGTGACGCCGACGCCACGGTGGTGCTGGATGAGGCCGGCCACGCGCGCGGTTTCGCTATGCTGCGCCGCTTCGGCCGCGGCCACGCCATCGGCCCGGTGGTGGCGCCCGAGGCCGAAGGCGCGCAGGCGCTGATCGCGCACCTCGTCGGCCTGAACGCAGGCCGCTTCACGCGCATCGACATCGACTTCGACAGCGGCCTCGGCGAGTGGCTGGAAAGCCTGGGCCTGCTGCGCGTGGACGCGCCAACGACCATGGTGCGCGGCGCGCCGCTGGCGCGCGACACCAACGCCCAGCTCTTCGCCATCGTCACCCAGGCGCTGGGCTGATGCGGCCGGTCTTCGTCTACAAGGCCGACGGGCAGCGCGGCCGGCAATGGGCCGAAGTGTTCCGCCGCGAAGCGCCGGAGATCGACTTCCGGTTCTGGCCCGAGATCGGCGACGCGGACGCGGTGCGCTACCTTGCCGCCTGGGTGCCACCGACCGACCTGGGTACGCAGTTCCCGAATTTGGAACTGCTGTTCTCCACCGGCGCCGGCGTCGACCAGTTCGACTTCGCCGCGCTGCCGCCTCACCTGACCGTGGTGCGCATGGTGGAACCCGGCATCGTGCAGGGGATGGTGGAGTACGTGACGCACGCCGTGCTCGACCTGCACCGCGACATGCCAGCCTACCGCCGCGCGCAGCAGCGCCGGCAGTGGCAGCCGCTGCCGGTGCGCACGGCGGCCGAGTGCAGCGTGGGCGTGCTGGGCCTTGGCTCGCTCGGGCAGGCGGTGCTGGCGCAACTGGTCGCGCTGGGCTTCGATGCGGCCGGCTGGAGCCGATCGCGCCGCGACCTGCCCGGCGTGCGCTGCCATGCTGGCGGCGACGAACTCGACGCCTTTCTCGCGCGCACGCAGATCCTCGTGTGCCTGCTGCCGCTGACCGACGCCACGCGTGGCATGTTGAACGCGGCACTGTTCGCCAAGCTGCAGGGAGGCGCGAGCCTGGTGCACGTGGGCCGCGGGCCGCAGCTCGCCGCCGCCGACCTGCTGCGCGCGCTCGACGCAGGCCAGCTCGCCGAGGCCGTGCTCGACGTCACCAACCCGGAGCCGCTGCCCGAAGCCGATCCGCTCTGGTCGCACCCGCGCGTGCACATCACGCCGCACATCGCCAGCGAGACGCAGCCGCAGACCGCCGCGCGCGTCGTCATCGACAACCTGCGCCGCCATGCGCGCCGCGAGCCGCTGGTGGGATTGGTCGATC
>Ga0207648_10005577_pt1 | contig 12659 bp, 11 predicted proteins | sample KBSMisM32_FD_184310 | JGI IMG/M metagenome (GOLD analysis project Ga0207648, IMG submission 184310) | Miscanthus rhizosphere microbial communities from Kellogg Biological Station, Michigan, USA - KBS Miscanthus M3-2 (SPAdes) (version 2) | ecosystem: Host-associated > Plants > Roots >...
ACCTCTGATCTGGGCCCTACGTGATGTCAACTTCGAGATCGCGAAGGGGGAAGTTGTAGGGATGATCGGTAGAAACGGCGCCGGCAAGTCCACACTTCTCAAATTGCTATCTCGCATTACGGAGCCCACCACCGGACGTATCGAGCTTAACGGCCGCATCGCTTCACTACTGGAAGTTGGTACGGGCTTTCACCCTGAACTGACGGGACGCGAGAATATCTATCTGAATGGGGCAATCCTGGGAATGGCCCGTCAGGAAATTAACCGCAAGTTTGACGAGATTGTGGCATTTGCTGAAGTCGAGAAGTTTATTGATACTCCCGTCAAACACTATTCCAGCGGCATGTACCTGCGCCTCGCTTTCGCTGTAGCAGCACATCTCGAGCCTGAGATTCTGCTGGTAGATGAGGTTCTGGCTGTCGGTGACGGACGGTTTCAACGTAAGTGTCTTGACAAGATGCAGGACGTTGGCAAACAGGGACGCACGGTGTTTTTTGTATCACATAACATGGATGCTATTACGCGCCTCTGTCCTCGAGCAATCCTGCTCCACGACGGGCAAGTCTTCCGTGATGGTCCATCTCACGAAGTGGTGAACAGTTATTTGAGTTCTGGCTTGGGAACCACGGCTGTCAAGGAATGGACTGACCCAACCCACGCTCCCGGTAACAATATCGTGAGGCTACGCTCTGCACGCATCATTACTGAAAATGGAGAAATAAGCGGCGCAATTGATATTCGACGTCCGGTTGGAGTTGAGATGAAGTTCGAGGTGCTGACAGGAGGACACTTGCTGGTGCCCAATCTACACTTTAACAACGGGGAAGGGGTTTGCATCTTTCATCTTCAGGACCTTGATCCCACTTGGAGACGACGACCTCGTCCCTGTGGCATTTATACAAGTACCGCCTGGATCCCCGGCAACTTTCTTTCTGAAGGTTCAGTAACCGTGGGATTTGCGGTGAGCACAGTCGATCCTGTGACAGTTCATTTTTTTGAGCGCCACGTAGTTGCGTTTCAAGTGATCGACAGTCTGGAGGGCGATGCCGCCCGCGGCGATTATGCTGGGCCGTATCCGGGAGCCGTTCGTCCAATAATGAATTGGACCACAGAATACAGCTTGAAAGATTCAACTGACCTCGAGGTTTCTAACATCGCAGGTCATTAACTTGGAGAATTGACGGATACGGTCTGAGTAAGTTCGCATACTATGATTGTGAGAACCCACTCATGAGAGCAGTTATCCTCGCAGGAGGGTTTGGAACCAGGCTTGCGGAAGAAACCGAAACTCGTCCGAAGCCGATGATTGAGATCGGTGGGCAGCCAATCCTCTGGCATATCATGAAATACTATGCTCACTACGGGATAAGGGAATTCTGGATTGCTCTTGGTTATCGAGGCGAAATCATCAAACGCTTTTTCATGGACTACTCCACCCTTAATGGAAGCCTTACCATCGATCTCACCAGCGGTCACGTAGATAAACAAGACTCGGAGTGTGAGGATTGGATCATTCACCTCAAGAATACCGGGTTAGAGACGAACACCGGTGGAAGAATCAAGCGCATGGAACCATTGCTCAAAAACGAAACGTTCATGCTCACGTATGGTGACGGTGTCTGCAATATCGATTTGCGTGAACTCCTTCAGTTTCATCGATCACATGGACGGATCGTTACCGTCACAGCTGTGCGGCCTCCTTCACGCTTCGGCGGACTAGTGTTCGATGGCGACATAGTCGCTGATTTCACGGAGAAGCCACAGATTGGCGAAGGGTGGATCAACGGCGGCTTTCTAGTCTGCGAACCGGAGATCTTCAACTATCTCGAGGGCGATGAAAGCAGTCTGGAAGCTGACGCACTGGAAAGACTGGCAGCAGACCGGCAATTGGCTGCCTACCGTCACGAGGGCTTCTGGCAATGCATGGACACACTGCGTGATAAGCGACTGCTTGACAACTTGTGGCAGGAACGGCGCGCGCCATGGAAAGTTTGGGAATGAGTGGAGTCAAGAGCAACTTTTGGCTCGACCGCCCTACGTTTGTAACAGGCGCGACGGGTCTTGTAGGCGGGTGGCTGGTGCGTCGCTTGATCGATGCCGGCGCAGATGTTGTCTGCCTGGTGCGCGACTGGGTACCGCAAAGCGAATTCGTACGCGCTAATCTTATCCAACAGACGAAAGTGGTGCGGGGCGATGTTCGGGACCAGGCACTCCTTGAGCGTACGATTGGTGAATACGAGATTGACACGATAATCCATCTCGCAGCGCAGACAATTGTGGGTATAGCCAATCGCAATCCAGTCTCGACTTTTGAAAGCAACATCGCGGGCACGTGGTCACTTTTGGAAGCCTCCCGACGCAGCCCGGCCGTCAAACAGATCGTTATTGCGTCGTCAGATAAAGCTTACGGCGATCACGAAGTTCTACCTTACAGTGAAGAAGCTCCCCTGCAGGGTCGCCACCCGTATGACGTCAGCAAATCCTGCGCTGATCTGATTGCCCAATCGTATGCAACCACGTTTGACCTACCGGTAGCTGTGACGCGATGCGGAAACTTCTATGGTGGTGGAGATCTGAATTGGAACCGCATCGTGCCCGGCACGATTCGTTCAGTCTTGCGTGAACAACGGCCCGTTATTCGTTCAGACGGCAAGTACGTTCGCGACTACTTCTACGCCGAGGACGGCGCCGCGGCAAATATGGTGCTGGCTGAGGCGCTAAGCCAAAACCGCGAGCTGCGTGGCCAGGCATTCAATTTCTCGAACGAGACACAGGTAACGGTTTTGGAGTTGGTGGAACGACTGTTGAACTTGATGAACTCAAAGCTCGAACCCGAGATACGAAACGAAGCGACGAACGAAATTCGGCACCAATATCTAAGCGCTGATAAAGCTCGCCAATTGCTTAAATGGAAACCTCTGTTTTCATTGGACGAAGGCTTACGACGGACGATTGAGTGGTATAGAGACTTCCTCGGAGCGTCTGTATGAACCAACCTCAGTCGCCCGTGTGCCGCTCATGCAATGCGACTTCACTTATCCCGATTCTCAATCTTGGTAACACTCCCCTAGCCAATGCGCTTCTCGCCGAAGAGCAGTTGACTGAAGCGGAAGAAACCTATCCGCTAGAGCTTGTTTTGTGTCCTGCTTGCGCGCTGGTACAAATCACTGAAACAGTTCCTCCCGAAAAGCTTTTCCGAGAGTATCTGTACTTTTCATCATTCTCCGACACCATGCTGCAACACGCAGAATCGCTGGCCTCCGAGCTTATCGAATCACGCGATCTCGGCCCAAATAGCCTGGTGTTGGAAGTGGCGAGTAATGATGGCTACCTGCTTCAATACTATAAGCAAAGTAATATTCCCGTTTTGGGTATCGAGCCGGCCACTAATGTAGCTCGTGTCGCCCGTGAAGATCGTGGCGTTCCAACTATCAGCGAGTTTTTTGGAACTGAGTTGGCTGAAAGACTTGTCGCGAATGGCCAGCGCGCAGATGTAATCCATGCCAATAATGTACTGGCCCACGTCGCTGATCTAAACGGATTCGTCCACGGACTTGAGTTGTTGTTGAAGGAAAACGGCGTCGCCGTCATCGAAGTCCCATACGTCAAAGACATGATTGACCGCACGGAGTTCGACACCATCTATCATGAGCACCTTTGTTATTTTTCTCTGACTGCGCTAGATAGTCTCTTTCAACGACATGGCCTCATGATTGAGGAGGTTACTCCTCTGACGATACACGGTGGAACGCTGCGAGTTGTAGCGCGAAAGGTTATAGGTCAACTCAAGATTGACCAGCCCGCAAGTACTCGACGTTCTGAAGTCAAAAGTCTGCTTACAGAAGAGGACAAGTGGGGCGTCAGAGATCCTCGGTTTTATCAGGGCTTTGGCGCTAAGGTGGAAAGGCTGCGCGCTGAGTTGCTGAAACTGCTTGAAGAGTTAAAGTCGCAAGGGAAACGGATCGCAGTCTACGGCGCGTCTGCTAAGGGCGCCACGTTGATGAATTATTTTGGACTTGGCCGTGACCTGCTCGATTTTGTAGTAGATCGGAGTACCTTTAAGCAAGGCAGATATACACCAGGTACGCACCTTCCGATTTATTCACCTGGCAAGTTGATCCAGTCAATGCCGGATTATGTGTTACTGCTCACCTGGAACTTCAGCAACGAGATTCTTGAACAACAATCCGAATACCGGCAGCGCGGTGGTCGGTTCATCATCCCCATTCCAGAGGTGAAGACGGTCTGACCGGGAGCATGATCTTCAAGGAGACAAATCTTCAAGGCGCTTTTGTCATCGAGCTTGAAAAGTTCGAGGACGAACGTGGCTTTTTTAGTCTTAGCTGGTCAGAAAAGGAGTTTGCGCGGTATGGCCTGGAATCCCGCCTGGTCGAATGTAATGTTTCCTTCAATCGAAAGAAGGGAACCTTGCGCGGAATGCATTACCAGGAAACACCGCATGGTCAGGTCAAGCTAGTACGTTGCACGAGAGGCGCTATCTACGACGTGATCATTGACCTCAGACCCACGTCTCCAACTTTCAAAGATTGGTTCGGTATCGAATTGACCGCGAACAATTATCTAACTCTCTACGTCCCGATAGACTTTGCACATGGATTCCAGACTCTGGAGGATAACTCCGAGGTTCTTTATCAGATGTCGACGCCATTTGTTTCCGGGAGCGGCCGTGGTGTGCGCTGGGACGATTCGGCCTTTGGTATCGAATGGCCAAATGACGAGCGGATCATCATCGCGAGGGACAGGGAATACGCCGACTTCAACGCATGAAGAGAGTCTTACTAACAGGTGCGACCGGTTTCGTCGGTCGCCATTGTCTTCCTGCGCTTCTCGCACGCGGATATGAAGTCCATGCCACATCATCAAAGGCTGACGTCGCTGAGCCGCAGAGCGAGGCACACTGGCATCAAGTCGACCTGCTTTCTGCGGCTCAAGTCTCTCGCTTACTCGAGGAGCTCCGACCGACGCACCTCTTGCATTGCGCCTGGTATGCAGTGCCGGGTAAGTACTGGAGTTCGCCGGAAAACTTTCGCTGGCTCGACGCCAGCTTGCATCTCTTTCAGACTTTCGCAGCGACGGGAGGAGAACGCGCAGTCGGCGTTGGTACCTGTGCCGAGTACGACTGGCACGATGGTCATTGTTCCGAACAGCTTACGCCGCTGACTCCGACAACCAACTACGGTGTTTGCAAGCACAAGCTGCGGTTAATGCTTGATACACTGGCAAAAGAGTCTGGATTGAGCACCGCTTGGGCGCGGCTTTTTTTTCTTTACGGACCTCATGAATATGAGGAAAGGTTGGTTGCTTCAATAATCCGATCGATCCTGCAGGATCAGCCGGCCCTTTGTTCCCACGGTGAACAGGTTCGAGACTTTCTGTATATAAGGGACGCCGCCGATGCGCTGGTAGCCCTGCTGGATTCAGATGTAACCGGTGCGGTAAACATCGCTTCAGGCGTGCCGTTGCGCCTGAGCGAACTAATCAAAGAAATAGCTGCCCAGCTTGGGAGGCCCGACTTAATTAAACTGGGCGCCCGTCCGGCGGCGCAGGGTGAGCCGTCGTTACTGGTCGCGGACGTCCTCCGTCTACACGATGAGGTTAAGTGGGTGCCTCAACACGAGCTGACCCAGGGATTAACTGAGACCATTAAGTGGTGGAAGTCGCAACTGACAAAATGATTGACGAACCAGCAGACTGTCCAATTTGCGACTCTAATTCGCCAAGAGAATTTCTATTTCGCAGGCAGGTTCCGATCCATCAGAACTACTTGATGAGCGATCAGACTTCCGCCCTGGCCGCGCCTCGTGGCGACTTGAGATTGTCGGTGTGTCAGGACTGCGGATTCATTTTCAATCGCGCATTCGCTCCAACGCAGTCCATGTACGGAGAAAACTACGAGAACACTCAAGCCTGTTCTCCGTCCTTTGATGGATACATGGACAAACTGGTTCGACATCTGGTCGAAGAGCGAAACGTAAGAGATTGTCAGGTAGTAGACGTTGGCTGTGGGAACGGCCTTTTTCTACGCAAGCTCGTTAACTATGAAGGGGCCCAAAATCGAGGTATTGGATTCGATCCCAGCTATGTGGGAAGCGAAAGCGAACTTGAAGGCAGGTTAAGATTCGTTACGCGATACTATGATGCGGAGTCGGCTGATGTGCCCGCCGACGTTGTAGTTTGCAGACACGTGATCGAGCATGTGCCGCGACCTCTCGATTTGTTGCATAACATAAAGCGGGCTCTGGCAAACTCGCCGGGCGCGCGCGTATTTTTTGAAACGCCGTGCGTGGAGTGGATATTGAGCAATCTCGTAATCTGGGATTTCTTCTACGAACATTGTTCTTACTTCACAGCGGATTCACTTCGTACAGCATTTCAAATCGCGGGCTTCAAGGTTGATAGCGTTGAGCATGTTTTTGAAGGGCAATATCTATGGCTGGAAGCAACGCCAACTGACAATCGAAACACCGCCGTCATAAAAAAACCCGAGACTGTGCGTAACCTTGCCTCGCAGTTTGGGCAATCGGAGCAAGCACTGAAGAGCAACTGGTAGGAAGGCATCAAGCAGATAACTCAGCGAGAAAAGATTGCTCTCTGGGGAGCGGGCGCTAAAGGCGTTACCTTCGCAAATCTGATAGAACCGCGACCGGAATTGATTGATTGTATCGTTGACCTCAATCCCCTAAAGCAAGGCTGCTTTGTGCCTGGTTCCGGGCACCCCATCGTCGCGCCTGAAAGCCTGGGGAAACGCGGCGTGACGACAGCATTCCTAATGAATCAGAATTATCGGGAAGAAAACCTGGCGCTATTGGAAAAACTAAATCTGAAAGTCCGCCTAATAGATCATTTATGAGAGTGACAATCGATACTGAGCAGCGAACGATGACCGAGGAGTCCGGAACAGAAAGTCGTTCGCTGGACCTTTACAGCAAAGAGGCATTTGAGATCATTTCCAACCTCTGGGTAAAGGTGGGCTGGAATGAAAAGTATTCTTATACGTTTTCGTGGTTGGGCCGGCCTATCGTGCAGCTTCCCGAAGATATGATCCGGATTCAGGAAGTCATATACCGCATTAAACCGGACGTCATAATTGAAACCGGTGTGGCCCATGGCGGCTCGCTCATCTACTATGCGACGCTCTGTAAAGCGTTTGAAAAAGGTCGTGTAGTCGGTATCGATATTGAGATCCGGCCGCACAATCGAAACGCGATCGAGAGTCATGAACTTTCGTCTTATATCACTCTAGTCGAAGGAAGTTCGACCGCTCCAGAAGTATTAGACCACGTGCGATCCTTAATCAAACCCGGCGAGAGCGTGCTGGTAATCCTCGATTCGAACCATACGCGCCAACATGTCCTTGATGAAATGCGTTCGTACTGCGACCTGGTTACTAAGGATTCGTACCTAGTGGCGACTGACGGAATTATGAAGGATTTCAGCGACGTGCCTCGCGGGAATCCGGAATGGGTATGGGATAACCCAAACAAAGCAGCCCAGGAGTTTGCTGCAGAGACGCCGCAATTTTTGCTGGAACAACCGCCTTGGCCCTTCAACGAGAGTAAGCTTACAGAGAACGTTACGCACTGGCCTGGTGCCTGGTTGAGACGACTGTAAGATCTAGGGCGAGCAAGCAACATTGAGCCTAAGAGATTATTTACAAGGTTAAGATTCCAAAATGCAGCAAGCACCACTTTTTTCTGTCGTAATTCCAACGCGCAATCGTGCCCATCTTCTCCGCAATGCCCTGCAGAGTGTCCTGTGGCAAAGCTTCGACGACTATGAACTGATCGTCAGCGACAATTGTTCGGCAGACAACACCGCTGACGTGGTCAGGGAAATCGGAGGTGATCGTGTGCGCGTGGTCCACCCAGACCGCATGCTGTCCATGCCGGACCATTGGGAGTTCGCACTCAATCATGCTCGCGGGCGGTTTGTCACCTACCTTTGCGACGACGACGCATGGGCACCTGAGGCACTGGCACGTGTCAGCCAAGTCCTTGATTCGTCAGACTCTAAACTAGTGGTCCTATCTGCTGGTCACTATTACGCGCCGAATTGGCTCGATCCCAACCGGAGGAATGTGGCCACCTTTGCGCCGTACACTGGCGAAGTGCGCGAGCACCGGAGCCACGAAACGCTCCGTCAGCTCTACGACACCAGCGGGATCGTAAATGAGTCGCCACGAATGCTTAATAGTTTCTGCGAGCGGGAAACGCTGCTTCGCGTGCGCGCCGCAGCCGGCAAAATCTTTCTCCTGTGCCCCGACTACTCCTTCGCAGCTCTCGTGCCGACAGAGATTCCAACATGGCTTTACATTGATGAGCTGCTCCTTGTGATGGGCGTCTTCCCGGAAGGTATCGGCTCAACACAGATCTTCAATCGCGGCGAGTCGGCGCGCGAGTTCGTACGCGAATTCAAAGAAGACCGTTTGCTACGGCACGTCCCGTTGAAGTCATCGTTGGTGACGAACTTTGTTACGGAGACCCTCATCATGTGCCAAGAGAGCCTGCCCAAGCTCGCTGGCTATGACCTTTCCTGGGTACAGTACTTTGTAAACTGTTGGACCGACATGATGGTTCTCAAACGGAACGGCGTTGACGTGACTGCCGACAAAGAAGAGTTCTTCCGCGTTCTCGCCGAACAACCTGCAAGCGTGCGTGAGAGAGTGAATACAGTTGTCAACTGCCCTGACGGTAGGGATCCGGGCGAAGAGTGGGCGCGTAGGCACCCCGTTAGAGCGACGGTTCGAAGCGCGATAGACAATTCAACTCTTCTAAGCAATGTAGAATCGTTTTTCCGCACTCGTAGCGCACACCGCCCAAAAGATTATGGCCCGAGTACGTTAGTCTCGGGAGCGACCGCAGGTTTCAGCAACATTTTGGAGTGCGCTCGTAAGCTGCATGGGCTAGCTCGGCCGGAGTTTGTCGATGCTGCCAGGCTGGAGGCGTGAGACGCATCGGTTGATCAGGATTATTAAGAGGCTTGTTAATATGATCGCCAATTGGATGGTTCAGCAATTAGGGATGGAGCTCGCAAACTCGACCTTGCATCCTGCGGATCGACAGTCCTCGATAGGATAGGCGTCATCAGGAGTGGCAGTTCCAAATGGCCCCGCTGGTAAGCATCATCATGCCCAGCTTCAACGCTGAGCGGTACGTCGCCGAGTCCATTCGCTCAGTGCTGGGGCAGACTTTCACTGACTGGGAGTTGGTGGTGGTAGATGACGGCTCGGTCGATCGAACAGCCGAGGTCGTGTGCAAGCTCGCTGCCGAAGACCCGCGCATACGTTATGTGTGGCGCGAGAACGGCGGGCAAGCAGCAGCGCGCAACACTGGTATCCGCTACCTTCCCTCGCCTGTCGTAGCATTCATCGACGCCGACGACCTTTGGCTGCCCGAGAAGCTCGCGCGACAATTGTCAGTAATGGAAGAGACCGCCGCGGATGTAGTCTACTGCGATGGCTATGTTTTCTACGACGACAGTACGCCAGAGCGGGAGGACTTCTTTGCGGTAGTTCCCGGACGCACGGACGGCGCGACGATGTTTCCCCTGCTGTTTGAATACAATCGCATCGCCACTCTGTCGGTTGTCGCCCGTCGCGATGCACTTGAGCGTGTGGGTTTCTTCGACGAGGACCGGCGGCTGCAGAACTGCGAGGATTACGATTTATGGCTCAGACTTGCGCGCGCGGGCTCAACGTTTTACGGAATGACCGATAAGCTTATACGCTACCGCCGACACTCCGCTTCGAGTACGCACTCAGAAAGCAAACTGCTGGGGCCAATGATCGACGTAATGAAGAAACACAGCGAGGACGTCGATCACCGCACTTCCCAACAACGGATTCGCGGGTTGTACCGCGAGTTGATTGCGACGCTGCTGGCTGAAGACGATCTAGTTGGAGCGCGTGAGCGCATGCGGGAGTTTGCGTCGTGGGACAAGGGTGGCCTCGTCACGATATTCCAGCGAATCCTGCTTCAGCTCTCGCCGCGCAACTTCGACAACATTAGCCGCGAGTGCCTGTACCGGACGGAATGGCATGTCGGAAACTTGATCAACAAACTGCGGAGTCAGTAATTAAGTTCGCAAGTGATGGTTAATGTCTTCAATGCAAAGTGCAAAGAGTCTCAGCCAAAAGCTGGTAAGCGTCATAGTTCCCACCTACAACTATGGGCACCTTATTTCTGAGACGCTCACCAGCATTCAGTCTCAAACCTATGAGAACTGGGAATGCATTGTTGTCGACGACGGCTCTACTGATAATACCGGCGAAGTAGTCACCGACTATTCGGCAAGAGACTCTCGTATCCGTTACATCCAGCAAGAGAATCGTCGTCAGGCAGCGGCTCGTAATAACGGAATTGGCCACTCGCGAGGCGAGTACTTCCAATTTCTTGATGCTGATGACCTCATCGAACGCAAAAAGCTCGAGCAGCAGGTCGGGTTGCTCGCCGAAAGTCCAGAGCTTGACATCGTCTACTCCAACGTCCGTTACTTCGACAACGAAAATCCTGCTAATCTGCGGGTAGCGAATCTGAATGACCAGCCGTGGATGCCCCTAATCACCGGCGCCGGTAAAGAAATTCTCCTGCCAATCGTGCGCAACAACATCATGCCTGTTAATGCCCCTCTCATGCGTCGCTCGACAATCGAGGAGATTGGGCCTTTCAACGAGAGACTGCCGCCGGTCGAAGATTGGGAGTATTTCATTCGCTGCGCAGCCGCAGGCAAACGCTTTCACTACGCAGACGAAGAGGATATCCGCGCGCTCGTACGCACACATCCCGAAAGCTCGAGCAGCGACCAGCGGCGCATGTTGCGCGCTGAGATCCTGATGCGAGAGACAATTCCCTCGTTACTGAAAGACGAAGATGTGGCCCGGCTCAACGAAGAGCGTCGGGCCGAAATTACCGGTCTGCTCGGTGTCGAGGAACATACCAATGGTTGGCGCGCCAAGGCAGCCTCGCAGTTTCTCAAGGCGAGCACTATGGACAAACGTGTGCGCTGCCGCGCCAAGTGGCTCCTGTGCGCCGCAGCTGCGCCTTTCGCGACATCGGCGCAAATGCGCAAACTGGTGTCAGGTTCGATAAGCAACTCACTCGCAGACGCTCTGCGGTGATCTTTAAGTTTGGGGGATAATGGTCCCATTGGCGGTCGCTAAAAATCCGCCATCTCGAAAGAGCATCTCAATTGGTGTCGGACAATTTAATGCTCAAGAGTTTTTACAGCACGGCCAGGAGAGTAATGACGCCCCGAATGTTTAAGCAAATCATTAGGAAGGCGAAGAATACTCTCCATCCAGTGATCGACATCTCGGATGAATTCACCGAGCTTCTCTCTGGAATCAATGCGGGCTGGCTCGAACGAGGCAACCTCTATAGCTTTGATTACGCAATGCGTAACCTTCCCAGCGAGGCGCCAATCATCGAAATTGGATCCTTCTGCGGTCTTTCCACCAATCTTCTCGCCTACTATAAACAGGCCAACAGCGTAAAAAACAAAGTGGTTAACTGCGACAAGTGGCAGTGGAACGACACAGGGCAGGTAGGCCATTCGACGTTTACCTACCCTGAATACTTAAGCTTCGCGAAGGACGCTTACATCCGCAATGTGCAAATGTTCAGCCGTGATGACCTGCCGTACACGATTGAGTTATTCTCCGACGAGTTTTTTCAGCAATGGCGCGAGAACCGCGAAGTCTCCGATGTTTTTGGGAGAACGCTTCGATTGGGTGGCCCAATCAGCTTCTGCTTCATCGATGGAAACCATGCTTATGATTATGCAAAGCGCGACTTTGTGAACACCGACGAGTTCCTCGAGAGCGGTGGCTTCATTCTCTTTGACGATTCGGCGGACGGAACAAAGTGGGAAGTATCACGGGTTAGAGACGAGGTAATTGCGACGCGACGTTATGACGTTGTAGCCAAGAATCCTAATTACCTCTTCAGGAAGAAGTGACAGTTCGGAAGTGTTTGCCCGGACTTCGAACAAGACATAGCGATTGGAAACACAGACTTTTAATGCACGCGGTCATCGTTGACACAACCCTCACCACACCGCCAACGGGCGGCGCACAGACGTTCCTCGTCGAGCTTTGCCGTGCCCTGGTCCTCATGGACTGGAAGATATCCGTTGTTACGCAGCCGGGGCCGGAGAATGCGATTGTCCACTCACTGAGGAAGGGTGGAGCGGAAGTCCACGACAACATTTGGAGGCCCGCACACTTGCCTGAGGAGCGTGGCAGAGCTTTGGCCGCGTGGGTGAATTCTGAGAAACCAGACGTCTACGTTGTTTCGATATCGCCCGATAGTGGCTGGCTCGCACTTCCTTCACTTGACCCAGGGATCCCAACCGTTTCCATCGCTCACAACGATGTGGGCGCCTTCTACGAGCCCTTGAATTACTACCATCTCTTTATCGACGCGGCCGTCGGCGTAAGTGAAACAATACACCGTAAGATCATCGAGCAATGCAACATTCCCCCTGAGCGTGCGACCCACATCCCTTATGGTGTCAATTCACTGGCCCTGGCTGAGGTTGATCAGATCCTCGAAAAGCGATTAGGTCGGGAGGTGCTGCGTATTTGTTACCTGGGACGATTGGCCCAGCATCAAAAAAGAGTGCTGGAATTCGTACCTCTG
>Ga0207648_10005579_pt1 | contig 12659 bp, 9 predicted proteins | sample KBSMisM32_FD_184310 | JGI IMG/M metagenome (GOLD analysis project Ga0207648, IMG submission 184310) | Miscanthus rhizosphere microbial communities from Kellogg Biological Station, Michigan, USA - KBS Miscanthus M3-2 (SPAdes) (version 2) | ecosystem: Host-associated > Plants > Roots > Rhizosphere...
GCAAGCCGTCGCCGGCAGCGGTGAGAACGAAGTTGTGGTCGTAGCCGCCGCCGCGCTTGAGCTGCTCGTCGTCCTGGGCGATGCGGGCGCCGATGGCCGTGGGCTTGCGGAAGTCGAAGGGCGTCCCGCTCACGGACGCGAGCTGTCCGGTGGGGATGAGCGTCGCGTCCACGGGGGTGTAGCGGTCGGCCTCGAGGGTCAGCTCGTGGCCCAGGATGTCGCTCCCCGGCGTGCCGAGGTTGAAGTACGAGTGCTGGGTCAGGTTGATCGGTGTCGCCTTGTCGGTGGTGGCGGAGTACTCGAAGGTCAGCTCGTTCTTGTCGGTGAGCGTGTAGGTCACCCGCGCGCTCAGCTTGCCTGGATATCCTTCCTCGCCGTCGGCGCTCGTGTAGCGGAAGGTCACCGACGTCGCTCCGGCCGCGGGCGGGTCCGCCGTCCAGACGACCTTGTCGAATCCCCGCACCCCGCCGTGCAGGTGGTTCGGGCCGTTGTTCGTGGCCAGCGTGTAGGTCTTGCCGTCGAGGGTGAAGCGGCCCTTGGCGATCCGGTTGCCGTAACGCCCCACGACGGCGCCGAAATAGGCGGGCTTGTCCACGTATCCGGCAAGGTTGTCGTTTCCGAGGACGATGTCGCCGAACTTCCCGGCCCGATCGGGCACGCGCAGGGAAACGATGATCGCGCCGTAGGTGATGGCGCGGACCTCGATCCCGTGGGCATTGCGGAGCGTGAAGGACTCCACCGCCGTTCCGTCCGCCAGCTTGCCAAACGCCGCCCGCGTCACGCCCGCCGGCGATGCCGCCGGGGCCGCGGCTTGACTGCCGCGTGACACCCTCACGCCGGCCAGGACGAGGATGCCTGCGAGCGCGATCGTCGTTGATATCGGTTTCATGCCTGGCCTCCGCGATTTGCTTGTGTTGTGAGCACGGGCCATCTGATAATTCCGTCGTATCATATGTCGAGAACTCCCACCCCTTCCCGCGCCACCTACGGGTATCCGCGCGGCGGACTCCACGGACAGCTCGTTCACGCCATCGGGGCCCGTATCGTCAACGGCGCCATCCGCCCCGGAGAAGTGCTGCCCGCGGACGGCAACCTGCGCGCGAGCCGGACGGTCGTGCGCGAAGCGATCAAGGTGCTGGCGGCCAAGGGCCTGGTCGAGTCGCGTCCCAAGACGGGAACGCGCGTGCGCGCGCCCGAGTCCTGGAACCTCCTCGATCCCGACGTCCTGGCCTGGCAGCAGGAAGGCACGCCGCAGCCCGTCTTCCTCCGCAAGCTGACCGAGGTGCGCCTCATCGTCGAGCCGGCGGCGGCGGAGCTCGCGGCCAAGCGGGCGCGCGCTCCGGAGCTGGCGACGCTGGACGCGGCCTTCGAGGAGATGAAGGCCGCCCTCGCGCGCAAGCCGGCCGACTACGAGGCCTTCGACCGGGCGGACATCGTCTTCCACCGCGCGATCCTCCAGGCCTGCCACAACGACGTGCTCGAGCAGATGAGCGCGATGGTGTATTCGGCCCTCCTCGTGAGCTTCCACGCCACGAGCCGGCTGCCCGGACGGGCCCGCCACTCGCTGCCCCAGCATCGAGCGATCCTCGCGGCCATACGCGGGCACGATTCGCGCCGGGCCGGCGCCGCCATGCGCCGCCTCGTGCACAGCACTGCCCAGGAGATCGAAGCCCTCCCCCGCAAACGGCCCGAGCGCCCCTGACCGCTCGTCTTTCGCCGGAGCCGTGGGGGGCTTGCGCATAAGTCGTATCATATGCACGAATGCGCGGGCGCCACGAATGCGCCGGCGAGCACGACCCCTCGGGAAAGGAGTTTGGCGATGCGTAAGGCGCGATCGATCCTGGCCGGCTACGGGCTGCCGGAAGGGGATGCCCACGACCTGCCCGGCTCCGCCAAGCGCTTCCCGGACGGCGGGCAGTTCCGGGTGGAGATCCCGTCCGTCGAGGGACCGCGCGCGATGGAGGCGGTGGTGGCGGCGGCGGCCGAACATCGGGTCGGCGTCCACCGGATCAGCCAGGGGAGCGGGATCATGCTCCTCACCGACGACGAGATCTCGGCCATGCTCGCCCTCGGCCGCGCCCACGGCATCGAGGTCTGCCTCTTCGTGGGACCGCGCGCGACGTGGGACACCGGCGTGCAGGCGGCCAGCGTCAACGGCCGCATCCTGGGCTGCTCGCTGCGCGGGGCCGACCAGCTCGCCTACGGCATCGAGGACGTGCTGCGCGGCGCCGCGCTCGGCCTGCGCTCCGTGCTCGTCGGCGACGTGGGCCATCTCATGGTGCTCGGCCGCATGAAGGCCAAGGGCGAGCTGCCCTCCGACTTCGTGCTCAAGACCTCCGTGACGATGCCCGCGGCCAATCCCGCCACCGCACGCGTGCTGGAGGACCTGGGCGCGACGTCCATCAACCTGCCCATCGATCTCTCGCTGGCCCAGATCGCGGCCGTGCGGCAGGCCGTCGATGCCCCGATCGATTTCTACGTCGAGGGTCCGGACGACCTGGGGGGCACCGTGCGGCATTACGAGATCCCCGAGCTCGTGCGGGTGGCCGCGCCCATCTACCTGAAGTTCGGGCTCCGCAACTCTCCCGGCCTCTACCCGAGCGGGCAGCACCTGGAAGCCACGGTGCTGGCCCTCTCCCGGGAGCGCGTGCGGCGGGCGGCCATCGGCCTCGGGATCCTGGCCCGTTATGCGCCGGACGCGGTCGCCTCGCGCCTGGCCGTGAGCGCGCGATGACGCCGCGTCGCTCCCGGGCGGCCAAGAGCGCGCGCCGGTCGCAGCCCGTCACTCCGGTCCCCTCCCCGTCGTCGGTGGCCCCGCACAAGATCGTCGACCTCCGCACCACCGTGGTGGGGACGCCGTGGCGCGAGCTCGTCTTCGTGGAGCTCACGACCGACGGCGGCCTCACCGGGGTGGGCGAGGTGCGCATCGTCAACAAGACGGACACGCTCGTGGCCTGCGTTCACGAGCTGGGCCCGCGCTACGTCATTGGAACGGATCCCTTCGACGTGGAGCGGCTCGCCTGGAACGTGCAGCGGGCGGAGTACGGCCGGCCGGGCGAGGTGACGCAGTCGGCGCTCGCCGCCTTCGACGTCGCCTGCTGGGACCTGATGGGCCAGATCCTCGGCGTCCCGCTCTGGAAGCTCCTGGGCGGGCGCTTCCGCGATCGCGTGCCCGCGTATGCGAACGGCTGGTACCAGGCGCAGCGCGATCCCCAGGCCATCGCGCGCCTTGCGCGTGCCGTGGTCAAGAAGGGATACCGGGGGATGAAGCTGGACCCCTTCGGGGCGGCCAGCGCCGAGCTCTCGACCGCCGAGCGCCGTCGAGCCGTCTCCATCGTGGCCGCGGTAAGGGAGGCCGTCGGGCCCGACGTGCAGATCATGCTCGAGATGCACGGGCGCTTCAGTCCGGGCACGGCGGCCCAGGTCGCGGCCCTCTTCGAGCCCTATGCGCCGGAGTGGATCGAGGAGCCGGTGCCGCCGGAGAACGCGGGGTCGCTGGCGCGCGTGCGCGCGGCCACGAACCTCACCATCGCCACCGGCGAGCGCGCCCACACCATGGAAGACATCCGTCCGTTCCTCGAGCAGGGCAACGTGGACGTCGTGCAGGTGGACCTCACGCACTTCGGGGGGTTCCTGCCCATGAAGCGCCTGGCCGGATGGGCCGACGCGTATTACCTCCTGCTCGCCCCTCACAACGTCTGCGGCCCGGTGGGGACGATGGCCAATCTCCACTTCGCGATCGCAACGCCGAACTACAAGGTGCTCGAGCACTTCAACGACTTCGCGGACTCCTGGGTCCAGGACCTCGTGGACGCGCCGCCGCGCATCGACCCCGCCGACGGCTGCTTCACGCTGCCGGAGCGGCCCGGCCTCGGCCTCCGGCTCGATCACGAGGCGTGCGCGCGGCACCCGCGGACGGGCGGCCGCATCAAGCTCTTCGAAGAGGGATGGGAGCGCCGCGGCTTCGGCGCTGCGAAGACGGAGAGCAAGCGCCACTGAAGATCCGGCGAGCCAAACAACGAAAGGCGGATTGATGCGACTTGGGAAGCGGGCGTCGCGCGCGGTCGTCCTGGCCGGTATCGTCGCGGGTCTCGGGTGCACGGGCGGCGGCGGCGCGCCGGCGGCCTCGCCGGGCGCGAGCCCGGCCGCGAAGAAGTACCGCTTCGCGGTGATCCCGAAGTCCCTCGACCTGCCCGTCTTCAACTATGCGCGCGTGGGGGCGGAGCGCAAGGCGAAGGAGCTGGGCAACGTGGAGATCCTCTGGCGCGGGCCGGAGACCGCGGACCAGCTCCGCCAGAAGGAGATCCTCGAGTCCTTCATCACCCAGGGCGTGGACGGCATCGCGATCTCGTCCCTGAACGGCGACTTCCTCACCGAGACCATCGATCGCGCCGTGGCCGCCGGAATTCCCGTCGTGACCTGGGACGCGGACGCGCCGAAGTCGAAGCGGATCGCGTTCTACGGAGTGGACGACATGGCCGCGGGCCGCATCATGGGCGAGCAGGCGGCGAGCCTGCTGGCGGGCAAGGGCACGGTCGCCATCATCACCAGCGTCGGCGCCGTGAACCTGCAGCGCCGGCTGGACGGCGTGCGCGAGGTGCTGGCCAAGCAGCCCGGGATGAAGATCGTCGAGGTGTACGACATCAAGGAGGACTCCGTCCGCTGCGCCGAGATCATCGCGACGGGGAGCCGCCGCTATCCCGACCTCGGGGCCTGGATCTCGGTCGGGGGCTGGCCCGTGTTCACCCGCAACGCGCTCGATGCCGTGGATCCCAAGAAGACCAAGTTCATCTCCTTCGACACCATCCCGCCCGCGCCCGACCTCCTGCGCGAAGGCAAGGTCCAGGTGCTGCTCGGCCAGAAGTACTTCGGATGGGGCTCGGAGCCGGTGCGGATCCTCAGCGAGTTCAAGGCGGGCAAGACGCCCGCCTCGCCCATCGTGGATTCCGGCGTCGACGTCGTCACGAAGGACAACGTCGACCAGTACGTCGAGACCTGGAAGAAGCTCGAGGCCGGTCAGTAGGACGCCGCGCCGGCTCCGCCCGGCGCAGGGAGGCGGCTCATTCGGAGCCCGCTCTCGCTCCCGTGGCGAGGTGTCGCATCTCGTCCGCGGAGGGAAAGTTCGCGCCGAGGAGGATGACGGCGACGCCGGCCGCGCCCAGCGCGAGCACGTGGCCGGTCACGATGTACGTCATCAAGGCGAGGAAGCCCGGCCCTTCGGTGAGCCCTCCCCGGACGATGACGAGCTGCCGATAGCAGTCCGTGACCAGAGCGGCGGGATCCGCGCCCTCCGCCGACGCCGGGAGCCGTGACCGCATCTCCGCGATCACGCTACGCCGGACCACACGGTAGCCGGCCGCGCACCCGACGCCCATGACGAGCACCATCACCAGCATCGCGGCGGTGATCTGCGGATCCGGCGACGGGGTGAGGGGTGCCACGGCGAGGGCGACGCCCGAGAAGAGCACGAGGCCGGCAATGAGCCCGCCCACCACGATTCGGCAGGCGCGAATCACCTCCTCGACGCTGTGCACGATCATCGTCGTCCCTGCTTTCGCCCGCGCCGCACTCTACCACTCCCGGCCGGATGCGGCGGGAGCCGCGGTTGTCGCTTCAAGGGCGGTCTCCGAGGAGGCAGAACATCGTCACTGGCCACTCGCGCCGAGTGTAACCGGAAGCACCCCGCGCCGGACGGCGCGCCTTGGGCGCCCGATCGTGAGGCCGGAGCGAAGTGCGGTATCTTCCCGGCCGATGAGCTTCGGTCTCGTCCGGCTGCGGAAGGTGCTGGAAGCCCGCGGCTCCTACGAGCAGTGCGGCGACGGCGTCGACGTCTTTCCGGCGCCGGACGGGAGCCGCGCCATCGCCTTCTCGCACGGCTGGGAAGTGACGATGATGAACTGGAGCTACTGCTTCACGCTGCTGGATCGCGGGGGCCGGATCGAGGACCTCTACGAGCCCCTTCGCGCGGTGCACCCGATCTGCGAGTGGTCTCCGGACTCACGGCTGGCGGCGGTGCCGGTCGCGCCGGGCGAAGAGGCCCTGTTCATCGCCGACGTGAAGGCGAGGCGTTTTGCCTTCGTGCGGCTGCCGAATCGCCAGTGTCGTCACCGCTTCGACGGCCCGCGCCGGCTGCGCCTCGAGTTCGACCCCGATCAGCTCGCCGCGATGAACGCCCAGGCCGTATTCGGCGGCGGCAAGGCGCAGTTTCCAGTCGAGCGCTTCCGGGCCCCCGCGCCGCAGGTGGTGGACGTGAAGCAGCTCGACTGGCAACCTGCCGGCGCGATGAAGGCGCTGAAGAAGGCTTTGGCCGCGGCACCGCTGGTCGAGCTGGCGGCGGTGCGCGACGGCTTCCACCCGTTCACGGGGCCGTATCCGGCGAGCACCACCGCGTCCATCAACGGCCGGAAGCTGGAGGTCTGGCACCTGCTCGCGTTCGCCCGCCACGGCGACCGGCAGGCCCAGGCCTGGCTCGACGAGCTGGAGAAGCGGGCGAAGCAGAAAGGCGTCGAGATCAGCCCCTGGGAACAAGTGTCGCGGTACCTCGGCAAGCGCAAGCGGGAGATCGCGCCCGGAACGTGATGTCCGGCATGGTCGTCGCCCAGGGCGCGCGCGCCGTCGCCGCTCTCGGTCCCTCCTAGAAGTCCAGCTTCAGCGCGAACTGCATCGAGCGGTTGTCGCCGAGGGTGGTCGTGATCTTGCCCACGGTCGGTGAACCGATGTTCTGGTTCGGGAACCCGAACTGGGGCGTGTTGAAGAGGTTGAAGGCCTCGGCCCGGAACTGGACGCGGAAGCGGTTGATCGGGAACGTGCGGGACAGCGTTGCGTCCACCGTCTGCGTGCCCGGGGCGTAGAGCACGCCGCGGCCCGAGGTCCCGTAGTGGTTGGGCGCCGGCGCCGCGAAGGCGGTCGGGTCGAACCAGAGATCCACGGTGGGCTTGTCGAGGCGGCCGTCGCCGATCCGGTCCGGCCACGAGGGCGCGCCGTTGTTGACGCCGGTGTTGAGGAAGACGGTGAACGGCCGGCCGGTGGACAGCGTCACGATGCCGCCGAACTGCCAGTCCTGGAGGATCGGCCTCAGGAAACCGGAGCTCGCGAGCGCGTGGTCCGCTCCGAAGGGCAGCGCCCAGACCCAGCTCAGCACGAAGCGGTGCTTGACGTCGAACCCCGAGGGGCCCTTGCTCTGCTCGAAGAGGGTGACGCTCTGCGGCCCGCCCACGGCGCCGCCGCCCGACGCGGGTGAGCCGGCGTAGTCGAGGGACTTGCCGAAGGTGTAGCTGGCCAGGTACTGCAGGCCACGCGCGACGCGCTGGTTCACCTTCACCTGCAGGCCGTGGTAGATCGACCGGTTGTTGGTGTCGAAGTAGTTGATCGTGACCACGTTGGAAAGGGGCTGGATGAGCCGCCGCGAGGGCTGCGAGCCCGGCCCCGGCTGGACCTCGTTGATGTTGCCGACCCAGATGAGGTTCGATCCCTTGCTGCCGGCGTAGGCGACCTCCGCCATCAGCGTGTTCGTGAGCTGCCGCTCGTAGCTCACCTGCCAGGTATCCATGTGCGGGGTCTCGTTCGAGAAGGCATGGCCGAACACGAGCGGGTTGGCCGCGTTGAGCTCGGCGGTTCCCCGCGGCTTGACCGGCACGATGGTCGGGAAGGGGTTCGAGAGCCGAGGGACGCGCGAGGGCGAGAAATCGAGCGGGTTCGTCTCCACGGCGTAGTTCTGGGAGATCGAGTCGGGCACGTTCTGGTCCAGCAGGCTCCCGGCCGAATACGGCACCGGGAAGAAGCTCCGGCCGTAGCCCGCGCGCAAGACGTTCCTGGCGTCGCCGGTCACGTCGAAGGCGGCGCCGATGCGGGGAGCGAAGTTGCCCCACTGCGTCTTCTTGTTGGCGTGGCGGTCGGCGTTTTCGCCGGCGTAGACGAGCTCCAGGGCGACGGGGTCGTAGTTCGGCAGCCGGTCCTGCGCCTCCGTGTCCGGAACGTAGACCTCGTAGCGCAACCCGGCGTTGATCGTGAGGCGGGCGCTCGCCTTCCAGTCGTCCTGGATGAACGCGGAGTGCTCCGAGTTCGTCATTTCGTAGAAGTCCAGCAGGAAGCCGCGCTGGCCGCCCGTGGTGTAACCGAGCAGCAGGGTCGAGATGCCGGAGCCCTGGCTGTTGGTCTGCGGGTTGTTGGTCAGGTTGCGGTTGACGGAGATGCTGCTGCGGGTGTTGGTGTGGGTGAAGGGCGTCGGCTTGCGCAGGAGGAAGCGGTACCCCGTCTTGAACGTGTGCCTGGCCTTGACCCAGGACAACGTGTCCTCCACCTGGTAGTGGATCTGCTTGGGGTTGACGGGCAGGAACGCCGGCCCGCCCGAGATTCCCGTGATGTCCTGGATGTTGAGATTGGGCAGCCCGGTCGTGTAGTCGCTGACGTTGATGCCCTGGATCCCGAGGCTGGTCGAGGACTGGTGGCCGTAGTCGGACTGCCGGGTCTCGGGGTTGGTCTTGGCGAACCCGAGCCGCAGCTCGTTGACCACGTTCGCCCCGAAGATGTGCGTCCAGCTGGCGGCGCCGCCCATGGTGGTGAGGCGGGTGTTCTGGATGCCGGCCACGAATGGCCCCAGGTCGAAGGCCGCCGCGGCGTCGTCGGGCGTGGGCAGGCAGCAGGCGGCCTGTCCCTGGGGCGCGTCGAGCTTGTACTTCTCGTAGCTGAAGCGCGCGAAGAAGGTGTCCTTGTCGCTGGCCCGGTGGTCGACGCGGCCGGTGAAGCTGTGGTCGCGCACCGAGCGGTTGACGGTCGAGGTGTAGTTGTCGAAGTTGCCGGGCCCGTTCGGCAGCGGGTAGATGGAGGCGACGTTGCGCCCCACGGCGTCGAGCCGGTTGGCGGGGATGACGTTGCCGGGGAAGGGGTCACGGACGACGCCCGACCCGTTCGGGTTGGGGCGGGTGGTGAGCGGATCGTAGATGACGATCAGGTTGCCGTTGCGGTCGCGGTAGTCGCTGAAGTCACCCCGCCGGGTGGCCGCGGTCGGGACCGTGTTCACGAAGACCTGGCCGCGCTCCTCCTTCTGGCCCGCGTAGTCCACGAAGAAGAACGTCTTGTTCTTGATGATCGGCCCCGACAGCGAGGCCCCGAACTGGTGGCGGTCCAGGGGAGCCTTGGGCGCCGTGGGCAAGGCGAAGAAGTTCTTGGCGTCGAACTTCTCGTTGCGGAGGTACTCGAACGCGGTGCCGTGCCAGGCGTTCTGGCCCGACTTCGTGGAGACGGAGACGACGCCGGCGCCGCGTCCGAACTCGGCGGAGAAGGTGCCCGTCAGCACCTTGAACTCGCGCACCGACTCCACCGTGGGCTGCACGATCACGGTGTTGAAGGTGTACTCGTTGTTGTCGATGCCGTCGACGAGCCAGGCGTTCGTGTTGGCCTGCGAGCCGAGGGCGTTGAAGTTCGAAGCGCCGCGCGGGTTGAAGGTGGAGGCGCCGGAGAGGTTCTCGCCCGCCTGGCCGGGGGTGACGCCGGGAACGAGATACACGAGCTGGGCGAAGTTGCGCCCGTTCAGGGGCAGCTCGCGCACCGCTCGCTCCTCGATCACTTCCCCGAGCTCCGCGGAGTCGGTGCGCGTGAGCGGGGCCAGCCCGACCACTTCCGTGGCATCGGTGAGGCCGCCCACGGTCAGGGTGGCGTCGACGCGCGCGCGCTGGTTGACCTGCAGCACGACGCCGCGGTGGGTGTACTTCCGGAATCCGGTGAGCTCGATGGCCACGTCGTAGGTGCCCGGGATGAGGAAGGGCACCTGGAACGTGCCGTCGGCATCGGTCGAGTACGTTCCGACCGTCCCCTTGTTCACCTCCGTGATGGTGACGCGGGCGCCGGGGACGGCCGCACCCTGCTCGTCCTTGACCGATCCCGCGATGGTCCCGGTCGTGACCTGGGCCTCGCCCGGCGCCCCCATGAGCAGTCCCGCCAGCGCAAGCGCCACCGCGCCTCCGCGGGCCACGTTCCTCTGCCTGGTCATAAACCCTCCCTCTCGACTCTCAGAGATCGAGTGCCACGCGGCCCCGCGCCCAATCGTTGGGCCATTGGGACCAATGGTCGGACTAATGAATTGAATGGTCCGTAGAATACGCAGATCGGCGGGCGAGTCAACCGGAAAAAGTATTGTGCGCGCCGGCGGCGGGCGGCATAATCGCGGGCACCGTGTCCAAGGCCCATGCCGCGAGCCCCGCCCGCGCCGGTTATCCGCGCGCCGGCCAGCATGGCCGCATCGTGCACGCCATCGGGAGCCGCATCGTGAAGGGCGAGATCCAGCCCGGCGAGCAGCTCCCGACCCCGGCCCGCGTGCGGGCCAGCCGGGGAGTCCTCCGGGAGGCGGTCAAGGTCCTGGCCGCCAAGGGACTGGTGGTGTCGCGGCCGAAGACGGGGACGCGGGTCCGGCCGCGCGAGTCCTGGAACCTGCTCGACCCCGACGTCCTGGCCTGGCGCCAGGAGGGGGTGCCTCCGGGCGCTCTCCTGGGGAAGCTCACCGAGGTCCGGCTCCTGATCGAGCCGGGGGCGGCGGAGCTGGCCGCCCGGCGCGCCCGGCCGGCGCAGATCGCCGCCCTGCAGGCCGCCCTGCGCGAGATGCGCGACGCCCTCGATCTCGTCCCGCCGGACTACGCGGCCTACAACGAGGCGGACATCCGCTTCCATCGCACCATCGTGCAGGCCTGCGACAACGAGGTGCTGGAGCAGGTGGGCGCGATCGTGAACACGACGCTGCTCGTCGCGTTCAACGCCGCCATCCGCGTGCCCGGCCTCGCGCCCTCCTCGCTGCCCCGGCACCAGGCCATCCTCGACGCCATCCGGCGCCGCCAGCCCAACCGCGCGGAGGCGGCCATGCGCCTGCTCGTGCAGAACACCGGTCGCGCGATCCGCAAGCTCCGCCGCTGACGACCGCGCCGGCCCGGCCGGCGCCTGGAGGCATCGATGTCGACAAGACGATCATTCCTCGCCGGTCTCGGAGCCGCGGGCGGTGTCTTGAGCCTGCCCGGCCTGGCCCGCGCGATCCAGGACACGAGCTCGCCCTACCGGCGTCCGAAGCTGAAGATCACGGACGTGCGCACGGCGCAGGTGATGGCGCACGGCCACCAGGTCCACGTCCGCATCTACACCGACCAGGGCCTGATCGGGCAGGGCGAGGCGACGGACTCCGCGGTGGGGACGCCGCCTCTCATCCAGGGGCCCTTGAAGCGCATGCTCGTCGGGCAGGACCCGCTCAACGTGGACCACCTCTTCGAGCGCATGCGGACGCTGGGCATCTTCGCGGGGGCCCAGGCCGGGCAATACGTCACGGCCCTGACCGGCATCGAGATCGCGCTCTGGGACCTGGCGGGGAAGGCGCTCGGTCTGCCCGTCTACCAGCTCCTCGGCGGCAAGATGCGGGACAAGATCCGCGTCTACTGCGACTCGCAGACCGAAGACCCCGACGACCCGCAGGCGAAGGAGAAGCTCGGCGGCATCCGCGACATGGGCTTCACCGCGGTCAAGATCGACGTGGACGAGCGCGACGATCCCAACCGCTGGGACGCCGTGAACTGGACGGCGAGCAACGCCGAGATCGACAAGATGATCCGCAAGATCGCCTTCGTGCGCGAGTTCTTCCCGAAGCGCGTCGACCTCGCCGTGGACATGCACGGCCGCTACGACATGACGACCGGCAAGCGCGTGGCGAAGGAGGCCGAGCCCTTCAAGCTGCTGCTGGGGCCCGAGGCGAGCGAGACGACGTTCAAACTGTCCGCTCACGAGTACCGCGTCCTGCACCTGGCCACGCACGGGTTCTTCTTGAGAGATGCCTGCGGCGGACCTGCCGCAGGTGGCACGAGAGGTGTGGGTGGGTTGTCAGGCCCACTGCCTGTTCCCGTCGAGAACCCGCTGCTGCTCTCCGGCCTCGCCCTGGCGGGCGCAAACCGGCGCGCGTCAGCTAGCGCGGACGGTGACGACGGCATCCTTACGGCGGAGGAAGTGGCCGGCCTGGATCTGAGCGGCGTGGAGTGGGCCGTCCTCTCCGCATGTGACACGGGCGTAGGCGAGATCGCGGCGGGGGAAGGCGTGTTCGGGCTTCGCCGAGCGTTCCAGATCGCCGGGGCCCGGTCAGTGATCATGAGCCTGTGGTCGGTAGAAGACCAGTCCACCCGCGCGTGGATGAGGGCTCTTTACGAGGGCCGGTTCGACCGCAATCGTTCCACGGCCGATGCGGCGCACGAAGCGAGCCTGGCAATTCTGCGCGATCGGCGCAGCAAAGGTCTCAGCACTCACCCGTTCTACTGGGCGGCATTCGTCGTCGCCGGCGATTGGCGCTGACACGCGCTCGCTCGTTGCGTGCAAAACGCGATTGATCAGCCTGTGCCTGTCGAAAACACTGTACGCTTTGTGACCATTGAGTTTACGGAAGTTCTTCCGATAGCTTCGACGCGTAGCGTCGTTCATTGTCTCGCTGCTTCACTCATTCTGCTTTCTCGTTCGCTCCCGGGCATCGCTGCACCTGGAGATCATTGCACTCCGGCACCAGCTCGCCGTGGTGAATCGTTCGCGCCGTCCACGGCTCCGATTCACGGCAGTTGATCGTGTGCTGTGGGCCTGGCTGTCGCAGCGCTGGCACGGCTGGCGCGCGGCGCTCCATGTCGTACGGCCAGCGACCGTGCTCGCCT